>Ga0316193_10003065_pt1 | contig 11939 bp, 12 predicted proteins | sample MerIslsedime2_MG_FD_207735 | JGI IMG/M metagenome (GOLD analysis project Ga0316193, IMG submission 207735) | Coastal sediment microbial communities from Maine, United States - Merrow Island sediment 2 | ecosystem: Environmental > Aquatic > Marine > Coastal > Sediment | place: USA: Maine... | reverse complement strand
CTTTTGCCGGTGATTTACACTGTTAAATTGCATCAAATATGATCCAGCAATTGCGCCGAAAAATGTACCGCCAAAAAAGATGCAAGTATACGTCTCCAGAATAAATGCTCTCGGGATGGATGGGTCACTGCAGAATGCAAATATATGCATTTATTGGATCAAATTTCGGGGCGAATTAACAGACTAGCAGCCTATAATGCCCTGCCTGCAGACTTCACCTTCCGGCAACCGCTGAGAGCCGCGTTATGCATCAACCATGGATATAATATGACGAAAGCACTAATAGTTGGAGCAAGTGGTGCCACTGGCAAACTGCTTGTTACGGATTTACTTGAACGAAATATAGAAATTGTGGCTGTCGTTCGAGCCGCCAGCTCTTTAATAAACACACTCGGAAATCAGTCAAACTATCGTGAAATACCAGCCAGCATTACAGAATTGTCAGAACAGGAATTGATCCCGTATCTTGAAGATTGTGATGTTGTGCTTTCCTGTTTAGGCCACAATTTAACGTTCAGGGGAATGTTTGGAGAACCAAGGCGCCTGGTCACCGATACCATAGAGAAGGTGTCCAGAGCTATAGAATCTCTGCAGCCTGCCAAGAAGGTTAAAATTATCCTCATGAACACGGCAGGTAATAGTAATCGAGATATTCCGGAAAGACCGCCGCTCTCACAGAAACTCGTGATATCAGTCTTGCGCTTGTTGCTTCCCCCGCATGTAGATAACGAGCAAGCGGCAGATTTTCTCCGCACTGCCATAGGACAAGATCACCAATATATAGACTGGGTTGCTGTGAGACCCGACAGGCTTACAAATGAATTAAAAGTGTCTGAATACAAGACTCATTCTTCCCCAACCAGAAACGCAATTTTTGATTCAGCTCCAACAAGTCGCATTAACGTCGCAAATTTCATGGCTAATTTAGCCACTGACCCCTATTTATGGGCTGTATGGAGAGGCAGAATGCCGGTAGTTTACAATGATGCATAACAAGCGCATGCAGTTTGCCTCTGATGCGGGGCGTTCTGTGTAACGAGTAATCAGGTTCAGGGTAAAAACACCACATGGTTTTTACGCTGGCTCCAGCTTGTCTATACAAAGAATGCGGACAGGAACTTGAAGGGCTCAGATTCCTTGATACGTTGTTTTGATCCATGAGAATCATCTGTGACTTTCGAACGAATACTTGAGGACAGACACAATGCGTGCAGATATCCTACTCAGCCTTGCTGTTATTCTACTACCCGTATCAGCTATATCGAGTCACTCGAACAAGTTACACTGCAAGGAATAGATCGACAATATCGAGTACACAACATTGAGGCAGCTAACGAAGGTGCCGCACCCCTGGTTTTGCATCTTCACGGATATCGTCATCGCCATGAAGCGGAGGCGGAACGCGAGACACTGGATTACATCGCGTGGAAGAAGCTCGAGGAAACTGCAGATGTAAACGGCTTTATACTCGCACAGCCTGCCGCATACTGGGGGCAGTGGAGTCTGTTCTCGGGGCTTGCAAATATCAAACTTGAAAACGGTCTTGAGATCGACGATATGCAGTTTATATCCGAGGTTGTCGATAAGCTGATCAATGCAGGGCTTGCTGACAAGAATCGCGTTTATCTTAGCGGTATTTCAGATGGCGCAATTATGTCCTATCATCTGCTTTGTGAGCCGGATTCGCCTTTTGCCGCCGCCGTTACTATTGTTGGCACAATGAGCGAAAAGCAAATATCAAATTGCGCCACTCGGACAGCAACCCCTATCATGGTCATTGCTGGTACTAATGATCGTATTTTGCCTTACGATGGCGGGCTGTTTCCAGAGGGTCGTGATGTGTCCATTCCCGAGATCATGGAGCATTGGCGAATAAAGCATGGCTGCAAGGAACAAAAGTTTGAATTTCTGAAGGATCGGGATTTAGAAGATAACAGCCGGGTGCAGTCTATTACCTGGACCAAATGTGACAGGGAGGACACTGTGAAATTGCTGCGAATAGAAGGTGCGGGACACGCCGTGCCGAGTTTCGCACCTGTTTCCGATGCATGGAGTCAACGAGGCGGTGGCCACAATCGTGATATAGAAAGCGCCGAGGAAGTTTGGGCATTTGTTAAAAAGTTTAGATTCACCAGATAATTCCAATATCTTCGAGGGGATGATGGTGAGGCTGGTACAACATCAAGGTAAGTAAACGGAGAAAACAATGAGCAAGAAAGAACTATATGTACAGAAGATGCGGGCCCAGCTGGACGAATGGGAAGCAGAGGTCGACAGGTTCAAGGCTAAGGCGTCTATAGCCAGTGCCAGTGTACAGCTGGAATTGAACGAGGAAATCAACGTACTGAAAGGCAGGCTTGAGCAAGCAAAGACTAAACTTGCTGAAATTGCGGACGCCAGCGAAGATGCGTGGGAGTCAATCAAGGAGAGTGTAGATTCCAGGTGGGATTCGCTAAAGGCTGCGGTCAGTGAAGCAAAAGCGAAATTCAAAGGTTAGTATCTGGCTGACACCGGTTTCGACGGACGGCGCTATCGCGCCACCGCTGAACCGGGGCGTTAGATGCAAAACACTTTAATGGAAACTGGATGATTGAAACTGCGGGCCTGGCGGTGGCAACTTTCTTTGCGACGATTGGCCCAATCGATATTGCTGCTGTGATTATGGTCACTTTCGCACTTATCGGGTAGGTGCTCCTGGCAGGTCTCGGTATATCACTCTTTGCATTGAGGACGGCTGATGGAATCTTGCTGTTGTTAATTGGCATTGATAAGGTATTTGCGCGTTCATCCGGTGGTACTGTCCACGACAGACGAGGAAGAGCACGAGGCGATCTCGAAACAGGATATTTCAATATTTCCGATAGCTACGCCCCTTGTCGCGGGGCCTGGTGCTATGGGTGAGGTCATTCTATTGATGGTAAACGCAGAAGGTGATTTAACACGGCAAGTAATTGTTGTTGCCTCGCTGCTTGTTATTTTGCTACTCACTGGAATCGCATTACTGCTGGCAAGCCAAATTCATAAACTACCCGGTGTCACTGGCATGCACGTTATAAGTTGAATTATGAGTGTTTTGTTGTCTGCTTTGGCAGTTCAATTCATTTTTGATGGTATTAAAAAAGTGGCCGCAACCTTAAATCATCTGGCCAGGGTATCCAGCCGGGTCATTCAAGCTCACGGCAGATGCCAGCATCATGCAATACAAACTGGAATTTATTATCTATGAACTTAAACCCGACACCCGAATTATTAGCGAGTCTTTACTGGATTACACTTCTGGCTGTAGTAGTGTCATCAGCATCAGGGGTGCTAAAAGCCGGGTTTAAGCAGTTCGATTTGTTTGGCGTAATTATTATCGCGATCGCAACCGGATTGGGTGGTGGCTCACTTCGTGACATGCTGCTTGATAGAAATGTTTTCTGGATTCATGATCAAACTTTTTTTATAGCTTCTCTTGCAAGTGCAATAGTAATATTTATTTCCGCCAGGTTAATAAAAATTCCCCCTAAATACTTTTTAGTAGCAGATGCAGCAGGACTTGCTACATTTGCCGTGGCAGGTACGTTGGTCTCCCTTATGGTAGGTGCATCAGCCTTGGTTGCCAGTTTTATGGGTGTCATGACAGGTGCAATGGGCGGTATATTCCGTGACATACTTTGCAATGAGCAACCAGTAGTATTTTCAAGCCCTTTATATGCAACAGTATCATGGGCAGGGTCACTGGTTTTTATTGGTTTGATGTATTTTAAGCTTGATGTAACTATTTCGGCTATTTTTACCGGGGTCGGTATTTTCGTTTCGCGATTAATAGCTATAAAGTTTAATATTTGTTTACCTAAATTCCGTTTTAAAACTTAATCAGCATGAGAGCATTTTAACTACACTTTTCTAACCATTCGCTAAAGCGGGATGCGGGCAATGCACCGCACCCCGTGCAGGAAAACGAGGCGAGCATTAAGCATCTTGCTTGTCTAACAGATGGAATTCGTTACTTTAGTAGGGAACCACAAGCAAGAGCTGGAAATTCTCATCATCTCCGCTCAATCATAGTCATAAATACACTTTGGTGAATGCATTTCCGGACGGGTACCAGGCAGTTCGACAACCCGGGAATATTGAATGCGAGGCGATTCGCTATTTTGAGATGGCCTTTCTCGTCTGGTTAATGTCTATCCATGTCAGGAACGTATATGGTATTGGCCACAAGTACTTCGAGCAGTCTTACTGGAATGTTAAATTACAGGATCCCGGTAGGATTAATGGACCAACAAGGCATTGCACCCGGCAGAAATCACACTGCACGCCATTGATGCAGATGAGCTGGATAGGTTGCAGTTAAGGATTGTCAGTGAATAATATAAATCCCGGGAAGTTGTTGAATAGTAAATGGACCGCAGTTAATCCTGTCAATAAAGAAAAACATTTTCTTGTGACCGAGCTTGCGTTCGATGAAGAAGGAGAAGTTGTATATTGTTTAATAGAAGCTGTTATATCAAATCGTTCAGAGGCAATCGAATGGCGGGAACTTAAAAATAACAGTAAATGGCTTCAGGGCTGGAAATGAATAACATTATTTGGGTGGGCGCAGCTGACAGGGCGCTTATCCCGAAAATGCCGGAAGAGTATGAAAAGTTTGTGTATAACGGGTCCACAAAAAAGATGCATGGTTCATGCCGCTTATGCGCGCTTTATGCCTTAGCTAACCATGCAGAGGAAGAATATTGGTGAGCAGATTAAGGCGGCTTCAAGTTATCCTGTCTGTCTTGCAAGATTGGCTGGGGAATATCTTGAGACTATAGATATAGAAGTGATTAATAGAAAATCATTTGAATCCTCGCCATGTACCCATTATCAGCGCATGCGATCGGACATGGCAAAGCCGTGCTGCTGCTGCCGGGCGTGATATGGTATCTATTCAACACACTCCAAATACCGATTAAGCATGCGATATGCCCTGTTCATTTTTGTCGGTTTGCTTTTTATCGTGCTTTCTGCGAATGCGTATACAGGCCGGTTTATTGATCTGCAAGTCGTCGTTTATGACGATCGTTTCTACAGCTTTATCGACAGGGGTAGTCAGGTTGAAATCCTTGCTGATGAACTTGAATGGGCTGAAGGCCCGGTTTGGGTAAAAAGCCTGAATGCATTGCTGTTCTCGGATGTGGCAGCCAACAAGATTTATCGCTGGGATGAATCCGGAGGATTGCGTGTTTTCGTGCATCCCTCGGGGCATGCGCCTGACAATTCGGCTACATCCTGGAGAGGCTCAAATGGTTTGGCCATTGACAAGAATGGTGCATTACTTTTAGCCCAGCAAAGCAATAGAACGCTTTCTCGCATGTCGGTCCCTCTCGGCAACCCGGCACCTGCCTACGAGGTACTGGCCAGTAAATTCGATGGCAAGTTGCTTAACAGCCCCAATGACCTGGTAGCACATCACTCCGGCGATGTTTATTTTACCGATCCACCCTATGGTCTTGCCGGGTTTGAAAAAAGTCCGGATATTGAGCTGGACTTTTTTGGTGTGTTTCGGTTAACCAAAAACAATGAGTTATCCCTGGTCAGCCGGGATCTTGAAAAACCCAACGGGATTGCCTTATCGACCGATCACTCGACGCTTTATGTGAGTAATTCCGAAGCAGACAAAGCACATATAATAGCCATTGAACTCGATAAGCAGGGCAAGCCGGGAAGCTCACGGTTGTTTTTCGATGGCGCAAAATTGATATCGGACGGACCCGGTTCTACCGATGGCATGGCTGTACACTCATCTGATTACCTTTTCGTGTCCGTTCCCAATGGGCTTGCAGTATTGTCCCCAACGGGCGAATTGCTGGGAAAAGTAGCGCTCGGCCAGGTAACAAACATGACTTTCAATACTACATATTCGTATCTTTATATTACCTCGCCGGAAAAATTACTGCGTCTGAAAATAAAACGTACGCCGTGACTCGTCGCATGTATCGTGAATTTAATGACTGGTTAGAGCCAGAAGGAAATATTCAGGAATAACGTCCAGGCGTCTGCTGGAGGCTGTTGGTTGATGCGCGGTAATACGCTTTCAGTGTCTGCATTCCGCTGCGTTGCGGTTATACTCAGCTTATGTTCATGTGCCACATAACAAACGTATGCGGTCGGACAAATGACCACGCTACGATCCGCAACTTTCTGCTGACGCGGGGCGTTATGTTTGCCGGGATATGAATAGTCTCAAGCGATGCGCGTGGGCCAATGGCTCTGAACTTGACGCGGAATACCACGACAAGGAGTGGGGCGTGGTATCGACAGATGACCGGCACTTGTTTGAAATGCTGATTCTGGAAGGGGCCCAGGCTGGCCTGAGCTGGAGCATCATTCTGAAAAAAAGAGCGTCCTATCGCAGGGCTTATCATGATTTTGACCCGACGAGGGTGGCGCGCTACACAAGCAGGTCTGTAGCGCGGCTTCTTGGAGATGCAGGGATTGTAAGAAACCGGCTAAAGATCGAAGCTTCGATTGGCAACGCGAAGGCCTTTCTGCAGGTGCAGAAGGAATTCGGCACGTTCGCTGAATTTATCTGGGGCTTCGTTGCTGGCAGGCAGCGCGTTAACCACTGGCAGACACTTCACGATATTCCCGCCGAGACTTCAGCGTCACAGGCGATGAGCCGGGCTCTCAAAAAGCGGGGCTTCAGGTTCGTTGGACCCACTATCTGTTACGCATTTATGCAGTCAACCGGCATGGTGAATGATCATGAGACCAGCTGTTTTCGTTACAAGGCCGTGATGCAGGTGAAGGGCAGAGCCGGATGCATGTGAGTGCTTGCTACACAACCTGCCCGGCACACCAGCCGGATGACCATGCCCACTGGAAGTTGTAACCCCCCAGCCAGCCGGTTACATCAACGACCTCGCCAATAAAATACAAGCCTGCGACCCTGGCAGATTCCATGGTTTTGGAAGACAGTTCGTTGCAGTCGACGCCGCCGAGGGTGACCTCAGCCGTACGATAACCTTCGGTACCGTTGGGTTTGACTTGCCAGTGCTGAAACTGTTGTGCAATCTCCCTGAAACGGGCATGTGATAGTGCCTGTAGTGGCGTATTTGCGCTGTTTTCGTCCAGCAACGTAACGACCAGTCGCCTCGGCAGGTATTCACCCAGCAGGGTTTTCAATAGTATGTTTGGTTGCGTGTTTTGCCGGGTTTTGAGATCTTCATACAGGTCAACGTCCGGTAGCAGGTTGATGTCGATGGCTTCACCGGGCAGCCAGTACGAGGATATTTGCAGGATGGCGGGTCCGCTGAGGCCGCGATGTGTGAACAGTATATTCTCGCTGAACTGGATACGTTCGTTACTGACGTTGCTGTGAACGGCGATGCCTGATAGCGCTGACAAGCGGGCCTTGTCCGGCGGTTGCAGGGTGAAAGGAACCAGGCCGGCAGAGGTCGGCCAGATGTGATGACCGAACTGTTCAGCAATTTTGTATCCCAGCGGACTGGCGCACATTTTAGGAATCGACAGGCCACCGCAGGCGATGACCAGTGATTGCGCCTGAAAAGTACCTGCGGACGTGCGCAGGTTGAATGTGCCGTTGCCGGCTTTTTCCAGCGTCTCAATCTTGCAATCCAGACAAATCTCGACATTCACTTTTCCACATTCTGCCAGCAGCATGTTGAGAATATCCCTGGCGCTGCTATCACAGAACAGCTTGCCGAGATCGCGTTCGTGGTAGGCGATCCGGTAGCTGTCCACCAGCGCAATAAAATCCCACTGGCTGTAGCGGCCAAGTGCGGATTTGCAAAAATGCGGGTTGTGCGAAATATAGTTGGCGGCGCTGATGTCCGTGTTGGTGAAATTGCAACGCCCGCCGCCCGACATGAGGATCTTTTTACCGGGCTTGTTGGCGTGATCCAGCACCGTGACACGACGTCCGCGCTTGCCGGCTTCGATGGCACACATCAGGCCGGCGGCGCTGGCGCCGATTATTAATACGTCTGTGCGGGTGGTGTGATCAGTCATACGTGACTGTATGATGCGTCATTCGTGAGCCAACAAAAAGGAGAATCAGGAATGAAGGTTGCTTATATTTTTTCAACCCAGGGACACAGTGTTTCCTTCAAGCTGGGCAAGATGATTTTGCCGCAACTGGAGGCCGGTGCGCATGGCGTTGAAGTAGTGGGGATGTTTTTCTTTGAAGATAATAACTATGTGTTACTTGAAGGCAATCCGCTGGGTGAACGGCTGGCGAAGGTGGCGAAGCAGCAGGGCATGCTGCTGATGGGCTGTGACCAGTGTTGTGAGGAACGTGAAATAGAGGACAAACTGGTGGAGGGTGCGGTTATTGGTTGTTTCCCGAACCTGTACGGGGCACTTTCCGGGAATATGCCGGACCAGGTGATTACCTTGTAGAATTATTATCGGATACGCTGATCGCGGACACGGTCTGCTCCTACAGGGAACCGAGTGCTGGCTCTGTGTAGGAGCGGACCGTGTCCGCGATGGGTTTGGTTTGACAGTGTCCGCGCCTGCAAGGCGCACCTGGATGAGAATCTTTTTGTGCAGGAGCGGCTTGTAGCCGCGAATCATGCCCAGTCTGAAAAATATCTGCAGTAGTGGACCGTGTGCGCTATACGGCTTTGGTCTAACCCGTGACCTTGATGGGCGTGCTGTCGATGCCTTTTTTCTTCAAGGACTGACGCGTTTTGTCGAGTGTGTCGAAGTCGTGAAACGGCCCGACGCGGACGCGGTGGTAGGTGTCCTTGTTGTTGATGGTGACGGTCTGGATGCTGGTTTGCATGCCCTGCATGGCAAGTTCAGCCTTGAAACGTTCTGCCTGAGCGCCATTTTTAAAAGAACCTACCTGCAGGTAGAACGTGCCGGCAGCCGGCGGCGCTGTTTTTACCGGGGCTGCTTTCGGTGCCGGTGCGGCGGCCGCTGCCGCTGCCGCTGCCGGTTTACCGGCTTCTTCCACTGGCGCAGTCACCGGCGGCGGTGGTTGTTTCAGCGCCGCGGTTATTTCCTGTTCGGGGATAACCACTTCCATCTCCGGTAACAGCGTGTAGAAATCAAAACGCGGTTTCGGTGGTGGCGGTATCGTGTCCTTGTGTTGCTCGCCTGCAGCGCGGGTATCCTGTTCGGTGCTGGCTGCTGGCGACGGGATGCTTTCCTGCAGGTACACATGCGGATCAGTCTTCGCCTGCATTTTGATGTAGACCAGGAAGGCGACGAACAGGCCGATCAGCAGGCCACCGATGACGCCAACCAGTGGCGACAGCGATTTACGCTTCTTTCTTTTTCGGGCCCTGTGTTTATAGTCGCGCGGCATTACATGTTATCCGGGGCGGAAACGCCCAGCAGCCCTAGGCCATTGGCAATGACCTGCCGGGTCGCCTCGATCAGGTTCAGGCGTGCATTGCGGACTGTAGCATCTTCCACCAGGAAGGTGTGCGCGTTGTAGTAGGTATGAAAGTCATTGGCCAGTTCGCGCAGGTAATGGGTCAGCTGGTGTGGTTCGTGGTTGATTGCTGCTGTTTCCAGTAATTCCGGATAGCGTGACAGGCTGATCATCAGCGCCTGTTCATGTTCTTCGGACAGGCCTGCCAGGCCCTTGCTACCCGCTGCCTGGTCCCAGTCGAGGTGTTTTTCCTGCAGCTGCCGGAACACGCTGCGTACCCGTGCATGCGCGTACTGTATGTAATACACCGGGTTATCGTTGCTCTGTGACTTTGCCAGGTCGAGGTCAAAGTCCATGTGCTGTTCGCATTTGCGCATCACGTAGAAGAAGCGCGCGGCGTCGTTACCGACTTCATGACGCAGCTCTCGCAGCGTGACGAATTCCCCGGAGCGGGTCGACATGGCGAGCTTTTCGCCGTTGCGATACAGGATTGCGAACTGCACCAGCAGTACATCCAGTTTTTCCGGGCTGGCGTCGAGCGCCTGTAATGCCGCTTTAACGCGTGGCACATAGCCATGGTGATCGGCGCCCCAGACATCAATGACGCGATCGTAACCGCGTTCCAGTTTGTTCAGGTGGTAGGCAATGTCGGAGGCAAAATAGGTGCTCTGGCCATTGTCGCGCACCAGCACGCGGTCTTTTTCGTCACCAAAATCCGTCGACTTGAACCACAGCGCGCCCTTCTGTTCATAGACATGACCGCTTTTTTGCAGGCGTTCGATACAGGCAGCGACGGTGTCGTTGTCTGACAGCGAGCGTTCCGAGAACCATTCGTCATAGACCACGCCGAATGCTTCCAGGTCTTTGCGGATGTTGCCGATAATGGCGTTCAGCCCCTCATCGAATACCTGCCGGTAGTACGCCTCGCCCAGCAGGGTGCGGGCGCGGCTTATCAGGCCGTCGATGTGTTTTTCCTTGTCACCGCCACCGGGCTCATCGGCGGGCACATCGCTGAAGACCTCGTCTACCGGATGTTGCAGGGCCGCGCCATGCTCGCGGTGCAGGGTGGCGGCAATGTCCCAGACGTAATCACCCTGGTAACCGTTGACCGGGAAGGGGATGGTTTCACCGCACAGGTCCAGGTAACGCAGGTACACGCTGGTCGCCAGGATATCCATCTGGCGGCCGGCATCGTTGACATAGTATTCGCGGTGCACCTCGTAACCGACGGCAGCCAGCAGGTCGGCGACGGCGGCACCATAGGCCGCGCCGCGGCCGTGACCGACGTGCAACGGGCCGGTGGGGTTGGCGGAGACAAACTCTACCTGGACGCGGGATCCCTTGCCGAGCTCGCTGCGTCCAAACTGCTCACCCTGTTCGAGAATCGCATGGATGCCGGCATGCCAGGCCTCCGGGCCGAGGAAAAAATTGATAAATCCGGGTCCGGCGATTTCCACCTTTTGCAGTTGCCCGCCGGTTTTAATTACAGCAAGCAGTTGTTCGGCGATATCGCGCGGTTTGCGACGTGCCGGTTTCGCCAGCGTCATCGCCAGGTTGCTGGCGAAATCGCCGTGGGCGCGGTCGCGGGTACGTTCCATCATCACCACAGGCGTGATATCGGCAGGCAGTGAGCCATCGGCCTGCAGGGTGGCAACGGCATCGGTCAGTAATTGTATGAGGTGTTCTTTCAAGTGAGTAATCAAATTTCCCGTAGGAGCGGACCGTGTCCGCGATGGTTTTTTTATACACCGCAATCGCGGACACGGTCCGCTCCTGCACTAAATTAGCCGGTGAACGGGTCGCCTATTATCCCTGCCCGCCAGCCGGGTGCAACTTTAGTGGGATTAATAAGTATCCACCGGGTCCACGTCCACCGACCAGCGCACCTGGCGGGCGTCTTTGGACTGTTCCAGCTCCCGGACCAGTGTGCTGAGCAGGCGCTGCAAGGCGCCGCGTTGCGCGGATTGCAGCAGCAGCTGGGCGCGAAAACGGCCGGCACGGCGTTCCATGGTGGCCGGTACCGGCCCCCACACCTCGATACCCGGCAGGCCGGTCGCATGGAGTCGTTGTTGCACGGCGGCCAGGAAGCGCATGGCGGTGTCGGCGGAAGCCGCCTCGGCGCGCAGCAGCGCGAGGTGGGTAATCGGCGGCATCTGCGCATCTCGCCGCTCGTCCAGGGCAGCGCGGGCAAAGGCCGGGTAACCCTCGGTAATCAGCAGCTGCAACAACGGGTGTTGCGGGTGGCAGGTCTGGATCAGCACCTCACCGGGGCGTTCATGACGGCCGGCACGGCCGGCCACCTGCACGACCAGCTGTGCCATGCGCTCGCTGGCGCGAAAATCGGTGCTGAACAGGCCGTGATCGGCATCAAGGATGCCAACCAGCGTGACGTTCGGGAAATGATGGCCCTTTGCCAGCATCTGTGTGCCCAGCAGCAGACGACTCTCGCCACTGCGCGCCAGTTCCAGCAGGCGATCCAGTTCGCCCTTGCGGCGGGTGGTGTCGCGATCGATACGAATCTGGTCGATATCAGGAAAGTGTTCGCAGAGCGCCTGTTCTACGCGCT
>Ga0316193_10003064_pt1 | contig 11939 bp, 6 predicted proteins | sample MerIslsedime2_MG_FD_207735 | JGI IMG/M metagenome (GOLD analysis project Ga0316193, IMG submission 207735) | Coastal sediment microbial communities from Maine, United States - Merrow Island sediment 2 | ecosystem: Environmental > Aquatic > Marine > Coastal > Sediment | place: USA: Maine... | reverse complement strand
CGTCATTCTATCCGGCGGTCAAAAACAGCGCATCGCCCTTGCCCGCTGCCTGCTTCGGGATAATGCCATCCTGATGCTGGACGACCCTATCAGCCAGGTCGATCTGGAAACCGGAACGACGATTATCAACACCATCAGAAAAATGGGGGGGCAAAAGACCATCATCATTGTCTCTCATCGTCTTTCGGCCGTCAGTTATGCCGACCGCATCATCACCCTCAATCTGGGACGTATTACCGAAAACGGCACCCACCGGCAGTTGATGGAATCAAATAAATACTACGCCAAAACCTATCATTTGCAGGAAATTGAAGAGGATCTGAATGCAGCATGATCATGGATATTTTGAAGAATCCAAACTGGGCAAAGCCTATGATATGAAGCTGTTGAAACGGCTTTATCCGTTTACCCGTCCGTATCGGCTCTTGCTTTTCGGGTCCATCGGGCTGGTGCTTTTGATCACTGCCCTGGATCTGGCCCTTCCCTATGTCACCAAGGTTGCCATCGACCGTTATATTGTGCCGACGGCGGATGTGGTCGCTGACGGCAAAGCTTCTGAAAATAAAACCAACGCAAGGGTCATCCGAGTGGATTTAGCGGATCCCCAAAAGCGGGCCCTGGTCGATGCCTACAAGGAATTCTTTAAAATTGAAGGCAACACGGCCCTGATTTCTTACAACGAACTTTCCGGAATAAAAAGAACGGATCTCGCCGTATTGCGCGAAAGTGATATAGCCGGGATCACTGTTATTTCAGCTCTTTTCGTGGCCCTGGTGATCATCAATTTCATGTTGAGTTTCGTCCAGAAAATGATCATGGAATATACCGGCCTCATGATCATGCACGACTTGCGCATGAAGCTGTTTGTCCATATCCAGAATCTGGCCATCGCCTTTTTCACCCGCAACCCGGTGGGTAGATTGGTAACTCGGACGACCAACGACATCCAGAACATGCACGAATTGTTTACTTCGGTCATTTCCATGATCTTCAAAGATCTTTTTTTGCTTTGTGGCATTGCCGTGGTCATGCTGGTCATAAACTGGAAACTGGCCCTGGTCTCTTTTATCGTTTTACCCCTGGTATTGTATGCGTCGATAAATTTTTCCAGACGGGCCCGGGACATCTTCCGTCAACTGCGCGTCAAAGTGGCACAGATCAATACCCGCTTTTCGGAAACCATCGGCGGTATCCGGGTGGTTCAATTATTTCGACAGGAAATGAATAATTACCGCAATTTTAAAGAGCTGAATCATGAAAACTACCTGGCCGGCATGCAGCAAATCCATGTATTGGCAATATTCATGCCGCTGATTGAACTTCTGGCGGTGGTCGCCGTCGCCCTGGTGATATTTTACGGCGGCGGGCGGGTGCTTAGCGGTACGCTGACCCTTGGCGCCCTGGTGGCCTTTATTTCTTATATTAGAATGTTCTTCAGACCCATCCGGGACCTGGCGGAAAAATATAACATATTACAAAATGCCATGGCATCGGCGGAACGGATATTTTTGATCCTGGACAGCCGGGAAGTGCTACCCCGGCCTGGACTGCAAAAGACTCATGAAGCATCAACGCTGCAGCGCATGGAAGAAATTCGCTTTGAAAATGTCTATTTCGGCTATGTCGACGGGGAAAATATTCTGTGGAAAATCACATTCAGTATCAGCGCCGGTGAGACCGTTGCGGTGGTGGGGCCTACCGGTGCCGGCAAAACATCTTTGATCAACCTGATCCCCCGCTTTTACGACCCCACATCAGGACGGGTGCTGATCAACGGCCTGGATTTAAAAGACTTGAGCACTTCTTCATTTCGATCGAAAATTGCACTTGTGATGCAGGATCCTTTTTTATTTTCCGGCACCATCCGGCAAAACATCTTCCAGGGCAGTCAGGATCCGACCCCAGCCCGGGAACAGTTTATCATCGATGCTTCCAACTGCAGACCCCTGATTGACCGTTTACCCCAGGGGCTTGACACCGTTCTGAGCGAAGGCGGTGCTTCCATATCCAGCGGCGAGCGCCAGCTAATTTCAATCGCCAGGGCTTTTGCACGAAACCCCCAGCTGATCCTCTTCGATGAAGCCACTTCCTACATCGACTCCTCGACCGAATTAGCGATACAGCAGGCTGTGGAGACATTGATGAAAAACAGGACATCCCTGGTTGTGGCCCATCGGCTGTCAACCGTCCGCAATGCCCATCGAATCATCGTGTTAAATCGGGGCCGAATCATCGAAACCGGCAACCATGTCGAGCTGATGAAGCGAAAAGGATTTTACCACAAATTGCATCAGCTGCAAAACGGGCGGGACCTGGAATGACGAATGGCGATTGCCTATTGGCAAATGCAGGGGAAATCAACAAATCTCTTGCAATAATGGAAACCAAATGATATAGGAAATTTTTCATATATTATCAGAGTGTTGTCTGATATTTCAACCTGACTGCGGATGGCGAATATTGCTAAGGTTTGAAACGTTTTACGACCGCTACGAAATCAGGCAATTTTTCAATAGCGGTTTTTTAAAGCGGGCCCCGCTTGCAGCGGGATTCAAGAAGAAGGAAGGCAAAAACTTAATTTTAACTAACACAACCCAATTGAAAGGAGGATATTACAATGCCGTACAATGCAGTAGAGATGGCCGATTGGCAGATTTCTGAAGAAGCGGAAAAAAATATGCCCACCCCCGAGGAATGGCGCGAAAAACTGGGACTGGAAAAAGACGAAATCCTTCCCATGGGTCGACTGGCCAAGCTTGATTTTCTCAAAATCATCAACCGACTCCAGGACAAATCCGATGGAAAGTATATTGAGGTCACGGCCATTACCCCGACGCCGTTGGGTGAAGGCAAAAGCACGACTTCCTGCGGATTGATGGAGGGTCTTGGTAAACGCGGTGTAAACGTTGGTGGTGCCCTCAGGCAGCCTTCCGGTGGACCGACCATGAATGTAAAGGGAACGGCGGCCGGCGGCGGCAACTCGCTGCTGATTCCCATGACCGAATTTTCCCTGGGTCTCACCGGCGATATCAATGATATCATGAACTCCCATAACCTGGCCATGGTGGCCTTGACCTCGCGGATGCAGCACGAACGCAACTACAATGATGAACAACTGCAACGTCTGACGGGCATGCGGCGCTTGGAAATCGATCCCACCCGGGTGGAGCTGGGCTGGATCATCGATTTCTGTGCCCAGGCACTCAGAAATATCATCATCGGTATGGGCGGCCGCTTTGACGGGTTCACCATGCAATCCAAATTCGGTATTGCGGTGGGCTCCGAGTGTATGGCGATTCTGTCCGTTATTCGGGACCTGGCCGATCTCAAAGAAAGGCTCAACAATATCACCGTGGCCTTCGACAAGAGCGGCAAGCCCGTGACCACCGGTGATCTGGAAGTCGGCAACGCCATGACGGCCTTTATGCGCAACACCATCAACCCCACCATGATGTGCACGGCCGAATACAATCCCTGCATGGTGCACGCCGGGCCGTTTGCCAACATCGCCGTGGGTCAATCCTCAATTATTGCCGACCGCGTCGGCCTGAAACTGTTTGACTATCACATTACGGAAAGCGGATTCGGCGCTGATATCGGCTTCGAAAAATTCTGGAACGTAAAATCACGCTTCAGCGGCCTGAAACCCCACGTATCGGTGCTGACCTCCACCATCCGGGCCCTGAAAATGCACGGCGGCGGGCCCAAGGTCGTGGCTGGGATCGCCCTACCGGATGCGTACACCAAGGAAGATCTGGGGCTGGTGGAAAAAGGCTGTGCCAACATGGTGCACCACATCAACACCATTCGCAAAGCCGGCATCAATCCGGTGGTCTGCATTAACCGCTTCTACACCGATACCGATGCCGAATGCGCTGTCGTTCGCAAGGCAGCTGAGGCTGCCGGCGCCCGCTGCGCCGAGTCCAAGCACTGGGAACTGGGCGGTGAAGGCGCCCTGGAATTTGCCGATGCGGTGATCGAAGCCTGTAATGAAGAAAACGATTTCAAATTCCTGTATCCCCTGGAGACAAAGTTGCGGGATCGCGTGGATCTCATCGCCAAGGAAGTCTACGGGGCTGACGGTGTTTCCTGGACACCCGAGGCGGAAGCCAAGGCCAAGATGCTGGAAGATGATCCCAAGTATGCCGATTTTGCCACCATGATGGTTAAAACCCACCTCAGCCTGAGCCACGATCCGGTCAGAAAGGGTGTCCCTGCGGGCTGGACACTGCCGATCCGTGACGTTCTGATTTATTCCGGTGCCAAGTTTCTGTGCCCCTGCGCCGGTACCATCAGCCTGATGCCCGGTACCAGCTCCAACCCGGCCTTCAGGCGGGTGGATGTGGATGTGGAAACCGGTAAGGTTTCCGGATTGTTCTAAGCAAATTAATCAAAGCCTTAAAAGAGGTTCAAGAAACCGTCTTGAACCTCTTTTTCTTTTTGGGATAAAATACGAAGCACGAAGCACGAAATCCGAAAAAAATTCAAAATCTTAATGTTTTAATGATCAAAACATCTTAGTTCAACCCAACTTTTGTATTAATTCCTTCCATTGTTTTGGTCATTTTAATTTTGGTTATTGGGTATTGTTTTGAATTTCGATATTCGAGTTTCGGATTTGCCACCTTAGATGTCCAAGTATTGACGGCAAGCTAAAGTAACTCGGCCTATGCGCGTTTTACTCATAAACCCATATTACCCCCTCTCAGAAACTCCCTCCCCTCCGTTAGGATTGGCCTATCTTGCTTCAGCGCTGTCCACGGCGGGGGTGGAAGTAAGAATTCTTGATCTGGTTGTTTATCCCTACAGCCAGTCCATGCTGCAAGCCCTGATCGAAGACTTCAATCCCCAGGTCGCCGGTATTACTGCCGTCACCATGACATTTGACCATGCCATCGGGGTCCTTGCGGACATCAAGCGCATCGATCCGGATATTCTGACCATTATGGGCGGCCCCCATGTGTCATTTTGTGCCCGGCAGACGCTTAAAGCCTATCCCCAGCTGGATGTCATCGGATTGGGTGAGGGGGAGCGAACCATCGTAGAACTGGCCCGCACAGCGAGTAACGGCCGGACCTGGGCCGAAGTCAAGGGAATCGCTTACCGCAACGGTGCAGCAATCTGCTTTACCGAAAAAAGACAACCTATCGCAAACCTGAATGATCTGCCGATCCCGGATCGCCGCCTGCTTCCGCTGGGTCGCTACCGGGCACTCGGGATGCCGATCAGTTTGACCACCAGCCGCGGTTGCCCCCATAAATGCATATTCTGTGTGGGCCGGAAAATGGTGGGTGCCAGGGTTCGTTACCGCAGCGCCGGTAAAATTGTCGATGAATTGGAATACCTCAATTCTTTGAATTTTCACCAGATCAACATTGCTGACGACCTTTTCACCGCCAATAAAAACCACTGCAACGCTGTGTGTGATGAAATCATTAAAAGAGGATTGCAGCTGAAGTGGACATCCTTTGCGAGGGTGGATACGATTTCCGATGCGGTCCTGGCAAAAATGAAAGCGGCCGGTTGCAGTGCGGTGAGCTTTGGCATCGAATCGGCCAATCCGCAAATTTTGGAAACCATTAAAAAAGGAATTACCCTCAAACAGGTTGAGGATGCCGTCGACATGTGCAGAAGGGCGGGAATTATGCCTTTTGCATCTTTCATTCTCGGGCTTCCGGGCGAAACCCCGCAAACCATAAAAGAAACCATGGAATTTGGCAACCGCTTAAAAAAGCTGGGCCTGTCTTTTGGATTTCACCTGCTGGCGCCCTTCCCCGGCACCGAAGTTCGCGAGAACCATGAGCAGTATGGGATCAAAATCTTAACCGACGACTGGTCTCAATATCATGCCAACAGAGCCATTGTTGAGACACCCGCCGTAAATCATCACACACTCGATGAAATTGTCGTCAAGTGGGAGCAGGAGTATGATGATTATTTGGCCGATATTAAAATCCGCATGGGTAAAAATGAGGCGACCAAAGCGGAAATTTGGGAGATTGAAAATCTGGAGAGAATTGTCCTCTTATATGACCTCATGATGAAAAAGGTTATCGAACAAAAAGGGTTCTGGTCACGCGAGGGCCGGGCGGTGAGCACACAGGACAACCTCAAAATCCTAGCGGATAGAATTATTGATTCGGTTGATCCTGAGCCGGAAATGCTTTTTGACGCTTTGGGTCAGGCCTTGAAACAGGGAAATTTGAAGTGCACCGATTTAAACGGCAATATCCGGTGGCAATGGGTGGATTTCTTGGATTAACAATTAGGGATAGTTCTTTTTTGTCCATGTTTTAGGCGTTTAGGCGACTTTATCTGACAACCTGTTTTAAGGGACAAAAGGTGTCAGGTGTCAGTGTTCAGGTTTCAGCAATTAAAAAATTTCAAATAACAAAACACAAATACCAAATGGTTCGACAAGCTCACCAGCACCCTGAGCCAGGTCGAAGGGCAAATCACAATGACTAAAATTCAAACTTCCAAACAATTGGCTTTTGATCTTATTTGAGATTTGGATATTGTAATTTGGTGCTTGTAATTTGTTATTTCAGTTTAATCCGGGTTAGGTAGGCCCTATTTATTGGAATCACATTATGTTTGCACATCATTTGTGCCATAGCCAGATTGAATATTTTAGCCTCCGGCTCGTAGATCCTACGGCTCGGAGAGAGATCCCGCTGGCGGGTTTGCAGCGAAGTGTAAATCCCGTTTTATCGGGCAATGGACTCTTAAAACGTATGGATGTGCAGAGACCTTGATACGCAAGAAATCGGTGCAGATCGAGCGAAAAAATCCCCCAATTTAGATTGTATTATGCCTGCAAATAAAAGTGGATGTCAAATCCTATTTCACTGCGATCTGCTGTGCGTATTAAAACCCATGAAAGTCGGGTTGAACGATTTATTGCAATGAGGTCTACCGGGATTGCCGGCGGTCTTGCCCGCGGCGATATAACAATCACCCGGCGGAATAGTCCTGCTCGATGATATCCATCAAGCAGGCATTCCATAGGTCTCGCAAGCATTCCCGTAATATTTTATAACGCTTGACTAGGGCCGAAATTGTGCCGGCAGCTCCGGTTTGTCCGTCCAGTCCCGGGGCCATTTCTGATCAGGCGCTTCACCCAGTTTTTCTTTTCTGGATTTTAAGCCCGGCCGGGCAAATTTCGGATGCCCCTCTTTTAAGGTCCGGCCGTTGATGACGGCCTCGGAGCGCAGCCGGCGGCCGAGGGTCTTTTCCATCTGCCGTCCCAGCCAGAGCACGCGATCCACATCCCAGCCATGCTCAATGCCCATCTCGTCGATCTGAACCAGGGTATCCTCCAAGGTAACCAATCCAACGTAACGCGGATCTTCATAATAGTATTCGCCGGTCCCTTTTACCGGGGTGTCATCCAGGAAATTGGCCGGCTGTCCGCCCATCCCGCCCAGGGTGGCCTCAAAATGAGTAATACCGGCCTGCAAAGCGGCCAAAACGGAAGCCGAGGCCACGCGCTTGGTCTCATGAAAGTGGGCAATGTGAAGATCCGGATTGGGTATTTCATCCAGGATCATGGCATAGTATCGATACACTTCGGCAGCCGAGGCGCTGCCGTCATGGTCGGCATGTTCAATGTCATGAGCGCCGATTTCCAGGAAGCGTTTGGTAAATTCCACCGCATCTTTTAATTCCGTAGCACCGCCGATGGGGCTACCCCAGATGGTGCTGACGGTACCGCACATTTTCATACCGGCATCATTGCATTTTTGGATACACCGCTCGGCCTCGGCCCAGTAATCCGGCAGGGTCGTACCGGAATTGGCAAAATGATGCTCTTCCTCGGTGGAAACCATCATCAGCAGACGATCGGGGCCAATGCCTTTTTCTCTCAGCTCGATGGCCCGATTCACGGCACCTTCGCGGATAGTAATGGCGGTAAAGGTAATATCATCATAATTAACGCCTTTTTTTGCGCAGCGCTGTTTGAAACGGTCGCTGCGCACATGGGTCAGCAGTTCTTCGGCGTCTCTGAACTGGGGCATTAGAAAAGGATTTCCCAGGTTGGTCACCTCGATGTTGCGACAGCCGGCAAAAATCAGTTCTTCGAGATAGAACTTTTTAGCCTGGGTGGAAATAAATTTTTCTTCATGCTGAAATCCATCCCGCACGGTAATGTCGCCGATGGTAACTTTTTCGGGCATTCGTGGAAAAATTTTCCAGTAATCGTATTCAGTCATAGCTCTCAAAAGCCTCCTTTCAAATATAATTGTTTTCCGGTTGGTCGGTTGAGCCTGTTGAGCCGGTGGCCGGTATGTCGCTGCCTGATAGCTAACTTGATCAATTAGGAAAACCGGCTAACAGGCTCAACAGGCAAACCGGATCATTTCCCCTTATACACCGGTTTTCGTTTTTCTTTAAAAGCCGCCAGGCCTTCCAGGCGGTCTTCGGTGGGGATGCACAACCAGTAGGCATTCGACTCGATGGCAAGACCCGTGTGCAGATCCGTTTCGATGCCGTGGTTGATTGCATATTTGGCCTGTTCAATGGCAATCGGTCCGGTCTCACAAATCATATCCGCCATTTTTTTACTTTCGTTCCACAGATCTTTTTGTTCACAGATTTTATTTACCAGACCGATTTTCAGCGCCTCCTGCGCATCTATCCGCTGCCCGGTGAATATAAGCTCTTTGGCCTTGCCTTTACCCACTAGTCGCGGCAGACGTTGGGTCCCGCCCGCACCGGGAATAATCGCCAGACGCGTTTCGGTAAGCCCCATACTTGCATTGCTGGAAGCGATGCGAATATCGCTTGCCAGGGCCAGTTCGGTGCCGCCGCCCAGGGCAATTCCATTTACGGCTGCGATGACCGCTTTATTTAGCTGTTCGATGGATGTAAAAAGGTTGCGGATGGTAAAGATAAATTCCTTGACCTGTTCCGGCTTGAGGGTCGCACGCTCTTTCAGGTCGGCACCGGCACAAAAAGCCTTTTCCCCGCTGCCGGTGATAATGACAACCCGAATATCACTTCTGAATCGAACCGCTTCGATCTGGTCCCGCAGGGCATGCAACAGGGGAAAATTCAGAGAATTCATGATGTCGGGTCGGTTCAGGGTCAACGTCATGATCCCGGCATCTTCTGCTGCCAACAAAATATTATCATCCATGCATTCCTCCCGGGTAATGAAAATAATGCGATACAGCAAAAAGCTTAGCCAACATGAGCGAGCGCTCGCTCATAATTTCTTTTTTTACTGTAACATTTTTAATTTGTCAATACCCCAACCCGGACAAGCCGGAAAAATTAGAAGCGAACCAATATTTCAGAATTAAGTACTGAGCTTTTTCCGTTTATTCTTAAAAATTGAGGTGAAATTTTAGCCCCCGGACACGAAGGCGCAAAAAAAGGAATATGAAGTTTAAACTTGTGTCAAAAAGAATTGACAAGGGGAAAAAAAGCGTGCTATGTGTGTTGACTGAGCGCTCGTTCAGTCTGCAAGCATAGGCAGTTTGCTGGTTACAGCGCCTGGGTTTCTTCCTCCGCAACCTGATCCGTCTCCGGTGAAAAATCAGAAAGTCGGAACAGGAAGGAAACGACAATTTGAGCCCATTGCGATTTATTTAGACGGAATCTAATATATTGAAAATTAACCGTAATATATCATCTCGATTTTATCTCGGTTTTATTCCAAGCCACAGGTTGCCATGCAGGAGCCGACCAGTATAAAAGACATCCCAACCCAGGTCAAGGACCCCGATCTGGTGAAACGCAGACGCCGCCGGATCGCCGATGCCGCCGTTCAGCTTTTCATCGAGAAGGGTTTCCATAAAACCACCACCCGACAAATTGCTCGGGCATCCGGTTCTTCCATCGGCTCCCTGTACGAATATTTCGCTTCGAAAGAAGATATCCTTTATATGGTGTGCGAATCCATCCATGCGGAAGTGTCCCGCGGCGTTACCGAAGCGATGTCCGGGGCGACCGCCGGTCGCGCCGCCCTTGCGGGCGTAATCCGACAATATTTTGAAATTTGCCATCGGATGAGTGACTTTATTTTGCTGATATACCAGGAAACCCGGTCATTGCCGCCCCAATGGCAGAAAAGAGTGCTTGAAAACGAACTTCAAATTACCGGTCTATTTGTCGAAGTTCTGGCCCGCATAGCGACTTCGGGGGAATTGCCGGGTATCAAGGAGCAGTGCATTGAACTGGCGGCTCATAACATTGTGGTACTGGGACACATGTGGACCTTCAGGCGCTGGTATCTGGCCCGTCAATACAGTCTCGAGGAATATATCAACCTTCAGACCGAATTTATTTTAAAAATGTGCACCCGCTAAACGACAAATGTCTATTAACAAATGAATAATGAAGGAATTTTGTCGTTTTTAATTGATTGTCAACTCTAATCCATAGATAGCCAATTTGTACCGTTGAAATTTAAATGAAAGGTGACGAACTTAAAATAAGAACAAAAGAATTTGCACGTCGAAGTGTCAAACTTGCAGCGGCATTGCCGAGTGCACAATTAGGCAACCACATTCGGGGACAATTATTTCGATGCTCCACCTCGGTGGCATCAAACTATCGGGCCGCCTGCGTTGCGCAATCAAAAGCAAGCTTTTGATAATTATAAATCGATAGGATGCCTTAATTTGTCATTCGTCCTTCGACATTCGTCATTCTAACGTCATTCCCAAGGGGGCAAAATGAGCGCTGATATTAAAGTCTATAAACCCGAAAATCATGTCCGGGTGGTGACGGCCACATCCCTCTTTGATGGCCATGATGCAGCCATAAATATCATGCGCCGTATCCTCCAGGATACGGGCGTAGAAGTCATCCATCTGGGGCATAACCGATCCGTCCAGGAGATTGTTGATGCCGCCATTGAAGAGGATGTCCAGGGCATTGCCGTATCGAGTTATCAGGGTGGTCACATAGAATTCTTCCAATATCTGGTGGATCTCTTAAAGGAAAGAGAGGCCGCCCACATCAAGATTTTCGGCGGTGGCGGTGGTGTCATTGTCCCCGAGGAGATAAAAACGCTTGAATCCTATGGCGTCACCAAAATTTTTTCACCCGAAGACGGTGCCCGGTTAGGCCTGCAGGGCATGATCAACCATATGGTTGAATGTATGGACTTTTCCACCGTCAAGGAGGACGGCATTTCCTTCGAAGATTTGGCGCCCCAAAACAAACTTCGGGTGGCGAACTTGATCACGGCCGCCGAGCAGGCCAAAGCCCGGGAAGACGGAAACCTTGCCACCCTGCGTGCCGGACTGGCAAAAAAAATCGGAGACCGCAAAACTCCGGTGATCGGTATTACCGGCACAGGGGGTGCCGGCAAATCATCATTGACCGATGAAATCATTTTACGCATCCTGAATGATCTCAAAGATATTCACGTGGCCGTCATCAGCTGCGATCCTTCCCGGCGCAAAACCGGCGGCGCACTGTTGGGTGATCGCATCCGGATGAATGTCATCGGCAATCCGCGGTTGTATTTTCGATCCCTTGCCACCCGACAATCCCAAACGGAAATCCCGGCGGTGCTGCCCGACGCCGTTGCAGCCGCAAAAGCCGCCGGATTTGACCTGATTATTGCCGAAACTGCCGGCATCGGCCAGGGGGATTCGAGCATTGCCGATCTGGTCGACATATCCATTTATGTCATGACCAGTGAATTTGGCGCCGCCTCACAACTTGAAAAAATCGATATGCTGGACTTTGCCGACCTGGTGGTGGTCAACAAGTTTGAAAAACGCGGCGGGGAAGATGCCATCCGGGATGTTCGCAAACAGGTGCAGCGCAACCGCAAGGCCTTTGATCGGGACCCGACTGCCATGCCCGTCTTCGGCACCATCGCTGCCAAATTTAACGACGATGGGGTTACCGCACTTTACTGCGCCCTCCTCGATACCATCCATTCCAAAACCGGCATAAAATATGAACCTCGGATT
>Ga0316193_10003063_pt1 | contig 11939 bp, 9 predicted proteins | sample MerIslsedime2_MG_FD_207735 | JGI IMG/M metagenome (GOLD analysis project Ga0316193, IMG submission 207735) | Coastal sediment microbial communities from Maine, United States - Merrow Island sediment 2 | ecosystem: Environmental > Aquatic > Marine > Coastal > Sediment | place: USA: Maine... | reverse complement strand
AAGGAATCCACAATTATGATGCCAGGCATTTGCAAATGGGCGTCGATTTCCTGGCAATGAGCCGCGACCGCTTTCCTTTTAAAGATCTTGTCAGCCGACGGGTAAATCTGGATGACATCAATGAGGGGCTGCGAATTGCTGATTCCGGCGAAGCTGTCCGCGTGGCGGTTTTGCCTTAACTCACCGTTATCAGTGAATGGTTAATTGTTGTTGGATAGTGGATTTGCTGATCGTCTGATTCGGGAAATGGCTGGGAAGCCGGGAAGCTTGGAGACCAGAATGCTCGGGCCTGCAGAATTCGTTAATTGGTTAAGCTTTTGCAAAAATGGATTTATCCCGTATTTGCAAAATAATTGGGTACTTTATGTTTCAACAATCCTAAAATACTGAAGTGATGACCATTATTTACCTAATCAACCAGTCAACCAATAAACTATTCAATGAGATCTGAACCAAAAACTATCTACCTGCTGTTTAACTCATCGCGAAGTTAGATCACCCGGAGCAACCCTTATGAGCGGTATGGCCCTGGCTATTGTGATCGTCGCCGCATTGTTCCATGCCGGCTGGAATTTTTTGGCTAAAAAAAGCAAGAAAAAGATGGCCTTTATCTGGTGGTTTTTATTAATCGCCACCCTCGCTTATTTACCGATGTTTTTGTATTATTGGCCCCGGCAGACCATCAGCCCGGCCGGCTGGGTTTGCATTGTCGCTACCGGTATTTTACACGCACTATATTTCTGGTTCATGGGAGGAGCCTATGAAAGAGGAGATCTCTCCCTGGTATATCCTCTTTCCAGGGGTTCCGGGCCTTTATTTGTGCCGATTCTGGCAATAATATTCTTGCAGGAACAACTCTCATTCGCGGGAATCGTTGGAATTTTCCTGGTTATTCTCGGAATCTATTCTATTCATCTGAAGTCATTTTCGGTTGTTTCTTTTCTCGAACCCTTTCGGGCATTGCGCGGCAGTGCGTCCGTCTGGGCCCTTTGCACCGGAGGGACGATTGCCGGGTATTCTTTGGTCGATAAAGTGGGCGTCGGCCTCGTTTATCCGCCGGTCTACATTTACCTGATGTTTGTCATATCGTTGCTGCTTCTGTCCCCTTATGTACTGCTAAGGCAACGTCCTGCGCTGAAATTGGAGTGGCTGGTTAATAAGGGGCCGGTCTTAATTGATGGATTTTTAGTTCTTTTCACTTACCTGATGATCCTTTTCGCATTTCGACTTAGCAAGGTCAGTTATGTGGTTGCCGCGCGGGAGGTCAGTATTGTCTTCTCAGCATTTTTGGGGATTGTCTGGCTAAAGGAGAAGCACGCTTCCCAGAAAATTGCTGGTGCCGCCCTGATCGCGCTGGGGGTGGTATTTATCGGACTGAGTAATTAAAAGAAGGTTTCCCCGCTTACGCTTCGCTTCAGACGGGATCGTAGACAAGTGTTAGGTGTCTGGTTTCAGATCATTCTTGTCCGCCCTTAGTTTGGAGGATGAGTCGATTTCAATTTTAGCTCATTTTCTAACATGTAACTATAACTTTTTATTATGGAAAACATGATAATTATTATTTTGACTTATACTTGATCGGACACATATATTTATGCTAGGTTAAGCGGTTCCAGGTTTGGGGTTCAAAGGTTATTGGCTGGGAAGCATGGATAACAGGAAGCCAGGAAGCCAGAAAGCATAAAGGATTTGATCAATTTTATTCTTCCAACATCACAGCCTCCTGGCTTTCCGGCTTCCAAGCCTTCCAGCCTCCCAGCTTCAAGCGTACTAAATGAATAACTCCCAATTGGATCATAACTCGAAAGAGCGTATAAAAAATTGAATTAACTAAATATTAAGAAAAAATGGAGGAGACAATGGACAGGGAACCTTTGGTAAATAGAAAGACCGCCATTTCATACAAGACGGAAGAAAAGACCGTCATGCGCGGGTATGATTTAAGCGAACTGGCGGAAGAGGGATACTCATTTTGCGATGCACTGTTTGTAATGTATCAGAATCGAATTCCCACCGAGGAAGAAGAAAAAATGCTCAAATATGAAATGGGAGTGTTTATGGAACATTCCATGTCGCCTTCAGCAGTGGGCGCCATTGGTGTGAGCGCCGGACGCCCGAACCTGCCCTGTGCGATTGCGGCGGCGGTGACAACCTTCGGCGGAGTCCACGGACCCGGTGCCGCTCATGGCTACATGTTGAACAAATACCTGGAGCGCGCCAAAAAGGAAGGAAAGACTGTGGACGAAATGGCCAAAATTCTGGTCGATGAATATATGGATGCCGGGAAACCGGTGATGGGCATGGGACAGCCCCAGCACATTGACAGCGATCCGAGGGCTGAACCGATTCACCTCAGACAGGAAGAATTGAACCTTGAAGGTGTATACCTCGAGTTCCAGAGAGCTCTGGAGAAACATTTTCATGCCAGAAGAAAAGAGGCGGGCAGGTCCTATGTCGGCGTGAATGTGGTCGGTTCCGGCAACACGGCCTTGATGGAAATAGGATTTTCTCCCAATGCGGGCTGGTGTCTCGGCAGTGTCTGTCGCGGATTCAGCTGCGCGGCCCATGCACTGTTCAACATGAAGAAGGGACGGGCCTGGGGAGCCTCCAGAAATGAACCCATGGTTCAGATGATCGATCTTTCCATGATCAAGTATGTCGGTCCGGAAGACAGAGTCGTGCCCAAACAGGCCGATAGACAAGAATACGCCAAGAAACAGAAAGAAGAGGGAGAATACAAAAAATGGGTAATTTAACGGATAAGCCGGAACTTAATGAGAGAAAAGGAAAAATCGGAAATCTGGACAGTCCTAAAAACCCGTTTGATTATAATCAACGAAAATATGGCACCGTCCCGCTGGATACCCACCGGGCTCCATTTCAATGGGTTTCCGAGGTCGCTTACAAAAACGTTCATCGGATTGTATCGCGCGGATACGACACCACCGAAGTCATGGAGGAAGGATACGGCGTTGTCGACATGCTCTTTATTGACTATCAGGCCAGGATTCCACTGATCGAAGAAGAAAAAATGCTCAACTATGTCATGATCATGGCCTTGGAGGACGGCTTGTCCATGCCGGCAGTCATGTCCCGCATGGTAGCCAAGTCCAAAACTTTTTTAACCCAGGCTGCCGGTGCTTCTATTCTGGCCTTTGGTCATGCTTACGGGGCCTATTCGGCCTTCGGCAATCGGCTGGAAGACTACCTGTCCAAAGCAGACACTGATGGGTTGACCCTGGAAGAAGCGGCTGAGCTTCTGGTCAAGGAAAACATAAAAGACGAAGCGTTGGGCGTTTCGAATTTGATGCTCCAGGATCCAGCAGCCCAGCGTATGATTGCACGGGCCGAGAAGCTCGGCGTGGCCGGAAAATATATCGATTTTACGCGGGAGATTGTGAAAGCTGCCCAAAAATTAAGTGATGGACCGGTCGATTTGGATATGCTGGGTGCGACAGGGGCGACGATGCTGGATCTTGGTTTCTCACCGGAAGCCACCTGGGCCATCCTGGCAGTTACCCGAGCCTTTGCTGCCGGAGCGCACTACATTGAGGAAGTGGAGCGTAGTGAGTCCTGCCGCACCGGCCAGACCTTGACCCCCAAAGCCTTTTATGATGGGCCGGAAGACCGGCCGGTACCGCCATTGAAAGATCGGAACAAAATTGCCGAATCGGGCATTTGCCACACGGTCGATGAGTGGGCTGCGGCCAGAGAGGAACGAAAAAAAATCGTCGGCAGCGGGCATTCGATTATTGAAGAAATTGAGGATCCCAGCAAGAAGAGTGGTATAAAGAAGGTGGGGAAACTTTAGAGGATAAATGCATTAGGTATGGTTTCAGGTGTCGGGTGTCAGGTGTCAGCGCGGCCTCTGGCAGCCGAAGTGAGCAATTTTATCAAATAAGAGACTTCGGCCTTGCGGAGTCCTGTGAAAAGCGAATATCGAATATGGAATCGTGAATTTCGAATGTCGAAGTAAGGAATTCTATCGATTTTTATGAATTCAAAAGATAGAACGCAGCGATTCCATCCTTCATAATTATGCGGTTCGATATTCGATATTCTGCGGTTCGCTCTTCAGCTAAGGCTAAGCCGTCGAAGCGGTAGATTTGATCCAAATGGAGAAATTGACCTCCGGAGTTTCATCTGGTGGCTGAGAATACAGAAGCTGAAACCCCTGGTCCAGACCTAACTTTGTATGAATCTGGAAGATAAGACATTATTGGGATCTCTTGCAGTGAACATTAAGAATCCGTCATATCGCACCAGGGCGGGCTGAACACTGAAACCTGAAACCAAATTCAATCGCACTTTAGGCATTCTTGTCCGCCACATACTTTGGCGAATTAAGCATATTTTGGAGGAGGACAAACAATGGAAGTAGTAAAACCTGTCAAACGTAATGTCTTATTGAATCCCGGGCCGGCGACGACCACCGATACGGTGAAATATGCCCAGGTGGTACCGGATATCTGTCCGCGCGAAAATGAATTTGTCGACATCATGAACGAGGTCCGCAGAGATCTTGTAAAGGTGGTGCATGCGGATCCGGAGAAATACTCGGCGGTTCTATTCACCGGGTCCGGTACGATTATTCAGGATGTTCTGGTAAACTCGCTGGTACCGGAAGGCAAAAAGATTTGTGTGGTCAACAACGGTGCCTATTCCAGTCGGATGGTTGAAATTGCCGGGTATTATCAGATACCCTGCGTTAATCTAGAGTTCCCATCCACCGGGCTTCCGGATCTCAGTGTCGTCAAAGATGCCTTGGAAGGTGACAATGACATCGCGGTGGTGGCCACCACCCACCATGAGACCGGTACCGGCGTCTTAAATCCGGTGCGCGAGATCGGCCGGATGGCCCATGACAACGGTTGTATCTTTATTGCGGATACAATATCAACCTACGGTCTGCTGCCCATCGATATCGAGGAAGAAAATATCGATTTTTGCATGTCGTCAGCCCAGAAAGGACTCTGCGGTATGACCGGGGCGTCCTGGGCGGTCGGCAAGATTGACAAGATCGTTAAATCTAAAAATTATCCAACCCGTTCCTATTATTGCAACCTGTATATGCAATACGATTTTTTCGAGCGGGTTGGAGAAATGCATTTCACGCCGCCGGTTCAAGTTATCTATGCCCTGCGTCAGGCCATCAGGGAGTACTGGGAAGAAGGGGAGTTGGCTCGCTACGAGCGCATAACCAAGTGCTGGGAAGCCGTTCACAAAGGGCTGGCGGAAATCGGGCTTGGCTATGTGATCGACAAAGAAATTCAGGGACACCTGGTGGTCACCGTCAAGGCGCCCGAGGATGATCGATTCGATTTTGCAAGATTGCATGACTACTGCTACGAACGCGGATTTACCATTTATCCGGGTAAAATGTTCGGTTTGGCCACCTTTAGATTGTGCAACCTGGGCTGGATCACCGAAAAGGACATCGAGGATTTTTTTGTGGTGGCCAAAGAGGCATTTCGCGGTATGGGATTCAGTATACCCATAAAATAATTTCCAGGCAAAGTGGCACAGGTTAAATTCACAACAAAATGGAATGCTGGAATATTGGAATTATGGAATATTGGGTAAACAAAGGTAATTGTCTTTTTTTAATGGAGTTTCAACCTTATCTAACCCAGAATTCCAGTTTTTCATTATTCCACTGTTCCAATATCAGTCGACAAGAACTTGGATTTAGATAAGCAAACTTAGTTTAATAATTTAAAGAAACATGGAGGATGGAGATATCATGGAAGACAACATTCAAGAAATGTATCAACGCGCCAGAAAGGCTTTTGATGAGGTCAGATTCTGGCCCCAGGAAAAAGTCGATGAAATGGTTCAGGCCGTGGCCTGGGAACTTCTTAAAGATGATGTTCGCCATAAGCTGGGGCATATGGCGGTGGATGAATCGGGAATCGGAAATGCTGAAGACAAAGTCAATAAAATCAAGAATAAAACCCTGGGTACGCTCTATGATATGCGAAACGCCAAAACCTGTGATCTGATCGAAGAAAACAAAGCTCTGGGTATCCGCAAATATGCCAAACCGATCGGGGTCATTGCCAACGTCGTGCCTTGCACCAACCCGGAATCGACGATCTGTTGCCTGGCCTTGAGCACCTTGAAGACCAGAAACGCCCAGATCGTCTCGCCGCATCCGCGCACCCAGAAAACCTCTTATGAAACGGTTCAGCATGTGCGCAAGGCACTTGAAAAAATTGGGGCCCCGGCGGACCTGGTGCAATGCATCGAGAAAACCAATCATGCCAAAACCTCCGAACTGATGGCCCATTGCGACTCTGCGGTGGCTACCGGCGGGGCGGCGCTGGTCAAGGTGGTGTATGCGGCCGGAAAGCCGGCCCAGACGGTGGGCGCCGGCAATGTGGTCTCGATTGTAGATGATACCGCCGACCTGGCTGCTGCCGCCCATAAAATCAGGCTGTCAAAAGTTGCCAATAATTCTGCGTCCTGTTCTTCTGAAAATGCGGTGGCGCTGTATGAGAGCATATTCGATGATGCGATCGAGGCTCTGAAATCAGAAGGCGGCTATATGTGCAGCACGGAAGAACGTGAGAAACTGAGACAATACATGTGGCCGGACGGAACCCATCTGAACCGTGAAATTGTGGCTCGTCCTGTAAAATATATCGCTGAAAATGCGGGGTTGACAGTCCCGGAAGACACCCGATTTCTGATGGTAGTTGGAGAAAAAATCGGCCCGGAAGACCGTTTCTCCGGTGAAAAAATTTCGCTGGTGCTCACTGTCTGGAAATGGACCGATTTCGACGAAATGCTGGAGCGTCTGGAGAAAATTCTTCAGTTTTCCGGCGAGGGCCATTCGACATCCATTCACACAGAAAATGATGAACGGCGGGTTAAGCTCGCGCTGCGGGCCAACGTGGGACGGATTGTCTGCAATATGCCCCACGCCCATGCCAACAGCGGCGGATGGAACACCGGTTTGCCCACCACAGATACCCTTGGTTGCGGAACTTGGGCCGGCAACATCTTCAGTGGCAACATCAACTGGGAAAATTTCCTCAACTACACCCTGCTGTCCATCCCCAAGGAAGAATACATCCCCACGGTGGAGGAGCTTTGCGGCGATTATCTGGAGAAATGGGGGAAGGATTAATCATTTTTGTTGGTTGTGAGCTGTTTGTTGGCAGTTGCAGTGTGTGAAAGAGAGCGGTCGACCTTTATCTCTCTTCATTGAATGATAAAAGTTTTCCCTTTGGCAACGCACCATAACCGATAAACAATTGACACCCTGATCGAATCGTAAGGTTCGATCAGGGTGTTTGTCGTTTGTAGTATATTTGTAAAATACATTGATCACTTTAGCTCAATATCTGTTTTCGCAATGAGCATTTCTTGACTTTTCAGGGGCTTCTGTTACAATCAAATCTTATTCGAGACCAAAAATATATATTCATCTTTCTAACCTAAAAAAGGGATAGAGAATGATTCTGCGCAATTAAAAACCCCCCGTTTCAAAATGAGAGTGGGGGGTTTCAGTTTTTGGTTACCAATAAATTCGAAAAGACAAACTCGGTATATTTATGTGAGTTTGTAAAAGTGTAACCCTGGGGCTTTCGAATTTTAATTTCAATATCCGGCTTTAGTAAGCCATAACAAAATGAAATTTAATTAAATAATGTGAATACCGGGAGTGATTTGGTTACATGGTATCACGCATAATTTCGATATAATCATTGTTTGGGTTTTAAATGGTGCTCGCAATTTGCGACCAGAATCTCGAAAAAGGAAAACGGATCAAATATGGATGGAAGCAAATCAGTTGTTCCTGTGGGAAAAATCGAGAATCGTATCCTTCTCATCAGGGGTGAAAAGGTCATAATTGACGCTGATTTGGCAGAATTTTACGGAGTGCCTACCAAACGTCTCAATGAGCAGGTGAAACGGAATAAAGATCGATTTCCTGATGATTTCATGTTTCAACTTTATTCGGATGAAAAAGCTGAGGTGGTCGCAAATTGCGACCACCTCGAAAATCTCAAATATTCAAGGGTATTACCCTATGCTTTCACTGAACATGGCGCAATTATGGCGGCTGGTGTGTTGAATATTCCCCACAATATATTCGAGCCCTTTCATTTTACCCCATGACCGTTCAACCGGCCCCTGATCCCCACAGCCCCCCAGGACCAAGAAATAGACGGGTATGAGTAACCAAAATATTTTTTTCATTTCAGGAATCTCTCCTAATTAAATTTAGTATCCCACGTAATATGGTAGATATCCCGCCAATCGGCAGTATTCATTTTTTCTCACATAGATCGCGTGGATTTCGCAGATAAGCCGTCAGCGCTGAATATTTTGCCGGCACGTCACCCGCATAGCGTCGTACTCGAACAGCAATCGTTATCATCACTTTATATCGGCTAACCACCGAAGACCTGAAGATTCTTTATGGAAGAATCATATTGGCTAATTTGCTAAACTTTTTTTGATATAGGCCGAGTAATAAATAAAAAATCCCAGGTTACCAAATAGGAACAATCAGAATTGAAAACGCCCAGAATTTTGGTTATCGATGATGAAGAAAAAAATATTAAATTAGTTAAAGGCATGCTCATGCGGGAGAACTACAATATAAATGGATGTCTTAGCGGGAAAGAGGCTCTAGAATCCCTTCAAAATGACAAACCTGATCTTATATTGTTGGATATTTTGATGCCTGGAATTGACGGTTTTGAATTATGTAGAATCCTGAAGCAGGATGTTAGTACAAGAATAATTCCTATTGTTATGGTTACGGCGTTGAATGATCAGGAAGATCGCAAAAAAGCATTGGACGCAGGTGCCGAAGACTTCTTAAATAAACCACTTGACCAGTTTGAGCTAATAGCAAGGGTTAAATCCCTTCTGCGTATTAAATCTTATCATGACGAATTGATTAATAGTCACACCGAAATTGCTAAAAAAATGAGGATCTTGTAAAGGAGATTGCGGAACGAAAGCGAACCGAAGCGTCACTACTCCAGAGTGAGGAGAAATACAGAGAATTAGTTAATCATGCTCCGACAGGCATTTATGAAGTAGATATTCAAAAAGCCCGGTTTATCAGTGTAAATGATGTAATGTGCGATTATACAGGCTACACAAGAGAAAGCTTCTTAGAATTAAAACCCCTGGACCTTTTTACGGAAGAAAGTAAGAAGCTGTTTATAGATACACAACAAAAAATCATTCACGGCGATGAGGTTGCTGAAATCTCAGAATACAAAATTAAATGTAAAAATGGGTCGGAATTTTGGGTTATGCTGAATTCTAAAATTTCTTACGACCAAGGACTTCCCAAGAAGATCACCTATGTCGTGCATGATATTACGAAGCTTAAGCGTGCGGAAGAAGAAAAAAAGAAGTTAGAAGAACAACTCCATAAAGCCCAAAAGATGGAAGCCATTGGTACACTTGCCGGTGGTGTGGCGCATGATCTTAACAATATTTTATCAGGCATTTTAAGTTATCCTGAATTACTGTTGATGGATCTGCCCCAGGACAACCCACTTAGAAAGCCTATTGAAACCATTCAGGAATCCGGGAAAAAAGCTGCGGCGATCGTCGATGATTTATTAACGATGGCAAGAAGAGGTGTGACGGTATCTGAGGTTGTCAACTTAAATGATGTGATATCAAATTATCTGATAAGTCCTGAGCTTGAAAAATTAAAGGCGTTTCATCCATTAGTAACTTAATTATTCTGTAGATACCGTTGGCAGCGGGGAGGCTGCTGTTGAGTATATTAAGAATAATAAAGCCGACTTGCTGGTTTTAGATATGATTATGGATCCTGGGATAGATGGACTTGAAACCTACAAAGAAATTCTGAAGCTGAATCCAAAACAAAAGGCAGTCATTACAAGCGGGTTTTCAGAAACGGACAGGATAAAAGAGGCCCAAGGCGCAGGCGCCGCACAATATATTAGAAAGCCCTATACAATTGAGGGTATTGGTATGGCAATTAAATCAACATTTGAATTAGAGCCTGCCGCAGTCTGATGAATTTATCATCTTCTAAGTGCCCTTCCTATCCTTATTCTTAATCAAGATCTGATTCCGACGATAGCAAATACCAGATCCCCCTTTTCATGAAGTTTCATGTATTATGTCTGATCATTTAAAAAAATTTTATCCCTTTACTTCTGTAGACGTTTAAGCTAACCTAAGAGCGTACGCGTGTAGCAAAAGCCCGGACAGGGTTTATCTCCGCCGGGAAAGGAGAATCCTATCATGGATTTTAATATGATAAAAAGACTGCAAATACCAAAACTGGACTTGCGCAACATTGATTGGCCAAAGTTTGATTTCTCAGCAGGTCAATGGTCGAAAATGCCGAAACTCAGAATCGGTGATGCCGTCGCCAAACTGCCCATTATCCAGGGTGGAATGGGAATTGGCATTTCTTTATCGGGATTGGCTTCCGCTGTGGCCAATGAAGGCGGTATCGGCGTGATTGCCGCCAATTCAATCGGCATGCTGGACCCCGAATATTATGCCAAAAATAAAGATGCCAATTCGATCATCTTGAGAAAAGAAATCCGCAAAGCCAAAGAAAAAACCTCGGGCCTCATCGGAGTCAATATTATGATGGCAGTGGATGATTGTCTTGATCTTATCAGGGTCGCCATTGATGAAAAGATCGATATGGTCTTTCTTGGTGCCGGGCTGCCGATCAAGGGCATTCCTGTTAAAGATCTCAGGGCGGCCGGGGTTAAAGCCATTCCGATCGTGAGCTCCGCCAGGGCGGCCGGGTTGATCTTCAGATCGTGGTCGAAGATATATAAGGATATTCCCGATGCGGTGGTGGTCGAGGGACCCAAGGCAGGCGGGCACCTGGGATTTAAAGCGGAACAAATCGATGATCCTGATTTCGCGCTTGAACGGATATTACCCGACGTGGTGGCCGAGATCAAGACCTTCGAGGATAAATATAACCGGAAGATCCCGGTGATTGCTGCCGGCGGCGTTTACACCGGCGCTGATATCTACAAGGTATTCAAGCTGGGTGCCGGCGGCGTCCAGATGGGGACCCGCTTTGTGGCCACCCATGAATGCGACGCCGATATCAGGTTCAAAGAGGCCTATATTGCCTGCCGCGAGGATGACCTCGAAATTATTAAAAGCCCGGTGGGTCTGCCCGGCCGGGCCATCAGAAACAGCTTTTTAAAAGATATGGCCGCCGGGAAAAAGATGCGCTTTAAGTGTGCCTGGAGATGCCTTAAAAGTTGTGATATCAAAAACGCTCGCTATTGTATTTCACTGGTCCTTGACAATGCCCGCCAGGGGATCCTGGATAAGGGCTTTGCCTTTGCCGGCAGCAATGCTTTTCGGGTCGATAAGATCGTGTCGGTCAACGAATTGCTCCAGGAGCTGATCAATCAATACCAGCTTGCGGAAGAAAAAGGCGTGGGCAAATTAAGGGATGAATATGAAAATGCCCTTGAAAAGCTATTTTCGCTGAAAAAAGAGTATTCCATTGCGATGAAAAAGGGGTTAAATTCGTTCAAAGGTGAATATGAACGGGGCGTTGAGAAAGGAACCGCACTATTCCAGGAAGAATATTCAAGGACCATGGATAAAATTAGCTCGCTTAAAGCCGAATACCAGAACACCGTGGACAAGGCCAACTTGTTAAAAGCCGAACTTGTCGAGCTTATCGAACAATATTCATTGTTCGATAAAATTCAGATCGAGGGGACCTGCCAATATCCTTGCAAATAGGACCTGTTTTGTGAAGATGGATTTATATTCCCGCCTGGTTCTTCCGGTTATTAGTTTAATATAACAATATGATATTATTTGATTTTGACGGTGTCCTGATTGACTCACTTAATGAAGTTGCATTAACCGCTTACAACGCAGCTACCGAAAACCTCTTTACTTCTTTGTCGGAAATACCAGGTGCCGCGGTGGCC
>Ga0316193_10003062_pt1 | contig 11943 bp, 10 predicted proteins | sample MerIslsedime2_MG_FD_207735 | JGI IMG/M metagenome (GOLD analysis project Ga0316193, IMG submission 207735) | Coastal sediment microbial communities from Maine, United States - Merrow Island sediment 2 | ecosystem: Environmental > Aquatic > Marine > Coastal > Sediment | place: USA: Maine... | reverse complement strand
AACAAAACGCGCAAAATGTCCGTACTCCTAGGTTTCGATGGCTTTTCTCACTCCAACGCTCAGGATGCCACACCCTGGGATAGCACGGGAGAGACGACAAGCCAACCACTTAAACTACATTAAATGTTTTTCACAAGCCATTGTTTTTTATAAGTCAAACGTCAAAAGCATCGGCACCCAACAATCACCACCAGGGCAACCAGGACTTGTTGCCGACAGCACCGGTGCCTCGGCGACTCGCCAAAGGAATCGATGGCGGGGTCGAGCCCTCCACCTGTTTCTACCGTAAACTTTGCTTGCTATCACAACTGTGTGCCACTCAAACCCAATGGATGACGAAGAATTCAATCCCATCCGCAGGCAGCTTGCGGAGCTCCGCGTTGAACACCGCGATCTTGATGATGCCATCCACCGGCTCGCAGAAGACCCTGCTGCCGATCAACTGCGCCTGACCCGCCTGAAAAAGCGCAAGCTGCTGCTGAAAGACAGCATCGCCCGGCTCGAAAGCAGACTGATCCCGGATCTCGACGCCTGACAAAACGGGGACAGACCACGTTTTACGCCCTCACCCAGCCTCGACGCGTAAGCCATGATCTTGCACAAGCGGCGTCTTTGACAGACGTCATAGCATTCTTGCTTGGAATGCGTTTTCATTACAACGGATGGTTTGCTTTGATTGTCGCACTGGAAGTCGCACATGTTCATTCGTCTGATAACAGTCGCTGCCGCGTTTGCACTGAGCGCAAGTGGTCTGAATGCAGATACGCTCACGCCTGAGCAGCAGCTCGGTCAGATGCTGTACATGGACACGAACCTGTCCTTGCAGCGCAATCAGTCGTGCAACAGCTGCCACGACATACGGCCAGCGACACCCGCAGGGCAATCGGAACCACTGCCGGCCGCCGGGTTCGTGGATCCCGACAATGTGCGTGACGGCTCCGCCGTCTCCAAGGGTTCTGTCGCGGGCGCCAGTGGCGCACTGAATTCACCCAGTGCGTCCTACGCCCGGTTCAGCCCGCACTTTCACTGGGATGGCGAGGAAGGACTCTATATCGGCGGCCAGTTCTGGAACGGTCGTGCCGCGAATCTCGCCGAGCAGGCCATGGGACCTCCACTCAACCCGCTGGAGATGGCCATGCCCAGCCAGTGGGCGGTGGTCAGCCGGCTCAAGGAAAACCTGGCCTACGTGCAACAGTTCCGAACGCTTTACGACATCGACCTCGATGCCATCCCATCCAATGAATCGGCCACGCCCGATCTGACGCCGCCACCCGGGGTGCAGGAGACCTATGAGCGCATGGCCCGCGCGATCGGCGAGTTCGAAAAGAGCCGCGTCTTCAATCGCTTCACGTCAAAGTACGACTATGTGATGGCCGGCATGACCGAGTTCACCGAACAGGAACGCACCGGCCTGGAGCTGTTCAACAACGACAAGTCACAATGCTCCGAATGCCACAGCAGCGAGCCGAGCAAGGCACCTGGCGGCGGCTTTCTGCCCCCGCTGTTCACCGATTTCAGTTATGACAACCTGGGCCTGCCCCGCAATATCAACATCGCCGGCAACCCTGATCCCGACCTGGGACTGGGTGGCCGTGCAGATATCGCAGCGCGCGATCCCAAGGGTGAGGAACTCGGCAAACACAAGGTCATGGGTCTGCGTAATATCGCGCTCACCGCGCCCTACATGCACAACGGGGTTCTGGCCACCCTCAAGGACGTGGTGCATTTTTACAATACGCGCGACACCAAGCCCAGGACCTGCCGCGACATCAACGACCCAGGCTTCGGCAGTGAGTGCTGGCCGGCTCCGGAGATTGCACAGAACGTCAATGACGAAGAGCTGGGTGATCTCGGCATGACTGAAGAGGAAGAGCTCGCGCTGGTAGCCTTCATGCAAAGCCTGACCGACGGCTATCCGGACTGGGGCCAGGACCCGAAGGTACCTCCGGGTACCGCATCACCCTTTGCCGAGGTGGCCTTTCCACCGGCCCCTTAAATAGAAACAGCGCCCGCTGCGAACTGCACGACAGTTGCACGGAGTCGGCTAATGGGTGTCCCCTATTCAGGCCCGCCCACCACAGTGAGGTATGCCGCGGGAAGGTCTGTCCCTTCAACATGGAACACCAGCGAATCGTCGGAGTACCCGCCCAGCAAGACACGTTGTCCGCCTATCGCCACTCCGGCCTTGACCGTTCCGTTCTGAAGTATGTTGTGAGTACCGCTGCCCGCAGGTGTTTCGAAATAGACGGTGCAGGGATCGGACAAGCAGAAAACCGATGAGCCGGGGCGCACCGTCACCTCAAAGTAGTTGTTCGTAGAATTGGTGGCGAGGCACCCCGACGAAAGCACAGCCAAGCCTATCGCGCCCAAGGATCTGGCAAATCGAGAAACAATCGCAGTCGGACTCTTCATCTTCTGCTCCTTCTTCATCTGAATTGCATGGTTGAGAGCTGGTACGCTGTTGAACATCGCCCCGCTTGCGACCTATTTTAGTTGAACTACCGGCTGAAAGTACGAAGCGTCTGCTGGTCAAGCGAAACTCCGAAAGGAAAACGCAATTAAAACAACGCTGGTGGGGGCGTTTTTATTTCTGTCTCCCTGACTAAAGCTGCGCCTACCGACAACCTACCGATCTAGTCCCCGGGTTCCAGTGTCACCTGGAACTCGGCCACGCGACCCGAACGCCACACCCGGATGTTGACCTGTTCGCCAATGCGATGATCGTCGAGCGCGGACAGCAGCGCGGCAACGCTGTCAATCGACTTTCCTGCCACCGCCAGGATGATGTCGCCCGGCACCAGGTTGCCCTGGGCGTCCACCTCGGAACCACGCAGACCGGCGGCCTCTGCGGCCGAATCGTCGTGCACCCGCAAGACCAGCACACCCTCGACGCCCAGTTGCTCCCTGACCAGGCGATTCATGTCGGCGTCAACGGAGATGCCCAGACCGGGACGAATATACCGGCCCTGGGCGATCAGTTGCGGCACCACTTCGTTTACTGTGTCGACAGGCACCGCAAAACCGACGCCTGCATAGGCACCGGATGGACTGTAGATGGCCGTATTGATGCCGATCAACCGGCCAGCACTGTCGAGCAGGGGGCCGCCGGAGTTGCCCGGGTTTATCGCCGCATCGGTCTGTATCAGGTGATCGATACTCGTTCCTTCGTCGTCAGTGATCGATCTGTCGAGCGCCGAGACAAGCCCACTGGTCAGCGAATAGTCCAGACCGAAGGGATTGCCGATCGCGAACACCTTCTGCCCCACCCTGAGATCGGCGCTGGCGCCGATCGGCACAGGGGGCGGCCGGTCGATCGGCACCTTGATGCGGAGCACCGCCAGGTCATGCGCCGGACTTGCACCGATCAGTGTGGCCCGGTAACTGCGACCGTCATTCAGGCGCACGATGGCCTCTGAGGCATCCGCGACGACATGGTTGTTGGTGACCACGTGGCCGAGATCGTCCCAGATAAAACCCGAGCCATTGCCACGCGGCAGGCTGAAAACGTTGCGCGTCCATACGTTCATCACACGCTGGCGGGTGGTGATGAACACGACCGACGGACTCGCTCGTTCAAAAATCTCGATAGTTGCGAGCTCGTCTGCAGCCAGTTCCCCGCGCGCGGTCACTGCCCTCGGTTCAGTGGTCAGGCCGACCAGGTAACGCTCTATCCATGGCAGGAACTGCCAGAGCACGAGGGTCATCGCGAACAGCAGAAACACCCAACGCATCCGCCGGAGAAATCTGTCCGGTTCTTCGGTCATTCGTTGTCTCTCAGAAACCAGAGCGCCGAATCAGCAGCTCGACATGCGAAGCAAGGGGGCGTCTGCCCGCGCGTTCACCCCCTCAAAAACGAAGGCATCCCAGACGAGGCGGCCCGGCTGGCGGGTACCCTCGCCGAATCGATAATGACGCTCAGGCGGCCCGCAGATCGGCGTGCTTTAGCGGAAACTGCCTGATGCGCTTGCCGGTGGCAGCAAATATCGCGTTCAGCACGGCCGGCGCGGCCACCGCAATCGTCGGCTCGCCGACACCGCCCCAGAAGCCGCCCGAAGGCATCAAGATAACCTCGACCTTCGGCATTTCCGGCATCAGCATGGACGGGTAGGTGTCGAAGTTTTCCTGCTCGACGCGACCGGCTCGGATCGTGCATTCGCCGTAAAGCAACGCCGACAGACCGAAGACGAACGAGCCTTCGACCTGCGCCTCGATCTGCTGCGGATTGACCGCGTGGCCCGGGTCCGTCGCGGCGACGATGCGGTGAATCCTGAGCCTGCCCCTATCATCCACAGATACCTCTGCGCAGGCCGCAATGTAACTGGCGAAGGCCTTGCAAACGGCCAGGCCACGATAAACACCCTCGGGTGCCGGCCCGCCCCAGCCAGCCCTGTCTGCCACCGCATTGAGCACGGCAAGACCCTTGGGGTTGTCGCCCATCAGCTTGCGCCGAAACGCGAGCGGATCCGCACCCGCAGCGTGCGCCAGCTCGTCCATGAAAGATTCCATGTAGATCGCGTTTTGATTGACGTTCACACCGCGCCAGAAACCCGGGGGAATCGGCGGGTTGCGCATCGCATGGTCCACCAGCAGATTGGGTATCGAGTAACTGATGCCGTGGTCGCCCTCCGGCAACAGGCCCTGGAAGGTGAACATGTCGGCGCCGTCGCGCAGCCATCCCGGCCTCACTGAGGCGAGGATCGACTGCCCCGAGATGCGCATGCGCAAGCCCACCAGGTCACCTTTGGCATCGAGCCCACCGACCAGTCTTGCCTGGGTTATCGGGTGATAGGCACCGTGCAGCATGTCCTCTTCGCGGGTCCACAGCAGTTTCACCGGCGTACCCGGCAGCTGTTTCGCGATCGCGACCGCCTGGTGCACGAAATCGTGGAACGCCCCGCGCCGGCCGAAGCCTCCGCCGAGATGGATCTTGTAGACCTCGCACTGCGTTGGCGGCAGACCCGCCGCCTCGGCCGTTGCCGTCAGCGCGGCCTCGCCGTTCTGTGTCGGACACCAGACCTCGCATCGCGTCGGCGTCCAAAGCGCAGTCGCATTCATCGGCTCCATGGTCGCGTGATTCTGATAGGGATAGGCGTAGACCGCCTCCACCGTTTTCGCCGCGCCTGCCAGCGCGGCCTGTACGTCATCACCCACCTGGTTGCCTACGAAGGCGTCATTCGCATCCAGTCCTTCGGCCAGCATCTTTGCAATGGACTCACTGCTGAGGTTCGCGTTAGGCCCCTCGTCCCAGGTGACGGGCAGCGCATCCAGGGCCGTCTTTGCCTGCCACCAGGTCTCGGCGACGACCGCGACCGCCGTATCGTCGACGCGAACGACCGCTTTCACGCCCGGCATCTCGCGCACTGCCGTGTCATCGAATGTCTCCAGCCTGCCACCGAATACCGGGCAGGCCCTTACGGCCGCATTGAGCATCCCCGGTAGCCGGAGATCGGCGCCAAACACCTGCTTGCCGGTTAGCTTGTCCTGCGTGTCCAGTCGCATCAACGGCTTGCCGGCGATCTTCCAGTCTTTCGGATCCTTGAGGGCGACCGTCAGCGGCGGCACCATCTCGGCAGCCGCTGCAGCCACCTTGCCATAGGTCGTGGTGCGTCCTGTCGGCCGGTGCGTTATGACGCTCGCGTTGGCAACGCATTCCTCGGCCGGCACGCCCCAGGCCTCGGCGGCTGCCTCGATCAGAAGGGTTCGGGCCAGTGCCCCGCCCTCGCGCACGTACTGGTGGCTGCCGCGGATACCCTGGCTGCCGCCGGTCGAAAAACTCTTCCACACCCGATCGCGTCTCAGGTTCTCACCCGGCGTCGGGTATTCGGTGGTGACCCTGGACCAGTCGCAGTCAAGCTCCTCGGCGACCAGTTGCGCCAGGCCGGTGAGGGTGCCCTGCCCCATCTCCGAGCGCGCGATGCGTATGACCACCGTATCGTCGGGCTTGATGACCACCCAGGCGTTGACCTCCGGCAGGGGTTCACCGGTTTTTGCCCGTGCGCTCCCCAGAGGCAGATACAGGCCGAGTGACAGGCAGGCGCCGGCGGATGCGGTACCGATGAGAAAATCACGCCGCGAGAGCGTTACACGTCGTGCAGCCATCAGGACCTCCCGCCGCGCTTGTTGATTTCGGCGGCGAGGTGGATACCGCGACGCACCCGGTTGAACGTGCCGCATCGGCAGATGTTGGTGATGTTCGCATCGATGTCCGCGTCGCTGGGTGAAGAATTTTCGTCGAGCAGAGCAACTGCCGACATGATCATGCCGGGCTGGCAATAGCCGCACTGGGGCACATCCAGCTGCGCCCAGGCCTGCTGCACAGGATGCATTCCGTCGGGGGAAAGCCCCTCGATGGTCGTCACCTTCTGTGATTCAGCCAATGCGGCAACCGGGATGACGCAGGCGCGCACCGCCTCACCGTCGATATGTACCGTGCAGGCCCCGCACTGACCGATACCGCACGCGTACTTGGTGCCGGTCAGGCCCAGTTGCTCCCGCAGCACCCACAACAGCGGCGTGGCACCATCCACGTCAACCTCGACCTTCTCTCCGTTCACATTCAAGCTGGTCATCTACGACGTTCCCCCATCCCGCGATTGATACCCACCGGCTGATTGTACTTGCCTGGCAACAATGCCGCATCACGCTCTCGGCAAAGTCCTGGTCATTTTCACGCGTTCGGTAGTAATCTCAAAAAGATGCTTCAAACCACCTCACCCGCCGGGCGCGCCATTGGAACCCGATGAGTTTTCAGTCGGTGCGTACCGGGTTCATCCGGCTACCAACGAGTTGCGCCTTGGCGACGACACGATCCAGCTGGAGCCGAAGGTCATGGCCCTGCTGGTACATCTGGTTCAGAACGCCGGCAGCATGGTAAGTCGCGAGCAGCTGTTCGACGCCGTCTGGCCGGGCGTGGTGGTCAGTGACGATACGCTGACGCAGGCGGTGACAAAACTGCGCAAGGCCTTCGGAGACAGTGCCAGGCAGCCTCGCTATATACAGACGGTGCCAAAGCGCGGATACCGTTTATGCGCGGCTGTAGATCTGGCGCCGACACCCCCCCCTGCGCCACCGGCGGCCGCCGGAAGCAGAATATTGCCACTCGTGCTCGGCGCACTCGCCCTTCTCGCGATCCTGGTGGTCATCTTTATCGTGGTCGATGCGGGCGATACGGAGCTGCCGGACGAGACGCACTCTGGAAAAGATCCGGCGGACGGCCTGCCCGCCCTGACCGTCCAGCCTTTCCGGTTGCTTGGCGACGACAAGTCTCAGTCGCACCTGGCTCAGGGGCTGACCTACGACCTGATTACGGACCTGTCCAAACTTTCCGGGCTATTGGTGATCGGTTCGCGATCCGTCATGGGCATCAAGACCGAGCAGCCCGAAGCGCGGGCCGCACGATACCTGGTGCAAGGAGAAGTCCAGCGAATCGAAGATCAGATCCGCGTGCACGTTCACCTGTTCGACGCACAGAGCGGACAACAGATCTGGTCGGAGAGGTACCATCAGCCCGTGCGCAACATCTTCCAGGTCCAGGAAGAGATCAGCCAAAAAATCGTGTCAAGCCTGTCGATCAAGGTTAACGAAGAGGAGCGACGACGCCTTGCGCATCGGTATACGCCGAACATTCAGGCCTACGAGTTGTTTCTGCGGGCCCAGTCGCTTTTGCTGGTACGCCTGAGCGCACAGAATAATCAGGCAAGGCAGCTGTTTCGTCAGGCAATCGATCTGGACCCGTCATTTGCGCGAGCCTACGGGGGTCTGGCGCTGAGTTTTGCGGCCGACTTTCGCAATCAATGGACAGCGAACGGTTCTGCAGCACTGGAACAGGCCCAGACGATGGCGCGTACCGCCCTGGAGATCGATCCAGAAATCCCGGAGGTCTATTGGGTTCTTGCCTACGTGAGTACGCAGCAGCGGCAGCACGAAAAGGCGATCGCTCTGCTGAGAAAAGCCATATCACTCGACCGGTCTTTCGCCGATGCCTACGCCCTGCTGGGTGGCATAAGCACCTACGTCGGGCGGCCCGAGGAAACGATCAGCCCAATTCGGACAGCCATCAGACTCAACCCGGACGCGGGTTATCTGTATTACCTGCTTTTGGGTCGGGCCTACTTTTTCCTGGGTGATTGGGAGCAGGCGCTGATTAACCTGCATGAAGCGTTGGAACGAAATTCCACCAATCTCGAGGCCCGGGTTTACCTTGCGGCCGTGCGTGAATCCACGGGCGATCATGATGGTGCCGCCTGGGAGAGAGAGGAGATCCTGGCGCTTGACGCAGACTTCCTGGCGGACGAGTGGCTCAAAACCTATCCAATGAACGACAAGGTTCAAGCCACAAAGCTGCTGTCCGCACTGCACAATTTAGATCTGTAGCCCCGCAAAACATCGCAATGGTGTCTTTTCCCTGGCGCGATTGTGCGCTGCGAGCCCAAATCCAGGACTCGATCGACGTCGTGTAAGTGACCGAAAGAATGGAGAAATTTTTTTCTTCGTCACTTGTTCGTCGATCCTTCGGAAGGAACCGGCTGGCTTCGGCTACATCTGGTACGGGACAACAAGTTCCGATATCCACATGAGAAATACGATGAGCGCGATACCACAAGCCGTGTTCGATGCCGACGCATACAAAGAGACCACACGACAGCAATGGGACAAGGCAGCGGATGCCTGGCACCGCTGGGGGCCGCTGCTGTCAAAGTGGCTGGGGCCAGCCACCGAACAGATGCTGGACATGGCCGGCGTTCGGCCGGGATCCAGGGTGCTGGACGTGGCGGCCGGGGCAGGCGAACAGACCATGACCGTCGCAAGGCGCATCGGGCCTGACGGGTATGTGCTCGCTACCGATATCTCAGGGACGATTCTGCGTTTCGTCGCGCAGTTGGCCAGAGCCGAGGGGCATACGCACGTTCACACCCGTGAACTGGACGGCGAATGCTGTGACGAACTCGAGCCCGATTCCTTCGATGTGGTGGTTTCCAGGGTCGGCCTGATCTATCTCCCGGATCGACAGAGGGCCCTGAGCGGCATGCACCGTGTCCTGAAACCGGGCGGCAAGGTTGCCGCTATCGTCTATTCCACCGCAGAGACGAACCCCTTCTTCTCGGTGCCGGTTTCCATAATCCGTCGACGTGCCGCCCTCCCGCCGCCATTGCCCGGACAGCCGGGGCCCTTCAGCCTCGGTGCCGCAGGCGTGCTGGAGAGGTCTTTCTCTGAGGCCGGCTTCAAGGATGTTGAAACAGTTCGGGTCGATGCACCGGTGATGCTCGACAGCGCCGCAGAGTGTCTTCGTTTCGAAAAAGAGTCGTTTGGCGCCCTGCATCAGATGCTTTCCGGTCTGGGCTCATCCGATCAGGCATCCGCCTGGGTGGAAATCGAAACGGCGCTGGAAGCTTTCGAGGATGAAAGCGGCTTTGCAGGCCCATGCGAGATGGTGATTGCCGTGGGTACCAAGTAAACCTCAGATCAGGAAACTTACATGAGCAAACTGGCCATCGTACAGGCGCCCCCGGTCTTGCTGGACCGTGCAGCAACGCTGCAGAGAGCTGTCTCCTTTGTAGATGAGGCCGTGGCCGGAGGGGCCGAACTGGTCGTGTTCCCGGAGGCCTACGTCGCGGGTTACCCGGCCTGGATCTGGCGACTCAAACCGGGCGGGGACTGGGACCTCAGCGAACGCCTGCATGCCCGCCTGCTGGATCAGGCGGTGGATCTTCAACGCGGCGACCTGGCGCCCCTGTGCGAGGCCGCGCGGCGCCACCAGGTCACGATCATGTGCGGCATCAACGAACGCGCCGGTGACCTGGGTCGCACCACGCTGTTCAACTGTTATGTGGTGATTGGCCCCGACGGTGAAATCCTCAATCGTCACAGAAAGCTGATGCCGACCAACCCCGAACGCATGGTCTGGGGATTCGGTGACGGGTCGAGTCTCAACGTGGTTGAAACCCCCTGTGGCCGTGCCGGCACGCTGATATGTTGGGAAAACTACATGCCTTTGGCCCGCTACGCCCTGTATGCGCAGGGCGTGGAGATCTATTTTGCGCCGACGTATGACAGCGGCGACGACTGGATCGAATCCCTGCGCCACATCGCCAGAGAAGCCGGCTGCTGGGTGGTCGGAAGCGGAAACCTTCTGCGCGGCAGCGACATGCTGATCGATGTTGCCGGCATGGCAGATCTGTTTCCGGACCGGGACGAATGGGTGAATCCCGGTGACTCGGTGGTTATCGCCCCTGGCGGGGAACTGATCGCCGGTCCCTTCCGTCGGGAGGAGGGTTTGTTGTTCGCTGATATCGACGTCTCGAGGGTCGGCACCGCCCGGCGCACCCTGGATATCGTTGGCCATTATTCGCGCCCGGACATCTTCCAGTTGACGGTGAACAAGCAGCCGCAAAGCCCGGTGAAATTCAAATGAAAACGTCCATCGCAAACGTTCCCATCGACCGCCGACGTTTCAATGCCTGGCTGGCAGCAGGCCTCGCCGCGGGGCTCTACCCGGGCATCGCCCAGAGTCAGCAAAAAAAGGCCCAAACGCTCAAGGTTGCTGCCCTGCAGATGGCACCCAAACTCGGCAATGCCCAGGCCAACATGGAACAGGCAGAGCGGCTGATCCGCGATGCGCAGAAAACAGGTGCGCAGTGGATCATGCTACCGGAGATGTTTACTACGGCGGCCGCCTTTCATCCCGATATGCTCAAGGCGATCCAGCCGGTCGACGGCGCCCCGATGCAAATGATGCGGCGCCTCGCAAAGCAGGGCAACAGCGTGATCGGTGGATCGTTTCTCGCGAGCCGCAATGGCGAGGTGTACAACAGCTTTCTGTTGGTATTTCCCGATGGCCACGTTGTGCGCCACGACAAGGACCAGCCGACTTATTGGGAGAACTGTTACTACCGCGGTGGTGAAGACGACGGCGTCCTGGCCACCCCTGTCGGTGATGTCGGTTCAGTGCTGTGCTGGGAGTTCATTCGCTCTCAGACAATGCGCCGCCTGCGCGGCAAGATACAGTTGGTGTTGGGCGGTTCCTGCTGGTGGACCTTGAGTGACGACGTGGACGCCGATCATCCCTTCAGGTCGGCGAACCTGAACATGCTGCAGCAGGCGCCGGTTCGGTGTGCCCGCATGCTCGGCGTACCTGTGATTCACGCATCGCATGCGGGACCGTTCAACGGCTTCTTCAGCCCTGATCTCGCCGATCTCCCTTATGACTCGGTGTATCTCGGAGAGACGATGATCGTTGACGCCGACGGACAGATTCTTTCACGCAGAGACGCAAGGCAAGGCGCCGGTATCGTTGTTTCGGACATCGTCATACCACAACAGGCAGCACCATCCCTCGAGATCCCGGAGGCATTCTGGACACCTTCGGAAATGCCCGAGCCGTGGAAGGATTCCTGGCAGCGCTGGTTTGAATCCGGAGCTTACTACTACGACACGGTCACCAAACCCTATCTGCAAACTGGCGAGGTAAAGGAGTTCATTCCGGCATACATGCTCTGATCGTCGTTGAAGTGAGCTTCCAACATTGCGTACCAGTATTGACTCACACTTGATCTGACCGTCCTTGTCAGATTTTCTCTGACCATTTCCAAACAGGTACCGTCTCAACTGCCCATACAGCGTCTTACGACGGCACTTTGGAATGAACACGACGTGATATTTACACTCCCACCTCGTGTGACTTAGGCTCTTATTCTCGTCCATCGGGATTCTCCTGTTCGTGTGCTTTGGCGGCTCACGATTTGGAGTTTCCCTGATGGACTCCCCGAAAAGTCAAACTGTTACTGCCTCCCCGGCAGAGCCGGGGGGCCTCCCTTTGTAGGCTAGTGGGCCAAGTGGAAAGTTCTGTAACGCTCAGCCGCGCCACAAGCATTGTGGGCAAGGCGCAGTCCGCAGGGAATGGCAGGCCCTTTCCAAGGGCTGCAACACCGCCCACGATGCGTGTGG
>Ga0316193_10003057_pt1 | contig 11956 bp, 9 predicted proteins | sample MerIslsedime2_MG_FD_207735 | JGI IMG/M metagenome (GOLD analysis project Ga0316193, IMG submission 207735) | Coastal sediment microbial communities from Maine, United States - Merrow Island sediment 2 | ecosystem: Environmental > Aquatic > Marine > Coastal > Sediment | place: USA: Maine... | reverse complement strand
CTCGCGCCGCCCTGATGACCGGCCGCAACCACAACCGCGTGGGTTTCGGCCAGATCGCCGAACTGGCCAACGACTGGGACGGCTACACCGGCATCATCCCCAAGTCCTCGGCCACCATCGCCGAGGTGCTCGGCCATTACGGCTACGCCAGCGCCGCCTTTGGCAAGGATCACAACACGCCGGTTGACCAGCTGGCCAACGGACCTTACGACCGCACACCCACCGGCCGCGGCTTCGATTACTTCTACGGATTTATCGCCGGCGAGACCTCCCAGTGGGAGCCGGCCCTGTGGGAAAACACCACACCCATCGATCCTCCCCACGTGAAGAACTACGAGGACTACCACCTCACCGAGGCCATGGCCGACAAGGCGATCGCCTGGATGCGGCGCCACCTCGCGATGGACCCCGACCGCCCCTTCCTGATGTGGTGGACCCCCGGCGCTGTGCATGGACCGCACCATGTCGCCGAAGAATGGGCCGCCAAATACAAGGGCAAGTTCAGCGACGGCTGGGACGCCTACCAGGAGCGCGTCTTCGAGCACCAAAAGGCCATGGGCTGGATCCCCGCCGACACGATCCGCCCGCCGCGTCCGGAGGGGATGCCGGCCTGGAAAGATCTTTCGGACAAGGAACGCGCCTTCCAGGAGCGCCTGATGGAGGTCTATGCTGGCTTCCTTGAGCACACCGACGTCCAGGTCGGCAAGGTGATCGACGAGCTCGAAGCCCGCGGCATCCGCGACAACACCGTGGTCATCTACATCCTCTCCGACAACGGCGCCTCCGCCGAGGGCATGGGAGGCAGCGTCGCCGAGCTCAACGCCCAGAACGCCATTCCGACCACCGTCGACGAGCATATCGCGGTGGCCGAACAACTCGGCGGGCTCGAGGCGATCGGCGGACCGAAGATGGACAACATGTACCACTCCGCCTGGGCCTGGGCCGGCGACAGCCCGTTCCGCTACACCAAGCTCATCGCCGCCGACTGGGGCGGTACCCGCACCCCGATGGTGATTTCATGGCCGAAGCGCATTGTGCCGGACAAGACCCCACGGTCCCAGTTCCACCACGTCAACGACGTGGTTCCCACCATCTACGAGATCCTCGGGATCCAGGCCCCCAAGGTCGTCGACGGCCACCCGCAGGACCCGATCGACGGGACCAGCTTCGTCTACACCTTCGATTCGGCGACCGCGCCGGAACGGAAGAAGACCCAGTATTTCGACATCATGGGCAGCCGCGGAATCTATCACGAGGGCTGGATGGCCAGCACTTTCGGCCCCCGCAAGCCGTGGGTGGCCGAAGCCATCGACCTCGACCAGTGGAACCCCATGGAGGACGAGTGGCAGTTGTTCGACACCCGCAAGGACTTCTCCCTGATGCATGACCTCGCCGCCGAGCATCCGGAGAAACTCAAGGAACTGAAGGCGCTGTTCATGGAGGTGGCCGAGGAGAACAAGGCGCTGCCCATCGGCGCAGGCCTCTTCACGCCCATGAATCCCCAGGAACAGAAGAGGTCGACCAACACGGAGTGGACGCTGTTCGACGGGATGACGCGCATCCCCGAGAGCCAGGCGCCCAACGTCCGTAACGGCAACCTCCGGGTCGAGATCGAGGCCGAAGTGCCGGAGGACGTCAACGGGGTGATCTTTGCCATGGGCGGCTATGCCGGGGGAGTCAGTCTCTACGCCGTGAACGGCGAACTGCGCTACGAATACAGCGCCCTGCTGCTCAAGCGCGACAAGATCACCGTCGGCAAGCTACCTGCCGGCAAGATCCAGATCGCTTTCGAGATGAGAACCCCCTTGGAGCGGGCTGCCCCGGCCGAACTGAAGTTCTGGATCAACGGCAAGGAGGCCACCGGCGGCACCGTGCAGCGCACCGTCCCACTCACCTTCACCGCCTCCGAGACCTTCGACGTCGGCCGCGACACCATGTCGCCGGTCGCCGACGACTACTTCGAGAAGGCCCCGTTCCCCTTCGAGGGCGAACTCGGGAAACTCCATTTCAAGAACCTGCTCGACGAGAAACCTGCCTTCGAGCGTTCGCCGGACGATGATTGATTCGCGCCCTACCCACCAAGAAGGATGGCAACGGCGGGGAACGGTTCTACCATCGAAGTGGAGAACCCGGCAGCGTGAACCATTTGCCGATTGCCGAGAGTTGGAACTACATGGTGCGCTTCTACCAGCCGCGAAAGGAGATTCTCGATGGAACCTGGACGTTCCCCGAGGTGAAACCGGGGGCAGAAAAGTAGCAGTTCATCGGGTGATAACGACAGTACCGTAAATCACAATTTGGAGAATGAAGATGCTGACAATGAAGAGTCTCTATCGAGCCCTCGTGATGACACTGTGCGGGATCATGATCACCGCCTGTTCCCCGGAAGAGTCCACCTCAAGTGATGACTTCGAGAAACAGGTAGAAAACTACATTCAAAAGTTTCCCTACGAGGAGACTTATGACTACGCCTTGCAGCTCACGGGCGGAGACCCCGGCAAGCTGAATCAATGGGGGCAGGCGTCACGGGAACTGCTCAAGGCCGGTGAGGACAGTATCGTCCGGGTCAACAACGACACGCTCTACAAGACGGCGTTCGTCTACCTCGGGGATGGGCCGGTGGTGCTTCGTTCGGAAGCGCCTTCGAAGGACCGATTCAGCTCGTTTCAGCTACAGGATGACCGGAACGCGAATTACCGAAACATCATCAATCCGGCCGGTAGCTATATGCTCTACCATGGCGAGAAACCCCGGAACATCACGGGTGAGGCCGTTGAAGTCCCATCGCTCCTGTCCGCGGTCGTCACGCGGATTGAAGTGAAGGATCCGGATGACGCTGCCGACATGGCGGCAGCGCAAGCCGTTTTCGATGGCATCATGATTGAAGGGCCGACCATCCGCGAGATGCCCGCAGTCGATCTCCTGAGTGGTTTCGACGAGCAGGTGGCGCAGGAAGCCAACAAGCGCATGGACGAGACGGCGAGGTCCGTGCCGTTCAGCGAAATGATCGTCGGGCCAGGCCAGGAACCCGGAAAGGATGTCCCCTATCTCTACCACTCTGCCGGCACCAAGGTGGGTTGGGGTGGACCGGCAACCTCTCACAGTGCCTACGAGTCGATGTTTAGCGACGCGTCCGGTGAGACCCTCGAAGGCTCTAAGGGCGAATACGTGCTGGTGACGGAGGCGCCTCCGGTCAACGCCTTCTGGTCGATCACCGCTTATGACTCCACCGCCGGTCGCCTTCACCCCAACGACGACGACCGCTATCACATCAACAACACGACCGCCGTCAGGAACAAGGATGGCAGCTACACCTTCCGCTTCAAGGTCAAGTGCGAGGACGGCGACGTGAACTGCCTGGAGGTTCCCGCCGGGCCGTTCGACGTGGCCGCACGCTACTACCTTCCGCAGCCGCAGATCATGAAAGGCGAGTGGACGATGCCGAAGCCGGCGCTGAGGAAATCCGGTTAAGTGCCCGGAAATCGCTTTTTCAGGGGCCGGCGGAAGCAGCGCTGCCGGCCGGGGTTGGAGGCGGTTGCGGGGGATTGAGGGGCGAATAGACGCTTAAAACCTGAAACGGCGGTAGCGGTTGACAAGACTGCTTTTGGCCGCTCTGAGAACTTAAGTCCCCTGAGATTCACATCCAGAGAAGTTCTGCTATGCGCCGGGAAGCAGAAACTGGGCTGGCCTGACCGCCAGGGGCCGTTAACGACCCAAAAACGAATTTAAACAAGCCCCCTTTCTAACTCAAAAAAACTCCGGGACACGATATCTCAGAAAAATTGACCTTGGTTGGCAACGAATTTTTACAGTTCTGCTAGTGTGATGATCAGGTCAAAGGCGTTAGCGAGATAGTCAGAATGAAGCGGCAAAATGAGAATCAAAACGACTATTCAATCAGAATTGAGTTGAACCAGACTATTGATGCGCCAGTTCAAGAAGTTTTTCCATTGGCGTGTCCTGTCATGGAATATAAATGGATTCCCGATTGGAAATGTGAACTGATTCACTGCCCAAACGGTCATGCGGAATTGGGGGTAATTTTTAGAGAGATTTTCTCCGCTCCAATCTTGGCGGACAGTATTGCTCAGAAGACCACATGGACAGCTGCAATGAAAAAGGGAGGTAAAGCGAAAATAAATTTAATGCTTTCAATTCTCGCCCTCATGCTCAAGCACTACTGCGAAAAAGGTGAAATGATTAAAACGTATGAGATTATGAAGTTGGCTTCGCAAGTGGAAGAATTGACTACTAAGGATCGAATCCGATCACTCTTGAATAAATTTATGCGGATGGTCATTCAGGATGAGGATAGAAAAAAGTTCGAAAGGGATATACCGATTATGAAGGTGAAATCCACATAGAAATCCATTGTCGCTTGGGCGTCATACACGGCTTCCGTTCATCCAGGTTTCGCTAATCTGGATATCGGGGATTGTAGTTGGCTCCACCTTTCGGGGGTCTTCCTCCAGTATTACCAGGTCTGCAAGCTTGCCGGGCTCAAGGCTCCCGACCTCTTTTTCAGAATGGCACGCAAAGGCTGCGTTTCGGGTAACCGAACGAATGGCTGCTTCTACACTGACACGCTCATCTGGCGCCAGTATTGTTTCGGGTTCCTTCCAGAGGTCCCTAGCAACAGCAACACGAATCTTTTCAAGAGTTCCCAGCGGCGCCACAGGTGCGTCAGTGTGCATCACCCAGTTCAGCCCTGCCTTTTCGACGGAACGGCACCGATCAAGCAACTGCACTTTTTCCGGGCCGAATACTTCGTCACGCATAACGTGGCCCCAATAGTGAACGTGGTGGATCAGAAAACTTGGAACCATTCCGAGCGAGTGCATGCGCTTAATCTGGTCGTCATGAAGAATGGAGCAGTGTTCGATACGGCAACGTAATGCATCTACGCCCACATTTTGGTTTCGCGCATTCTCAACGGCATCGAGAATGCTGTCTATTGCCGCATCCCCATTACCATGCAGCGACAGTGGCCACCCTTCACGAGCGCGCGTAAGCACTTGCTCGCTCAGCGCTTCGGGCTCCACATAGAAGATTCCCAGCGTATCCCTCGTGTAGTAGGGTTCTCGCTGTCTCCCTGTAAAGCCCTGGTTTGACCCGTCCGTCACGATTTTCCAACCCGCAACGCGCATCATGGCGTCACCGTCGCCCGGTTTCACTCCGGCTTCATCCCACCCTGGTTGCTCGCTGTAGGCATAAGCTCTGATGCGGGACTTCATCCCTCCACCTTCGAACATCGCACGATAGGAAGTGAGTTCGGCAGGCCCGGCCAGACCACCGGTCGCTTGATCGCAAAGCATCGTGATTCCCAAGGTCGCGGCCAAGTCTCCAACCTCCCGACCCGCCTTGACGAATCCGGACTGCATGCGATCTGCGATTTGATGATTGCGCAACAGAATGTCCAAGAATGATGCCGCTCCGTAAAGCACGCCGTTGGGCGAGCCGTCCTCGAAACGCCCATACTCGCCACCCGGCGGGTCCTGCGAGTCACGCGTGATTCCGACCATTTCCAAAGTCTTGCTATTGACGTATGCAATGTGACCGGAAGCATTCAGTATGAATACCGGACGATCGGTGACGATCGCATCCAACTCCCGGACCGTAAGGTCGCGCGGTGGCTCGAGTAGGATCGGATCAAACTGGCGCGCCATGACCCAGTCATCCCGGCTGGTGTCGCGAATCTCACGAATGGCTTCGAGCGCATCCTCGAACGTAGTACGTTTAAATGCACCAATATCCATCAAGTGCCCAAGGCCGGCCATCAAAGCAAAATGCATGTGCGGTTCGATGAACCCAGGAAGGACAACACGGCCATCAAGATTTATGGTCTTCTCGCCGTTGGCTGCCAGTGCCTTGATTTCCTCGTCGCTGCCCACGGCGAGAATCCGCCCATCCCTTATAGCAATGGCTGAGTGTTCGGAAAAATCAGAATCGACTGGAAGGACAGTGCCATTGTGAAATACCGTTGTACCGGAGGCCGGTGACTCCGGCATTGCGGACGATGGATCTCGGTCGCAGCCCCAAAGCGATAGACCAGCGATAGCGCCTGTACTTGTTTGGATGAATTTCCTGCGAGTGTAATGCATCGACATACCCTAGAGCTTTCTTAAAGCGATGGGCAGAATATCACACCAAACCATAATGACAGCTTTCGGGTCGATAACTGCTATCAGCCCCTCTGGCGTGTTTATAGCCGGTCTTGAGTGTTAAGCAGAACTGGATCACAATCTTGCTCTGATCACAGGTAACGGCAGTTTCCGGTCATTCGTGAGTCGCCAAAATAAGCTGCTGTTCGGCAGCTATGGCACTTTTTCGGCCTGTTCATTTGGGGGTAGGTCTGGACGTTTATACATATCAAGCGTGTCGATAGCCTCACGTGCCAGAAGGCCATCGATATATTCTATAAACCCGATGTGGAAGAAATCTCTTCTTTGTCTCCAGTACCGCTCCATTCCAGGCAGGTCTTTGACCGCCACGATAGCTGTCGTTATACCTTCGCGAAATTCCGCGTCAATTGTCCCCTCTTGCGAAAGTAGGTAGCTATTCTGCATGCCCAGCAAGACAGCATGCATCATCATCATGAATTGGAACTCTTCGTGTGTAGGAAGCGGCTCTGGGCTTGTCATGGCATTGAACCACAGGTCGCTTGCCTCTCGATTACTCCCCATTTCGAGATACCACGACTGCATAGCTACCGACGCATCGTTGGCGGCGGCTGATCTGATCGCTGATGTGTTGTCGTGTACTTGGTAACCAACATAGACTAGCGAAATTATTACTGCAGTTGCACCAGCGATCTCAGCAACACTCGCCCACTCGGATAACTTCAGTCTCACGATCGCTTCTCCTTCTCACGTCAGTATCGGATACTCAGAATACTATGACTATTTTGTTTGGGCGCGAAGAGGTAACGCAAAAACCAAATTTGCCGTTGAGCGAACGTCCGCTAAGTGCTGATGAGCAGAAAACTGCAGGCGTGAATAACGTGGAACCCGCTGGCCGAACCGCTGTATGCCCCTGGCGTGGATCGGGGCAGGTCGGCTAAGAAATGGCGTGCTAAACGGGCGGACCGGGCGTACGATGGGAAGCGTCGCCTCACCAAGGGGCGCGGTCAAACTAAACGGACACACAGTCCAAGGAGTTTCCATGACACTCTGCCCCGTTGCTATCGCCGTGGGCTGTAAGAAATGCCCCGTATTTAAGGTTTGCCCAGCGAAATCCACACTGGGTGACCATAAACCCAGCGGTGATCAGCCGGCCGGAGAGTCGAAGACGGGCGACGAACGCAAATAGACCGCGAGCCCCGCCACCGTGCGGGGCTTTTTTTGATCCCCAGTTCCGTTTCGGGTCGGAGGCGGCCCAAGTAGACACTTCAGTAACTTATTCCGATCTTCAGCGGTGGACTCAACCGGTCGACGCTACACGCGGGCGCGGGGGTAGCGTCCCTGGCTGCGAATGCGCGGAAGGCTGCGTCGGCCTTGATCTGCGCACGAAAAAATCATGAGCAGTCGACTGATGCTCGTCAATGGCGCATTGGAGACACCGCCGTTAGGCATCCGTTCTGTTACAAGCCATCCAGGCTCGCAGGATTTTCAGGCCGGACTTGTCACGATTTTTGTCCACGACCAAAGGGCGGCGGTTAAGCCGTCCTTGGTGTAGGAGCGCGACGTGCGGCTTCAGCCTTTCTTGCCCTTGCCCGGGCCCGGTGCACCCGGCGGATCGTAGACCTCTCCGGGGTCATCGGTCCAGCCGGTGGAACCGATGGGCTCGTAGAGCGATATATGACATTCGGTTTCATCGCACACGGGGTCGGCGAACATTGGCAGGAAGTTGTTGTTCCGGTTTCCGTTCGGATCACCGTTGGTCTGGTGAAGCGCACTCATGACGGTATCGATGGCTTCCAGGTAGAGGTCCAGGTCACCAATGTCCATCGTGACGCTGCTCACCAGAAACATGCTTCCGCCGCTGGGCGCTTCATCGACGCGCATCGAGCCCATGATGTCCGAGAAATCCAGCTCGATGTGGGGACTCTCCACCAGCATATCGTCTATGCTGGTCCAGATATCGTCCGATATGATGCCTTCCGCCGCGTGGTGGGCCCATGCGGACGCGGACATGATTACGCCGAGGAGCGCAAGGAGCAATAAAGTGTTCCGTTTCATCGTCATTTCTCCCTGTTTGGTGATTGACAGGTTCAACTTTCTCCTCGCAATTCTTGGCCCGACAGGGTCGACGGCTGCGCCTGAGGGGCGCATGGTCAGGTTATCATGCAAACGCTTAAGCTAGGCTTAAACCGGCATATTGGCGAGCACGACCTTCATTAGCGAAGATACTGATGGCCAAGCGTACAAGTGCAAACTTGAGGCCATAGAGATAAAAGAAAAGCTTCGGTAGGTTCCTGAAAGGTCATCAGATAGCACGTTTTTTGATGCTATACGCATGCGCTGATGGCGCGTGCTTGTGGGCATGATCATTTAAATCAATTTAATAACAAGGATCTTGCAACTTGGCATCGTGAAATGGCGTTACTGTCTGGAATCGCATATTCGGGTCTTTGATCTGGAAACCAATTTCGTGTTTTCTGAGTGTCCGCCACTGGCCGTTATGGGTCGAAAGCGGTCATTCAATCCTCTCAAATGTTGGCGATTTGAGCGTCTCGGGATAGCTCAAATCTGTGACTTAAATGATCTCCCTGATTTATGCCAACAGTAGTATCAATTTTCGTATTTTGATGAAGAAAATTAAGGCTGAAATACGTCATATCTGAAGCGCCAAAATATGTTCACCTACCATTCATCTTCAGCGCGATACACTTCTCCAAGCAGACTCATTTGGCGCGTCGGAAGACGCACATTGACTGAAATCTTCACTTCCGCTGATAGCCGTATCAGAATAGTGGACTGAGTCTGATGTAGCACTGCGACCAGATCCGAAATTCAAGGAGCACGAAAATGTTATCCGCACACGCCCGTCTTGCAGCAATGTTCTCCATTTTGCTCGTTTTTGGCGTCGGGTCCGCACGGCTGCAAGCCGAGGCTATTTATGAGGTCACCAGTGAAATAGAAGTCAGTGGCACATCTCAATTGTATGCGGGCGCAATGGGGCTTGTGCCAGTTGACGTAGATGGTCAATCAAGAATCCTGGTTACCTGGCACCAGGCGCCGGTTCCTGGCGGTGGTTTTGAACACGCTGGAGAGATCGTCCCGCCTCTGGATTATCAAACAGGCGTTTTCGTCAACACATACTCACTCGCCGGTGTATCCCTGAGGGATACCATCCGCGTGGACGAGCCCGGCAGCCCTGGCTGGCCCATGGGTCCGATACTGGCTGCAGATGCACAAGGTCGTTTTGTGGTTGTTTGGCGTCAGGCTCTGGAGAATAACAACCGGCTTGATTATTCCATCTGGATGCGGTCATTTGATGCCGCAGGCAAACCACTTGCTGATGCAGAAATACTGGCCCATGAAACAGATGCTTTGCCATCTATTGATATGGCTCCGAGCGGTGAATTTGTCGTAGTCCTGGGCAGGACTGCACCCGTGGGCGATATGAATTTTGACCAGGAATGGCCCCAATTTTTATTTTTTGGTGCCGATTTCCTTCCCACACATGAATCACCCTATCCGGTGGACCCTTCTCTGGAAATGGCCTATTCGCTCCTTTCGGCAGTGTCTTTAAACGGGAACGGGGAGTTAGCCATAGCCTACGTTGATGCCAGCATTACTTCGTTCGACAGAGTACGCCGCTTACGACTCCGAACTTTTTCCTCCGATGGATCGTCGATTTTAAAAACCGGTTGAGGTGGAAAGCAGTACTGTCTGGGGTCTAAACGTCCAGTGGTTGAACAATGAGCATTTCGTAGTTGCTTGGATGGACGGCGGTCGATACGCCGACATTGAGGGTAAATGGCAAGTGTTTGATAAAACCGGTCAGGCGGTGAGCCCGCTTTTTAGCTCCGATCTTGCCCGCGGGTCAGGAGGAATTCTAAAGAAATCTGAAACTGAATTTACAACTGCCTGGACTACAGAGTCAGGGCCGGTATTGATAGGTTCGACGCTGGAAACGCAAATGGCAGAGGTTCTTCTTAACGTCAGTAACATGGTTCTGCCTCACTCGTTCATTGACTACAGTGTTGGCAATGGTTACGAATCCAATTCCGGATTGCCTCTGAGCGTTGCCTCAGTCGAGGGTGGTCAATTTACTGCAGTTTGGATGAACAGAGTTGATCAGCGGGAGCAGGTCCGCGCCGAGATATTTGCATTGGACAGTAAGGACAGCATCGCTGTTTTTGAGTCTAAAGTTGAAGGTCCCTGTGTTGCTGATCGCACGGCAACGGTCAGACTTAGTTGGTCATCCAGTTTTGACTATTTGGATATATACATCGCAGGACCACCGACGGAAAAATTATTTGCAAGGGTCCGGGGAACTGGAGACATATTGACCGGCCTGTGGGCAAGACTTGGAATGGCATTCTTCCTTGTCAATCCGGGAACGCAGACCCTCGTTGCTACTGTAAAAGCCGATATTGGTCCTGACACTTGTCCATTATCTCCCTTATTGGTTGATCCGGATGTAATTGAAGTGTGTGATCCACTGGATGTGTCATCGACGGAGGTCTTGTGGGATGTCACAGATACTTCCATCAGCGGTGTGGACGTAAGGGTCAATGGAATTGAAGGCAAACTTTTCACACGTGGTGGCAAATTGGGTAGTGCTGCTACAGGTGAATGGCTTAGAAACGATACGATGTTTTATCTTCAGAAGGCATACACGACAGACCTGTTGGGTATCGCCGGAGACTTTGCATTCGCACAATAGGAGGTTGCTGATAGCTGCTTCACGCCCTGAGTTATTCAGTCAAGCATTTTCTGCCATGGTGCTCAACTGGATGAGCAGCGGGGAACCACGCCGACGCAAGGCTTCCAGATAGGTTAGTTCGTCGTAGGGTGTTTGTGCCTGCCAACAACGATAAAGGATTCGTATCCGCTTGAAGGCCAGCGCCCGCACGGCTGCCTGGTCTGAAGTCCTGTTTGGCAATCCAGTTTTGAACGACTATTCTTAAACGCAACAACCGGCCACCCAGAAGCCTTTTATGTCACTTATCAGAGAGCTTAAGTGAAGAAACGTCCTGCGCTTAGCGGCCGCCTGCGTGGTGGACTGGGGTTTGCGGATTCAGATAGTCTTAATTATGTTGTGTTAACGCGATGGTCCAAGGGTTGAATCCTGTTAGGCTCATCACTTTCTTTCTAAATCTTGTTGGTCATGCGTGATTGACTCGAAGGGAAAATCTGAAAATGTCGGAAATTGAATACGCACAAATTTTTCAGAACTGGATCGATAATGCAAACACGTCTTTTAGTTTGTTTATAACGATTTTGTTCGCCTACCTTTTAGCTGGCCATTTTGTGGCTAAGCAACTGCCCCGAGTCGCAGCATTTGGCATGACCTTGCTTGTATGCCTAGTACTCGTCGGCCCTTTATTAAGTCACTTAGGCTCTCACTGGATGATTTACCAAACTACTGTTCAGTACAATGCACAGTATCCGGAAGGGTGGGTCTTTCCACCGGGTGAGCCCAGCCTGATGGGTCCGCTGCTTTTTGGTATCTTGCCGGCGCTAATCTCACTGGTTCTTAGTATTTACTATATGCATTTCGTAGCCAGAAGGTGACGAGCAGTATTGGGCCTGAAGAGTCCTTTCCAGGCGAATTTCCAAACCCAGGGAGTCTCCTATTGGCCGGATGCAGCGCTCGGCTGTTAATCAGCCGTTAGTTCTGAAAAGGGTCGGAAGCCGCTATCAGGCCCTTTATCGTGCTTATAGCCGTTGTTGAGCGGTGAGCGGAACAAATTCTGGGCAGCACCCTGACCGCTCTAATAGCTGGTAGCGGCCAGGAGTGGCCATTGGTTAAACCTATTTGCCTAATGCAGCAGTCAACCCGAAGC
>Ga0316193_10003056_pt1 | contig 11958 bp, 8 predicted proteins | sample MerIslsedime2_MG_FD_207735 | JGI IMG/M metagenome (GOLD analysis project Ga0316193, IMG submission 207735) | Coastal sediment microbial communities from Maine, United States - Merrow Island sediment 2 | ecosystem: Environmental > Aquatic > Marine > Coastal > Sediment | place: USA: Maine... | reverse complement strand
CGACTGAGGTGTTCTCACCGTCGATCACCGAGTCGAGCGCGAGCTGAGCCTTCGACTCCATCGCACGGGCGTCGGTAAGCTGAGCCTCTGCCTGCACGACCACCGTGTTCTTGCCGTCCATTACCGCATCGACCGCCGCCTGTGCGTTCACCTGTCGAGCGATCGCCTGGAGAAGTGCCTCTTCCTGGGCCAACAGCGCCTGGCGCTTGGAGTCCACTGCCGCATCGCTGATCGATCCAGGATCCTGTTTCTTGGCAGCCTCCACACGCTCGTACTCGCTCTTGGCGAGGTCTCGCTGGGCGGTGACCTGCTCCACTGCGGCGATCGCGGCGTCGAGTTGGGCGTCGAGACTCTTGACCTTTTGATGTGCATTCACCAGGGTGGCATCCGCATTGACGACGTTGGCTTTCGCGCTGTCGAGGGTGTCCTGGAGCCCCTTCGCACTCTGTTCGGACTGCACAAGCGCCGCCCTCAACCCGTCCACGGCAGCCTGGAAAGGCTCCGGATCGATCGTGAACAGGACGTCACCCTTCTCGACCGGCTGATTGGCTGAGACCGGAACAGTTGTCACCTGGCCGGTGACCTGCGGCGCGATCTGAACGACATACTGAGAGATCACGGCGTTCGTGGAGTAGGGCTGAAAGAGGTTCATCGCCAGAAGGATGGCGCCGATGACGACCACCCCCACCACGGCCGCGCCGATATAGGACCTGGTATTCGGTTCGATGAGCTTGAGTTTGAAGAACAGTAGCCAGATCAGGCCGACATAGATCAGGGTCAAAATGGCGATCATGGAGCGCCTCCATCCCTTCCCAGCTGCTCCTCGAGAGCTTCGACTCTCGACTTCAGCTCAGCGAGCTCATCCGACCCGACGACGGCGGACTGTTCTCGGGGCCGAATGTAGGCCCAGATCAGGGCGAATGGCCAGAGAACGCCGAGCGTGATGATGCCCAGCCAGCTCGCCACATTGATCGCCTCGACCTGCGGGTGGTTGCGGCCCTTGGCGATCTTGCCGGGGAGCATCCCCAAGAACGCCACGGCGACGCCGATCAATACCACAAGTGCGATCAATACAACGATGGTGAGGATGTTCAACACCATTTCGTTCACCTTTCTCCGGAACCCGGGGCCGCTGCGGTACTGGGGCCTGCTGGAGTCGATTCTTCAAGACCAAGACTCAGGTAGAGATTGATGCGATTGGCTAAACGTTTGTTTCGCAGAGCCAACAGCTCGCGCTGGACCGCGACCGAGTTTTGTTGAACCAACAGAATGTTGGCGAAGTCGATCAGCCCGACGTCGTACTGGATCAACCCCTGACGCAGTCCATCGCCGATCTCGGTGACCGCGATCTTTTGAAACTGCTCAGCCTCTCTGAGGTACTCATCATTAGTCAGGCCGGTCTCGACCTCGTTGAAGGCGCGCAGAACGGCCTGCACGTATTGATGGAACGCCGCCTGCTGCTGCGCCGTCGCGATCTCCACGTTGGCTTTCAGCTCGCCTCCGGCAAAGATCGGAGCGAACAGTCCCGCGGCGAGATTCCAGAACGGATCTGGAGCACCGATGATGTCCCTCAGTTCACTGCTGGCACCGCCGGTGGATCCGGTCAGGGCGAGGCTGGGGAGGCGCGCCGCCTGGGCTACCTGGATCGTGTAGAAGGCCGCGGCGACCTGGCGCTCGGCAGCCACCAGATCGGGTCGGCGCTCGAGAACCTCGGCTGGAATTCCGGCTTCCACCGGTGGAGGAACCGCTGCCAGCTCCGCTGCCAGTTCCATCTCGGCGGCGGGATACCGCCCCAGGATCACCTCGAGGCTGCGCACCGCCTGTTCATAACCGGCGCGTATCTGGCGCAGGAATTCTTCGCCCTTGGCGAGTTGGAACCGCGCCAGATGAGTGTCAAGCTCGGAGGTCATCCCCGAGTTGTACCGGGCCTGGGCGAGGGAAAGGTTGCGCTCGAAGAGCGCGATGTTCTGCTCGGCCAACTCGACCTGCATCTTGCTTTCGACCGCCAGGAACCAGGCCTTGGCCGTCTGCGCAGCCAGCGAGAGACGGGCAAACGCGTACTCGGAACCGGCAGCCTCGTAGTCCGCGAGCCCAGCCGCTTTCCCCGCCCGAATCCCGCCCCACAGGTCGATCTCCCAGAAAACGTCAAGCGAGACGCCACTGGTGGTGGTCGTGTCACCGCCATCGTAGCCGCCCTCTGATGAGCCGCCGGCGCCGGCGCTGACGAACGGGTAAAGGCCCGCCCCGGCCTTGATGGCAGCCTGTCTGGCAACCTCCAATTGGGCAGCGGCGGTCTGTAGGTTCTGGTTGTTCTCGAGCGCCTCGGCGACGATCGCCTCGAGCATCGGGTCTCCGAAATCAGCCAGCCACCCGGAAGACAGGTCTCCGGCCGTCGCCTCGGATTGCGAGACCCATGTATCGGGAACCTCGATGCTCGGTGGCATCACCGGATCGGACGGTTGCCGAACACTACAGCCGGCGACCACGAGTATCGCTCCGACGGCACCCGTCATCAGAGAGCGGATCACCAACCTTTTTCGAGACTGCGTGACTCGCATCAGCATCCCGCCTCCCTCTCCGTTCGCATCTTCGACTTGTTCGATGAATACCATGTCGATATGGTGCTAGGTTACTCGATCGAACTCGATCTGAGTGAACCTTTCGACCTGTTACCTGTTACCTGTTACCTGCTACCTGCAACCGTCCTGTGTCAAAATGAATCCACCCGAAAGGTGGCTGGCATGGACAAGGCGATTCGCGTAGGTGGGGTGGTGCTGGTGGCGTTCGTTCTGCTGACCGGGTGCAAGCACAGCATCGGTCCCAAGACTGTTCAGCGGGATCAGTTCGACTATGCCGAGGCGCTGCGTGACGCGGCCAAGGAGCAGATGTTGCTCAACATGGTGGGTCTGCGCTACTCCGAGGCTCCACAGTTCCTCAAGGTCACCTCGGTCATCAACCAGTATTCGATCGAGGGAAATGTCGCGTTGCTGTCACCGCCGTATGACAGTGCCGCGGCAATCGGCTCTCCGGTCGGTGCCGGCGCCCGTTTTTCGGATAGACCGACGCTCACGTACATCCCACTGAGCGGCGCCGAGTTCACCAAGAGCGTGCTGACCCCGATTCCTCCCAAGTCCATCATGTCGCTGATCCAGGCGGGTTGGCGGGCCGATCTCCTCATGCGGCTCACCGTTCGATCGGTCAACGGGATCGCGCCGACCTCGAGAGTTGGAGCGGCAGACAGCGATCCACGTTTCTATGAACTCGTGTCGCTGATGACCGAGATCCAAGCCGAGGGTGGCCTGTCTTTCAGGGTCGAACAACGCGGCGAAAAGGAAGTCGCGTTGGTCACCATCCCGGACGATCCCACCGACGGGATGCAGAAGCAGCGGGATCGAATTGACGAGATCCTCGGCATCGAGCCCGGTCTCTCGGAATACAGGCTGGTTTTCGGCCAGCGCGCGGCCAGCCCCGATGAGATCGCCATGCTCACCCACTCGATCTTGGAGATGCTCGTCGATCTCGCCCAGTGGATCGATGTGCCGCCTGAACACTCGGCCAGTGGAAGGACCCGGCCGACACCCGACAACGAGGTCATGGAGTCATTCGGCTACGAACCGCTCATCCGGGTTCTGTACTCGATGGACAAGCCCGATGACGCCTTTGTCCGGGTCCGGTACGAGGGGATCTGGTATTGGATCCCTCACGACGACTTCCGCTCCAAGCGGACCTTGGCGTTCATGCAGCTCATGTTCTCTCTCGCCGAATCCGGCGGCGGCCAACAGGCGCCGGTGGTGACGGTCGGGGCGGGGGGCGGGTAGGTTACTGTAGGTGCCATGACAGCTATTTCGCATCTCGAGATTCTCGAAGAGGGCCCGGAAGCCTGGAACACGTGGCGGGTCGAGAATCCGGGTGTCAAGCCGCGGCTTGCCGCGGAGGATCTCAGTGAGCTCGATCTCACCCGTGCGAACCTCTCAGAAGCCGATCTCAGCCAGGCCGAACTTTTTGATTCGACTCTCGTCAATGCCAACCTGAAGATGGCGTCGTTGGCCGGCGCCGATCTTTCGGGCGCCAAGCTCGAGGGCGCCGAACTCTACAAGGTCGATCTCTCCGGCGCGAGCCTTATCGGGGCTGACTTGTCCAACGTGTACCTCGCGGAAGCGAACCTCAAGATGGCCGATCTTCGTGGCGTGAATCTCCAGGGTGCCGATCTCTCCGGCGCCAATCTGCGGGACGCCAATCTTCAGGGCGTCAATCTCGGGCGTACCACGCTACTACGGGCCGACATCGAAGGGGCCAATCTCCGCAATGCCGATATCTATGGCGCCGATCTCACCGACATGACCTATGGCGCCTACAAGACCATGAAGGGCCACTTCTACGGCATCCGCGGTCTCGGCTCGAGCTACGGCAACGCCCTCTTCGTCAGAGACGCTCAGGATCAGGACTATCTCGATACCTTGGAGAACACCATCGAGGCGACACCGTCGAGGGCTCTCCGACGCTGGAAACGCTTCTGGTTTCGGGCGTGGGGACTCATCGACTACGGCCGCAGTCTCGGCCGGGTTTTCGCTTTCGCCTTCACCATGGCCATGATCTTCGGGACGATTTACTTTCTCGACTACAACCTCAACCTGGGCTTCCTCGAATACTCCTCGGCCGGCACCAGCCCGTTGAGCCCCTATTTCCACTCCATCGTGACCTATACAAAGCTTGGCTTCGGCTCGATGACCCCCAAGAATGGGATTGGAGAATTTCTGCTGGTTTGTGAGGGGATCCTCGGCTATGTGACCCTGGGTCTGCTGCTGTCGATTCTGGCGAACCGCGTGGCGAGGAGGAGCTGATGCTGGCGAACGTCCCGATTCGCACCAAGCTCTTCCTGACCATTCTTGGCGTTACCGTGCCGGCCCTGATTTTCATCGGAATTCTGTCGTATCTCGGTGGCAAGGCAACGGTCGAAGAGACCACCCTCGACCACCTGACCTCGGTCCGCGCGAACAAAGCGAGTCAAATCGAGAGCTATTTTGACCAGATCCGAAAGCAGGCGCGGACCCTTGCCAAGAATCGGATGGTCACCGACGCGATGATCGGTTTTGACGACGCCTATCAGGAGTTGGAGGACGTCGAATTGACCCGCGAACAGCGGGAGGCGGTTGTCGCGTACTACGGTGATGAGTTTCTTCCTCGCTTCGAGGCCCAGGTCGACCGACAAATCGAGCCCTCAACCCTGTTGCCCGTGGGAAAAGGCGATTTCTACCTGCAGTACAACTACATTGTCACCAACCCGAATCCGGTCGGTGAAAAGCGCCTCCTCGACGACGCCGGTGACGGCAGTTTCTATTCGGATATGCACAGCATGGTTCATCCGATTCTGAGGGACTTCACCGACGAGTTCGGATACCACGATCTCATCTTGATCTCCGGCAGCGGGAACGTCGTCTATACGGTTGAGAAGGAAGTGGACCTCGGCACCGATCTGATCGAAGGTCCCTACCGAGATTTGAACCTGGCCGCGGTGTTTCTCGAAGCCCAGGGTGACACTTTGAGCGAAAGCGTGAAATTGGTCGATTTTGCTCACTATGCACCCTCTCTCGGCGAGCCGGCGTCGTTTGTAGCGGCGCCGATTGTCGATGGCGCCTGGCTGCTCGGAGTCCTTGTCCTCCAGGTGCCGATCGGCGAGATCGACCGCGTGATGACCGGCGACCGGCAGTGGCGGGACCAGGGTCTCGGCGAGACCGGGGAGACCTTCATTGTGGGGGCGGACAGCCGGTTGAGGTCGAACTCGCGGCTTTTCCTGGAAGATCCGGAGTCGTACATCGGCCAGCTCGAGGCCGCGGGCGTCGCGGAGGCCGATCTGAGGAAGATTCGAAGCTTCGGCACCTCGATTCTGCTCCAGAATGTCGCTTCCGAAGCGGTTCGTGAGGCTCTTGACGGACACACCGCGACCACGGTCACCACAGATTCCTTCGGTGTCGAGGTACTGTCGTCATTCGAACCCCTCGATATCCCGGGCCTTGACTGGGTTGTGGTGGCTGAACTCGACGCGAGCGAGGCGTTTGCTCCGATCAGAAAGTTTGCCCGCAACATCACTTTCGCCGGCGCCATCCTTGCTTTTGTAGTGCTGATCCTGTCGTGGGTGGTGGCCCGTCGTTTCGTCGGTCCGATCGTCGAGCTCGAGGAGGCAGCGGGTCGATTTGCGGGGGGGGATGACTCCGTCCATCTCCGTGTCCGAGGCGATGACGAACTCGGCCGTCTGACGGCCACCTTCAACCGGATGGTCCAGTCCATCCGGCGGCAGACCGCCGAGCTGACCAGGAGCAACCAGGAACTCCAAGGGGTCAAGAGCGTCATCCTGCGCTGGGGCCCGGACGGGGCCATCCGATTCATCAACGACTTCGGTTGTTCCCATTTTGGTTTCACGGCGGAAGAACTTGTCGGACAGAGCATGCTCGGGACCATCGTCGAAGACACTGGGGAGGCGAAGAAGTCCATCCGGCGGATGATCAATGAGATCGCTGGGGAGCCTGGAAAGTACGAAACCGACGAAAGCGAAAACCGCCGCTCCGATGGCGAGATCGTTTGGACGGCATGGCGCAACCAGCCGATCCTCAACGCCGACGGGAGTCTCAAGGAAATTCTCACCATCGGCATCGACATCACCGAGAGGCGCCAGGCGGAACAAAAGGTTGAGGAACAGCGAAAGCTCCTCGAAAACACCCTGGAATCGCTCACCCACCCGTTCTACGTCGTCGATGTCGAGGATTTTTCTATCAAGGTGGCGAACTCGGCGGCGCGTAGACTCGGGTCATCGGGGGAGGCCACCTGCCACGCCCTCACCCACCGACGGGACACGCCCTGCGACTCCGCGGAACACCCGTGTCCCCTGGTTCAGGTCAAGAAGACCGGCAAACCGACTATGGTCGAGCACATCCACTTCGACGAGAACGACGAGCCCCGCTATGTTGAGGTCCACGGCTACCCGGTCTTCGATGATGACGGCAACGTCATCCAGATGATCGAGTACTCCCTCGACATCACCGCCCGGAAGGAGTTCGAGGAACAGCTCCAAAAGAGCGAAGAGCGGATCCGCTCCATGGTCTCGAACATGCCGGGGGTCGTCTATCGCTGTCTCATGGACGAAAACTGGACGATGCTCTTCATCAGCGACGAGATCCGAAACCTCTCGGGCTATCCAGCGGAGGACTTTCTCGGCGAGAACCCGGTTCGGACGTTTGCGTCGATCATGCACCACGACGATGTCAAACTCATCGCGCTCAACTCGAAGCAGGCGGTGGAGGCGAGGAAGCCATACACCAACGATTATCGGGTGATCGATCGTGATGGCGAGACCCGCTGGGTCTTCGCTCGGGGCCAGGCGACGTATGACGAGGATGGGACGCCTCTCTACCTCGACGGCACCATCTTCGACGTCAGCGACAAGAAGGAGATGGAGTTCGAACTCGAGGACGCCAAGGAGGCCGCCGAGGCCGCCAACCGGGCCAAGAGCGCCTTCCTGGCCAACATGAGCCACGAGCTGCGGACGCCGATGAATGCCATCATCGGGTACTCGGAGATGTTGGCCGAGGAGGCCGAGGACGATGGCCTTGACTCGATGGTCCCCGATCTCGAGAAGATCAACGCGGCCGGTAAGCATCTGCTGGCACTCATCAATGACATCCTCGATCTGTCCAAGATCGAGGCCGGTCGAGTCGATCTCTATCTCGAGCGATTCGACCTCACCCAGATGCTCGACGAGGCCGTGGCGACGGTTTCTCCCTTGGTGGCCAAGAACGACAACAAGATGGTCACCGATTTCGCCGATGATCTCGGTCAGATCAGGGCCGATCTCACCAAGCTTCGACAGGCGATCTTCAACCTGCTCTCCAACGCCGCCAAGTTCACCAAGGATGGAACTGTGACCTTGACCGCTGAACGACAGCGGCGGGAGACCGGCGACTGGATCCTCCTGTCGGTCAGCGACACCGGCATCGGCATCCCCGCCGATAAGCTGGACCACGTTTTCGAGGAGTTCTCCCAGGCCGATAATTCCACAACCCGCAACTTCGGCGGCACCGGTCTCGGTCTGCCCATCAGCCGACGTTTCTGCCAGATGATGGGTGGCGACATCACCATTCAATCGGAGGCCGGTAAGGGATCCACCTTCACCATCGAGCTGCCGGCGGCGGTCGACGCCCTCGAGGCGGCGAAGACCATGGCCGGGAAGGACGACAAAAAGGAGAGACTGATTCCGGATGGGATCCATCCGATTCTCGTGATCGACGATGATCCGGATTCGAGGGAGTTGCTCCAGCGGACCCTCGAGGCCGATGGCTATGTGGTTGCCACTGCGATCTCTGGCGATGAGGGTCTCAAGCTCGCGCGGGAGCTCTCTCCGGCTCTCATTACCCTCGATGTGATGATGCCGGGGATGGATGGTTGGGCGGTGCTCCAGCGACTCAAGGCCGATCCGGTCTTGGCCGGGATCCCCGTGATGATGGTGACCATCTCGGGTGAGAAGGAGATGGCCTCCACCCTCGGCGCGGTGGAGCACCTGACCAAGCCGGTGGATCGCGACACCCTGCGCCGGTTGGCTGCTCAGTACGCTGCACCGGACGGGGGCGGACACGCCTTGGTGGTGGATGACGACGAATCGATCCGCGCGCTCTTCCGGCGAGCGCTCGATGACGATGGTTGGACGGTGGCCGAAGCGGCCAACGGCGCCGAGGCGTTGGAGAGAGTCCGCGAGTGCCGGCCCAACATCGTCTTACTTGACCTCATGATGCCGGTGATGGACGGTTTCGATTTTCTCGTCGAGTTCAGGGCGAAAATCGACTGCGCGACCACTCCGGTGATCGTCGTGACAGCGAAAGACCTCACCGAAGAGGATCGGTCTCGTCTGTCGGGCGGGGTCGAACGGATCGTCGAGAAGGGCGCTCTGACGCCTATCGATCTCCTCGAGCACGTCCACAGCCTCGTCGGTAATCCGGGTGGCCTCGCCAGTGGTGACGGAAAGGGTTAGACTCCCTCCAGGAGCGTGAAATGGCAAAGATACTTTTGGTTGAAGACAACGAGATGAACCGCGATATGTTGTCGCGGCGTTTGAAAAAGCGCGGCCACGAGGTCGCGATCGCGGTCGATGGGCAAGAAGGCGTGAACATGGCCTCGTCCGGGGCGCCCGAGATCATCCTCCTCGATATGAGCCTGCCGGTGATGGACGGTTGGGAGGCGGCGCGCGCGCTCAAAGCCGATGAAGCCACCAAGTCGATCCCCATCATCGCCCTCACCGCCCACGCCATGGCCGGTGACCGCGAGCGGTGTCTCGAAGCGGGGTGCGAGGACTACGACACCAAACCGGTGGAGTTCAAGCGGCTGCTCGGCAAGATCGAAGATCTGCTCTCATAGACAGAAAGATGGACAACGAACACGGCACGCTGCTCGTCGTCGATGACAATGAAATGAACCGCGACATGTTGTCGCGGCGGCTCGCGCGGAGGGGTCACACGGTCGAGGTCGCCGAGGGCGGGCTTCAGGCCCTCGAGATGATCGAGGCAACCGACTACGACGTCGTGCTGCTCGATATCATGATGCCGGGCATCGACGGCTACGAGACGCTGGAGAGGATCCGGGGGGGACACGATTCGGGCGATCTCCCGGTGATCATGGCCACCGCCAAGGATGCGAGCGAGGACGTGATCGCAGCGCTGAAGCTCGGAGCCAACGACTATGTCACCAAGCCTTTCGACTTCCCGGTGGTCCTGGCGCGGGTCCAGACCCAGCTCCAACTCAAGCGATCCAGAGAAGCCCTCGCCCATGCCCACGGGCGGATGAAGAAGGACCTCGAGGCGGCGGCGCGCATCCAGGCGGCCTTTCTTCCCACGGAGACGATCGTCGAGGCGAACGGCGTTCGGTGTGCCTGGCGCTATGTGCCGTGCGACGAACTCGCGGGCGACACCCTGGGGATCGTTCCCCTCGATGAGGCAAGAGTCGGGGTCTATGTTGTCGATGTCAGTGGCCACGGCGTGCCGTCGGCGTTGTTGTCGGTCTCACTGAGCCGGCTCTTCTCGGCCGATCCCGGATCGTCGGTGCTGTGGACCGCCGATGCGGGCGTCACCGAACCGCGGGTCGCGACCCCCCAGGAGGTTATGGAAGAGCTCTACCGTCGTTTCCCATACGACGTACAGACCGGCCAGTATTTCACCATGGTCTACGCCGTAGTCGATCTCGAGAATCGAAAGCTCACCTATGCTTCGGCGGGCCACGAGCCCATGATCGTCATCGGTCCGAACCGGGAACCCGAGTACAGTTCGAGCACGGGCCAGCCGATTGCGCTGGTCCCCGCCATGATCATGAAGAGCACCTATGAAGAGCGGACCGTCGACATCGCACCCGGTGATCGCGTCTATCTCTACTCCGATGGCATTCCGGAAGCCCGCGACGCCGAGGGCGAACAGTACAGCAACGACCGTCTCACCGAGAAGCTCGTTGAGCTGCTCGGCAGCGATCTTGACGAGGGTCTCCCGGTGATCCTCGAAACCGTACGCGTCTGGCAGGGCGGTCCCCACTTCGACGACGATGTCACCATCGTCGGCGTTGAGATCTCCTAAGTTGTGCCCACGTCAAGGCGATCACGGGAGGGGATAAACCCCTCCCCTACGAGTGGATGGTTGTTTGTTGAACGCACCCTGCTCAGGTCTCGTCCTGTCCTTGTAGGGGCGGGGTTTATCCCCGCCCGACTCGGTCGTCGAGGCGACCGAGCGCGCCTTCGCCCGCCGCACGGAAGGCACGTCCGACTCCGGCGGGGCCGAGCTTGATTCCGCCGAAGAAGCGGTCGACGACGATGACGCCCTCGAGATCGTTGCTTCGCAGGAGCTCGAGCAGCTTCATCCCCGGACGACCGACCTCGCCGTCGTCGCGAGCCTGCTCGACCAGACGGCCGTTCTCGTCCCGAACCCGGCACGCCCAGCAGTGGTGACGCGCTTTGCGGTGCTTGGTGCTGCGTTTGCGAACCACCTTCTTGGCCTCGTCGAGGGTGGCCGCCGGCGAAGCCAGGGCGAGAAAGCGCGAGCGCTTCTCGGTGACGATGAACTCGGAAGCGGTGGTGATGCGGGGCATGGAGAGATCATGACATAGAGGGTCTACAGTCGACAGTGAAGGCGCCGATTTCGGCGCTTGGCGCGGAACGCCGGACCGGCGGTCTGATGGGATTGAAACACGAAGATCACAAAGAGCCACGAAGGTTCCACCAAGCACCGCACTATTGACCCGGGCCCCCGCTGATCAGGAACGAGAACTCTCTTCCGAACACCCGCGATGAACAAAGAGATTTCCTTTGTGGGTTCTTCGTGGCTCTTTGTGATCTTTGTGTTTCAATCTCGAGCGCGGAAGTCAGGCGCCCATTCCGCCCGTTTTTGTCACCTTGAGCGAGGGCGTCTGACGCCCGAGTCGAAAGGTCCCCCGAAGCAAGGAATGGCGATGATCGAGGGACGTCTGCTGAGCTCGCTCTTGCGTGTCCTGAGACGGGACGCGGCGCTTGGTTCCGTGGGCCCCGGCCTTCTGGGACGTCGGACGTCCCAGCGTCGAGCAATCAGCGTGGTCGTTCAGTGGTAGCGGGAAAAGGCATCGACCACGCTGATTGCCCGAGCGGCGGCCTCCTTCTGAGCCGGGAGAGCCGAAGATCGAGGCGCTCTCCGTGGGAGCCCGGTCGGCAGTTGTGCGGAGCGCGTGGCGGGGCCGGATGGTGGATGGGGCACAACTGCGGACCCGGCACCCCGCCGCTCGGCCTCTCGAGGTTTTCTGGGGCAGTTGACAGGGGAGGTGGGGTACTGTTCGCTGCCCCTGCCCCTGCCCCTGCCCCTGCCCCTGCCCCTGCCCCTGACGCTGACGCTGACGCTGACGCACCATCTCGGGAACGGGATCGGGAACGGGAACGGGAACGGATACGGATACGGACAATGGGACAGC
>Ga0316193_10003055_pt1 | contig 11961 bp, 9 predicted proteins | sample MerIslsedime2_MG_FD_207735 | JGI IMG/M metagenome (GOLD analysis project Ga0316193, IMG submission 207735) | Coastal sediment microbial communities from Maine, United States - Merrow Island sediment 2 | ecosystem: Environmental > Aquatic > Marine > Coastal > Sediment | place: USA: Maine... | reverse complement strand
CGAAGGTGAGATTTCTTGGTGCGGCAATCGTCGGTATCCTAGGTTGTGCCACTCATCTGCAGGCGGAGGAGCGTCCGCTCCTCGAGTTCGACAAATACCATACGCTCAACGAAATCAGCACTTACCTCAAGGCAGTGACCACCCGGCACTCGAAGCTGTCCCGGTGGGTCGAGATCGGCCGATCGCGAGGTGGCTTGCCGATTTTCGCGGTTGAGATCCACAATCCAGACACCGGTCCAATCCATGAGAAGCCGGCCTTCTATGTTGACGGCAACATACACGGGGGCGAAGTTCTAGCAGGCGAAGCGGCTCTTCACTTCATCGATCACCTGCTCGGCTCCTACGGTCGGGAGGGGCGTATCACCTGCTCGGCTCCTACGGTCGGGAGGGGCGTATCACCGAGCTTGTGGACCATCACGCGTTTTTCGTCGTGCCCATCGTCAATCCCGACGGGCGGGCGATTTCCGTCGACAGTCCATCTCGCGAAAATCACCGTTGGAACATCCGGCCCACCGACCTCGATGGCGACGGATTGGTGGACGAAGACCCGCCCGACGATCTCGATCGCGACGGTCGCATTCTGCGTATGCGGCTTGCCGATCCGGAAGGGGAGTGGAAGATATCGCCCGACGACGACCGTTTGATGCTTCGGAGAGGCGAGGGAGAAAAGACCGGCACGTTCTACCGCGTCATGACCGAGGGTATCGACAACGACGGCGACGGTGAGTTCAATGAGGACCGGGTGGGCGGTGTGGACCTCAACCGTAATTTTCCAGCCAACTGGAGCGCCAAGCAGCTCGCTTCGGGACCTTTCCCTTTGTCGGAGCCTGAATCCTGGGCGTTGGCGAACTACATCACATCGAGACCCAACATTGCGGCCATCCACACCTATCACACCAGCGGTGGGTTGATCCTCAGATTTCCGACCCTTTACGGACAAGACTGGGATTATCCTCAAACGGACCTGGACGATTACAACGCTATCGCCGTCGCGGGCGTCGAGATCACCGGATACGCCAACTATGCCGCCGACAAACAAGCCATCGTCGATCTGATGCACCCGGGACACGGGGTGTTCAACGATTGGGGCTCAAAAATCTTCGGGGTGTTGGCGATCACGACCGAGCTGTGGAAACACGGCGAGGGCAGCTTTCGCGATCCCGACTACCAGGATAAGCTCTTGAAATGGAATGACGAGGTCCTGGAAGGAAAGGGATTCGTCGCCTGGTATCCTTTCGACCACCCTCAGCTTGGTAAAGTCGAGTTGGGTGGCTGGGACACTTTTTCCATCTCCTCTCCACCCGAACCCATGATCGCGGGCGAGGTGGAACGCAATACACGGTGGATTCTGACCTTCGCCGAGAAGCTGCCCCGAATGGAGATTCTAGAAGTCGCCGCGCGCCCGAAGCCAGGCGGAACGGCTGTCGAAATAGAAGCAACGGTTGCCAACATGGGGTGGATGCCGACCGCCACTGCCTACGCCACCGATATCTTAGAGACCGCCAAGCCGGTACGAATCTTCGTGTCCCTTACCAATGCCGAACTGGTCGATGGCTCACCGGGCATCGAGCTCGGAGTCTTGCCCGGCGCGCGCGAACAAGGCCCGATACGTAAGACATCGAGGTGGCGAGTAAGAATCATCGACCCGAGCCGTGCCGCTGGCGCCGAAATAACTGTGGTCTCAGAGAAAGCAGGAACGGTGCGTACGCAGGTTGATTTGAAGCGATAGTCATCAGCATCCGCACGACAAAGCAGGCGGACGTCCACCTCATCGGAGACTAACCCCGTGCGAATGCCCCGTGTCTCTGCCCCTGCCCTTGCCCCTGCCCGATCGCTCACCTCTTGTTCAAACCAGAGGCAAGTTGGAAGTCGTCACCGAGAGAGGCAACGGCTCAACCCCAAAACACTAACATTGTTATTTAGTAGGGAACCTTTTCGCCTACATCTCGTCTAACAATGTTAGTGAGGTATTTATGGGACGTGAAACTCTCGGTAGTTTCGAACATCAGATTCTCCTCACCGTTCTCCGCCTCGGCGGCGAAGCCTATAGCGTTCCCGTCGTGGAAGAGCTAGAAGAGCGCGCTGGCCGAGAGGTATCGCAAGCCGCTGTTTTTATCGTGCTTCGACGTCTGGAGAAAAAGGGGCTTGTAAAATCCCGCTTGGATGATCAGACGGCTAAAAAGACGGGTCGGATTCGCTGCTACTTCAAGCTGACTCCTTTGGCCATGCGACGTCTCAAGGAATCCCGCCGCGAGATGGTTCGACTGTGGGAAGGCGTGGAGACCGTCTTGGACAAGGTGTGATGAGAAAAACGCCGCGGCCCAACTTTCTGCTTCAATGGGCCTTCCGGCTCTTCTTGAGCCCGGAGGAGAGCCGGGCGGTCTCGAGCGAACTCTATGAGCTCTACGAGCACCGCTGCACTCGAGACGGCGCTCGCGCGGCCGCTTCATGGTATCGTCGTCAGACCCTTCAGTTCCCGTTTCGACTACTGATCGATCGGCTCAGAGCCGACCGCATCGCCTGTTGTGCGGATTCCTCGCACCGACGGAACCGCTTGAGGGAAAAAATGCGTCATTTCTTTGGAGACCTTCGTGTCAGCACCAGAAGTCTGCTCAAAACTCCGGGGCTCAGCCTCACCATCGTGGTGACGTTAGGACTAGGGATTGGGGCTACAAGCGCCGTCTTTGCCGTCATCCACGCGGTCATGTTGAACCCCCTTCCTTATCCCCAGCCCGACCGGCTCGTGCAAATCTACACAGACTCGCCGCCCAATCGATGGCCACTTTCGGTTGTGGACTATCAAGCAATCGAGGATCAGCAGACGACGTTCGAGAGTGTCGCTGCCTATGCCAATCGTATCGTGACGTTCAACCGGGACGATGTGGCGGAACGTATCTGGAGCAGGTTCGTCACACCCGGCTATTTTCCCATTCTGGGAATCACGCCCCTTCATGGCCGCGCGTTCGTTCCAGAAGACGCCGTGCCCGAGGCGGAGCGCACCGCGGTGGTCTCGCACGGCTTTTGGCGCGATCGTCTGGGCGCCGATCCGGATGCCATCGGTCGACCCATCAAACTCGACGGCAATGACTATAGAGTGATCGGCGTGCTGCCTCCCGGCCTTGGCCCCCTTGAGGCGCGACGCCAGATTTTTCCGATTCTGCAGATGGAACCTCCGCAACGAAAGGGTCCTTTCTATCTAGGACTCATTGGGCGATTGAGGTCCGGCGACGAGCTCGTGGTGGCGGAAGAGGAGCTTCGCACCATAAGCAGGCGCCTGTTTCCGCTCTGGGAATCGTCGTACGAGGACCGAACGGCCACCTACGGAGTCCGCAGCCTTCACGAGTACATTGTCGGTGACGTGGGCACGCGTTTGATCATTCTTCTCGGAGCCGTCGGTTTTGTATTGCTCCTCGCATCGACGAATGCTGCGAATCTCCTGTTGGCGCGAGGTACCGAGCGAGGCAGGGAGTTGTCAGTGCGAGCGGCGCTAGGCGCGTCCCGGGGACGGCTCCTGCAACACCTCTTATCCGAAAGTGCATTGCTCGCGTTCACCGGCGCAACCCTCGGAGTCTTGTTGACATCCGTCACGATCAAGTCCCTCGCCGTCACCGGAACCTCCTTCGTGCCGCGCGCGGCGGAGATCAGCTTGAGCGGACCCGTGTTTTGGTTCACATTTGCGGTCACTCTCGGGAGTGTTCTGCTCTTCGGATTGATTCCGTCATGGCAAGCGACACGTCTGGAGCTCGAGCACACCCTTCACACGAGCAGTCGTGGAGCAACAGGTGGCCCGGGCACCGAGCGCGCGCGCCGGATGCTGGTTGGGTTCCAGTTCGCTATCGCGTTACCGCTTCTGATCGGAGCCGGACTCCTTCTGGCTAGCTTCACCAAGTTGCAGCGGGTCGATCCGGGAATAGATACCGATCATCTCCTCACCATGCGCATCTCGCTACCCCGTTCCACCTACGAAGATCCCGCTGCGGTGGATGCGTTTTGGGACGAAGTGACGGGACGTATCGGGGCGCTACCCGGGGTCGTCGCTGCAGGCCACGGTTCGGGAAGACCACCAGAAGAAGTGGACATGCTCAATAACTTCAACCTCGAAGAAAAACCGACGCCGTCCGATCAAGCCGAGCCGGTGGTTCCGTGGCCGGTCGTGTCACCCGACTATTTCCGTACGCTTGGTATCCCCCTCCTGAAGGGACGCTTGTTCGACGAGCGAGATAGAGATGGGGCCCCGTCCGTGGCCGTTGTGGATCAAGCGTGGACCGAGCGTTTCTTTCCAGGGGAAGACCCCATCGGCAAGCGATTCCACTCAGGCGGGTGCAACGAACCCGATTGCCCGTGGACGAGCGTCATCGGTGTGGTGGGCGACGTGAAATACATGGGGCTGGACGTTCCCGCCCAGGGAACGGTCTACGAGCCGCAACTCCAAAACACCTGGTGGGGGCAGATCCTCTTCGTTCGCACCACGGGTGATCCCGCTTCTTTTCTACCCGCCATCCGCACTATCGTGCGCGAGGTGGATCCAGCGCTACCCATTGCGAATGTCGCCACGATGGACGAACTGATGCAGAACGCACTCGATTCACCGCGGAACCTATTGAGCCTGATTGCAGGATTCGCTTCCGTAGCCCTCTTGCTCGCTGCCATCGGCATCTACGGTGTGATGTCGTACTTCGTGCAGCGCCACAGGCGGGACATCGGCATCCGCTTGGCTTTGGGTGCCGGACCGAGAGCCGTATCGCGTCTCATTGTCGGCAAGGGGATGCGCGTGGTGACTCTCGGGGTCGTTGTCGGCGTAGGCGTCGCGCTTGTCCTGACGCGCTTCATGACCAGCATCCTCTTCGAGGTCTCCGCCACCGACATGACGACGTTTGTCGGCGTCACCTCCGGCCTCCTTGTGACGGCACTGATTGCCGTTACGCTTCCAGCCCGACGGGCCGCTCGCGTCGACCCGACGACCACATTGAGAGAAGAGTAGACCAGGCTTTCCTTGCGATTCTTGCTTTCCTGTTCGGTCACCGCTGGTCGAGACGGACGCGATTCCAGTATCCCCTCGAGCCTTGATGTTCATTCCTCGCTTCTTCACCTTGACCGCGAGCTTGTGCTAGCCCTCTGTCCACACCCGTGAGTGCGTAGGTGAGCAAGTAGCGAGTGACTATTTCCGACAGGATCTGTCGGTCAAAGCTACCTGCATCCGGACCATCTTGCTCACCGGTTCTATTCACGAAGCGATGGCAGCATCCTTGTTCGAAGTCATGCTGAGGGAGCGAACCAACAGAAGGTATCGAGACGGCAGTTTCTCCTAGAACCTTCGCGTCCAAAGAAAACGAAGGAGACGCGAAACGATACGTCATCGTAGTTCGCCTTCATAAATCACATAGGTTCTGTTGGGTTCTCTACGTTTGGCACCAGGGTGGCACTCATGAAGCGTACAAAACCGGACAAAAAGTCCACGCGCCAGTATTCAAAGCACGGGCTTACCGCCATGAAACCCGCGCTTTATGGAGAGCTCTCCATCAGGCACTTTCCAAGCCGGTGCGAGGGCGATAGACCGTCGAACCAAAACCGGTAGAGCCTTGCTCCAGTGGCGGAACGAACTGATCGAGGATCTTGGTGGAGTGGACGCAGTGACCACGCAGCAACTGGCCATCGTGGAGCTCGCGGTGAAGAGCAAACTCATGCTGGACAGCATCGACGCCTGGCTCCTCAAGCAACTTCTCTCGTGAATGCTCGCAGGAAATCGCTCCTACCTGTCGTCCGGGAACGACAACAACTCGCCGACTCTATGGCTCGCTACATGGGGCAGTTGGGTCTGGAGCGGCGCAACAAGCCGACGCCGAGCCTTCAGGAATACCTTGCGGGACAGGCCTGCAAAGTCGAATGAGAGAAGTCTAGAGATACGACAAAAACGACAAATACGGCCAATGCGTCGTGAAAAATGTCGCTATGCCCCTTGACGGGAGATTCCTTCACGGCCTTCGTGCGAGCTTTAGAACGACACGGGGAGAGCAATCCAGTCGTACACGCAACGTTCCACCGGGCAGAATCAATGGCAGTTTGGAACGCCGGCGGACATCAAATAATTGTCTTGACAATCAGAATCGATGTTTTTAGTATCTGATATTATGTCAGATAAAACTGACCAGTCGTCATCTCCACTGCACGTGAGTCCGCAACCCGTGCCCAAGATCGGTAGATCCGAGCGCACGCGTGCAGCGATTCTGAATGCGGCGTTGGATTTCACCTGGTCACGTCCGTTTCGTGAAATGACCATCAGCTTGCTGATGGCTCCAACAGGCGTAAGCCGTTCAGCGTTTTACCAGTATTTCAAAGATCTGCACGAGGTGATGGAGACCTTGCTGGACATGTTGAAGGACGAGATTTTCATAGCGGCCCAGCCCTGGCTCGCGGGAGTGGGTGATCCCATCGCTCTGACGCAGGAGACGTTGGCCGGGTTGGTTGACGTTGGCCATCAACGGGGCCCGTTCTTGCGGGCCATCACCGATGCCGCCTCCAACGACGCCCGCCTTGAAAAAGCCTGGGTGCAATTCCTCGCCGGTTTCGACGACGCGGCGAGTGCCCGCATCGAAGCCGACCAGAAGCAGGGTCTGATCCAGGACTTCGAGGCTCGCCCCGTCGCCTTTGCCCTCAATCGTCTCGACGCCTACACCCTCCTACAGGCATTCGGGCGGCGCCCGCGGATGCAGCCGGGACCGGTGCGGGAAGCGTTGGCTCGGGTCTGGATATCCACACTCTATGGCGCCGAGTGGATCGGGAAGGAGTCCTCGGATCTGGTTCGCATATGAGGAAAGCGCAGACCGTGATCGTGAAGGACAGGAAGCTCTACAAGAACGCGCTATGAGAAAACCTAAGCCAAGATTTCTTGAAGGAGGAAGTTTATGAGCCAAACATACTTCAGAGTCTGCCGGAACCTTGTCGTCACGGTTGTCGGCGCGCATTTCCTGTGCTTGCCGATCAACGCGCAAGTCAGTAAGGAAGTCCTGGATTCGATCTCGACTCCGGATCAGGTTGAAACTTCTATCGGAACCCTCGAGTTTCTTGACGGAGCACCCTACCCCGATACGGCCAAGAAGGTTTATGACTATCTCGATACCATGCGCGGTGTGGATGCCTTCCTGAAGGGAATGCCAGGCGCCTCCGTGCAGGGGCTCATGAAGGGTGCTCGCAGTCAGGGCGCGGTGGGGTGTCATCAAGTCCTCTTCTTCGACAAGCTGATGGATTCCCAGTCGCTGTACCTGACCGGGAATACCTCGACCCTGTATGTCCTGCCAAACCTCGATCTCGAGCGGGATGGCCCGACGATCCTCGAGGCGCCGGCGGGCATGCTCGGCGCGTTCAATGACGCCTGGTTCCGTTACGTCCAGGACGTGGGCCCCGCAGGCCCGGACAAGGGACAGGGCGGCAAGTATCTCGTCCTCCCGCCCGGCTACGAAGGCGAGGTGCCGGCAGGCTACTTCGTGGTGAGGCCGAGGACCTATGACGTGTGGGTTTTCATGCGGGCTTCCATTGCAGAGGGCCTCGAGGCGGCTTCAAAGAACGTGACGGACAACCTCCGAATCTACCCGCTCGCCAGGAAGGACAATCCACCGAAGATGGAGTTCATCAGCGGCTCCGGCAAGGCGTTCAATACCATCCACGCCAACGACTACACCTTCTACGAGCACCTCGACCACGTGATCCAGAAGGAGCCGCTGGACATGTTGGATCCCGAGACCCGCGGCCTCTTCGCCTCCATCGGCATGGAGAAAGGCAAGCCGTTCGCACCGAACGCACGGATGAAGAAGATCCTCACCGACGCGGTCGCCATCGCCAACGCCGCGGCCCGCTCCATCGTCTGGTACCCGCGTGTCGACGCGACCATGAAGGGCATCGAGGTCTATCCCGGCCAGAACAGTGCCTGGATGATGGGGTGGGTGGACAAGAACGTGTTCTTCAATGGCCCGGACGGCAAGACCATGAACTCCGATGCCCGGACCACGTTCCACTACCCCTATACCGCGGTCACGCCGGCGATGGCGGTCTCCGTCCCCGGGATCGGCTCCGACTACGGCATTGCCTACGTGGATTCGAACCAGCAGCCGCTGGACGGCTCCAAGACCTACCGGCTCCGGCTGCCGCCGAATCCTCCCGCCAAGGACTTCTGGGCGCTGACGATGTACGACAACCAGACGCGGTCCATGCTCCAGACGAGTCAGAAGCTCCCGACCGTCGGCAGCCAGACCGAGGGTATCCGGCAGAACGCGGACGGTTCCTACGACATCTATTTCGGACCCAGGCCACCCGAGGGCTTCGAGAACAACTGGCTTGAAACAGTGCCGGGGAAGGGCTGGTTCGTCGCGCTGCGGATGTACGGCCCGCTCGAGCCCTGGATTGAGAAGACCTGGCGTCCGGGTGAAATTGAATTGGTGAAGTAGTCGAGTAGCGAATAGCTCTCGATAGAACGTCATTAGTAATGGAGAACCAGGCATGAAAAAGCACGCATTGCTTTCACGAACTCTAGGAGCATCGTTGGTCGTAGGGCTCTCAATCTTTGCCCTGTCACCGGCTCAGGCCGCGGATGCTCCCAAGGTGACCGCCTTCAACTACGTCCGTGCCGAATCGGACATACAGATGAGAGGGTATATCGAGATCCAGGACAACTTTGGGAAATTCCACCACAGCCGGCAGCCCTACGACGTCGAAAACCAGGTCACCATTCGGGGCAACCGGGACACGATTTACTCATTTGGCGTGTTTGACCTGAGGTCTCCGGTCACGATTGCACTTCCGGAAACCGGAGGTCGCTATCAGTCCTTGATGGTCGTGAATCAGGACCACTCGATCTGGAGTTTCTACGGTCCCAGGACAGGCACTCTGACGGAAGAAAAGGTTGGCACTCGGTATGCAATGCTGACGATTCGGACGTTTGCGGATCCGAACGATGAACAGGATATGCAGGAAGCGTATCGGCTACAGGACGCGGTCGTTGTCGAACAGGCGGATATCGGGAAGTTTGAAGTGCCGAATTGGAACAAGGAAGAAGTGGAGCAGATGCGAGCCACGATCAATGTGGTTGGCTCCACGGTGACGGACTCCTCAAAATTTTTCGGCAGGAAAGAGAACCTGGATCCAGTTTACTGGATGCTGGGAGCAGCGCTCGGCTGGGGCGGGCTGCCGGCGGATGCTGCCACCTACGCCATCGCGTTCCCCGACAAGAACGACGGCAAGACCCCCTACACACTCACCGTGACGGACGTACCGGTGTATGGCTTCTGGTCCGTGACCCTTTACGACGAGGACGGTTGGATCCCGGTCAACAAGTACAACGCCTATTCGTTCAACAACGTCACGGCCAAGAAGGACAAAGACGGCAGCATCACCATCCACTTCGGCGGCGACCCCGAGGCGGACAACTTCCTGCCGATCATTCCGGGATGGAATTACATCGTCAGGATGTATCAGCCGGGGCCGGAGATTCTGAACGGAACCTGGACATTCCCAAGTGCTGAGTCTGTTGAATGAAGTTCGCCTGGGGGCCAGGCTGGCGCTGTGATAGGAGCGGGATGCCGAGTGGTAGCTGAGTATGTATCAGCAGGTCAAGGCGGTGACCTCGAGCAACCCAACTTTCTGCCTATCGTCCCGGGCTGGAACTACATCGTGAGGCTGTATCGGCCGCGGGAGGAGATCCTGGATGGTAGCCGGACCTTCCCGGATCCGGAACCCGCAAAATGACGTGTGCGCGCGCGACCTGTTCGGGAGGGATCTGGACAACGAGAGGACCCCGAGAACTCATTGGGCGATCGCGGGTGACCAACGTACCGAAAGTTGTTGCGGGCCGGAGGAGACTGCCGCTGATCATCCTCCTGCTAGCGGCCTGCACGGTCGCTCCCTTCGCCCAGGCCGCCGACTCCGAGCGGATCGTCGTCACCAACGCCCGGCTGATCGGTCGCGACGCACCCGCGCAGGATGTTCCCATCAACTTGCTCATCGTCGACGGCAAGCTGGCCGTCGTCACCAAAGATGACCTAGTCATCCAGCCGGGCGACGTCGCCGTGGACGCGAGCGGCGGTTTTCTCTTTGGTCAACTAGTCCTGGGTTCCCGCCCCAGCTTCGTGGTTCTTGACCAGGATCCACGGGAAAATGTCGATGTGCTGCTGGACACCAAGACGCATGCACGCTTCGCCATTCGGGACGGAGTGATCGTGAAGAACGAGCTGCCGGCGATACCTGTCTCGTCTCCCGAGGACACGCCAAAACCGCGTCGATGGAAGGCGTACACGCCGCCGCCGATCGCCGTCCCGATTCGCTATTTCGACAGCAGAAAATGGAACAAGTTTGAAACGAAGCCCGTCTCGGGGATCTTTATCGGCGCACTCCTTCTGGATCGCCAGTTCTGGTTGAGACAGGACGGCAACAGCGAGGACCAGGTCGGTGACCTCTCGGACTTCGAAGGGGGGGAGATCCGCGTCCTTCGCGCCGGCGTGGTGGGCACCCTCAACTTCAAGCGACCATGGCGCTATACGGTATTCGCCGGGTCAAACACCTTCGACAAGGGTTTCGATGTCGACACCACCGACAAATTTTCCTTGTTTGACTACCGTCTCGATATTCCTCTGCCTGCCAACCTGATGCTGAGTGTCGGCAAGCAGAAGGAGCCCATCTCGATGGAACGGCTGGCGGGTCTGGCGTTCCTGCCCATGCAGGAGCGCAGCGCCATCGCCGACACCCTGCTGCCGGCACGCAACCACGGTCTCGTGCTAAGCGGGACAGCGGGAGAGTGGTTTACCTGGGCGGCCGGGGCGTTCAACAACTGGATCGACTCGGGCGAGTCCTTCAGCGACACCTCGAACCAGCTCGTGGGCCGCGTGACCTGGGTGCCGGCGGTCTCCGAGGACGAGAGCAACCTTCTGCACCTCGGGCTCGGACTGCGGCACTCGGACGCCAAGCAGCCGCTTCGTGCGCGCACCGAACCGGAGTTCAACAACTCGCCGCTGTACGTCGATACGGGGCCGTTGTCGGCGGACGACGTGATGACCTACAACCTGGAGGCCTACTGGCGGAAGGGGCCGTGGTGGGTCGGCTTCGAGTACCTCGGCTCCGACGTCGAGTCACCGGAGTCAGGAGATCCGTACTTCAGCGGCTATCACCTCACCGGGTCCTGGGCCGTCACCGGTGAGACGCGTGCCTATCGCAAACGAAGCGGCACCTTCGACCCGCTTCCCGTGAGCAGACCGGTCAACCAGGGCGGATGGGGCACACTCGAAACCGCCTTTCGATACTCACGGCTGGACCTGACCGACGGAATGGTGGACGGCGGCGAGATGGACATCTACTCGTTGGGTCTCAACTGGTGGCTCTCCCGGTGGGCACAGTTCGGGGTGAACTATCGGTACATCTCTCTCGACCGCTTCGGCACTGAAGGTAACAGCTCGGGGCTCAACCTGCGGCTGCTGCTGATACTGGATTGACGCTTGAGGAGCAGACTGATGCGTAAGATGCGAAAACCACCGGTCGGCGCCCGGCCCGGAACCCTGGCGATTCCCGCGGGGGCCACGAAGTCGGTGTTGCGCGTGTTCAGCTACGACAAGGAGACCCTCGAAGAGCACGATTCTCTGAACCTCGAGGCCATCCGAGAGCTGAAGGACACCGGGCGCAGACTGTGGATCGACGTCCAGGGGCTGGGCGACGAGCTGCTGCTGCGCGGTCTGGCCGAGCTCTTCGCCATCCATCGGCTGGCTTTGGAGGACGTGGCCAACGTGCCCGTCCGACCGAAGGCGGAGTCCTACGACCGGCAACTGCTCGTCATCACTCAGATACCGAGGTCGACCGACCATCTGGAGCTCAACGTGCGGCAGGTGAGTATCGTGATTGGCCAAGACTATCTACTGACCTTTCAAGAAGGACGGGAGGATGCGCTTGAACCCGTACGGAAACGCCTCAGAGTCCAGAGCTCTCTGA
>Ga0316193_10003054_pt1 | contig 11963 bp, 11 predicted proteins | sample MerIslsedime2_MG_FD_207735 | JGI IMG/M metagenome (GOLD analysis project Ga0316193, IMG submission 207735) | Coastal sediment microbial communities from Maine, United States - Merrow Island sediment 2 | ecosystem: Environmental > Aquatic > Marine > Coastal > Sediment | place: USA: Maine... | reverse complement strand
GATCCCGTAGTACCAGCGGCCGGCTTCGCTGTCAGCATTGCGGCTGACGCTCTGGCTCAGGTCGACGACGGCCGTCCCGAAGCCCTCCTGGCGCAGCCGCATCGCGGTCCGCGCGACGAGACTCGACTTCCCCGTCTGGCGGGGTGCCATCACGTTGCAGTAGTCACCCTCGCGCAGCTTGTCGAGCAGCTGCTGATCGGCGGTCCGCTCGATATAGCAGCCCCTGCGCGGCTGGACCGGTCCACCCACGACGTAATAAGCCTCGCCGTGCTTCCGGCGCCGGGCCGGTAACTCTGCGACTTTGTCTTCCGGCTGCTCGCTCAAATATCCGCGGCCTGTCCTGCCCTCTGAGGGCACTCATTCTGGCGGAAAGCCACCGGCGCGGCCAGCGCGCCGGCAGGCCCGGTAGTACACTGGCGTCGCCAGCGATTGTCGCAACAACCGGCGGAACATGGCTCGGACGGGGATCAAAGAACTTGCGGGACTGCCCGTGATACGGACGCTCAAGCAGGATCTCTTCGGCCGCGTGGATCTCGTGTGCGTTTCAAGCTCGCCGGAGGTCCTCGCCGTGCGTCGCGATACGACCGGCGCCCGCTGGTGGACCCGCCCGATCGCCCGCTGGCTGGCGGGCCGGGAGGCGCGCGGCCTCGCCGCCGCGCAGAGCCTCGGCCCCGTTCCCCGGATACTCGCCTGGGAGGGCGGTATCCTGCTCAGGAGCTGGCTGCCGGCCCGGCCGATGCAGGAAGCGCGCCCGCGCGATCCGGCCTACTACCGTGAAGCGCTCTTGCTCGTCTGCCGCCTGCACCGTGCCGGCGTGGTCCACAACGATCTCGCCAAGGAACCCAATTGGCTGGTTCAGGACGACGGCAGCCCCGCGCTGATCGATTTCCAGCTCGCCTGGGCGCCGCGCCGGCGTGGCCGCCTGTTTCGGGCGCTGGCCAGGGAAGACCTGCGGCACCTGTTCAAACACAAACGCTACTACTGCGCGGATCATCTGACCGAGCGGCAGCGGGCGATCCTCGCCCGGCCGGGGGTCCTCTCGCGCACGTGGATGCGATTCGGCAAGCCCGTCTACCTGTTCATCACCCGCCGAATATTCGGATGGAGCGACCGGGAAGGCGCCAACGATCGGCACTTTCGCTGACGCAGCTTGCCCAAAGACCGCGCTCCCGGCTATTTTCCTCCCGGAATCACCGACGGATCGAGACATTATGGATATCTGCCATTCACACAACCGCCGCGCGGGCCTGACCGAACGCGAGGGCAAGTGGGGGTTGCGTCTGCGCCTCCCTCAGGGCGACACGTTCAGCAACATCCTGGGCGACGAATGGGAAACGCTCGAGTGGTTCCCCAGCGAGGCTGCCCGCGCCCGCCGGATCTCGGAGCTCGAAGACCAGTTCGTCTACTACCGAAAGGGAGATCGCGCGACCCTCGCCTGGGAGGCGATCGACCCGTAGCGGCTCGCGGCGGCCACGCGTCGCCAACCCCACTCATTTCCAGGAGTCATCCGATGGCCGAACCCCGCTGCCCGAGCTGTGAGATCGAGGGCATTCAGCACATCGTCACCGTGGACAGCGACGCGAAGTCCCGGGACGGAAAACCCTGGTTCAACATCGTCCATTGCGACAACTGCGGCCATGTTTACGGCGTGCTGGCGAAACACGTCTTCGGCAAGGGCGGCGGACCGCAGCTCGTAATCGGGGACCGGGGCTAGACCGTGCCGGTATCCGCTGCGGTTGCAGCCTTCGAAGCGCGCTTCCCGGTCGTCGTCCGGATTCCCGTGGCATGGGGGGACATGGACGCCTTCGCCCACGTGAACAACGTCGTCTACTTTCGCTATTTCGAAACGGCCCGAATCGCCTGTTTCGAACAGATCGGCTACACGGAGCTGATGAGCGGGAGCCGGATCGGCCCCATCCTGGCGCATACCGAGTGCCGTTTTCGCCTGCCGCTCGAATACCCGGACACGGTTTCAGCGGCGACCCGCATCGAGGAGGTCGGAACCGATCGCTTCGTAATGCGCTACGAAGTGTTCAGCCATGCGCACGAGCGCCTCGCCGCCGAGGGGTCGGGGCGTATCGTGTCCCTCGACTACGGGACGGGCGCGAAAGTCGACCTTCCGGACAACATTGCCAGCAAGCTGCGCGAAATGGCGTGACCGAACGGTGCCGGTGAGAGCTGCCAGCGCGTCAGCGCGGTTGGGGCAGGCTCTCCTTGTCGCCGCCCTGTTGCCCTGGCCGGGCGCGGCGCTTGGCGACGACGCCCCGCCATCGGGCTCGCAGTCCGATGTCCCTGAGCTTCCGCGTCTCGTCGTTACGTCGACCGGCGAGGCCCGGCCGGTCGCCGAACTCGCGGGCAACAACGCGCGCATCGAACGCGACGCCATCGAGTTGACCGGACACACGCACATTTCGGAAATCGTCTCCCAGGCGCCGGCCACCTGGGTGGTCCGCGGCAGCGGCCAGGAGCACCTCACCGCGATTCGCTCCCCGGTCCTCACCGGCGCTGGCGCCTGCGGCGCCTTCCTTTATCTCGAAGACGGCATCCCTATCCGGCCAGCGGGCTTTTGCAACGTCAATGAGCTGTTCGAGATCAACTCGGAACAGGCCGGCGCCATCGAGGTCATCAGGGGTCCCGGCAACGCCCTCTACGGCTCCAACGCCCTGCACGGGATCATCAACGTCATCCCGCCGCGCCCGGCTGAGGTAGGCGCGCACCTGGCGATCGAAACAGGCTCGTGGGACTACTATCGGGGCCGGTTCGGCGGATCCCTGCAGCGGGGACAGGACGACTTTGCGGCCTGGGGCCATGCCGAGCACGACGGCGGCTTCCGCCGCCAGGACAGCTACAACCAGTACAAGCTGAATCTTGCCTGGCAGCGAGAAGACGGCCCGGGGGCCCTCTTCTCGGGCACACGCCTGCGCCAGGACACGGCGGGCTTCATCGTCGGCAAGGACGCCTACAAGGACAGCGACCAGCGCAAATCGAACCCGGTAGCCGGGGCATTTCGGGATGCCGACAGCTATCGGGTGACCGGCCGCTACGAGCAGTCACTGGGAGACGGCACGACGCTGGCCGTGCGGCCCTATCTCCGCAATTCGTGGATGTCGTTCACTCAGCACTTCCTCCCGGGTATGCCGGAGGAGGACAACCGTCAGAACAGCGCCGGGCTGCGCGCCCAGCTCAGGCGTGAGCACGGCAACGGGTTGATCATCGCCGGACTGGATCTCGAGTACATGGACGGCTGGCTGGAGGAGTTCCAGGCGGATCCAATCGAGAACGGCTCGGATTTCCTGATGGAAACGCGGCCCGCTGGTCAGCACTACGACTATGACGTCGATGCCCTGCTCGCCGGCCCCTACGTGCACTGGCAGCAGCCCGTCGGCGAACGCGCGCTCATCAGCCTCGGCTTGCGCTACGAGTACCTGCGCTACGACTACGACAACCAGATGATCGACGGCAACACCCGGGACGACGGCACCCCCTGCGGTTTTGGCGGCTGCCTGTTCAACCGGCCCGCCGATCGCGACGATGACTTCGGCGAGTTCGCGCCCAAGCTCGGGCTCGTCCTGGAGACCGGCCCGGCCGGCGACCTTTACGGCCAGCTCGCCCGGAGCTTCCGCTTCCCCCAGGCGACGGAGCTCTACCGCCTCCAGCGCCAGCAGAACGTGGCCGAGCTCGACCCGGAGCAACTCGACAGCATCGAACTGGGCCTGCGCGGCGGGGCAGGCGCCTGGTATTGGGACCTGGCCGGCTTCTACATGGAGAAAGACAACTTCATCTTCCGCGACGCCGACGGCTTCAACGTCAGCGACGGCAAGACCCGTCACGTGGGAGTCGAGACCCTGCTGGAATTCCGCTTCGCCGAGCGCTGGATGCTGTCAGGCAGCGCAACCTGGGCACGGCACACCTACCGCTTCGATCGCGTGGCGGGGGGCGGCGAGCGGATCGAGAAGGGTAACGACGTCGATACGGCGCCGAGGCGTCTTTCGAACCTGCGGCTCAGCTTCGATTACTCGGCCCTCGGGCGGGCGCAGCTCGAATGGGTGTCCGTGGGCGGGTACTACCTCGATGCGGCCAACAGCGCCCAGTACGGCGGCCACGACCTCCTGAACCTGCGGCTGCAGCAACAGGTCGGACGCCAATGGCGCGGGACGCTGCGCGTAAACAACCTGCTGGACGAGACCTATGCGGAACGCGCCGATTTCGCCTTCGGAAACTTCCGCTACGTACCTGGCCGGGACCGGGCGATATTTGTCGAGCTGTCTTACGGGGCCGATTAGGAGGCTTCGTCGCTGACGGACGCAACCACGGCCTCCCAGCGGCCCCGCCGGCCGGCGTGGTCGATGCGCTCGATGATTCGCAGCGCAATCCGGTAGCTTCTGCCCGCCTGGACCTCGACCGTCACCGGTGAGTTCGCGTAGAGCGTCGCCATGGCCTCGGCGGTCGGGGTTTGCTGGCTCGGACCCTGGACCCAGGGAATGACGCGTATCACATGGGGGCCGGGCGCGAGCCGATGGCCGCTCTGGTTCCAGTTGACGAACTCGCCGTCGATTTCGACGATAAATGCGCCCTCAAGCCCCATCGGCAGGGGCTGGCCGACCGTGCTGAGGACGACGCCGGTGGCCTCGGCCGTCGACTCCGCGGCCTGATTCACACAGCCCCCGGACACCAGAACCGCTGGCAGAAGGATGGTAGCCAGCCATCGCGACTTGAAAATCTGACGAGTCATGATAAAACTCTGCGGCTTCGCCGGTCTCGAAGGTCGGCCGCCATCACCGTCAGTGATGCCACCCCAACGAGTTGGAAAATGATACAGACACAGAAGCTTAGCAAGCGCTACGGCAACCTGGTCGCCGTCGACGAACTCACATTTTCGGTGACCCAGGGCGAGGTGCTCGGTTTCCTCGGGCCCAACGGCGCCGGCAAATCGACCACGATGAAGATGATTGCCGGCTTCCTGACCCCGACAGCGGGTTCGGTGCAGGTGTGTGGTTTCGACGTCGAAACCAGCCCGGTCGATGCCAAGCGCCAGATCGGTTACCTGCCGGAGGGCGCCCCGGCGTACGGAGAGATGACCGCCCGGCACTTTCTGGGCTTCGTCGCCGACATCCGCGGGCTAAGCGGCGGCGACCGCAAGCGGCGGCTCGACGGTGTGATCGAGCGTCTGCACCTGGAAGGCGTGCTGGACCAGCCGATCGAGACCCTGTCAAAGGGTTTCAAGCGGCGCGTCGGCCTGGCCCAGGCCATCATCCACGACCCGGCAGTGCTGATCCTCGACGAGCCGACCGACGGCCTCGATCCGAATCAGAAGCACGAGGTCCGCAGCCTGATCCGGGAGATTTCCTCCGACAAGATCATCGTCATCTCGACCCATATTCTCGAAGAGGTCCATGCGGTCTGTAACCGGGCCATCATCATCGCGGACGGACGGATCCTGGCCGATGACACACCGGCCGCGCTCGAGGCTCGCTCACCGCGCCACAACGCCGTCGCACTGCGCCTCGGGGGCGTCGCCGACAGCGAGGCGCGCAGCGCGCTCGTCGAACTGGCCGACGTCGAGTCCGTTGATGTCGCCGGGGACGGCCATCTGGTCGCGATTCCCAGAGAAGGCCGGGCCATCCTCCCTGACATCGGGCGGCTGGCCATGGATCGGGGCTGGACCATTGACGAACTGCAGGTGGAACGCGGCGAGCTCGACGCCGTCTTCCGCAGCATCACTGCAACCGGGGAGCGTCACGCATGAGGAACGTCGGCATCATATTTCGACGCGAGCTGGCGGCCTACTTCGCCACGCCCGTCGCCTTTGTGTTCATCGTTATCTTTCTCGCCCTGGCCGGACTGTTCACGTTCTTCCTCGGCAATTTCTACGAGGCCGGCCAGGCAACACTGGACGCCTTCTTCGGCTTCCACCCCTGGCTGTATCTCTTCCTGGTACCGGCGATTTCCATGCGACTGTGGGCCGAGGAGCGCAAGACCGGCAGCATCGAGCTGTTGATGACGCTGCCGGTGACCATGACCGAAGCCGTCGTCGGCAAGTTCCTGGCGGCCTGGTTTTTCTGCGGGATCGCGCTTGTGCTGACCTTCCCGATCTGGATCACCGTCAACTATCTCGGCAGCCCGGATAACGGCGTAATCTTTGCGGCCTATCTGGGGAGCCTCCTGATGGCCGGCGCGTTTCTCGCGATCGGCGCCTGCCTGTCCGCGGCGACCAGAAATCAGGTCATCGCTTTCGTCCTGACGGTAGTCGTGTGCTTCCTGTTCCTGGTCTCAGGCATGCCCATGGTGCTTTCGGCGTTCAGCAGCTGGGCCCCGGCTGCACTGACGGACGCCATCGCGTCGCTGTCATTCATGACCCAGTTTTCATCGCTGTCGCGCGGCGTCATAGACCTGCGCGCGGTGCTCTACTTCACCCTCGTGATCGGCTTCTGGCTGGCCGCGAACGCAATCGTCCTCGATCTGAAGAAAGCGGACTAGCGACGGAATTGCGGGAGAATCCATGACCACTCAATCCAAACGCTCCGTCAGCGGCACCGGCCTGGTTGTCCTGGCGCTGTTGTTCCTCGCGACGACGGTCCTGTCGAACGCCCTCTTTCGCGGCTATCGACTCGACCTGACCGAGAACAGGCTGTACACGCTCGCCGACGGCACGAAAAACATTCTGTCCGACATCGGCGAGCCGCTGAACGTCTACCTGTTCTTCTCCGACCGCGCGACCAAAGACATCCCACAGCTGCGAGGCTACGCGGACCGGGTTACGGAACTCCTGGAGGAGTTCGAAGAGCAGTCCGACGGCGGCATCCGGCTGTCGATCATCGACCCCCTGCCCTTCTCCGAGGAGGAAGACCGGGCGACCGAGTACGGCCTGCAGGGCGTCTCGCCCGGGGGACTCGGCGCCGACGCGATCTACTTCGGCATCGCCGCCACCAATTCCGTCGGCGACGTCGAGACGATGCCCTTCATCCAGCCCGATCGCGAAGCGTTCCTCGAATACGACCTCGCCAAGCTGATCCACACCCTCGCCCAGCCGGATCGGCCGGTGGTCGGCATTATCTCGTCGCTGCCGATGACCAGCGGCTTCGACCCCGCGACGGGACGACCGAGCACGCCCTGGGTCGTTGCCACCCAGATCGAACAGCTGTTCGAGGTCAGGAGTCTGGAGGCCGGCGTCAGCGCCAGCGCCATCGACGACGACATCACCCTGCTGGTCGTGGTGCACCCGAAGGCGCTGGACGACGAGACGCTCTACGCGATCGACCAGTTCGTGATGGGCGGCGGTCGTCTGATCGTGTTCGTCGATCCGATGTCGGATGCCGAAATCCCAAACGACCCCTCCGCTCAGAACGCGGCGCTTTTCGCCGACCGCTCGTCGACCCTCGACCGGCTGTTTAACGCGTGGGGCTGGAGCGTGCCCACGGACGAGATCGTGCTCGACCAGAAGTATGCACTGACGGTCAACGCCGGCGGCCCGCAGGGCACGATTCGTCATCTCGCTTTCATCGGCGTGGACGCGGACGGCCTCTCGGACGAGGACGTCGTGACTTCGGACCTGGAGCGCATCAATTTCGCCTCCACCGGCCATATCGTGCTGGCCGACGACGCGGCGGTGACGATCACTCCCCTGGTGCTCTCGAGCGAGCAGGCCGACCTCACGACGACCGAGACGCTGCGTTTTCTGCCCGACCCTGGCGTCCTGCAGGACAACTTCGAAGCGACGGGCGAACGCTATGTTCTGGCGGCCCGCCTGAACGGCGCGCTGGAGAGCGCCTTCCCCGAGGGGCCGCCCTCCGAGGGAGACGAGAGTGCCCCCCGTCCGGAACACCTCGCGGCGTCCGACGGTGAGGTCAACGTCGTCGTCGTCGCTGACACCGACATGGCGTCTGACCGGATGTGGGCCCAGGTTCAGAGTTTCTTCGGCCAGCAGATCGTCCAGGCCTTTGCCGACAACGGGCCGATGATCATCAACGCGCTGGAGAACATGATCGGCAGCAGCGATCTGATCAGCATCCGCAGTCGCGGCACGTTCTCACGGCCCTTCGAGAGGGTGGAAGCCCTGCAGGCGGAAGCCGACGCCGAATACAGAATTCAGCAGCAGGCGCTGGAGGATCGACTGGAGGAGACCGAGGCCAAGCTGGCGGAGCTGCAGTCCGCGAAAGATGAGGACAGCCTCCTGATCATCTCCGACGAGCAGCAGCAGGCGCTGCTGCGTTTCCAGCAGGACCGTATCGAGATCCGGAAGGAACTGCGAGACGTCCAGCACAACCTCGACCGCTCGATCGAGAGCCTGGGCACGCGGCTCAAGCTGATCAACATATTCCTGGTCCCGCTGCTCATGACCGTGATCGCGATCGCCTGGCTCATCAAGGGACCGCTGCTCCTGATCGGCCTGCTGGGGTTCACGACGATTGTTGTTTTCTTTCTGATGGGGCTGCCGCTGGCGGGGCTGACCCTGCTGACGGGCGCCGCGGCGTTCGGCGTGAGGAAGCTGCGTCACGGCAGCACCTGAACGGGAAGGTTTTCGGGGACAGACATGAAAAGCAGAACAGTCATCATCCTGGTCGTGCTCGCGATCGCCGCCCTGGCGATTACCGCCATGCTCGAACGCGAACGGCCGGGTCAGCTGGACAGCCTGGTCGGGCAACGCCTGATGCCGGACCTGGAAGGACAGCTCAACGACATCACAGCGCTCAGGGTTGTCGCCAGCGGCGCTGATGGAACGGCCACAATCACGCGCGGGGATGGCGGCTGGGTCGTCGCGGAGAAATCCGGCTACGCCGCTGACGCCGGCGCGATCCGGCAACTCCTCATCCGCCTTGCCGAGGCTCGGGTGCTGGAGGAAAAGACCTCGAATCCGACGTTCTACGGGCGCCTTGGCGTCGGTGACGTCGGCGCCGACGGCGGCGGCGTACAGCTCAGCCTCGAAGGGCTGCCCGCAACCCGTTCCGTCATCGTCGGCAATCTGGAAACCCGGGCCGGCCGCGGCACCTATCTGCGGCTCGCGGGCGGCGAACAGAGCTATCTCGTCGACGCCGAACTGGATCCGCCGGGGACGGCCGTCGAGTGGCTGGATCGCAGCCTGTTCGACGTTCCGGCGGACGAGGTCCGGGCCATCACGGTACGCCAGGACGACGGGGAATTACTGCGCATCGAGAGCGGCGACGCCGGCCTCGAAGTGCTCGACGTACCCGAGGGCCGGGCGCTGTCCAGCCCGACCGCCCCGCGCTCGATGGCTGGGGTCTTGAACGCACTGACATTCGAGGACGTCACCCGGGCCGTGGACTTTCGCGAGGAGCCTCCCGCCGCCGTTGCCGAATACCGGCTGGACGACGGCCGGATGGTGACGATCGACCTGTGGCAGCGCGACGAGGGTCGCTTCGCGGCGCTGCGTGTCGCCTACGATCCGGGCGCCACGCCGCCGGCAGACGGCGGCGATCCGGCTGACGCTGGCGAAAATGCTGCAGCCGGCGAGTCTGCCGATGGCGCGGACCCCGTGGAGGAAACGAGGCCCCCGGCGGAACCCGGCGATGCGGATGAGGCGCAGGCATCCGCTTCCGCGACGGCGCTGAACGATCGGCTCGCGCCCTGGGTATTCCGCATTCCGGCCTTCAAGTACGACCTGATGGCTCGCAAGCTCGAGGATCTGCTCGCCCCGCCGGAAATCGAATAGCGCACCGAGCTCGCCATCGCCAGCTCGGCGCCTGCCATGCGCGACCGCTGAAAGTCTCATGGCAACGAGTCTGTGGCTGCGAGTATGATGGTCGACTCGGGTGGTGGCGCCAGGCCGCCGCGACCGACGTGTCGAAGAACCGTTGTTGGGGCGGTCCGGGCACGAGCCACGGAGGCCGCACAATGATGCGGCCCGACATAAGAGCGAATAAGGAGAAGCTACGCATGGCAGAGGCAAGCATCGTCGTGCCCGAAGGGGGCGAGCGCATCACGATCGACAACGGCCGGCTGCAGGTCCCGGACAATCCAATCATTCCCTTCATCGAGGGTGATGGCACGGGACCCGACATCTGGCGCGCCACGGTACGGGTCCTGGATGCGGCAGTCGAGAAGGCCTACAGCGGCCAGCGCAAGATCCACTGGATGGAAATCTACGCGGGCGAGAAGGCCAACAACCTGCTCCATTCGTGGCTGCCGGAAGAATCCGTCGAAGCCTGTCGGGAGTACCTCGTCGCGATCAAGGGGCCGCTCACCACGCCGGTTGGCGGCGGTATCCGCTCGCTGAACGTTGCCCTGCGCCAGCTGCTCGACCTGTACGTTTGCCTGCGTCCCGTGCGCTGGTTCGTTGGCGTACCCTCGCCGGTGCGTGACCCGGGCAGCGTCGACATGGTGATCTTCCGCGAGAACACCGAAGACATTTATGCGGGCATCGAATTCGAGCGCGGGAGCGAGGAGAACGACGAGTTCCTCGCGCTGCTCAAGGAGCACTTCCCCGAGCGCTACGCCAAGATCCGTTTTCCGGATTCCTGCGGCATCGGCCTGAAGCCGGTATCCCAGGAAGGTACCGAAAGGCTGGTGCGGGCGGCAATCGAATATGCCGTCGCGAACGGCCGCAAGAGCGTGACGTTCGTCCACAAGGGCAACATCATGAAGTTCACGGAGGGCGCCTTCCGGAACTGGGGCTACGAACTGGCCGAGCGGGACTTCGCGGAGGAGACCTACACCTGGGGCCAGTGGGAGCGAACGGCGGCGGCCAAGGGCGGCGCGGCGGCGAACGAGGAACAGGCGGCGGCGCTTGAAGGCGGCAAGGTCCTGATCAAGGACGCCATCGCCGACATCACGCTGCAGCAGGTCCTGACGCGCCCGAAGGAATTCGACATCATCGCCACGCTCAATCTCAACGGCGACTATCTCTCCGACGCTCTGGCAGCCCAGGTCGGCGGGATCGGCATCGCGCCGGGCGGCAACATCAACTACGAGACGGGCCATGCCGTTTTCGAGGCCACCCACGGCACCGCGCCGAAGTACGCCAACCTCGACAAGGTGAATCCCGGCTCGCTCACGCTTTCGGGCGAAATGATGCTGCGCTACATGGGTTGGACCGAAGCGGCCGACGCGATCATCTCCGCGATGGACGCAACGATCGCCAGCAAGACTGTGACCTATGATTTCGCGCGCCTGATGGAGGGCGCGGTCGAGGTCAAATGCAGCGAGTTCGCGGACGCCCTGATCGGCAACATGTAACGCGAACCAAAGATCGGCACGGCGGCAGTCAGGGGCCCAGGCAAAACTTGAACGAGGTCACCGCAGGGGAATCACTCGCGGCGATGTGCGCGCGCACGATCCGCGGGGGATTCGCGCGCTACAACGCCGACTTTCGGGACGTAACCCGCCGGGCCCGGCGGTGTTTCGAAGAGATGGACTGGCAGGCCGGGCGCATCGACGGGGTGGCGCGCATCGACCTGTACGAGGACCACGTCAGTTCGAAGATTGAGACCCTGCGCGGCGTTCTCGGGGACCGAATCGACGATCACGAACTCTGGAAGGAGATCAAGGAGGAGTTCGATGATCAGATTCGCGACTACGTCGATCTGGAATTCACGAAGACCTATTTCAGTTCGATCACGCGGCGGATCTTCGGCACGGTCGGGATCGACACCGAGGTTGAGTTCATCGCGCTCGACTACCGGCCGATGGAGTCGATCCAGCGCGAACCCCCGCTCAACGTCTACGAACTCTACGGGAATCGCGCGCCTCGCGACGTCTTCCTGCAGCTGCTCGACGAGTACAGCTACACGGTCGGCTGGCAGGATCTTCGCCACAGCGTCACCTTCCTCGATCGCCAGCTGGCCCATTACAGCCGCAGGCTGGGCGGGGTCGAAAGCATCGCGCGGCTGGAGTTCATCAAGCCGGTTTTCTACCAGAACTCGCGGGCCTATATCGTCGGACGGGTTGTAGCCCACGACTCGTCCATCCTGCCTTTCGTTATCGCACTGAACAACACCGGCGCGGGTATT
>Ga0316193_10003053_pt1 | contig 11965 bp, 12 predicted proteins | sample MerIslsedime2_MG_FD_207735 | JGI IMG/M metagenome (GOLD analysis project Ga0316193, IMG submission 207735) | Coastal sediment microbial communities from Maine, United States - Merrow Island sediment 2 | ecosystem: Environmental > Aquatic > Marine > Coastal > Sediment | place: USA: Maine... | reverse complement strand
CCATGGGCTTTGATGTGCACCGTGAATACTATGTCAATGACGCAGGCCGGCAAATGGACATCCTCGCCACCTCGGTATGGCTGCGCTACCTTGGCCTGTGCGGTGAAGAGCTGAGCTATCCCAGCGGCGAAGACTTCCCCAGCAACGGCTATAAAGGTGACTACGTCTGGGATATTGCCGCCACCCTGCACCGTGAAAACGGTGACGCCATGCAGCACAGTTGGGCCGAGGTGAGCCAGGGTCTACCCGCCGATGAACCCGATGGCGGAGATAAAGAGACCCACATCGACGCCCTCATTAACCAGGCCAAGACCCTGCTGCGCGATGACCAGTATCGCCTGGTGTTTGACCTTGGCCTGAATTATATCCTCGACGATATCCGTGATGACCTCGAGCACTTCGGTGTCTGCTATGACGAGTGGTATTCGGAACGCTCCCTCACCGAGGGCGGGTCTGTCATGCGCGCCATCGAACGGCTGGAGAAGAGTGGCAAGACCTACGAGAAGGGGGGGGCCATCTGGTTCAAGTCCTCCGATTATGGGGATGAGAAGGACCGGGTGCTGGTGCGCGACAACGGCCAGACCACCTATTTCGCCTCGGACATTGCCTACCACATGGATAAACTGGAACGCGGCTTTGAGCGCGTCATCGATATCTGGGGCGCTGACCACCACGGCTACGTGCCCCGGGTGAAGGCCGCGCTGCAGGCCCTGGGCGATAAGCCCGACTGTCTGGATGTGCTGCTGGTGCAATTTGCCGTGCTCTATCGTGGCGGTAAAAAGGTGCAGATGTCCACCCGCTCCGGTGAGTTCGTCACCCTGCGCCAGCTACGCAAAGAGGTGGGCAATGATGCCGCCCGCTTCTTCTATGTCATGCGCAAGGCCGAACAACACCTGGATTTCGATCTGGACCTGGCCCGGTCCCAGTCCAATGACAACCCCCTGTATTACATCCAGTATGCCCACGCCCGGGTCTGCAGCGTCATGCGCCAGCTGGAGGAAAAGGGTTTCAGCTATGGACAACAGCAGGGCCTGCAACACCTGGCCAGGCTCGACACCGAACATGAACAACGCCTGCTCGATAGCCTGGGCCGTTATGCGGAGTTGCTGGAGAATGCCGCCATGAACCATGAGCCACACCAATTGGTACACTACCTGCGTGAGCTGGCCAATGATTTCCACACCTATTACAACGCCCACCAGTTCATTGTCGATGATGCCGCCCTGCGTGATGCGCGTCTGGCCCTGATCCTGGCCACGCGCCAGGTCGTGGCCAATGGCCTGCAACTGCTGGGGGTCTCGGCGCCGGAGGCAATGTGACTGGCGACTGGCATTATAATTTGAAGATAATTTGCTGAATTCAAGCTATATCCGGAACCGAACGACGCTGCTTTGGTATACTGCAAAGGACAAATCAAATTCAAATCATTAGCCAGTTACACGTCACCAGACACCAGTTACCTGAATTAGATGCCACGCGACTACGCCAATAGAAAAAGCAGCCATGAAAAAAAGGGCCGTATCCCCGGCTGGGCCTGGATGCTGGGTGGCCTGACCATCGGCCTATTTGTCGCCATGCTGGTCTATATCAAGGAAAACACACCCCAGGACAAACAGGGCATGCTCACCAATGCGGTGAAACGCAGCATCAAGGAGACACGCAAAGGCACCGATCAAAAGCGGCAAGGCAAGACGGCCACAACGACAGAAAAGTCGACCGCCGCCCAAAAACGCCCACGCTTTGACTTTTACACCATTTTGCCTGAACTGGAAGTGGCCATCCCGGAGCAGGAACTGGCGACGAAAAAATCGCCCTCCAACACAAGGACCGATAAAGACTCCGCGGCAAAACGCATACAGGAGGACTTTACCCTGCAAGTGGGTTCCTTCCGCAAGATTACCGAGGCCGACAAGCTCAAGGCACGCCTGGCCCTGCAAGGGGTCCTTGCCGATATCCAGTCGGTTACCATCAACAATGGCGATACCTGGCACCGGGTCCGTGTTGGCCCATTTCATAATGTCGAGCAAGTGAAGCAGATCCGCAATCGGCTGCACAAGATCGGTATCTCCAGCATGGTTGTGAAAAACAAAAGCTAGGCTGCGTGCACCTTATTATTCTTATCCTGCTCGTACTGGCCGTGATCTTCGGGCCCCAGCTGTGGGCGCAATACACCTTTCGACGTTATAGCCAGCCCTCAAGCTCGATCCCGGGGACAGGCGGTGAACTGGCGCAGCATTTGTTGGAACGATTTGCCATGTCTGGGGTGAAGGTCGAGGAGGCCGGGCAGCAAGGCGATCATTATGATCCAACGCGAAAAGTGGTCTGCCTGAGCACCCGCAATTATCAGGACAACTCCCTCACCGCTATTGCCGTGGCCGCGCATGAAGTGGGCCATGCCATCCAGCACCACCGCAAGGAGGCGATGTTGGCCCTGCGTACCCGTCTGGCCATGCTGGCGCTGCTGGCACAAAAGCTGGGGGCTGCGGCCATGCTGGCCATGCCACTGGTGATCTTCATCAGCCGTGCCCCTTCATCGGCCTTGCTCATGGCCACGATTGGTTTTGCTGCCTTGTTCATCGGTACCCTGGTACACCTCATCACCTTGCCGGTGGAGATCGATGCCAGTTTCGGTAAGGCCCTGCCCATCCTCATGCAGGGTAATTATATTCAAAAGCAAGACGAAGCCGCGGTGCGGCAGATCCTGCGTGCGGCGGCGCTCACCTATCTGGCCGCATCCTTGTCGAGCCTGTTAAACCTGTGGTACTGGCTGCGGCTACTTCGACGTTAACCCACCGCTGCACAAATTTGCAATCGACTTCTCTCTTTCGCCACAACAAATGGAGTATCATTGCCCAATCTAGTCGATTCACCAACGACGGTTGTTTCTAGGGGGAAACATGAAGTTCAAAAAACAAATCGCAGCACTTGCGCTCGTGTCCGCCAGCCTGAGCGTGCCCATGGCCCAGGCCAACGCGGCAGACAAGCTTGAGCTATACGATCAATACCTGAATATCCAGGCCGCGATTGCCGATGTCGACAACATGGACAATGGTGTCGCGGCCGTGATCGCCTACGGTCATGTTATCCCGGAGGTCAGTAAAAAGTTTGCCCTTGAGGCGGAAGTGACCACCACGGTTGTCGATCCGGAACGGCCGGGCACGGAAATGTCCTACTCCACCCTGGGTGCCTATGCGGTCTATGCCCCTCCAATCTCAGAGAGTGTCGCCTTACGCGGTCGTGCCGGGCTCATATATCAGGATATCTCTGTAACGGGTCAAGGCAAGTCTGACAACGATTTCGAAGTCAGCTTTGGCTTCGGTGCCACGACTGAACTGGCAAATGATCTGCATCTTATCTTTGAATATACCGTCATGGATTCAGATATCAGTCATATCTCGGCCGGTATACAATTGCGCATGTAACACAGGGCATAAAAGGGCCAGCGTCCTGCTGGCTTTTTTTTACTCTGCGGATTGATTAGTGACTAGTGACTAGTGACTAGTCTTCCAGATAGGTATATCCCTGGATGCCTGCCTCCAGGGCATTTAGATAGTCAATGCGTTGGTCGCTATCCAGGTCGGCGCGGAGGATCTTCTCCCGATAGCTCTGGATCAAGTCTTCACTGTTGAAATTGACATAACGCAACACATCATCCACGGTGTTACCCCGCTGGGCCTTGCTGAGTCGATATCCACCCTTCTCATCCACATCGACATTAACCGAATCGGTATCACCGAACAGGTTATGCATGTCGCCGAGGATCTCCTGGTAGGCACCGACCAGAAAGATACCGAGCAGGTAAGCTTCACCGTCCTTAACCTCATGCAGTGGCAGGCTGTTTTCCAGGCCCTCGCCATCGACATAGCGATCGATACGGCCATCGGAATCACAGGTGATGTCTTCGATGACACCACGTCGTTGTGGTGCCTCCTTATGGCGATGCAAGGGGACAATGGGGAAGATCTGGTCAATCGCCCAGATATCGGGTAGGGATTGAAAAATGGAAAGGTTACAGAAATATTTATCCGCCAGACGATCATTCAGTTCATCGAGGATCTGCCGATGGGTCCGATTGGCCGGTTGTAACAGGGTTTGCAGGTTGCGGCAGATGACATAATAGAGTTCTTCGGCCTGCGCCCGTTCGGCCAGGCTTAACACCCCATGGGTATACATACTGTGCACTTCACCGAGCGCATGAATGGCATCGTGATAGATCTCCACCACGGCCCGTTTGGCATCGGCCTGTAACAGGGCCTGATAATCCCGCCACAGGTCATGCAGGATCATGGGCGCATCATCTGTCGGTGCACTGACGCCTGGCGGTTCTGGTACCTGACCGGTTTCGATGACATTGGTAATCAGCACCGCATGGTGTGCGGTCAAGGCGCGACCCGACTCGGTAAAGATATCGGGATGCGGTAAGCCATATTCGGCACAGTTCTCCCACAATACATGCACCACGTTGTTGGCGTATTCCTGCAGCGAATAGTTCATGGAACAGAAACTGCGCGAGCGGGTCCCTTCGTAATCGATACCGAGACCGCCGCCCACATCCATCACCTTGATCGGCACGCCCATGCCATGCAGCTCGGTATAATAACGCGCACATTCACGCAGGCCGCGTTGAATGTCGCGGATATTGGCAATCTGCGAACCGAGATGGCAATGCAGCATTTGCAGGGCATCGAGCATACCGGCCTGTTTTAGACGTGCGATGGCCTGTAATACCTGTGCCGCGCTGAGTCCGAACTTGGATTTTTCCCCACCGGTGTTTTGCCATTTCCCCGCACCGATGGAGGCCAGCTTGACACGTACACCAAGCCGCGGTGTCACCCCCATCGCCCTGGCCTCGTCGATGACCAGCTCCAGCTCCGAGGGTTTCTCCAGCACGATATAGACCCGGTGACCCAGTTGCTGACCAATGAGCGCCAGGCGGATGTATTCCCGATCCTTGTAGCCATTGCAGACGATGACGCCGCCCCTGGCATCGGCCAGGGCCAGCACCGCCATCAGTTCCGGTTTGCTGCCCGCCTCCAGACCAACTCGCCCGGCGCCATGCTCGACGATCTCCTGTACCACCGACTGTTGCTGGTTCACCTTGATGGGGTAGACCGCCTGGTAGCGCCCCTGGTAAGCATCCTGCTGCATCGCCTCGGCAAATGCGTCACACAAACTGTCCACCCGGTCGTGTAGAATGGCGCTAAAGCGGACCAGCACCGGCAGGGTCAGGTCAGCCTCATGCAGCTGGCGGACCAAGTCAGACAGATCGACCCCGGCCACGGAGGCCCCGCGGCGCGGATAGGCCACCAGATGGCCCTGTTCATTCAGGTCAAAATAGCCGCCACTCCAGTGGGACAGGTTATACAGGGCGCGGGCCTGGTCGAGGGTCCAGTCGGTCATGATGTTCTGATCGCTTGCAAGATTCTGCCAAAAGTGGCGACAATATATAAGAATAGGCCGGTTAGGTATACAAGCCTGTGGGGCTTAATGAGTGAATTTTTCGGAGTAAATTGATATGGCACTGAGTGATGAGTGGTTTACCGAAGTATGTGAAGAATGTGGCTCGGCCTTTTCGCTAAAGATAAAAAAGAAGCTCCACGAAGAACAGACCCCGTTCCAGAAGATCGAAATCTACGACACGACCAAGTATGGCCACCTCATGGTGATCGACGGTTTTATCATGTTGAGTGACAGGGACAATTTTCTCTATCACGAAATGATGAGCCACCCGGCCCTCTATACCCACCCCAAACCGGATAATGTCCTGATTATTGGTGGAGGGGACTGCGGCACTCTGCGTGAAGTGTTAAAACACCCGGAGGTAAAGTCGGCCCAACAGGTGGAGATCGACGCACGGGTCACACGTCTGTCAGAGGAATATTTCCCCGAGCTGTGTGAATCCAATAAGGACCCACGTGCCGAGTTACATTTTGTCGATGGCATCAAGTGGGTCAATGAAGCCGAGCCCGGTCACTATGATGTCATCATCGTCGATAGTACCGATCCCATCGGCCCGGCAGAAGGTCTGTTTAACGAGGCCTTCTATCGCGACTGTCATCGTGTCCTGGGTGAACGGGGCATCCTGGTGCAACAAAGCGAATCACCGCTTTATCACCTCAAACTCATCAATGCCATGCGCAATGCCATGCGTCGTGCCGGCTTTGAACAGCTGCATACCCTCGACTTTCCGCAACCGGTGTACCCCTCCGGCTGGTGGTCCGCCACCATGGCCGGTAAGGACGGGGCATTGGACAACTTCCGCGAGGCCGATGTGAATACGAAACCCTTCGCCACGCGTTACTACAACTGCGAGATCCACAAGGCGGCCATGGTCGAGGCACCTTTGTTGGCAGAAAGTCTGGAGTAAGAGAAGTGGGGTACTGTTAAGGAACCTCTGCTTAAGCCCCTGAAGTGGCGCTGACTGCGTTGGAAAGAAACTCAAAACGCTCATTTACCGCGTGTAAACTGCGCTTTTTAGTTTCTTTCCGCCTTGCCATCATCCACTTGATGAACTTAATCAGAGGTTCCTTAAAACAGGTCGACATAGGTGGCAGGCTTGCCCGCTTGCTCGGTAACATCACCGATCAATTTCTTGGCCTTGCTCATGTCCTCAATGAGGGTAGTCTGTCGGAAGAGCAATTGTTCCAGGGACTGAATCACCTGCTGGAAGGTCTCCTCCGTATGGACACTGGAATCCGTCACCTGCACTGACTGCTCCACCGCCTTCTCGATATGATTGAGAATGCGGTCTTCCTGATCATCCTCCAGCCCCAGCTTTGGCAGGAACTCACTCATTTCAAACATCATATTGCGCATGATCTTCACACTCTTGCCCTGATTATGGGCCAATAACTCGCCGAGCTGTAACAGTGAGGCCTTGATTTCTGCAAACGATGTGGACAATTCACTGGACTGTTTCTTTAACTGGCTTTCCGCGCAAAGTGAATAGATTTGCCCATTCAGTACACTTAAGATGATCGGCATGAGATCCTTGGTTCGGCCATAACGCTCTTTATCATTCACCGGCATATTCTTTATCAGCAAGGAAACGGTGGGATAATTAATCACGGTACGCGCGCCAAAATCGACAATACGTTTTTCCTTGCGCAGCATCTCCAATAGTTCCTCCTCTAAGGGTGAAATCGGTCCGCTGGCTGAAAAGAATAACGGTTCCTCATCGGTGACAAACATGAGCGAGCAGTTCAATCCCAATGAAACGCACATGGCAAAAAAGGCATTGGCCAAATCAGCATAGTTTTGTATGCCATAACTACTGCTTACAAACTGCATGGCCAGACCCAATTCACTACTGCCGGCCATGGCAATATTAGCCACCTCGGTTGCCTGTTTATATTGTTGTTTTAAATTTTGCAGATTATCACGATAGCGTAGCAGAACCTCTATCTTGGCACGTAGGGTTTTTGGTTCGCAGGGCTTCACCAGATAATCGTCACCCCCCGCTTCAAAGCCCTGCATGCGTTCATCCACATCCGAGTTGGCCGAGAGAAAAACAATGGGGATGTTACCCGTATCCGCACTGGCTTTTAATCGGCGGCAGACCTCATAGCCATCGATCCCCGGCAGATTGACATCAAGGATAATGGCTTCGGGTTTAATGCTGTTGGCCAGCTGCAGACCCTCCTCGCCGCTTGACGCCACATGCATGGTATATTTTTTTGACAATACGGCCCGAATAAATGCCTGACTTTCGGGTGTATCTTCAACCACTAAAATATCTGTCATTTTCCCCAACAGTAATTTGCTGTCTCCGTAATCTATATCGACAGTATCACTGTTTTATTTAGATAAATAACCTTAAATATATTATGTTTTAGGTATATATTACATAAATATTAATGGGTTACGTCATATCCGCCTGGCTCAGTCTTCGATGGCATAATCTCCCGCCTCCCAGGCCAGAATGATCTTTTCTGCGCGCTCAACATCCTCCTGCGCCACCTGGACCTGCACCATCCCCATCGGGGGGAGCTCCCCTATGCCACCCTGCAGGTATTCGCCTCGGATGTAGGCTGCGATCCCCTGTTGTTGTAACAGGCCCTTAACGAGATTGGCCTCAAGGGTGTCTTTTGCATCGAGTATGGTTTTCATCGTGGTATCACCGTTTGCCGGAAATGACGCGTTCCAGGCGCAGGCGTTGGCGTTCATCAAACAGACGTCGTGCCGCCAGCCAGGTGGCCCCCATGGTGGCAAAACCGGTGCCCGCACCGATGAGGAACATAATCAGGATCTGGTACTTCACCGCCTCCACCGGCGGGGTACCGGAGAGGATTTGCCCGGTCATCATCCCAGGTAGGGACACGACACCGGCAGCCGCCATGGCATTGAGCATGGGAATCAAGCCGACACGCACGCTGTTGCGGACGATATCGCCCATCGCCACACGCCACTCTTCACCCAACATCAGGCGGTTTTCGATCACGGCCTGTTCACTGTGGGCATTTTGTGTCAAGTGATCCAGTGACAGGGCCACCCCCGTCATGGTGTTGCCCAGCATCATGCCCAACAGTGGAATGGCATATTGTGGTGTGTACCAGGGCTCGGTGCCGATGACCACGATCAAGGCAAACACCGTGATGGCAAAGGAGGAGATAAACATGGACAGGGTGCCCAGACCATAACCCCACCAGCCACTGAAGCGACGCTGTTGCCGTGCCATCACTTCATATCCGGCAATGGACAACATCAGCAGGGCCAGCAGTGCGATCCAGGGCAGCGCTGCATTGGCAAACAGGGCCTTCAGCACCAGGCCGATCAGGGTAAGTTGTACTGTGGTCCGTATCGCGGCAATGACAATACGTTTAAACAAGCCCAGGCGCAGCACGAGCGACAACAGCGCCAGTAACAACACCAGGCCGGCGGCAAAACTGAGGTCCAGTGCACTCAAGGCAATCACATTCATCGCTGCACCTCGTTCATATCTTGTCCTGCTGCAACACACCCTGCTTAAACACAAAATGCCGCTGGGCAACACGCTCGATCTGCCGGGGATCATGGCTCACCCACAACACCGGGGCCTGGTGTTGTTGCTGATACGTCTTAATCAATTGCTCAACACCTTGACTACTCTGCACATCCAGACTCGCAGTGGGCTCATCCAGTAATAAGGCCCGTGGTTCATTGAGCAACAGACGCAGCAGGGCGAGGCGTTGCTTCTCCCCGGTGGAACAACGCGAGACAGACCAGTCCATGACCTCATGGGTAAAACCCAACTGTTCCAACCAGCTCCCTGGTACTGCTTGCCTAAAGTGATCCCCGACCCGTTCATACCACCACTGGCTCTCTGCCGGTAAGAGCCCCACCCACCGGCGCCATTGGCATGGCCGAGTCTGCGAACACGCCTCCCCACCCAGCAGGATGTCCCCCTCATGGGGAATCAGATCCACCATGGCACGCAGCAAAAGAGATTTCCCCGCACCCGAAGGCCCGGACAGACAAACGCATTCCTTACTGTTGATGTTTAAATCGATGGGACCAATGTGCAGGACAGCGAGTTGTTTCACCTGTAATGAGGATGGCATAAAGACCTGACTTATTTGTGGTTGGCGTTCGGTTTCGGCTGGGCTACGATGATCGCTCGTTTATGATAGCACCAAGCCTGGAAAAAATAACTTTCAAGAGGAACAATCATGTCTGAACCTGTCTGTGCGCAAAAGGCCCCTTATGCAATTGAATTGGACGCCGGTGATTACTGGTGGTGTAGTTGTGGCAAATCCGCGACACAACCGTTTTGTGATGGCTCCCATAAAGATACCGATTTTGCGCCCCTGAAGTTTACCGTGGCGGAAAAATCCACCGTCTGGTTATGCGGCTGTAAACGCAGCAAGAACCCGCCCTATTGTGATGGCGCACATAAAGATCTATAAGGCCAATAAAGTGGAGGTCATCGATGCGACGATATTGGATGTGTTCTAAGGCCGAGCCCAAACCTGCTGCCTTGGGAAACTCAACGGATTAAAAACACGTTTCTTTAACCAGGATGAAAAATTCAAGCCATAAAAAAGGGCGCCTAAAGGCGCCCAACACTACTCTGAGTTAAAAGCACTAACTCACTTTTGCGGAGTCTTTATTTGCCGGAGCCATGTGCCCCGGTAAATTCAGGATAGGCTTCCATACCACATTCTGTGAGGTCGAGGCCGGTATATTCCTCTTCTTCACTCACACGAACGCCCATGATCGCCTTGATAATACCCCAGGTTACCAGACTGGCCACAAATACCCAGGTCAGAATAACCACCAGGCCAAGGAGCTGCGCCGCAAAGCTGGTACCAGTATTGGTCAACGGTACAGCCATCAGACCCCACATACCCACGACACCGTGTACGGAGATGGCACCGACCGGATCGTCGATCTTCAGTTTGTCCATGGTGATAATAGAGAACACCACAAGGATACCACCGACACCACCGATGAGCGTGGCCACCAGCGGTGTAGGTGTTGAAGGCTCGGCGGTAATGGCCACCAGCCCGGCGAGGGCACCATTCAATGCCATGGTCAAATCGGCCTTGCCAAACAGCATGCGTGCAATGATGAGTGCCGCAATCACACCACCGGCAGCGGCGGCATTGGTATTGAGGAACACCATGGCAACCGAGTTGGCGCTGGCGACATCACCCAGCTTCAACACAGAACCACCGTTAAAGCCGAACCACCCCATCCACAGGATGAAGGTACCCAGCGTGGCCAAAGGCAGATTGGCGCCCGGAATCGGATTGATTTCACCATTGGCGCGGTATTTACCCTTACGCGGGCCAAGCAACAACACGCCGGCCAGGGCTGCTGCCGCACCGGCCAAGTGGACAATACCGGAACCGGCAAAGTCAGAGAAACCGACCGCATTGTCACCGGAACCGATTTCCAGGGCAAACAAACCAAACACCTCTTTACCACCCCAGGTCCAAGAACCTTCCATCGGGTAGATGACGGCGGTCATGACCACGGCAAACGCCATGAAGGACCACAGTTTCATGCGCTCAGCCACGGCACCAGAGACAATCGACATGGCCGTTGCGACAAACACCACCTGGAAGAAGAAATCCGAGGCATTGGAGTAAACTGAACCCCCGTCGAACTTGGCCTCAGCCGATTCCTTTAACACGGAAGCGGTCAAGGCATCGGCACTGTCGGCACCATCCAGGGCAATATTGGCCAGGAATACGCCACCGTCATACATGATGTCATAACCGATCACCATATAAGCAGTACAGGCAATGGCAAACAGCACCACGTTCTTGGTCAGGATTTCAGTGGTGTTCTTGGAACGAACCAGACCGGCCTCGAGCATGGCAAAACCAGCCGCCATCCACATCACCAGGGCACCCATCACCAAAAAGTAGAAGGTGTCCATGGCATACTGCAATTCAAAAATATTATTTTCCATGATGAACTCCTCTTACTTAAAGCGCATCGTTACCGGACTCGCCGGTACGAATACGTATTGCTTGTTCAACACCCATGACAAAGATCTTGCCATCGCCGATCTTGCCGGTGTTGGCCGCCTTGGTGACCGATTCGATGACCTGATCCACCAGACTGTCATCAACAACCGCTTCGATCTTTACCTTGGGCAGGAAATCCACCACATACTCTGCACCGCGGTACAGTTCTGTGTGGCCCTTCTGCCGTCCAAACCCTTTTACTTCGGTGACGGTGATGCCTTGCACGCCGATATCGGACAGGGCCTCACGCACATCATCGAGCTTAAAGGGCTTAATGATTGCCATAACTAGTTTCATTGCTACAAACCTCCTTTATAAAAAATCAATTCGTTACACATACCCCAATAATTCTCCCTTTTAACTAAATTAATCCCACAGCTAGAATGCGTGACTGAATGAATTGCACATGCTATGCCAAGAGAAAATAGTTATTATTAATCATTAAGTTAGAGCAATTACCAGATATATTTTATGCCTCTATGCACCAACATGGCCCGATTGAAAATAAA
>Ga0316193_10003052_pt1 | contig 11967 bp, 9 predicted proteins | sample MerIslsedime2_MG_FD_207735 | JGI IMG/M metagenome (GOLD analysis project Ga0316193, IMG submission 207735) | Coastal sediment microbial communities from Maine, United States - Merrow Island sediment 2 | ecosystem: Environmental > Aquatic > Marine > Coastal > Sediment | place: USA: Maine... | reverse complement strand
GCGGTGCTCGGCTATTCGGTAAACGAGTCTGTGGTCGTGTTTGATCGGATTCGCGAGAATTTCCGCAAGATGCGCAAAGCTTCAGTGCGCGAAGTCATCAACAATGCGATTACGCGCACCATGTCCCGAACGATCATTACGCACGGCAGCACCCAGTTGATGGTGCTCTCGATTCTGATTTTTGGCGGTGAGGCATTGTTCTACTTTGCGCTGGCACTGACGATCGGGATCCTTTTCGGTATCTACTCGTCAATATTTGTGGCGAGCCCCCTGATTCTATGGCTGGGCGTGACACGCGAGGATCTGCTGCGACCGGAGAAGAAAACCGAAGAAGCAGTCGTGTAAGGCATCCGGGCCAATCGGCCCGGATTTCCCGGGCAAACTGTCAGACACTCTTTGCGTCCGGACCAACAACCGGGAGTACTCGTTCATATAACCGGTGTGCGAGTCTGCGCGATCGTTTTTCTGGTTGTTTTCGCGGGAACCGGCGTTGTTTTTAAGCCATTCCTGCCGGGCGTCTCTCTGCTTTCCACCGCCGGAGCTCTTGCTGCAGTAGGGTGCTCGAAGTCCACACGCTCCCGGTAGTGCTGATATACGCGGCAGGATATGCTTTAAAGAACTGTCGCTGGTTTACGCTGAATATTTCTTCGGTAATCTGCAAACTTCGCCTAGCGTCTTGGAATGCTGGCGGCGTCGGTCGGTCGTCGCAACCATCCGGAGTTTGCAATGGTTTAGCAGACCACGCCTCAGTTCAGCGAAGCGGCAAGCAGCCTGCGATACTGACTGGTGAGGTGATGGTCGTTGCCCAGTATTTCGAATACTGCGAGCATCGTTTTTCGCCCGGCGTCGTCGCCGAAACTACGATCGACGCGGATGATCTCGATCAGATGCTTCAGGGCTGGTTCGAACTGTTTCGCTGCCACGCAGCTCTTGGCGAGCGCCAAACGAGTGTCCAGGTCGCCCGGGTTTTTGAGGAGCTGTGCTTCCAGCGCTTCAATGTTCTCCGCGCTATCCCCTTCTCCGGCAAATGTCAGTTGGGCTTTGAGGTGTTCGACGCGCGTATCCATCGCGGCCAGCGGTGCCAGTTCATCCAGCAGTGCCGCAGCGTCTTTGGCGCGTCCGAGCGCAATCAGCACTTCAGCCCGGTCGATGCGTATCGTGTCATTGGCCGGTTCCAGTGCCTGCGCCTCATCGAGCTGCACAAGCGCCGGCGCAGCTTGCCCGGACCGGTAGGTTTCCACTGCCACACGCCTTTTCTCTTCCGCCGGACTGGGGAGCAGACGTTCGATGAACTGGCGCACCATGCCTTCGGGCAAGGCACCGGTAAATTCGTCGATTAGTTTTCCCTCGGAGAAGGCCTTCACGTTCGGAATGCCCCGTACGCCGAATTCGCTCGCGATAGAAGGGTTCTCGTCAGAATTGATCTTCGCGAGTAGAAATCGCCCGCCAAATTCTCCTGCCAGCTTTTCAATTATCGGTGTCAAACTCCGGCATGGGCCACACCATGGCGCCCAGAAATCAACCAGCACGAGACGGTTTTCTGATTCTTCTATTACGCCACGTTGAAAACTGTCTTCGGATACTTCAGTAACGTGCGCCGTCATCGGATTACTCCAGGAACCGGATGGTGCATATCCGGGTGTGTTGCGTCAGACTTCAAACGGTGGACGAAGGATCTGATACCGCTTTGCCTTCGTGCCTATCAAATACGACGTGCCAATTGCGCAGCACGACCTGTGTAGCTGGCCGGTGTCATCGACAGTAAGCGGTCCTTCTCAATCTCGGGTATCTGCAGGTCACGGACAAAGACATGCAAGCGGTCGCGGGAGATTCCGCCCTTGCCCCGAGTCAGGGCTTTCAGTTTCTCGTACGCATCATCAATGCCGAATCGTTTCATGACGGTCTGGACTGGTTCGGCAAGTATCTCCCAGCTCTCGTCCAGATCTTCGGCAAGACGCCTGGGTTCAGCCTCCAGTTTGTCCAGACCGCGCCGGCATGAGTCATAAGCAAGCGCTGCGTAGCCTAATGCCGTACCCATGTTGCGCAGAACGGTTGAGTCTGTCAGATCGCGTTGCCAGCGCGAGACCGGCAGCTTTGCACTCAAGTGATCAAGCAGGGCATTCGAGAGACCCAGGTTGCCTTCTGCATTCTCAAAGTCTATCGGGTTCACTTTGTGCGGCATGGTCGACGATCCGACTTCGCCTTCCTTGACCTTCTGCTTGAAGTAGCCAACTGAGATATACGCCCACAGGTCGCGTGCCATATCGATTAACACCGTATTGATGCCGGCATAGGCATCGAATAGTTCCGCGATGCCGTCATGCGGTTCAATCTGGGTTGTATAAGGATTAAACACGAAACCAAGCTGTTCAATGAATTGGCGCGAAAAATTTTCCCAGTCAAAATCCGGGTAGGCGGCAAGGTGCGCATTGTAATTACCCACAGCGCCATTGATTTTCGCGGGCAATTCGACGTTTGCGATGCGTTTGCGCTGGCGCTCCAGACGGTAGACGAAATTCGCCAGTTCCTTGCCGACGGTACTCGGTGTTGCCGATTGGCCATGTGTGCGTGAAAGCATTGGCAGGTCAGCGTAGTCGTGTGCAAGTTGCCGGAGCTTTCCAATCAGTGAGTCCAGTGCCGGCAGCATTACCTGATGGCGCGACTCACGCAACATCATTGCGTGGCAGAGGTTGTTGATATCCTCCGAGGTGCAGGCGAAATGCACGAACTGAGTGATTGCCGCCGCCTCCGGATTGGCCGTCAGTTTTTCCCGGAGCCAGTACTCGATCGCCTTGACATCGTGATTGGTGCGCGACTCGATCGCTTTGACGGATTCGGCATCCTCGACAGAGAATTCGCGTCCGAGTTCGTCCAGATGCTTGATGGAATCCGGGGACATCGGCTTGATCTCGGCCAGTGCCGATTCAGCCGAAATGGCTTTGAGCCATTCGATTTCGACCCGCACGCGAAAACGGATGAGACCGAATTCACTGAAGAAATCGGAGAGCGCCGCAACCTTTTGCTGATAGCGGCCATCAAGGGGTGATAATGCAGTCAGAGGCGATAGCGCCATGTTATTCGAACTCCCGATTCGTCTGGAACTTGCTGTTTTTAGAGTGCAATTTTAGCATGCGGAAGGTTTCTGCCGGATGAGTAATAAGCTGGATGCGGTGTTGGCGGAGGAGCGTGCCTGTGACTTCTGCAACGTCCATCTTCCCCTGGGTTCAAGACCGGTCCTCAGGGCGAGTGTTACTGCACGACTGTTGATCGTGGGACAGGCGCCCGGCCGACGAGTTCACGAAACCGGGATGCCGCGGAACGACCCTTCAGGAGAGCGTTTGCGCGAGTGGATGCAACTGGATCGCGAGCATTTCTGCGATGAACGGCGTATCGCGATCATCCCTGCGGGCTTTTGTTATCCGGGAACAGGGAGTGGTGGCGATCTTCCACCACGGTCCGAATGTGCACCGCGATGGCATCCGCGCCTTGTGCCCTTTCTGCCCGCGCTGCAAATCGTTTTGCTCGCCGCAAACTATGCGCAAACCTGATATCTGGGTGCCGGACGGCGCAAAACGTTGACGGAAACGGTGCGTGTGTGGCGGGATTACCTGCCGCACTTCTTGCCTATGCCACGTCCGAGTCCGCGCAATCAGTTGTGGCTCAAGCGCAACCCGTGGTTTGCCGAGTAGGTCCTGCCGTTCCTGCGCAATGTCGTGCAGCACACCGTAGCAGGGGGTTGAAACTAAAGCGTTAGGCCTTCAAATGGTGTTTGCTGAGGCCGAGCTCCATTCGGTTGGAATTGCTCGCTCGATGATGCCGCCCCCAAGGCACACCCGTGATTCGTACACCACGACCGATTGTCCGGGCGTGACGGCCCATTGCGGCTCCGCGAAGCGAATCTCGCACTGCTCGCTGGTCACTGCATCCACTTCGCAAGGCGCGTCCTTTTGCCGATAGCGTGTCTTGGCGCCATAGACCCAGTGAGTGTGAGGTAAAGCGCCGCTAATCCAGCTCAAGTCAATCGCCAGTGAAGCGTCCGACAACAGGGCGGGGTGATCATGACCCTGAACCACAGTCAATTGATTGGATTCCATATTCTTGCTGGCGACATACCATGGTTCGCCTTCCCCGCCGATTCCCAATCCCTGGCGCTGACCAATCGTGTAGTACATCAGGCCGGAGTGTCTACCGATCGTCGCGCCTTCCAGCGTGACAATGTCTCCCGGTTGGTCGGGGAGGTAGCGGCTCAGAAACTCGCGGAACGGGCGTTCGCCGATGAAGCAGATTCCGGTTGAATCTTTCTTGTTGGAGTTTGGCAGGCCAATTTTCCTGGCGAGTTCGCGCACATCGCGTTTGTATAGCTGGCCAAGCGGAAAGCGTGTCCTTGAAAGCTGCTCCTGGTTAAGTCGATACAAGAAATAGCTCTGGTCCTTCGTGCCATCCTCTGCCTTGAGTAATTCGAAGCGGCCGTCCCATTCGCGCACCTGGGCATAATGTCCGGTCGCGATGCTGTCTGCGCCAAGATCGATCGCGTGGTCGAGAAAAGCGCGAAACTTGATCTCTGCGTTGCACAAGACGTCCGGGTTGGGTGTTCGTCCGGACTGATATTCCGTCAGGAAATGGTTGAAGACGCGGTCTTTGTATTCAGCAGAGAAGTTGACGGTTTCGATGTCGATGCCAATGATGTCAGCAACCGAGACTGCATCGATCAAATCGCCGCGGGAGTTACAGTATTCGTCATCATCATCGTCCTCCCAGTTCTTCATGAACAGGCCGATGACTTCGAATCCCTGTTCCTTTAACAACCATGCGGCGACAGAGGAATCGACTCCGCCGGACAACCCGACGACTACCTTTTGCTTGCCCATCATTAACGATCAGTTGCGTGTTTCAGGATATTCGGCATTGAGCCAGTGTTTTTCGGTTGCCGGGTTGTGGCGGGGAATGTAGCGTTGCCCCGACATTCTACGCAAATCCAAACGGCGCAAACGTCATCCAGTGCAGTCAACCAGCGCTTCGATGCTGAAACGCTGGCCGGCGAGAAAATCCTCGACACAGCGAACGACCAGCGGACTGCGATGGCGGTCGACGCTGCCAAGAATCTCCCCGTGAGAAAGCCATACAGCCCTGACGATGCCCACGTCCAGTTGCCTGTCAGGATGGTGCCGCCCCAGCTGGCCGGAAAAGGCGAAGCGCAGGTAGGTCAGTTGGCTTTCTGGCTTTGCCCAGCGGTAAATGCCCGTGATCTGCTCTGGCTGGAACTCGTGCGCGGTTTCCTCAAGCGTCTCGCGTTTCACTGCAGCGAGAATCGACTCATTTGCTTCAAGGTGGCCGGCTGGCTGATTTAGCCGGATACCGTCTTTCGTTTGCTCTTCAACCAACAGAAATTTCCCGTCGCGCTCTACCACGGCAGCGACCGTCACGTTGGGTTTCCAAACCATGTTCAATTATGTTCTGTGTGCGCGTTGTTTGTCCGGGGTATCCCGCGATCCGCGCCAGTGAACATTGCGCTGGCGCGAACCGTAACGGCGTTACGCCGATTCGTGTGATACCACGTAGTCGTACGCCGGCAGTGTCAGAAACTCTACAAAATCGTCGGCGAGAGTCAGCGCCTCGAACATCCTTGCGCCTTCTTCGTAATTTCCACTGGCGTATGCGGCTCCGAGCATTTCCTCTACTTTCGCCAACTCCTCGGGAACCAGTTCGCTAAACAATTCGCGCGTGACCTTGCGCCCGTCGTCGAGCACACCCATCGGGCTGCGTATCCAGTGCCAGATCTGGGCGCGGGAGATCTCCGCTGTAGCGGCGTCCTCCATCAGATTGAAAATCGGCACGCAACCAGTTCCGGCGAGCCAGGCGCCCATGTACTGGATGCCGATGTTAATGTTCATCCGCAACCCATTTTCGGTGATCGGGCCTTGCGGCTTGAAGTCGAGCAGGTCGCTGGCGCTGACATTGACGTCCGGGCGCTGCTTCGCAATCTGGTTCGGGGTTTTCATTGCCGCGTCGAACGACTCCTGTGCCATCGCCACCAGACCCGGGTGCGCGACCCAGGTGCCGTCATGGCCGTCACCGGCTTCACGGTCTTTGTCGGCGCGTACTTTTGCCATCGCCGCCTCATTGGCTTGCGGGTCGTTCTTGATCGGGATCTGTGCTGCCATACCGCCCATCGCGAAGGCGCCGCGTTTGTGGCAGGTCTTGATCAGCAGCAACGAGTAGGCGCGCATGAACGGACTTGTCATCGTTACCAGATTGCGGTCTGCCAGAATGAAACCTTCGCGGTTACGGAACTTCTTGATGCAGCTGAAGATGTAGTCCCATCGGCCACAGTTCAAACCGGCGGAGTGCTCGCGCAGTTCGTAGAGAATTTCGTCCATTTCAAATGCGGCGAGAATCGTCTCGATCAGCACAGTGGCCTTGACGGTGCCTTGCGGCAGGCTGAGTTCGTCTTGCGCATAGACGAACACGTCGTTCCACAGTCGCGCTTCAAGGTGCGACTCCATCTTTGGAAGATAGAGATAGATGCCGGATTTTCGGGCAACGCGTTCCTTTGCGTTGTGAAAGAAGTACAGTCCGAAATCAAACAGGGAGCCGGACATGGGCAGGCCATCGACAACCACGTGCTTCTCGGTCAGATGCCAACCGCGCGGGCGTACCAGCAGCGTCGCAATGTGATCGCCCAGTTTGTACTGCTTGCCCTCAGGGTTGGTGAAACTGATGGTCTGGCGTATTGCATCACGCATGTTGATCTGGCCAGACACCTGGTTGTCCCAGTTCGGCGTGTTCGAATCCTCGAAGTCGGCCATGTACATTTTTGCACCGGAATTCAATGCGTTGATGACCATCTTGCGGTCGGTCGGCCCGGTAATCTCGGTGCGGCGATCCTGCAGGTCTGCAGGAACCGGGGCGACGGTCCAGTCGGCATCACGTATGGGTTGTGTCTCCGGCAGAAAGTCCGGCAGTTTCCCCGCGTCCAGCTCCTTTTGTCGCAGGGCACGCCTTTCGATGAGCTCGATGCGGCGAGCATCGAACTTTCGGTGGAGTTTGGCGAGAAAATCAAGCGCTTCGGGGGTCAGGATTTCGGCGTATTCGGATCTGAACGTGCCGCTGATGCTCATTCCTGCGGGCGGGGTGTACTGTTGGGTCATGCGGTCTCCAGCTGAACTAGGGGTTGCGCAACGCAAAACGTCTGACGTTGCGTAATGTGAAACGCGATTTCAGTCAATGCTGGAAGTATAACGCCGCAACGGGAAACGTAACCCGTTGCGGCGTGATCGAACATCTTTCCAAGGGTCGCCGCCGGAATCCCGGCAAGCGTCAACAGAGTATGGCTGGATGAGTTTCGCTTGACTGAGTTGCCGTCAGGCGAACTGTGCCTCCTCGGTAGAGCCCGTTAGCGCCGTTACCGAAGACTTGCCTGACTGAACCACTTGCACCACATCGTCGAAGTAACTCGTGCCGACCTCGCGCTGATGCTTGGTGGCCGTGTAGCCGGCCGCTTCGGCTTCGAATTCAGCTTGTTGAAGTTTGACGTAAGCGGTCATGTTGTCCTGCGCGTAGCCTTGCGACAACTCGAACATGGAGTAATTCAGTGCGTGGAAGCCAGCGAGGGTGATGAACTGGAACTTGTAGCCCATGGCACCCAGTTCGCGCTGGAACTTGGCAATCGTTGCGTCGTCGAGATTCTTCTTCCAGTTGAACGACGGGGAGCAGTTATATGCCAATAGCTGTTCCGGATATTCACGGTGAATCGCTTCGGCGAACTGTTTTGCGAAGGCGAGGTCCGGCGTGCCGGTTTCGCACCATACGAGGTCTGCATAGGGTGCATAGGCAAGCCCGCGCGAGATTGCCTGCTGAATGCCGTTGATGACGCGAAAGTAACCCTCGGGCGTGCGTTCCCCGGTACAGAACGGCTGGTCGGACTTGTCGACATCGGAGGTAAGCAGGTTGGCTGCTTCGGCGTCGGTACGTGCGAGCACCACGGTTGGTACGCCCATGGTGTCGGCTGCGAGGCGGGCAGCCACCAGTTTTTGTACTGCTTCCTGAGTCGGCACCAGAACCTTGCCCCCCATGTGACCACACTTCTTGGCAGAGGCGAGCTGATCCTCAAAGTGAACGCCGGCAGCGCCTGCTTCGACCATCGCCTTCATGAGTTCATAGGCGTTGAGAACGCCGCCGAAACCGGCTTCAGCATCAGCAACAATCGGCGCCAGCCAATCGATGTCGTCTTTTCCCTCGGCGTGGTGAATCTGATCCGCACGCAACAGGGTGTTGTTGATCCGGCGAACCACCGAAGGCACGCTGTTGGCAGGGTAGAGCGACTGGTCGGGATACATTTCGCCGGACAGATTGGCGTCCGCGGCGACTTGCCAGCCGGAAAGATAGATGGCCTTGAGGCCAGCGCGTACTTGCTGCATCGCCTGGTTTCCCGTCAGCGCGCCGAGCGAGTTGACGAAAGGTTCCTCGTTGATCATGTTCCACAGCTTCTCGGCACCGCGTCGCGCCAACGTGTGCTCGATTTGTACAGACCCGCGCAGCCGAACGACGTCTTCGGCAGAATAAGGGCGTTTGGTGGTCTTCCAGCGTGGGTTGCTTTCCCACTCTTTCTTGAGTTCGGTAACTGCGATGTCGCGATTCATGAGTGCTCCCTTTTGTTTATTGATGCGTTTGTCCTCGTTAAGCGTGTCCGCATTCAATGGCCTCTTCCACGCGCTCTGTGGCTTCGCGTGTGGTTCAAGGTGAAGCAGCAGTGAATGTGCAGGCACAATTCGTGACTGCGAGGCTTTCGGAGGTCTGGTCCGTTTCGCCCCGCAGAAAGCCGTCGGTCGCGGCCTTCCGTTTCTGACTTGCTGTCGATAAAGGTAGAGGTCGCAGCGAGTGCAGTCAGCAATAACGGTATTGAACCCGATTCTGCGCCGCAACAAAAAAAACCCGTTAGAAAAAGACGCATAAAAACAATAAGTAAAAGTGGATTGCATTAAACATTTCATATAATGAAAGCGGTTTTCATGAAATTATGTTGCTTGGCAGTGGTGTGATCACCGTCCAAATGGGCTGGTACCCCGCTGGGCGCCACAGCAAGGCGTGTACGTCCCATCCGGTGATTGGCCCAGCAATGTAGAATCGCGACTTCATTTTCGGCCGGCGGCGTTGCCAGTTGACCCACCGGAGCTTTTTTACACTCACGTAAACCTATCGATCGAGGCACCCCGCATGTACAAGCACATCAAACTGCCGAATAGCGGCGAAAAGATCAGCGTAAATCCCGACTTCAGTCTGACCGTACCTGACAACCCAATCATTCCGTATATCGAAGGTGATGGAACAGGCGTCGATATCACGCCGGTGATGCTCAAGGTTGTAGACGCGGCGATTGAGTCGGCCTATGGCGGCAAGCGCAAGATTGTCTGGATGGAGATGTACGCGGGGGAGAAGTCCTGCAAGGTCTACGGGGAGGATGTCTGGTTGCCCGAAGAAACACTTGAGGCCTCGAAAGAATTTGTCGTCTCGATCAAAGGCCCGCTTACGACGCCTGTTGGCGGGGGTATCCGGTCTATCAATGTGGCCTTGCGTCAGCAACTGGACCTTTACGTCTGTTTGCGCCCGATCAGGTACTTCAAGGGCGTCCCAAGCCCGCTCAAGCAACCTGAGCACACCGATATGGTGATCTTCAGGGAGAATTCCGAAGACATCTATGCCGGAATCGAATGGCAGGCAGAGAGCGAGGAAGCGCGCAAGGTAATCAAGTTTCTTATCGAAGAGATGGGTGTAAAAAAGATTCGTTTCCCCGAAACATCCGGCATTGGTGTCAAGCCGGTCTCCAGAGAAGGAACCGAGCGCCTGGTGCGCAAGGCCATCCAGTACGCTATTGCGAACAAGCGCGATTCGGTCACGCTGGTGCACAAGGGCAATATTATGAAATTTACGGAAGGTGCGTTCCGTGACTGGGGTTACGAACTTGCGCAGCGGGAGTTCGGTGCGCAACTGCTCGACGGCGGCCCGTGGATGAAATTGCCGGATGGCATCATCATCAAGGACGTCATTGCTGACGCATTTTTGCAACAGATTTTGCTGCGCCCTGCGGAATACGACGTTATCGCCACTCTGAATCTGAACGGTGATTACGTTTCGGATGCCCTTGCTGCACAGGTTGGTGGTATTGGTATTGCCCCAGGTGCGAATTTGTCGGATTCAGTCGCCATGTTTGAGGCCACTCACGGCACGGCCCCGAAGTACGCAGGAAAGGATTACGTCAATCCAGGGTCGCTGATCTTGTCGGCTGAAATGATGCTGCGCCACATGGGATGGGTGGAAGCGGCAGACCTTGTGATCAGTTCAATGGAAGCGGCGATTGCGGACAGGGTCGTAACCTACGATTTTGCGCGGTTGCTCGATAAAGCCGAGCAGGTGTCGTGCTCCGGCTTCGGAGAAGCAATGATTGCGCGTATGGGCCGCTAAATACCAGTCAACTGACTGATTCAAGACAATAAAAAACCCGCGATCAATGATGATCGCGGGTTCTGTCTAATTTTGTTGTCGCTGGCGGTTCTTATGACCCGCTCAGGTTGCCTCCTGAATATTGGATGCCTGCTTGCCCTTTGGACCTTGCGTGACGTCGAAGGATACCTTCTGCCCTTCTTTCAGCGTCTTGAATCCATTCATCTGGATCGCCGAAAAGTGCGCAAACAAATCTTCGCTACCGTCATCGGGCGTAATAAACCCGAAGCCTTTGGCATCGTTAAACCACTTTACCGTACCAGTTGCCATAACTTCTCATTCCCCGACTGAAAAAGCGGGTCGGATACCCGCCGACTCTGTTTGAGATTCAAGCCAGCATTGTCGGCCTAACCGGTACAGCAGTTGCCTTGAAGCCAAACACCCTCCTGCATTTAAGGCCAATCGACTGGTGAAGTCAAGCATCCGCTCATACAGCGCACGATGTTGCGTGAAAGCGATTTTTGCTTGTGTTGTGTTATACGGGGAGATCGGGCGAGGCACTTGTAATTTCTGCAGTTATGAGCAAAATTAGGACTGGGATGTGTAGCGAGAACAGCGATAATGGCGACAGGTACTCGCGGAGACTCGCTCCTTGAGGTCGAAAAGGCCAAGGTCAAGCCTCCTGGTTTGTACAAAGTTTTGCTCCTGAATGACGATTACACGCCGATGGACTTCGTCATTTCAGTGCTGCAGAAATTTTTTTCAATGGACCGCGAACAAGCGACCCAGATTATGCTCAAAGTTCATAAGGAAGGCATGGGCGTTTGCGGGGTCTTTCCGAAAGACGTGGCAGCCACAAAAGTCGAGCAGGTGATTTCGTTTTCGCGACAGCACCAGCACCCTTTGCAATGTGTGATGGAAGAAACCTAATATGATTGCTCAGGAACTTGAAGTAAGCCTCCACATGGCCTTCATGGAGGCCCGCCAGAAGCGGCACGAGTTCATCACGGTCGAGCATCTTCTGCTCGCGATGCTGGACAATCCCTCTGCGTCTGAAGTTTTGCGAGCCTGTGCTGCAAACGTTGAGGAACTGCGCAAGCTACTCAGCGATTTCATTAGCGAACATACACCGGTCGTCAGTGGTGAAGAGGTTGATACACAACCGACTCTCGGGTTCCAGCGTGTCATTCAGCGCGCCATTCTTCATGTTCAGTCTTCGGGCAAGAAAGAAGTGACCGGGGCGAACGTGCTGGTGGCAATTTTCGGAGAGAAAGATTCGCACGCTGTTTATTTTCTCCATCAGAAAGGCGTCACACGTCTGGATGTGGTGAACTTTATATCGCACGGCATTACCAAGCTGCCGCAAACTGCGCCGACGAAGCAACCGCAGGAAGCCGACTCGGAAGCCGAGCAGGAACAACCGGCGGGCGGGGCGCTCGAAAATTACACGATCAACCTGAACGCGCTTGCCATATCCGGGAAGGTCGATCCGCTGATTGGGCGTGACCGGGAAGTGGAGCGCGTCATCCA
>Ga0316193_10003051_pt1 | contig 11969 bp, 11 predicted proteins | sample MerIslsedime2_MG_FD_207735 | JGI IMG/M metagenome (GOLD analysis project Ga0316193, IMG submission 207735) | Coastal sediment microbial communities from Maine, United States - Merrow Island sediment 2 | ecosystem: Environmental > Aquatic > Marine > Coastal > Sediment | place: USA: Maine... | reverse complement strand
ACCCTGAACCCTGAACCCTGAACCCTGAACCCTGAACCCTGAACCCTGAACCCTGAACCCTGAACCCTGAACCCTGAACCCTGAACCCTGAACCCTGAACCCTGAACCCTGAACCCGGGTGGCTGGGCGGGTGCTAGAATGTCCGCCATGAAAGTCGATGTTCGGCACGTGGATGACGTGATCATTGTTGACCTCGAAGGACGGCTCGTCATGGGAGTCGGCGACGAGCTTCTTCGCGATGTAATGAACGAGCTCATCGCGGAGGATTGGAAGAGGATCCTCCTCAACCTGCGCAAGGTCACTATCATTGATAGCTCGGGAATCGGCGAGGTCGTATCGAGTTGGAAGCTCGGGCGGCGATTCGGGGCTTCGGTCAAGTTGCTGCGCCCGGCTCCCCAGATTCAACGTACGTTGAGGCTGACTCAGCTGCTGCCGTTGCTCGAAGTCTTCGAAGAAGAGGCCGAGGGAATCGCGAGCTTCCAAAGCGACTGACCCTCCGGGCCCCCGTGCCCCCGTGCCCCTTCCCCCCTTTGCCTCTGGCTCGGTTGCCCGGATCATCTCGAGCTGGTAATTTCGGCGCGACTCGAGATCTGCAGGTGAAGGGGGTTGATCGATGTTCGACAGCTTTAGGGCGGGGTTTCAAGAAGAGCTCGATGCGATTCGCGAGGCGGGCACCTTCAAGGAAGAACGCGTCATCTCGTCGCCGCAGAGCGCGGCCATTGACGTGCCGCAGGGCGAAGTCATCAACTTCTGCGCCAACAACTACCTGGGACTGGCCGACAACCCCGAGATCATCGCCCGGGCCAAGCAGGCCCTCGACGAGCGGGGTTTCGGAATGGCCTCGGTCCGGTTCATCTGCGGCACGCAGGACCTGCACAAGGAGCTCGAGGACACCATCAGTTCGTTCAACGGCACGGACGACACGATTCTCTACTCCTCGTGCTTCGATGCCAACGCCGGTCTTTTCGAGACCATCCTCGGTCCCGACGACGCCATCATCTCCGACCAGCTCAACCACGCCTCGATCATCGACGGCGTTCGGTTGTGCAAGGCAGAGCGGTTCCGGTATGCAAACTCGGATATGGGTGAGCTCGAGGCGATCCTCGAAAAAACCCAGAGCCATCGCCGTCGCTTGATCGCCACCGACGGCGTCTTCTCGATGGACGGATTCCTGGTCAAGCTCGATCAGATCTGTGACCTCGCCGAACGGTACAACGCCATGGTGATGGTCGACGATTCGCATGCCACCGGCTACATCGGAGAGACCGGGCGCGGAACTCCTGAACACTGCGGTGTGCAGGGCCGTGTCGACATCATCACCTCGACCCTCGGTAAGGCGCTCGGCGGCGCCTCCGGCGGTTACACAACAGGCCGTCGGGAGATTATTGATTTGCTGCGTCAGCGTTCGCGGCCCTACCTCTTCTCCAATACCTTGACTCCGTCGCTGGCCGCTGCCGGCATTGAGGTCTTCCGCATGCTTTCGAAAACAACCGCGCTGCGCGAAAAGCTGATGGACAACACCCGCTATTTTCGGGACAAGCTTTCGAAGGTTGGCTACGACGTGCTCGAGGGTGAAACCGCCATCGTACCGGTGATGCTCTACGAAGCCAAACTCGCCACCGACGTTGCCAACGCGATGCTCGAGGAGGGAATCTACGTCATCGGCTTCTCCTTCCCTGTGGTGCCCAAGGGTCAGGCTCGGATCCGGGTTCAGATCTCAGCCGCCCACGAGCGCGAGCACCTCGATCGCGCGGTAGCCGCATTCGAAACCGTTGGTGATCGGCTTGGCGTGATCTGAGGGCTGAATGTCAGGTGTCGAAATGAGCGCAATTCACCTGACCAAGGAACTGGAATGCGAGCTCCGCGCCGTCGGCGACGAGAAACGGGCGGTCGGTGCAAAGGCCTATCTGAAGAGCGACCTCGAGTTCATCGGCGTCGCCGCAAAACCCCTGCGAGAGGTGGCGCGCGCCTTTCTTGCGGGTCATCCCGAGATCGACCGCGAAGTCCTCGTCGAGCTCGTGCAGGAGCTCTGGCAGCGGCCGGTCTACGACCTCAAGGCGGTGGCGGTGGCGCTGATCGAGCGACGACCGGGAGATCTTCTCACCGGTGACCTCGATCTCGTCGAGGGTCTTTTGCGCCGCTCGCATACCTGGGCTTTGGTGGACTGGCTCTGCACCAAGGTCGCGGCGCCTTTGGTCGAACGCGAACCCGAAACGGCCGCGGCGGTCCTCGAAAGATGGTCCTGGGACGAAGATTTCTGGATTCGCCGTGCCTCGATGCTCGCCCAGCTGCCGGCCCTTCGCGCCGGTGGCGGCAATTTCGAGCTCTTCTCCTCATTCGCGTCGCGCATGGCGGGGGAGAAGGAGTTCTTCATCCGCAAGGCCATCGGCTGGGTGCTCCGTGACGTCAGCAAGAAGCGGCCGGATCTGGCATATGGTTTTCTCTCGGAGCATGTGAACGAGGTCTCTGGACTCACCCTTCGAGAGGGTTCGAAGTACCTCCCGAAAGAACAGCAGGAATCACTGCGTCGGGCCCGCAGTTGATACGATCGTAACGAGACGTCCGATGCGACAGCCGGTCCATACCTCTCTGTTGGTTGCAGCCCTGGCACTCTGGTGCCTTACTGCGTTTGCCGACGACCCCTGGATCATCACAGGCGATGTGGTGATTACCGAACCGATGGATGTGGAGGACGTCATCGTCGCCGGCAATGGTTCTCTAACGGTCAGGGACCTGCCGGAACCCGGACTGCGGGTGACGGGCAATCTCTTTGCCGTCGGTAATGCGTCGATCAGGCTCGAAAACTCGGTCATCCAGTTCATGAACTCATACCACGGGCAATACGCTCTTGCGGGCATCGAAACGACGACCATCGAGGTTATCGGCTGCGACTACCGGATCCCGAACCAGGTCCAGCACGCGTTGATCACCTTCGGCGACGGAGAGATGGTGGTCGAGGACACCGATTTCGGCGATGTCCAGCTCATCTCCGCGGGTGACGCTCGCCTCCGAGCGAGCCGACTCAACGGCAACTTCGAGGTCCTGGTGCAGGACGACTCCGCGATGGAGCTGTCCGATATCCCCCGAACCCCCGGGGATGGCAGGATCTGGGTGTGGGTGGAGTTTCCGAGCGGCTCGGTGGCCGAGTACACGCCGCCGATGCCCGGCTTTATCGATCACTGGACCTTTCCGCCGGCCGGGTCGGTTGGCATCGAACAAAGCGCGGTCGTCGATCGGTGCGAGGCGATGCTGTGGCCGATGCTGGTACGGGAGAGCAGCCGGCTGACCCTGCGCGATATCCCGGAGGACAATTGGATCGTCGTAGGGCTCTATCTCCCGGAATCGGCAACCATCGATGGCCTGTTCAACGACCAGACCTACGCTTCAACCGAGCTCGACTTCAATCAGGAAATCAACTTGATCAACGCATCGATCGACACCTGGAACCTCTACCCGCAGCTCGATGCAAGGATTCTCGTTCGTGACTCGATTCTGGGCGAGATCCTGAGTTTCGGCTCTTCGCGGGTCCGAGTCGAGAGGACGACGATCGACGGCAGCGGCGGTTTTCTCGGCGCCCGCGACGGTTCACAGATTGTCCTTTGGGATTCCACCGTCACAAGCACTATCGAGGCCACTCATGACAGCACCATTGAGCTCCACGACAGTGTGGCCGATCCGTACCCTCAAGATCCGACCGGTTCGTTCACCCGCTTTGGTGCTTACGATCGCGGCCGCCTGCTCGCAGATCAGACGCCGGTGAACACGACACCGGCGCTTGGCGGAGACGGTGTCATCGGCGTAACCTTTGTCGTGAATCCTCCTTCAACCACCCCGAACGTCCCGGTGGCTTTGTTTGGCACGGTCGGCCTCTTCAGCCTCGGCGGCGGACCGGTGCTCGAAAGCTGGCGCCTCGAATCGGTGCCGCGGCGTGCTGGACATGCTGTGCCGATTGCCGACGGCAACCGCAACATCGAAGAGGACGAGATCGCGGTCTGGTCCGGCGCAGATCCAGGCGTGGATCAACTGCTCCGCACGGTCCTCACCGACAGCTGGGGGCGGACCCTCGTGGGTCGCGTAAAAGTCCGGGGCAACGGACCGCCTTTACTTGGTGGCGGAGGACGCCGTTCACCGTAGCAACCGGAGGATGTGATTCCGTTGTTCTCCTTCCCAGCCACCCACCCAATGAACGCAGAGACGCAGAGATGCAGAGGCGCAGAGAAAACCCTTTGGTATGAGAGCGTTCCTCGCTGGAATACGATCGATGGTCACCCTTGATCGTTTTTGCGTCCTGGTTTGAGAAACCTCTGCGAATCTGCGCCTCCGCGCCTCTGGGTTTTTTCTGGATGGGCCAAGCCTGTCAGAAACGCGATGAAATTTTGGGTTCGACGAGGGGGTAGATTCAGTGCGCCTTCCTCTTGCGGCCTGCGAACAGCAGTCCGACCCCCCACGGGGCTCCGTCAAAGAGGCGGTCAAGGCCGAAGAGCGATCGCACGACGGCGACCAGCCGACGCTTCCGCCCAAGGGCGGATACAGTACTCAGCGTCGGATCGCTTTCGACCTCGCCGTCGTGATGGAGACGGCGGCGATTGACCCGCTTGAGGAAGAACTCGTCGTAGAGTCGGAGGAGAGGCCATCCCCAGACCACGACCTGGGGCTCCAAATCGGCGTTTTTCAGGATCCCACTCATCTCGGCCGCCGAGTACCTTCTCAGATGACCTGCCCACTCGTCCCAATCCGACCACTGCCGAGGCCCGGCCGGAACCGTGCCGACCAGCCAACCTCCAGGGGCGAGAACGCGCGCGAGCTCGGCGACGGCTTCTTGGTGGCCGGGGATGTGCTCCAGAGTTTCGGCGGTGGTGGCGCTGGCAAAGGCCTCACTGGTGAACGGTAGGGCGGTGATGTCGGCCACCACCGGGAGAACCCGTTTGGTGGCTCCGGCAGATTCGGCTCGCGCGGCGAGCACTCGGAGGGAGCGCAGCGACAGGTCGGCCGAAATGACCGTATGCCCCCTGAGAGCAAGGGAGAGGGACAGGGATCCGACCCCGGCTGCGCACTCGAGATGGAGCCCGGGTATGGAAACGTGCCGCTCCAGCCGCGTGGTGATTCGGCCTTCGCGATGTGCGTGTCGCGGCCCGAAGAATTCCGGATCTGCTCCCCATTCGGCCTTACCCATGCGGTGAGGATAGCAATATCGAATTAGGAATTAGGAATTAGGAATTCGGAATGCCGCCCACCCGTCCTCAGATATCCTTGCGCGAGGCGACGTGGATTTCTGAGTGGATGGAACGTTTTTTGACTTTACGCCGGCGCCCCTGCTGAAAATGAAGCAGCCTGGAATCAATCAAACCAAAGCTAACTGCTGACAGCTTGAAGCGTTCTCAGGCCGTCTCGCGGCCATCGCGACGAGCCCCTGCGCGATGGTCGCACGCCAAATGAACTCTCCCGGCGGGATTGGCGGAAAATCCACAATGGGCCGTCCGATATAGGCTGGCGGATGGAAATTCCTAATTCCTAATTCCTAATTCCGAATTTGCGCTCTGCTACCATCCCCACCCATGTCAGAACTTCGACCCCTCTGGATCGACACGCCGGAAGGTGTGCGCGAGGCCGCCGACAGGTGCGCCGTCGCGAGTCGGGTCGGTCTCGACACCGAGGCCGACTCGATGCACTCCTACTTCCACAAGGTGTGTCTGATCCAGGTCAGCGCCAACGGCCACCACATGGTGATCGATCCGTTGGCCGTCGAACCTGGCGATTTGCGGCCGCTGTGGGAGGTTGTCAGCGATCCAGCGGTGCCGGTGCTGATGCACGGCGCGGACTACGACATCCGGATCCTCGATCGAGATTATGGCGTTCGGATTGCCGGTCTCCAGGACACCCAGATCATGGCCCAGTTGCTCGGCGAGGAGAAAACCGGACTCGCCACCCTGCTCGAGAAGGAGATCGGAGTCCATCTCGACAAGAAGTACCAACGGGCCGACTGGGGGCGCCGCCCGCTGAACGCCGGCCAGCTCGCATATGCGGCGGCCGACACCGCCCATCTCGGCGATCTTGTCGACCGTCTCAGAGCCCGTCTCGAATCGCTCGATCGTTGGGAGTGGGCGCGGCAGGACTTTCGAAAGCTCGAAGGCGTCCGTCACTCAACCGACGATCCGGACCCGCTCGTCTTCGAGCGCATCAAGGGCGGTCGCGGCCTTCGCGGTGAAGCGAGAGATCGGCTCTTCTCCCTCCACCAATGGCGAGACCAGCGGGCTCGCTCCCGCGACATCCCGCCCTTCAAGATCCTTGGCAACAAGCCGTTGCTGGCGATGGCCGAAAATCCGCCGTCCGATCTCCAGGAGCTCGGCGAGGTAGAAGGAGTGGGACCGCGCGCGGTCCGCCGTTGGGGCCGCGATCTGCTCCGCCTGATCCACCAACCCCGTCGGGCCCCGAAGCGGGTCCGTCTGCCGCGGCCGCCGACTCCCGAGGCGGCGGAACGCAAACGGCTCAAACGACTGCTTGCGGCGCGAGATGCGCGGGGCGATGTGCTCGGTATTCAGGCCGGGCTGCTCTGCCCGCGCAGTGTGGCCGAGTCGGTGGCTTCGTGGAAACCACCATGCAAGACCATACGGGACCTCGCTGAAGCCGGAGTCGAAGGGTGGCGGCTCGAAGTACTTGGTGACGAATTTCTCGAAGCTATTCCGGAGGAATGATGTCTCCAGCGGCTGGTTGCATCATCGATCTTGACGGAACCGTTTACGTCGGACGGGAGCCGGTTCCCGGGGTCCAGGCCGCCATCGACAGCATGCGGAAAGCCGGGGTGCCGTTGTGCTTTGCCACAAACACCACCCGAAAGCCGCGGTCCGAACTGGTTTCCCTCCTGGCGTCAATGGGGATTGAGGTCGACTCCACGGAGTTGTTCACCGCTCCGGTTGCGGCGGCCCGATGGCTGGCAGGAGTTGGTGCGACAAGGGTGTCGCTCCTCTTGGAGGAGCCGACATTTGAGGAATTCAAGGAGTTTACCGTCGATGAGGAGACTCCGGAGTACGTTGTGGTGGGCGATCTCGGCGAGGGGTGGACGTATACGCGACTCAATCGGGCCTTCCGTGCCCTCCAACGGGGCGGTTTATTGGTCGCGATTCAGAAAAACCGCTTCTGGGATCCGGGGGGTGGCCTCTGTCTCGACGCCGGTCCCTTCGTTGCGGCCCTCGAGTATGCGAGCGGGAAAGACGCGGTATTGGTGGGAAAACCCAGTACGGCATTCTTCGTCTCCGCAGCCGAGTATCTCGGTGTTCCCCTCGGCCGTGTGGCGGTTGTGGGCGACAGCGTGACCAACGACGTTGATGGCGGCCAGAGGGCCGGCTGCCTCGGGGTGGCGGTACGGACTGGGACATTCCGCAAAGAGCACCTCGAGGGGCTCAGACGCCCGCCCAGTGCGGTACTCGACTCACTTGCAGACCTCCCGTCCTGGCTCGGTCTGGGTTAAGGCTACTCTTCAATCCGCTCCACATCGGCGCCGAGCTCGTTGAGCCGAGCGTGCAGGTTCTGATAACCGCGCTCTACCTGGCGGATATTGTGGATGACGCTCTCGCCCTCAGCGACGAGGGCGGCAATCACGAGTGCCATGCCGGCGCGGATGTCCGGACTTGCCAGGTTTTGACCGCGGAGTTTCGAGGGACCGACCACGACCGCACGGTGGGGATCGCAGAGGACAATGCGAGCGCCCATGGCGATCAGACGATCGACCCAGAACAAACGGCTCTCGAACATCTTTTCGTGGATCAGGATCGTGCCGTGGGCCTGGGTGGCGAGCACAACCGAGATCGAAGTGAGGTCAGCGGGGAAGGCCGGCCAGGGACCGTCATCGATCTTCGGGATAGCTCCGTGAATATCCTCCCTGATGACCAGCTCCTGATCTGCCGGCACGATGATGTCATTGCCTTCGACCTGCCAGGTGATTCCGAGCCTGCCGAAACACAGCTCGGTCATGCGGTGGTGTCGTTCGGGCTCGGCACCGACAATGCGGAGCTCGCCACCGGTGACCGCGGCGAGTCCGATGAAGCTGCCCACCTCGAGCGGGTCCGGTCCGATCCTTGCCGTCGCGCCACCGAGGCTCGGAACGCCCTCCACCTCGAGGGTGTTGGTGCCGATGCCGTGAATCGAACCCCCCATCGCGTTGAGGAGATGGCAGAGCTCCTGAACATGCGGCTCCGAGGCCGCGTTGCGGATGGTGGTGACGCCATCGGCGAGCGCGGCCGCCATGACCGCGTTCTCGGTCGCCATGACGCTCATCTCATGCAGAAATACATCCGTACCGGAGAGTCCGTTGGGGGCACTGAGCCGGTACCGATCCGATCCGACCTCCACCTCGGCGCCGAGCGCCTGGAACGCGTGGAGGTGGGCATCGAGCGGTCGGCGTCCGATGCGATCGCCACCCGGACGTGGCAGCTCAGCCCTCCCGAAACGTGCCAGGAGTGGACCGGCGAGCAGGAACGACGCTCTGATTTCGCAGGCCAGCCGCTCGGGAACCGTGCTCGAGTCCACCGTCGAACCGTCGATCCGCCACGCGGACGGCGCCGTCTCCTCGACGCCGGCGCCGAGCGCCGACAGCAGCTCCAACATCACTGCCGCATCGCGGATCTGTGGGACGTTGGTGAGCTCGACGGTACCTTCAGCGAGGAGGGTCGCGGCCAGCATCGGCAGGGCGGCATTCTTGTTGCCGCCGGGCACAAGCGTGCCGTGGATCGGGCGGCCACCGCGGATTACATAAGCGAATTGTCCGTCGTCGAGAATGCTCATGGTTTGAAGATAGCAGGGCCTCAAGGCAGCGAAGTGCAGCCTTCATGGCAAACCTGAGGCGGGAAGAAAGCTGTTAGCCATTAGCCGTTAGATGTTAGCCTTTGTCCTCCGCCATTTCATGCGTGTCCGCTAACGGATCGTCGGTGCTGAATGGAGCGCTGGCATTTTCGTGGGGCAGCTGTGATTTTGTTGGACGATGTCGGAAACTCGTTGCCGTAAATCCAGACACATCAAGGATCTTAACCAAAAGCTAATAGCTCATAGCTAACAGCTAATAGCTTTTGTCTAGCCGGCCAACGCCGTTCCTGTAGAATCCCTCTTCATGGCCCGACTGGAGTTGCACGAGCTCAAGACCGAGAAACGCGCTGGAGAGCTGACCGCTCTGTTGTCGCGCTTGTACGAGTCACGTGCGCGGGTCGTGGTGTGGGTGGCCGACGAGGGTCGCCGTCAAATCCTCGATGACTATCTGTGGACCTTTCAGAAGCTCGCCTTTCTCCCCCATATCCTGTGGGGCACGGAGCTTGGTGACGTCGAGGAAGCGATCGTTCTGGTTGGCGAGCCGGCCAATCCAAACCGCGCGACGGTGCTCGTGGTTGGAGACGACCCGCCGCCCGGCGCCTGGGCCGCCACCTTCGACGAGGTCCACGATCTGATACCTCCGGGGGAGAGTGGTGAGCGTCGAGAGGAGTTCTGGGAGCGATGGAAGTCGGACCCGGAGACGGCCGACGAGACGCGGGAGTGCGAGTAGAGACTGCCTTTCCAATACACGTCCGAAACTGAGATCAAGGCGCAGATGTGGCTGTGACCGGTGATAGAATTCCACCTGTCATGATCCCGTGGTAGGCACCCGTTGATTGAGCGGTCCAAAGGGGAGAGCCTTGAAACGAAACAAGGTCGGCATTGTCGGTCTCGGTCCTGTGGGCTCGATTCTCGGAGCGTACCTGGTACGTAGCGGCATGAAGGTGTATGGGGTCGAACTGGCGAAGAACCGTGCGGAGCAGGTGGACCGCGATGGTTTCCAGATTCGCGGGTTCGCAGAACTCGAAGAGAAACCACAGGGTTGCTTCTCAAGCCTCGCCGAATTGTCCGAAGTCGAGGACCTGGCGGTTGTCTTCATCTGCACCAAGACCTGGGCCCTACCCGATCTGTTGCCTGCCTTCGCCGATCTCCGGTGGCCAGACAAAATGCGGGTGGTGGCGGCCATGAACGGCATCGGTCCCGAGGACCTCGTCGGCGAGTACATCTCCAAGGATCGCGTGTGCAGGGGCGTCATCAATTACGCCGGCAACCAGAATCCGGACGGCCGGACAACGATGAACTGGTTCCACCCGCCCAACCTTCTCGGTCCCGCCTCCGAGAGGCCCCCTAAACGGATGGACGAGGTCGCTGAAATGCTGAGCGGCGCGGGGCTGACCACCCTCAGTGTGTCGCACTACGAAATGAAGAAGGCGGCATTTTTCAAGACCGTCCTCAACTCCGCCCTCAACGCGCTGTGTGCGGCGCACGGTCTGACAATGGCGCGCGCGATGCACCTCAAACACACGCGGCGAATGGCACGCGTTCTGCTCCGGGAGGGCCTCACGGTGGCCGGCCTGGTCGGCTACAACTACGGTGAAGATACCCTCGATCGATGCATCGAGTACCTCGAAGGGGGAGGCGAACACTACCCCTCGATGTGGTTCGACCTGAAGGAACGCCGCCCCACCGAGATCGAGTTCATCAACGGCAAGATCGTCAAGATCGGCCACATGTTTCAGGGCGTCGATGTCGGTCACAACGCCTTTTTCACCAGCGCGATCGTGACCCAGGAGATCAGGAACGGCACGCGCGACGACGACGACATACCGGAGTATCTGATCGACTCGTGATGCCGAGGGAGGCTTGCATGATCAACGTGGAGCAACGCGAACGGGTGGTTCATCTGGTGATCGATGCGCCGCCGGTCAACGTGCTCGATGCTGCGATCCTCGGAGCTCTGGTCGAGCGCCTGGGTGAGCTCGCGGACGACGACTCGGTGGCAGCGGTTGTGCTGTCGGGTGAGGGACGCTGTTTCTCGGCCGGCGCGTCGGTGGCGGAACACAAGCAGGAGCAGGCCGATGGAATGGTGACGGGCCTCGTCAATGCATGCCTCGCGCTGCCGGCCTTCCCGGCTCCGGTGATTGCGGCCGTCCACGGCTCCTGCCTCGGGGGCGCGATGGAGCTGATATCTTTCTGCGACTTCGTGGTCGCCGACCCCGAAGCGGTGTTCGGACAGCCCGAGATCAAGCTGGCATTCTTCCCACCCGTTGCGCTCCATCAGCTGCCCCGGTTGACCGGGTACCAGAACGCGGCATACTCGATTCTTTCCGGTGAGAATCTACCCGCCGATCGGGCGGTTGCAATGGGCCTCGTGCAGAAGATCCTGCCCAAGGAAGATTGGGGGGAAATCGACGACCTCTTCAACGGCCTGTCGGCGCCGGTGCTCCGGATCACCAAGCAGGCGCTCGCTAAGAGCCTGACCGAGGGCTGCGCGGAGAGCCTCGACCATTTCAAGGCCCTCTTCATGTCGGAGCTCTACCGCCTCGACGACGTCGCCGAAGGAATCAAGAGCTTCGAAGAGCGCCGCCCCCCCGAGTGGAAGCACCGGTAGATCTCGATCAGACCTCGATTCTCCTGCGGTCGAAGACGGCCACCAGGAGAAAGGTCACGATGCTCACGAACCACGCGAGGTAGATGGGGTGGGGCAGCACCCGCCACTCGGCGGGCGCGACGAGCCACAGCGCCAGGGCGGCCATCGTCGTCGACAGGGTCCAAGTGGCGGACGACCGGCGGCACAGGCGCGGACAGTACATGGTCATTAAAACCACCAGGGTGTAGGCGGTGGTCAAGGTAAGGCCCACCAACAGGGCCTTGAGGATGCCCTCGACCGCGAGGGCGAGCCCGAAGGTGATGACGCTGAGAACCGCGACCGTGACGCGGCACACCGTCTGATCCCGGGCGGCGCTCAGATCGGGCGCGAAGAAGCGCTTGACGATGTCGCTCGAGACCAGGGCGGCGCTGCCGAGCAGCAGGGCCGAGGCGGTGCTCACGTCCGCGGCCCACAGCCCGGCGAGGATGATGCCCGCCGCGAGCGGAGGCAGGTCCATCACCATCCTCGGTAGGGCCTCGGCCGCCACGATGCCCGGGTGGCTTGCCGCCGCCGCCATGCCGAC
>Ga0316193_10003049_pt1 | contig 11973 bp, 10 predicted proteins | sample MerIslsedime2_MG_FD_207735 | JGI IMG/M metagenome (GOLD analysis project Ga0316193, IMG submission 207735) | Coastal sediment microbial communities from Maine, United States - Merrow Island sediment 2 | ecosystem: Environmental > Aquatic > Marine > Coastal > Sediment | place: USA: Maine... | reverse complement strand
GAGATCCTGTGCCGTGCGATCTGAACCTTCAGCCCAGCCATGCACTGCGACCATACCGTCTCTGGCATCGATACCGACGATGATCTTGCCGGGAAACTCGGCACATAACTGGGTAATGAATTCCGGACGCTTTACCGCCATGGTGCCGAGAATGACATAACTCACCCCCGCTTCCAGGTAGGATTCAACCGTTTCGATACTGCGGATTCCGCCACCGATCTGTATCGGCAGGCCGGGAAAAGAAGCGCAGATCTCCTCAATGACATCGGCATTGGCCGGCGCACCCTCGAAGGCCCCATCCAGATCAACGAGATGCAAACGAGTACAGCCCTGGGCCGCCCATTTGCCCGCCATCGCGACCGGATCGTCCGAAAATATCGTGCTTTCGTCCATATTACCCTGACGCAGGCGCACACAGTGCCCCTCTTTCAAATCGATTGCCGGAATCAAAATCATGGCTGACCATCCCAATGAACAAAATTACGTAACAGTTGCAGGCCGCAGTCCGCGCTCTTTTCCGGGTGGCACTGCAGCGCAAAAACATTGTCTTTGGCGATCGCGCTGGTGAAGCGAATGCCGTAGTCGGTTGTCCCTGCGATCAGAGACGGGTCATGCGGATCAAGGTAATAGCTGTGCACAAAATAAAACCTGCTGCCATCATCGATCGAGTGCCACAGTGGATGCTTCTTCACCTGCGTGACGCGATTCCAGCCCATATGCGGAACCTTCAGTTTAACGCCGCCCTGGTCTTTATGGCCTTCACCAAAATACTTTACCTTACCCGCGAAAATCCCCAGGCATTCAGTGCCCTGGTTTTCTTCGCTGAAATCAATCAACACCTGCATGCCCATGCAGATACCGAGAAAGGGACGGCTGGCGGCGGCACTGACGATGGCCTCGCGCAAACCGTACTCGTCGATGGCGCGCATACAGTCCCCGGCGGCACCCTGCCCCGGAAACACAACCCGGTCAGCCTGACCCAGCTGCTGCGCATCCGAAGTCAGCAACACCCGGTCACGCTTGTCGCCAACCGCTTCGAGGGCGTTGACAACAGAGCGCAGGTTGCCCATGCCGTAATCGACCACGGCAATGGTCTGCATGGTTTACAGGGATCCCTTGGTGGATGGAATAACGCCCTGCATACGTTCATCCTGGCTCACCGCGAAACGCAGTGCACGACCAAAGGCCTTGAATATGGTTTCCGCGATGTGATGCGCATTGCGCCCCGCAAGGTTGTCGATGTGCAGGGTGGCCGGCGCATGATTGACAAAGCCCTGGAAGAACTCGTGGATCAGATCGACATCGAACTGACCGATACGTGGCCGCAGGAACTCGACGCGATACTCGAGCCCCGGACGACCGGAAAAATCGATCACCACGCGCGACAGGGCCTCATCCAGCGGTACATAGGCATGCCCGTAACGCATGATGCCCTGCTTGTTGCCAAGCGCCTGCTTGAACGCCTGCCCCAGGGTAATACCGATGTCTTCGACGCTATGGTGGTCGTCAATATGCAAATCGCCTTGCGCACTGACATCGATATCGAAAGCGCCATGACGGGCGATCTGTTCGAGCATGTGCTCGAGAAAGGGAATTCCCGTATCAAAATTCGACTTGCCACTGCCATCGAGATTGACGGTAACACTGATCTGGGTTTCCAGGGTATCGCGGCTGACGCTTACACTTCGATCTGACATTGTTGACCCGTTGGGGCAAGTTCGAGAGGTTGCAAATGATAATCGACATCGCCAGCGAATTCGACCTTATATTCAACAGAATAACCGACAGGCACCGGGGCCGAAATTAATCCAGGATAAAGGTCACCGGCCCATCGTTGATCAGGTGGACCTGCATATCGGCGCCAAAGCGCCCGGCTTCGACCTGCAGGGTCTGTGCACGGGCTGCAGCAACCATGGCGCTGAACACTGCCTCGCCGTGCTCGGGAGTTGCGGCCGAGGCAAAGCTGGGGCGACGCCCCTTGCGGGTATTCGCGGCCAGCGTGAACTGTGGCACCAGCAACAGACCGCCCCGAACGTCCCGCAGCGAGCGATTCATTTTACCGTCCTCGTCGGCAAATACGCGGTAGTTCAGCAGACGTTCCAGTTGCCGATGTGCTGCCGCAGTGTCGTCCTCAGCCTGCACGCCTATCAGCACCAGCAGGCCCTGTCCGATAGCGGCGATAGTAGCATCATCGACGACGACACTTGCCTCGCTGACGCGTTGCAACAGTGCAATCAACTCACGATTTCCAGCATGGCATTAGTGCAATTCACCAGAGCCTTCGCGATACCGTGCTCGGTAACAGCGTGTCCTGCATCGCTGATTATCTTCAACTCGGCTTCTTCCCAGCGTTGTTTAAGCAACACCGCCTGGTCAATGGGGCAAACCATGTCGTAGCGACCATGCACGATGTAACCCGGTAAATGCTGAATCTTATCCATGTCCTCGAGTAGCTGGTTGGGCCGCAGGAAACACTGATTGCGGAAATAGTGGCATTCGATGCGGGCGATACTGAGCGCGATATGGGGATCACTGAAATGATTGACAACATTTTTGTCAGGCAACAAGGTGACTGAAGACCCTTCCCAGATGGACCAGGCTTTGGCAGCTCCCATGCGCACGATTTCATTACTGCTGGTGAGGCGCCGGTAATAGGCAGCGACAATATCGTCACGCTCCTCCGGCGCTATCGGTTCGATAAAATGCTCCCAGGCTTCAGGGAAAATACGTGCAGCCTGGCCGTTGAAGAACCAGTTTACGTCTTCATCCCTGGCCAGAAAGATGCCACGCAGGATCAGACCGAGTACCCGCTCGGGATGCGTTTGCGCATAGGCCAGCGCCAGGGTTGAACCCCAGGAGCCACCAAACACTACCCAACTATCAATCTCAAGAAACTCGCGGATCTTCTCCATGTCCTCAACCAGATCCCAGGTTGTGTTCTGTTCGATGCTCGCATGCGGGCGTGATTTCCCACTGCCACGTTGGTCAAACAGGATGATGCGGTAGGTCTCGGGATCAAAGAAACGTCGATGCCCGGGCTCACAGGAACCGCCGGGGCCGCCATGCAGAAACACTATCGGCACGCCCCGCGGATTGCCGCTTTCCTCGAGGTATAGAGTGTGTAAATCCGAAACCGGAAAACGCCAGGTCCTGGCGGGCTGTATGGCGGGATATAACATGCGAGCTAGAATCTCCGTGATTGCTGTGTAGGACCAGACCTACACGAAAGCGGGGGCAATACTGACAACGTCCAGGCCCGGTCGCGCTATCAGTCGATGCCTGAACAGCCAGTATTCTAGCACGACACACGGAGCGGTCGACAGGCAGGAAAGACGCCAACGGCGCAAGGATGCACGCTCAGGGCAGACCTGGGATTCACCCTTCGAATAGTTCTTTCGGGTTTCTCTCTCCTCGGGATACGCCTAACCTGGTCATCACCTGACCAGGTTTTTTTTGCGCCACCTGTTGCAGCCTGTTGCCGCGACCTCGCTCCAGTGATAACACCGTCCGGCAATAATGAACTGGCGCGCTACTTTGCTTCGGGATCAGCTACTCCAGGATTAGAAAAGTCGAACAGGTCGCGATCGAGCAGGTGCGAAGGCGTTACCCGCCCAAGCGCTCCCAACACGTTTTCGACACGTCCCGGATACAGTTGATCCCATTGCACCAACATGGCTTTTACTTTCTGTCGTTGCGAGTTGGGTTGTGAGCCACACAGATTGCAGGGAATGATGGGGAAGTCGCGCAGTGCCGCATATTGCTTGATCAGGCTTTCACGCAGGTAGGACAGCGGCCGAATCACAACGTTGCGGCCATCGTCACTTTGCAGCTTCGCTGGCATGGTTTTAAGGCTACTGTTGAAAAACAGGTTAAGGAACAGGGTTTCGACGATATCGTCGGCGTGATGACCGAGCGCAATCTTGGTCGCCCCGAGTTCGGCCGCGGTATTGTAAAGAACCCCGCGTCGCAATCGCGAACACAGCGAACAGGTCGTTTTCCCTTCGGGTATCAGGCGCTTGACGACGCTGTAGGTATCTTCTTCAACGATACGGAAATCGACACCGAGTGCGCGCAGATATTCGGGCAGAATCTGTTCCGGGAAATCGGGCTGCTTCTGATCCAGGTTGACCGCAATCAATTCGAAATCGATCGGTGCTGATTTCTGCAGGCTGAGCAGAATATCGAGCATGGTGTAACTGTCAGCGCCACCGGAAAGGCAGACCATTACCCGGTCACCCGCTTCGATCATGCTGAAATCGCTTACCGCACGGCCAACCGCACTGCGTATCTTGCGCTCAAGTCTGGCCAAGGTTGGCGGCTCGAGCGCGCTGACGTCAATTTCGTGAGAAGTTTGCTTCACAGTGTGGGTTTCCAGGATGCTACTTTTTCCAGAAGGCTGGCGTGATTAACACCAGCAGGGTAAAAATCTCGAGTCGCCCGAGCAACATCGCCAGGCACAAGATCCATTTCGCGGGATCGTTGATCGAGGCGAAATTTCGTCCGACATCGCCGAGCCCGGGACCCAGGTTATTGAGACAGGCGGCAACCGCAGAGAAGGCCGTTTCCTGGTCCAGGCCGGTTGCCATCAACAACAGAATCATCAGCGCCGAGATCGCGAAATAGGCCGCAAAAAATCCCCACACCGCCTCAATTACCTTCTCTGGCATTGCCTTCTTGCCGATCTTGACCGCAATTTGAGCATTGGGGTGCACCAACCGGCGCAACTCGCGCATGCCCTGCTTTACCAGCAACAGGATGCGGATGACCTTGATGCCACCACCAGTGGAACCCGAGCAACCGCCGATGAAACTCACGTACAGCAATAGCACCGGCAGGAACCCGGGCCAGCTGTGATATTCCGCCGTGGTAAAACCGGTGGTGGTGCCGATCGAAACCACCTGAAACAGGCCTTCGATAATGGATTCGGCAGTCGAATCAAAGGTATGGGTGAGTTGCAGATAGCCGATGGTAATAATACTGACCACCGACAATACCAGTATATAGGTGCGAAATTCGGCATCTCGTTGGTAAGGCAGCAGGGAGCGATTGCGAAACGCGGTAAAGTGAATCGCGAAATTCACGCCCGATAGCAGCATGAAAACGATGGCAATGAGTTCGATTGCGGTACTGTCGAAAAAACCCATACTGGCGTCGTGGGTGGAAAAGCCGCCGATGGCTACCGTGGAAAAGGAATGCGACAGCGCGTCAAAGAAAGACATTCCGGCAACCCAGTAAGCCAGGCAACAGGCGATTGTCAAACCGAGATAAATGTACCATAGCGCCTTGGCGGTCTCGGTAATGCGCGGGGTAAGCTTGGTATCTTTGACCGGGCCCGGGGTTTCGGCACGAAACAACTGCATGCCACCAACACCGAGCATCGGCAGCACGGCAACCGCCAGCACGATAATACCCATACCGCCCAGCCATTGCAGTTCCTGGCGATACAGCAGCAAAGAATGCGGCAGATCATCCAGGCCGACGATGACCGTTGCCCCGGTGGTGGTAATGCCCGACATTGATTCGAACACCGCGTCGGTTATCGAAATTTCGTAGATACCTGAAAGATAGATAGGCAGGCCACCGGCGATACCCAGCACGGTCCAGAACAGCACTACCACCAGAAAGCCGTCGCGCAAGCGCAATTCCTGCTTATGACGGTACACCGGCAGATAGAGCAGAAAGCCGGCGATCAGGATCAGAAAAAACGCTTCTACAAAGGGCAGTACCGCGCCATCTTCAAAAATTAAACCGGTCACGATCGGCGGTAACATCGTGCTGCTGAATACCATCATCAGCAAACCCAGAATGCGTTGGATAACCAGAAGTTGCATGGTGCCTTTCGATCGCCGCTTAAAAGTAGGTAATGCCGACCTGGAACAGTTTTTCCACTGCTGCGATCTTCTTTTTATTGGTCAAAAACAGGATAACGTGATCCTCGGACTCGATGACCGTATCATGGTGCGCGATGATTACCTCCTCGCCGCGCACGATCGCGCTGATGCGTGCGCCATCGGGCAACTTGATATCCTCGATCGCACGACCCACAACACGCGAAGAACTGCGATCGCCATGGGCAATCGCCTCGATGGCCTCGGCCGAGCCACGGCGCAATGCGTGCACCGCCACCACATCGCCACGCCGAATATGTGCCAGCAGGGCGCCGATTGTCACCTGGTGCGGCGATATCGCGATATCGATGAGGCCACTCTCAACCAGATCCACATAAGCCGCGCGGTTGATCAGTGACATTACTTTCTTGGCCCCCATGCGCTTGGCCAGCATCGATGACAGGATATTGGCTTCATCATCATTGGTGAGCGCGCAAAAAACATCCATGCTTTCGACGTTCTCCTCCAGCAGCAAATCAGGATCGGCGGCATCGCCGAGCAACACAATCGTGGAATCGAGAGTTGCCGCCAGCTCGCGGGCACGCGCCGGAAATGCCTCGATGACCTTGACCTGGAAATTCTTTTCCATCAACGCCGCCAGTTGGCCACCGATGTTACCGCCGCCTGCCAGCATGATGCGCTTGTTGGGCTTCTCCAGCTTGCGCATCTCCGAGATTACCGTAGGGATATGCTCGCGCGCGGCAAACAGAAACACTTCGTCCCCTTCCTCGATGACACAGTCAGCCGAGGGCTGAATCGATTCGCCCTCGCGAAAAATCGCTGCCACGCGCATATCGACGCCGGGCACCACTTCATTCATGGTGCGCAAGGCACGCCCCACCATCAAACCATCGTGATAGGCCTTGACCGCAACCAGCTGCGCCCGGCCACCGGCGAAATCGAGCACCTGTAATGCGCTCGGGTGCTCGATCAGGTGATAGATATATTCGGTAACCAGCGATTCCGGGCTAATGATGAAATCCACCGGGATCGAATCCTCGGCAAACAGGCCCGGGCGGCGCAGGTACTCCGGTGAACGAATCCGCGCGATCTTGGTCGGGGTATGAAATATGGATGATGCCACCTGGCAGGCGATCATGTTGATTTCGTCGCTGTTGGTCAACGCGATAATCATATCGGCATCGTCTGCGCCGGCATCCTCGAGCAGACCGGGATAGGAACCATTGCCACAGATGGTGCGCAAATCGAGACGGTCCTGCAGATCCGACAGAATCTGCTGATTGATGTCGATAACCGTCAGTTCGTTACTTTCTTCTCTGGCCAGCTCTTTAGCTACCGTAGAACCGACCTGGCCCGCGCCTAAAATTATAATATTCATCGTTGTTATTGTTTTTTGGGGTGAAGTCCGAGTGATTTCAATTTGCGATACAAATGTGTCCTTTCCTGCCCGACACGGCGCGCGAGCTCGGTCATATTATTACCACTAAGCGCAAGATGACGCGACAAATACTCACGCTCGAAAGACTCCCGCGCCTCTCGCAGGTCAAGCCCCATGTCGATAGTGATCTGCATCCTGTTGCCCGCCTGCATTTCCGCCGTCGCGGTAATCAGCTGCAATGTCTGTTCGATTTCGTGCAACTCGATCTGCTCTGATTCACCGTTCGCCAGTATCGTTCTGACAAACTGCTTGAGCTGCGCGATATCACCACTCCAGTGATGATTACGCAACAGGTTTTGCGCCGCAACGCCGAAATGGCGATAGGGTAGCTTTTCGAGATCGCTGAACCAGTTGACATAGTACTCCAGCAATTCGGGAACATCCTCGATATGTTCGGACAGCGACGGAATCACAATAGCCTCGGACCACATTCTAACCATACCCGGGTCTATCCGGTTATTCTTCTGCAGATCATCAAGGGAATAGCCGCTGGCAACAACAAAACGATACTTCGAACCACGATCAACTGCTGACATCGCCTGCACCAGCTGCGCTTGCTGCTCATGACTGAGGTCACAGACCTCTGCTATGTAAATGTTATTCCTGAGCGGCAGCATTTTAAAAAAATCATCGCTACCGTTGTAACTTTTCAAACCACCCGAAGAGCTACAGAGAAATTCGGCCCAGACCCACTTGCCGCAACCATCAGGCCCGCTAAGAAAAACTGACTGGCTCGATTCACGCAGCTCGCGCAAGCGACGCTTCAGTCCCTGCACTACCTGGCTGTTGCCGACCGGTTCTTCACGCCGGCGCCTGTTTTCCGGACGCTCTGCGAACGGGCTGCTGGCCAGTGCCGCTTTTACCGTGCTCAACAGCTTGGCCATGGAGAGGGGCTTTTCAACAAAATCGACGGCACCGTGACGCGTGGCCTCGACCGCTGTTTCTACCGTGCCATGCCCCGACATCATTACCACCGGACAAAGATCCTCGCCCGAAGATTTCCATTGCTTCAACAGCGTCACACCGTCGACCTGTGGCATCCAGATATCAAGCAGAATCAGATCGGGATCGGAAACCGAGCGAATTTCATTTGCGGCCCTGGCATGCTCTGCCACATCGACCAGATAACCCTCATCCTCGAGAATATCTTTCAACAGAAAACGAATATCGGGTTCATCATCGACTACCAGAATTCGCGCAGTCATCGCATGCCTCCTGACTTCAAGGGTTCGCTCCTCACACTACTCACAGCTTGCTGGACGACATCAGAATACGGCAACAGCACGGAGAATCTGGCACCACCATGCTGCGCTTTTTCCACACGCACAGAGCCACCATGCTCATCTGCAATTTTTTGTACGATGGCGAGCCCGAGACCGCTGCCGGATGTCTTGGTTGTAACGTAGGGATCAAACAAATTCTGCGCGACTTCTTCGGCGATACCCTGACCACTATCTTCTACCGTGAACTCGATCCATTGCCGACCTGATTTCTCGATACTGGTTGTTTCGAGTTTAATCCAGCCTTTTCCCCCCAGGGTTTCCAGGCTGTTCTTGATCAGGTTGTGCACCAGCTGACGCAAACGCACATCATCCACTGCAACTTCAGGAATCGACGGGTCCAGCTTGAGGTTGATCGCAACATCCGTATTGTCCTGATGATACAGTACCGCGATCTCTTCCAGCATCGCATTGATATTGACCATTTGCGACAGGGGGTGCGGTGAGCGAGCGTAATCAGTAAACGCATTAACCATGGACTTCATCGCCTCGACCTGCTGCACGATAGTATGGGTATAGCGATCCAACATGGCTTGCTTTTCAGCACTGACCTCACCCGACAGTTTACGGTGCAAATGCTCGGCGGAGAGCTGTATCGGGGTCAATGGATTCTTGATCTCATGCGCCAGGCGCCGCGCCATTTCACTCCAGGCTGATTCTTTCTGTGCCTGGATCAACTCGGTCAGATCATCAACCACAATGACCTGCTCCTGCTGCTCGTCGCCCTCTGACAGCAGCGTCGTGCCGCGGATACGCAGAATCTTCTTGCCGCCCTGCACGAACAGCACCAGCTCTTCCTGCCATTCGCCTGACTGGCTAAGGTGCGATTGCACCGCGTCGAAAAACGGCACCATCATCGGATACCTGTCCACGACTTCGACGATATTCAGCTCATTGAACGCACTGCTGTCGACATCAAAAATAGAACAGGCTGCCGCATTACTACTCTTGATCAAGCCGCTGGCATCGATCGTCAGAACGCCCGAGGTGAGCTGCTCCAGCACTGATTCAAGATAGCTTTTCTGCAATGCTTCCATGCGCTGGCTTTGCACGGCAATAGCGCGGCTGCGCGCAATTTTACGCGTCATCGTATTAAATGAGCGCAGCAAAAAGCCCAGCTCATCACTGCCGGACAGCGTCAACTGTCTCTCGTAATCACCGGCAGCAACTGCCTTGGTGCCTTCAACCAGGTCGTTGATCGGCGCAACCAGCTTGCGCGCGGCAACAAAAGCCAGCCAGATTGCCGATAACACGCTCAATAACCAGATGATCGACAATGCCATGGTGAAACTGGTTTTAAGCGGATCGCGCAGCACCGATAGCTGCTTGTAGCGTTCGTAAGCTTCCTGCACTCCAACCGTGAGCTCGTTGATTCGATCTGTAAACGGAAAGCGGGCCTGCAGGGTTCTGGAGGGTTCGGTTGCGTCGAGGCTTTGCACCAGCATGACAATTTGAATCGCCAGCCCATAGACCGGGTCTTCGACCAGGTTCAGATAGGGTTGATCAACATCGAGATCGCCGATCTCGCTCACCGGCAAGGCTTGTGGCAACTCCGTTGAATCGATACTGCTCGAGGCGATGATTGAATTGAGATGATCATAGAGCGTCACTTCATTGGCGCCATACTGTTCGCGTATGCCATCGAGATAGACGATCAGAATGTCGCTGTCGACCTCACTGATTTCGGTCGCGATACGGCGAGTCTTACCGAGCGCATCGCGCTTGCGCAAATCGATAGCGCTGCGACCGAGTTGCAGCGAATCCTCCAGCGCCGTCTCGATGCCCACGTCGAACCAGCTGTCGATACCGCGATGCAGGAAGGACAGTGAGAAATAGTAAACCACGCTGACCGGGATAATCGTCAGCAGCACAAAGATACTGATCATGCGCGTGGTCAGACGCGAGCCGATGGCTTTCAGCCGGTACTGAACAATGAGCTTGTAGACGTTGACGACAATCAGCAACAGCAACACCACCAGGCCGATAGCGTTGCCGGCGAGCAACCAGTTGTAATATTTTCCGAAAGTTGCGGAATGCGAGGTCGCATCGCCGATCGTATACAGCGACACTAACAGCAACAGCACCAGGGCAAAAATGGATGCGGTGTTGCGAAACGCGCTATTCATGAGCCGAGGCTCTGCAAGTCCCACTCAAACCAGTCGCTTTGCAAATCCCAGTCGCTATCCCACAGCGAATTCGATTGTAACGGCAGTGGTAACTCGTCTGCATCGATACCAAAGCGGACACGGGCATAGTATTCGCGATCGGCCGCCAGATTCCTGATATTCAACATGGGATAATTGTAAACCACTTCGATGAACCTTACCGCCGAGCGCCGATTGTCGAAATAACGCCTTTCCGAACTATTCACATCGAAAACCACATAGGAATCGAGCATCGGCTGATAATGCATCAGATATTGCTGCTTTAACGACACGATCCGATCGTCGAACCAGTAACGTTTTCTCGCCAGAATTTCGACCTCGAACATGATGGGTACGGAAAAGCCCTGATCGATCGCGATCGAAATGAAATCGGGAAATTCACTGTCCACTACCAGATTGAGCAGCAGCAGCGACTGGTCCAGATTGAAGTCGGCACTGCGCACGACGAACGGCTCCGCGTCATCAGCCATGGAAACGCCGCCGGCAAGCATCAGCAGCGTCAGCCAAATTGAAATTCGCTTGCCGGTGAACACGCAGGTCATGATTCAGGAAGCCTGATCAGCAGGGCGTAGTAGAAGCCGTCCATGTTACCACTGCCGGGCAGTATCTGGCGCCCGTGGGCACGCAATTCGCCCCAGTTCGTGTCATTCAGCGGAATTTCCTGCGCGTCGGGATGGCGCTGCAGAAACCTGCTCACCTGATTTTCATTCTCATCCTTGAATATGGAACAGGTGCTGTAGAGCATTTTCCCTCCGGGTTTAAGCACGCGCCACAATGCCTCCAGAATTTCAGCCTGCTGCGCGCACAGCGACATTATATCGCTTTCGCGGCGCAATAGCTTAATGTCGGGATGCCGGCGCAGCACACCAGTCCCGGAACAGGGTACGTCGGCAAGGATCGCATCGTAAAGATCCCCCTCGAACCAGTCACCCGTAGCGGCGGCGTCACCTACCATGATCTGAGCGCTGTGGCCGGTCCGCTGCAGATTTTGCCGCAGCCGATCAAGCCGCGATGCACTGCTATCCAGCGCATCGAGTTTGATATCCGGGTAACGCTGCAATAAATGAACGGTCTTGCCGCCCGGTGCGGCGCAGGCGTCAAGTACGCGCGCACCCGGTGCGCACACCAGTAACTGCGCGGCAAGTTGTGCGGCCGCATCCTGCACACTGAACAGCCCCTGTTCAAAACCCGGCAGCTCGTTCACATCACAGGGCGAAGCCAGCACAATGGCACCTTCAACC
>Ga0316193_10003048_pt1 | contig 11974 bp, 11 predicted proteins | sample MerIslsedime2_MG_FD_207735 | JGI IMG/M metagenome (GOLD analysis project Ga0316193, IMG submission 207735) | Coastal sediment microbial communities from Maine, United States - Merrow Island sediment 2 | ecosystem: Environmental > Aquatic > Marine > Coastal > Sediment | place: USA: Maine... | reverse complement strand
CGGTTCCCTGCCTTCAGCAAGCTCAGACGTCCCTATGGAATTACGCATCGAGGTCACCGGGCCGGGCCGCGAAGGTATCAAGCTGGCGGGTCGCCTGTCACAATCCGGCGGCCTGATCACCAAACCCGTCGCATGGAAACTGATCCGCACCCTGGGTGACGGCAGTCACGGTGGGCAACCGGTGTTCAGTGATGCCCGTCCAGTAGCGGACATTCCGCTGGTTCCCGGCAATTACCGCATAGAGGCACAATATGGCACCGTCTCTGTCGTCAAGCCCGTTGTGCTGGTCAAGGGCCAGCACCTTGGCTTGACTTTCGTCTTCAATGTCGGCGGGCTTCGCACCCTGTCAACACTTGGCAACGAGCCGCTGCCAGGCCGGGCCCGTGCGGTCCACCGGGTCTATGCCATCAATGGTATCAGTGCAGGCCAGCTCATCGCCACATCGGACCTGCAAGGCGCGTTGTTGCGGCTGGGCGCAGGCAAGTACCGTCTTGAAAGCGAAATTGAACCCGGCAACACCGTCACCCATACCGACGTGACGATCAAACCGGGGATACTGACCACGCTCAATCTCGACCATGAGGCAGGCATTGCCGTTGTTGATGCCGCACACGGCGTACAGTGGTCGGTAAACAGCACGGACCACACCTGGCATGCATCAGGGTCCGGTGCGGACGTACTTACACTGGCACCTGGTCGCTATGTCTATACCAGTGGAGACAACTCCCGCACCGTCTTTATCGAGGCAGGCAGACGCACCAAGGTGCGCGCCAGCGATTGATCCTCGCCCTGCCCGGCCAAAGCCATATGGTTCAACTGACCCTAGCGCACCGGCAACGGGATGAAATCTTCGGCATCGCCCGGAACTATGTCGAATTTCGCCGAGCGCCATTCCTGTTTGGCCTGTTCAATCCGCTCTTTCGATGACGACACGAAGTTCCACCAGATATGGCGTGGCCCGTCCATCGGTTCTCCACCCAGCACCATGATGCGGGCAATTTTCACCGCCACGATGGTGATCGGATCACCGGCCCGCAAAACCAGGAATTGCCCACCCTCGAACAGATCACCGGCAATGCGTATCTGGCCGGAAACAACATAGATTGCGCGTTCCTCGTGCACCGGCGGCAATGGCATCGTGGCACCCGGATGCATCACAGCTTCGCCGTAGAACATCTCCGAGTGGGTTTTGACCGGAGAGGTTTCACCGAACATGCTGCCGGCGATCACCCGCAACATCACGCCACCGTCGGTAATGACCGGCAGATCAACGGAAGCATGGTGCCAGAACCCCGGATCGACCTCTTCCTGATCCTTTGGCAGCGCCACCCAGGACTGGATGCCGTACAGGTTTTTCTCACTGGCACGTTCTTCGGGCGCTGTGCGTTCCGAATGCACAATCCCCCGGCCGGCCCGCATCCAGTTGAGCGCACCGGGATCAATCGCCTGTTCGACACCGAGACTGTCGCGATGGAAAATCTGGCCTTCGAACAGCCATGTAACCGTGGACAGGCCGATGTGCGGATGCGGCCGGACGTCAATTCCCTTGCCTGCCCCAAGCCTTGCGGGCCCCATCTGGTCAAAAAAGATGAACGGTCCGATCATCTGTTTCCGTGCCGACGGCAGGGCACGGCGCACCTCAAAGTCACCTATGTCGCGTGCACGCGGTATGATGATGTGTTCAATGGCATCGCACGACCGCTTGTCTCCGGGGACCGGATCGTCACAATCAAACCTGCTCATAATCCTCGAGTCTCCACTTTCAGACTGGTCGAAGCACTCCATATGCGCCAACATGGCAGCACATTATGTGGAGGATGTGTATTTGGGCAATATCAGTCTGTTTCAGGTTGCCGTTTTGTTGGCGTCAGCCGCCCTGATTGCACCATTGGCCAAATATTTCCGTATCGGCGCGGTCCTGGGTTATCTGTTCGCCGGCGTCATTATCGGACCTTACGTACTTCGCATATTCACCGATGCCGAGAAGATGCTGCATGTCGCTGAATTTGGCGTCATCCTGCTGCTGTTCCTGATCGGACTTGAACTGCGGCCACAACGCCTGTTCGCCATGCGCAAATCCGTGATCGGCGCAGGCGGAACCCAGGTTCTCGTTTCAGCCGTGATCCTGTTCGCCATGATGATGGCTGCCCAGTATGGCTGGCGGATTGCCCTGTTCACGGGACTGGCGCTTTCGCTGTCATCAACCGCCATGGTTCTGCAGGTGCTGAAAGAACAGGGCGAACTGGAACACCGCCATGGAAGACTGGGCTTTGCGGTGCTGCTGTTTCAGGACATTGCCGCCATCCCGATGATCGCCTTTGTCGGCCTGCTGGCCGTCAGCGGCGGCGAGCAGGCCACCATGACCTGGTATGGCGCCACCAAGGCACTGGGAGCCATCTGTTTCGTGATACTGGCTGGCCGGTATGTGCTCGGTTTTGTATTCCACCTGATCGCCAAGACGGGCGTTTCCGAAGCGATGACGGCATTTGCGCTGCTCACAATCGTGGTCATCGCGATCATCATGGATAGCGCCGGCCTGTCGCCTGCCCTGGGTGCATTTATCGCCGGCGCCCTGCTGGCTGACTCGGCTTACCGGCACGAGATCGAAGCCGATATCAAACCGTTCGAGTCGCTATTGCTCGGCATGTTCTTCGTCGCCGTCGGCATGTCGCTGGATCTTCGGCTGATCACCGAGCAACCCGGCACACTCATCCTGGCCGCGCTGATCCTGATCGCCACAAAGGCCATTGTGCTTTTCGTTACCGGCAAATACTTCGGTCTGAATACGAAAAGTGCGCGCAGGTTCGCCTGCGCCCTGTCGCAAGGCGGTGAATTTGCCTTCGTGCTGACAGCAACAGCCGTCGCTGCCTATGTCATCACGCGAGATTTCGCCTCGATGATCAACGTGGTGGTCACTCTCACCATGGTGGCAACCCCGCTTATCATGTTGATAGAAGGCTGGTGGTCGGCGCGCGCTGCTCCCGTCACGCACAGTACAGGCCCCCACGACGATATGCCCGACCAGGGCGGGCATGTGGTCATTGCCGGCCTGGGACGCTTCGGCCAGATTATCGCGCGTGTGCTGGCGGCACGCAAGATTCCGTTCACCGCGCTGGACGGTGATCCAAGCCAGATTGAAATCGTGCGCAGGTTTGGCGGCAAGGTGTATTTCGGCGATGCATCGCGTCAGGACATTCTCGATGCTGCCCAGGTCAGCAAGGCTCGGGCATTTGTAGTCTGCGTATCCAACCCGGATGCTTCATTGAAAATCGTCGAACTGGTCCGCAGCAAGTACCCTGATCTGCCGATCTATGTCCGTGCCAGAGACCGCAACCATGTCCACAGGCTGATGGACCATGGCGTTGAACACATTATGCGCGAGACGTTCCTGTCGGCACTCGAGATGTCACGTCGCGTCCTGCTTGAATCGGGTCTTGGCCGCGAAGAAGCCAATCGAACCATCAAGGCGTTTGCAGCGGGTGACAGAGCCAGGCTCTATGATGATTACGAACACTATTCCGATGTGCAAAAAATGGCTGACAGTGCCCGTCGTCATGCCCAGGAACTCAGTGACCTGTTTGCAACCGACGCCGACGCCGGAATCGCACAAGACAAGCCGGACACAGAGCAACCACGCAGGCGGACTCGTCAAATCCGATAGAAAACAGGACGGCCGCAGCAGCCATGGTGCTGCCCGGCCGCTGCAAGGTCCAATCCGTCAGGTCGCATTCACGCGCTTGACGTCCGGTGGCGTCGCTTCATCAACCAGCGCAGCCGTTACCTCGTCGAGCGTCATCGGCGTCTGGTCGCGCGAACCAAGCCGGCGCACGTTGACTGTGCCTTCCTCGGCTTCCCGGTTGCCGCATACCAGGATCACCGGCACCTTGGCGAGCGAGTGCTCACGCACCTTGTAGTTGATCTTCTCGTTGCGGAAATCGGTGTTGACCTGCAGGCCTGCCTTCTTGAGCTTGTCGGCCACCTGCTGACCATACGCATCGGCATCCTGCGTAATGGTGGCAACCACCACCTGCACAGGTGCAAACCACAACGGCATGTGCCCGGCATAGTTCTCGATCAGAATGCCGAGGAACCGTTCCATGGAGCCACATATGGCGCGATGGATCATCACCGGCTGCTTCTTCTCGGAATCCCGGTCGATGTAAAATGCCCCGAAACGTTCCGGCAGGTTGAAGTCGACCTGCGTGGTGCCGCATTGCCAGTCACGGCCAATGGCATCGCGCAGCACATATTCGAACTTCGGGCCGTAAAACGCGCCCTCGCCCGGATTGATTTCGGTTTTGATCTTGCCCTTGGATTGAGCCTTTATCTGCTCCAGCACGTCTCCCATGACCTGTTCGGCATGATCCCAGTTCTCGTCGGATCCGACCCGCTTTTCCGGCCTTGTCGACAGCTTCACCGTGATCTCGTCAAATCCGAAATCCGCATATGTCGACAGGATCAGGTCATTGATCCGCATGCACTCGGACGCCATTTGCTCTTCTGTGCAGAATACATGCGCATCATCCTGCGTAAAGCCACGCACCCGCATCAGGCCATGCAGCGCACCGGACGGTTCGTAGCGATGCACGTTTCCGAACTCGGCGTATTTTACAGGCAGCTCCCGATAAGACTTGAGACCATGCTTGAAGATCATGACGTGACCCGGGCAGTTCATTGGCTTGATCGCAAACACCCGGTCATCTTCCGTCTCGGTGACGAACATGTGCTCCTTGTACCAGCCCCAGTGGCCCGAAGTTTCCCACAGCGCCTTGTCCAGTATCTGCGGTGCGTTGACTTCCTCATAGCCTTGCGCATCCAGCCTGCGCCGCATGTAATTGACCAGACTCTGGAACATGCGCCAGCCTTTGGCATGCCAGAACACGACGCCGGGACCTTCTTCCTGGAAATGGAACAGGTCCATTTCGCGGCCCAGCTTGCGATGGTCGCGTTTTTCAGCCTCCTCAAGCATCATCAGGTAATTGTCGAGATCCGCCTGGCTTGCCCACGCCGTGCCGTAGATGCGCGTCAGCATTTCATTGTTGCTGTCACCGCGCCAATAGGCACCAGCCACCTTCATCAGCTTGAAGGCTGTGCCGATCTGTCCGGTTGAGGCCATATGCGGCCCGCGGCACAAGTCAAACCAGTCACCCTGATAGTAGATTTTCAGATCCTGTTCGTCCGGAATCGCATCGACCAGTTCCACCTTGTAGGCCTCGCCCTTGTCGTCGAACACCTGCTTGACCTTGTCGCGCGACCAGATTTCCTTGGTAAACGGCTTGTTGCGCTGAATGATCTCACGCATCTTCTTTTCTATGACGGGCAGATCTTCCGTCGTGAACGGTTCTTCGCGTTTGAAATCGTAAAAGAAGCCGTTCTCGATGACCGGCCCGATGGTGACCTGGGTTTCCGGCCACAGTTCCTGCACCGCTTCAGCCATCACGTGAGCTGCATCATGCCGGATCAGTTCCAGCGCATCTGCATCCTCGCGGGTGATGATCTTGAATTGCGCATCTGTGGAAATCGGATCAGACAAATCGGCAAGCTTGCCGTCCAGCATGATTGCCACGGCCTTTTTCTGCAGTGACTTGGCAATCGAGCCGGCGACATCGCGCCCGCTTGTGCCTGCCTCAAACTGGCGAACGGATCCATCGGGAAATGTAAGGGAGATCATCTTCGTCACCTCTTGCTCACTCTCTGCATACAAACGCAGGTAAGCTGACTGATTGTGGTTTGGTTGCGCAAGCCTCGGCGCAATTTGCAACTTATTGCCCGTTATCGGCCCGCTTAGTCAAGCGGGCATAGCGCCAAAATTTCAATCCGGCACGCTCAAGCTTGTCCGGCACCGGGTCAAACCCGCTCGTGCCCCACGGATGACAGCGGGCTATCCTGAAAAACCCGAGCCAGAATCCGGCCCATGCACCGTGAACCGAGATTGCCTCCATGGTGTAGCTGGAGCAGGTTGGCAGGTGCCTGCAGGTGCGCCCGAAAAAATACGACAGGCTCAGTTGATAGCCGCGAATGAGAATCAGCATTGCCGATGCCACGAGGCCTTGTCGCGGCTTCACTGGAAACGGTCGGTCTTTCAATCTATTGCTCCGTGTTCGAGCGCTATCGTGACGCTCAGGTTACACCTGTACATATAGGAACTCGCCATGCCTGAAAACAAACCCAACATTGTGCTCATCATGGTGGATCAGCTGTCGGCGCTGTTTCTGTCGTGCTACGGACATGGCGTGGTCAAGACCCCGAACATCGACCGGCTGGCCCAAGCTGGCGTGGTTTTCGAGAATTTTTACTCCCCCAGCCCGCTGTGTGCCCCGGCGCGCGCTGCAATGATGTCGGGACAATTACCGTCACGCAACCGGGTCTATGACAACGCGGCCGAGTTTGCCTCGCAGACCCCGAGCTTTGCCCATTATCTGCGGCTCGAGGGCTATCGCACCTGCCTGTCCGGCAAGATGCATTTTGTGGGCCCCGATCAGTTGCACGGTTTTGAGGAACGCCTGACAACCGACATTTATCCGGCAGATTTCGGCTGGACCCCGGACTGGCGCAAGCCGCAGGAGCGCGTGGACTGGTGGTATCACAACCTGCTCTCGGTCAAGCAGGCAGGTATCGCCGAGCAGACCAACCAGCTTGAATATGATGATGAGGTGGGCTTCCAGGCCTGTCGGCGCATATACGATTATGCGCGCAACCCGGAACAGCGTCCGTTCTGCCTGGTCGCCTCGTTCACCCATCCCCATGATCCCTACGCTGCGCGCGCAAAATACTGGAACCTGTATTCGGATGCTGACATAGACGCACCGCAAACCCCGGCCATTGCCTATGACGACATGGACCCGCACAGCCAGCGATTGTGGAAGGTGTCGGCCATGGATGACTATGACATCACTGACCAGGATATCCGCAATGCCCGGCGCGCCTACTACGCCAACATCTCGTATCTGGACGATCATGTCGGCAAAATCCTGGATACTCTGGACGACTGCGGACTGAGCGATGACACCATCATCATGTTCACGTCCGACCATGGAGACATGCTGGGCGAGCGCGGCCTGTGGTACAAGATGAGCTTCATGGAGCATTCTTCCCGGGTCCCGCTGATTGTGTATGCGCCGGGCCGGTACGATGCGCGCCGGATCGCGCAACCCACATCACTGCTTGATATCGTGCCGACCCTGAGCGACATCGCCGGGCGTAAAGATCATGCATCAACGCTGGACGGGCAATCACTGTTGCCCCTGCTTGAAGGTGGCCCAGAAAATCCCGAGCACGCCATCTATGCCGAATTGACTGCAGAAGGCTGTCTTGCACCGCTGTTCATGATCCGGCAGGGAAACTGGAAATACACCGCATCACGACCGGACCCGGATCAATTGTTCGATCTTGCAAAAGACCCGCTAGAGCTGACCAATCTTGCCGAACATCCCGACCACGCCGCACTGGTTCGGACGTTCAGGTCAATGGCTGCCGCACGCTGGAACCCGTCAAAACTGGAAGCGGAAATCAAGGAAAGCCAGTTGGTGAGGCTTGCTGTCTGGCAGGCTTTGCGAAAAGGCGACTGGTATCCATGGGACTACCAGCCCTTGCGTGACGCATCAGAACAGTACATGCGCAATCACAAGGACCTCAACGTACTGGAAAAAACCTCCCGGTTCCCGCCGCCGCCGCAACCGGAGAAAAAATCAGGCTGACCGGGCCTTGCCCTCAGCCAATTTGCCTTCCGCCATGTCAATTGCATTGCAGACAGCGTCAAAGGTTAAAAGGGTAGAAGCATGACGTGCCTTGAAATCACGCACGGGCGACAGAGCTTCAAGATCAGCCCACTTGCCATCTGGAGACGGACCGTTGTCTTTCAGCATATTGTACATCCGGTCACGAAGTGCACGCAATTCATCGGGTGTAGAGCCGACAACATGGCGCGCCATAATGGACGAAGACGCCTGCCCCAGCGCACACGCTTTCACGTCATGGGCAAAATCACAGACCACACCGTCTTCCAGCACCAGGTCAACAGTGACCTTGGAACCACACAGTTTTGAATGGGCGACAGCCGTGCCCTGCGGCGCAGGCAGTCTGCCCAGGCGGGGAATGTCGGCTGCAAATCCCAGAATCTGTTTGTTATAGACGTCGTTTATCATGTCAGCAGCCAATATGGGTCGAACTCGCTTGTATTACCAGTCCCTTTCAACCATATCCTGTCCGCGAACCATGATTATCTAAACCACCCGCCACAATCTCTTTTTTGGATTCTGGCAAAGCTTATGCTAAGACCGAACATTCAATTGCTGTTTTGGCAAATCAGCTGCAAGTTGAGTGAACCTGAACGGACAAACCAGCGTTAAATCAATGTATTTAGCCCTGACCCTGCAAGACTGTATTGAGGCCCGAATGGACGCTGTCGTTAAACACATAAGTGCTGCAAAGCCGGATATCGGGTCAGGCCCGGCAATAGACAAGCCGTCTGAAGAAGCGGCTCTTGCAGCCGTGCGCACCTTGATCGCATGGGCGGGTGATGATCCAGATCGCGAAGGTCTGCTGGACACGCCAAGGCGGGTTCTGAAGGCATATGGAGAATTGTTTTCAGGCTACCAGTCGGACGGTCGCGAGGCATTGCAGCGCACGTTTGCAGATGTCGGCGGTTATGACGACATTGTACTGGTTCGGAATATCGAGTTTTTCTCCCATTGCGAGCACCATATGGTTCCGTTCCAGGGCCATGTCCATATTGCCTATCTGCCGAATAATGGCGTTGTAGGCCTGTCGAAGCTGGCCCGCGTTGTTGAAGTATTCTCGCGCCGCTTGCAGACCCAGGAAAACCTCACCGCCCAGATTGTCCATGCAATTGATACCCAACTCGATGCGCGCGGCGTCGCCGTGATGATTGAGGCGGTCCATAACTGCATGTCCATGCGCGGTGTCCAGAAGCGTGACGCTTCGACGCTGACCACGCGATTCACCGGTGATTTCAAAACACTCCCGGCGATGCAGGCACGCTTCATGGAAATGGTGCGGTACCGCAAACCCGACTGACACATTGTGCAGCTGCTGGGGAAACTCGCTTGACTGATATATCATTTCCCTCTCCGGCCGACATTGAAGATGTCGAGGAAGGCAACGTGTTTGCTCCCCGATTTGATGACGCCGGCCTGATTCCCGCCATGGCAATCGATGCTGCGTCCAATGCACCGTTGATGTTCGCATTCATGAACCGGGAAAGCCTGGCGCTCACCCTCGAAACAGGTCTGGCGCATTATTATTCTCGCTCTCGCAAGTCGCTGTGGAAAAAGGGCGAGACTTCCGGGCAACTGCAGCATGTTGAACGCGTTCGAACGGATTGCGATCAGGATGTGCTGGTGCTGGAGGTGCGCGTTGCCGGTGATGGGGCAGCATGCCACACTGGCCGCGCAACCTGCTTCTACCGCCAGGTGAATGCTGACAGCAGCCTCACGACTGTCGACAATGTCCGAAAAATAGACCCTGAAGCGACATACGGCAAAAAATAAATTGCCAGATGTCAGGCCGAGGTTCTGATGGCATCCTGCACCGGTCGTGCCGGGGCAATAGCCGGTGCGTGTGGCGTGGTTCCCACTGGTGGTTTTGCCTTGGCGGCAGTCGCTGGTTCCTGCATGTTGTCGGCCGCTGGTTCATCGTGCTCGCTCACGGCTTGAAGCAGCAGGTCCAGTACGTCAGCAAGCGTGATCATTCCCTTGATCTCGCCATCTTCGGTAACCAGCACGAACTCTGAAGAGGTGTTGTTCAGCAGTTCCATTACCTGAACAATCTGCGTCGTCGATTCGCACGCCGGCACCAGGTCGCGAACCAGATCACTGGCAACCATCTGCAACACCGCCGACCCAAGCCTGCCTGACGCAGTGATGATATCATTCTGTGACAGGGTGCCTTTGACCTCGCCATATTCACTCAGGATGACAGTTCCCGGCACGTGGCACGACAGCATGTACTCACACACGTCGACGATCTTGGCGGACTGCACGATTGCAGGAACACCACGTCCGTATTGTTGTATGATGTCCGCAGCATTCATTACCGATGCTTACCTTGTACTCAATGACCAAAACCCAACACTTGACGGGCGATTATGGACACAAAACCCTTAATCAGTTGTTTCACAATCGCCTTGCCTTGAGCACAATGAGCTTTGGGGTTCCCCATCGCCGTCAGAAGAACAGGACCCCCGCGCAGGCAGCAGACGACGCGCTGATCATAGCGATCGCTTTCTGGCCGGATCGAGCCACCCAAACACCAGCAACCCGGTGAGGAAGCCACCCAAATGGGCTTCCCAGGCAATGCGTGCATCACTTAACAAACCTGATGATGCCGACAACATGTCGAGACCAAGCCAGATCACGATGAAAACAACCGCCGATCCGTTGGTAAACAGGCGCAACAATGGCTCAGGGGGCACCAGGCTCAGGTCCTTGCGCAGGCTGGACGACAGCGTTCCGCCATGGGCGAAAATCAGCCGCACTGCCACAGCCATCTGACCGGCAATGGCACCCGATGCGCCAACCAGGATAGCGCCTGTGCCCCAGCTCAAAGCCAAAGAGAAAGCCGCTGCAACTCCTGCTGCAAACAGGGAAAGGCCAATGAACCTGGCCGGGCCCAATCGCCTTGCGGCGACCGAGCCGAATGCCAGCATCCAGACCATGTTCATGGCAAGGTGGGTCCAGCTTCCATGCAGCAGTGCGTATGAAAAGAAAGAGGTAAACCGGGCGATCTCGCCGCCCGGCAGCAACTGACCGCCGAATTCCGGCAGGACCTGAAAGCGCATTGGCACAAACGCCAGTGTCAGAATGACACGATTGGCAAACTCGTCACTGACCAGTTGCAGCCAGCAATGCATGGCCAGCAGCACTGCGGACAGCAAAAGCACCACACTTGGCGCATTTATAGCTGGCGTCTGCTTGTCCCGCGAGCGCAACCGCTCAATTTCAGCTGGCGTGAGAGGTGTTTGCCGAATTTCCCCATTTTCAGGAGCTTTCTCGTCTTTCATGACATTGCCTGTCTGCTTTTCTTCCATCTGGCACGGTGCCTGCAACGACGGGTTAGCTGCGTTCAGCTTTGATACAACTACAAGATACCAGTCAGGCAGGTGACCTATATGTCAGGCACGATCAATTTTTACAATGACGACGCTGATGATACGATTCTGCATCCCACCAGTCGCAAGTTGTTAAACACATGGGAACGCATCAGAGGCGAACACACCGCGCCTTCAAGATCCGCCATATCCATGCGCGATCTGGCTCCCATATTGCCATGCACCTGCATACTGCAGCGCGATCCGCGCAACATGTCCTATGTATACCGGCTCGCAGGATCTGCAGTATGCAAAATGACAGGCCGGCAGTTGACCGGAACGACAGCCTTTCACGACGGATCAGACTTCGACCGCGAAACCATCGTTCGCACTCTGGATACGGTGATCAAAATGAAGCGACCTTGCATTTCCCATTTCGTCGCACAGTCCTTCAGCGGCAGGGAACTCAGTTTGGAATTCGCTGCAGTGCCGGTTGTTTCCGCCGATGGAATGGATATTCAGGTCCTTGCAACCATGGCACCGTTCATGGATGTATGCGCCCTGCCCTCAGATCCCCTGGTGCAATTCCATGTACGCATGACCCGCATTCTGTGGGGCGATCAACAGCCTGGCAAACCGGTTTCAACTACCCTTTGCGGCAACGAGGACAACCGTCGCATCAATTCGGGGTTTCTACGCGTTATCGAGGGCGGCAAAGCAGACAATCCGGTTCGCAGTTCATAATCACATTTTCATGCATTCAGGCAGCGTGAGACAGCGTGAGACAGCGGCGAACCTGTTGGATCGCGATTTCATCGTTCCGTTAAGGCTGCATTTACGTGCACTGGCATAAACTATGGGTTCCCTTGGGAGAACTGCCGGTTGGTTCTTTCGATAGAATGATAATTTCGTCGCACCGTGCAGAGG
>Ga0316193_10003047_pt1 | contig 11975 bp, 9 predicted proteins | sample MerIslsedime2_MG_FD_207735 | JGI IMG/M metagenome (GOLD analysis project Ga0316193, IMG submission 207735) | Coastal sediment microbial communities from Maine, United States - Merrow Island sediment 2 | ecosystem: Environmental > Aquatic > Marine > Coastal > Sediment | place: USA: Maine... | reverse complement strand
CCGGGTAAGGGTGAAACGGTGCGGTAAGAGCGCACCAGTTCTCCGGGTGACCGGGGAAGCTTGGCAAACCCCACCCGGTGCAAGACCAAATAGGGGAGCTTTTGAGGGTAGCCCGCCCGAGTTCCCGGGTAGGTCGCAAGAGATGTCGGGCAACCGGCATCCATAGATGAATGATCGTTGCCCGGTTTGGGGTAACCCGGATCGGGGACAAAATTCGGCTTATGGGTTACTCCGGCCGTTTACCCCAAAAACGACTAAGGATGACATTCAATCAATGGTGAACTCACAATTCAACCACGAAAATTCCTTTGAAAAAAAAGTCCGTATCTTTTCCCACGATTATTTGAAGTGTTGTGTCTATATATCCGCTGTAAATGATCCAAAAAATGAATTTTCCAAAAAGCTCTATTCAAAGCTTATATCCACCTCTATGCTTCTCGAGGATTTTCTGGATTACCATGGTGCCAAAAATAATAAGGATTGGTATTTTTACCGTGAACTTTCGGCAGCCGTGCGACACCTGAGCCTGGGAGCCAACTTTCAGAAACATCTAACTAATCGACTTGCCTTTTACGATCTTGCGGAATATAGCGATTTTAAAAAGGAAGGAGAAGTCACCCTTGACTTTTTAACAAAAACCTTGATTAAAATGGCCCCGGTCATCCTGGAGGAAGCCAGGTTGCATGCCATTGCAATCCCACGAGACCGGTTCGGGGTCGATGACTTTCCAAGCATAACCACCCCGGATCTTTTACGGTATGACATTGACGATCAGGACAAAGATTCGCAGAAAAAGAACATTGTTAAAATTGCCAATGACTTCCTAAACATTACCAAAGATTTTGACCAGCTGAAATTCTATGATCCTTATGAATATGAGGACATCCTGGCCCTTGTTCCCGACAGAGTTAATGAAGTTGAGATCCGACGGCATGAGATGCTTTTGCACAACCTCCAGTCCTCTTTTGATACCTATGTCATTCATGGCGGCTTCCTTTACGGCAATCGAAAATTAAAGCAGTTGAGAGGATTCTTTTCAGTCGTGTTTCACCTTCTCCAGATGGTGGGGCGATTGCTTCATTTTTATGAGCGCCACCTGCATGAAGCCGGTTATAAAAACACCTATAAGGTCATTCAAGACCGGCTATCCGCTCTGGTTGACCCCGCAACCCTCCTTGACCGCACCATAAATTACGGCCTTTTTTACGCCTGTCATTTTTTGACTACCGGCCAGGAATTGGCGCGGGAAATTCTCAATGAAAATATCGAGCGGGCCAAGGTTAAAGTCGGTATTCCACAGAAACTCGGGTTCCACGCACGCCCCAGTCTGTTGGTTGCCAAGATTGTGCAGCACTATGGTGGGCGGGTGGAGTTGTGCATCAACGACGATCGCTTCGATGCAAGCAGTGTGCTTGATATCCAGTGGGCAGGTGGAAAGATTCAGAAGGAAAAGCTTAAAGAAGTTGTTTTTGAGGGTGATGCCAGAACCCTGAAAGATATTGAAACGCTGGCAAGTGTTAATTACGGTGAAGACACCATGGGCAAAGGGGTTCCGCTCCCGGTGGAGTTGAAATATCTAATCTAGTGGATACACCGCTAATATTACCTTTACTTAACTCAATTCATAAGCCACCGGCTATGGCGGTGAGAATTTAAAAGGTTCTACCGTTACCGCGAGGGCATGCTCCACGGGTGCTAATCTTTTCGATGCCGGCAGCTTATGAATTGAACCTCTCAACCTATATTTTACATAGAATACAAGGAGATCTGGATCATGCAACAAAAAACGACCAATGAGGCAACGCCCCAAAGCGATATGGCCAGTGAAGCCTACCTGGCGCAACTTAAAACGACCTTTGAGCAATTGCCCAATGACATTCCGCTTTATCTTTTTACGGCCAAGGGTCATGAAGACGTTTTCACCCATGCCAATAGGCAGGTCATCAGAGCTTTTCGCGAACTTAGTAACAAGATTAATTTGCGGGAATATGATTTAGACCACGAATTGGCGAAAAAATGGAATGTCACCAGTTCCCCTACCTTGTTGATTGCGCCGGAACGATATTCCATTCGATGGTTGGGTGCCCCCATGGGGGAGGAAGCACGAACTTTTCTTGAAATCCTGATATTGGTTGGGTTGGGTAAAAGTAATCTTAGCGATCAGTCGGTCAATGTCATCAAAAAAATTGATTCAGCGCGAAATATAAAGGTTTTTGTCAGCCCAACCTGTCCGTATTGTCCGCAAGAGGCCGTAAATGCAGTCAAGGCAGCCATCGAAATGCCCAAAACCATTTCACTTGAAATTATCGATATCCAGAGCGAGCCGGAACTGGCCAATCAATATGCGGCCCAAAGTGTGCCCCAGGCTTTTGCCAATGATGTTCTCATAGGGCAAGGGGCTCAGCCCGAAGAGGTTTTTATCCTGTCCTTGAAAAAACTTGAGCCTCAGACCATTTTTATACCCGACAGCGATGCCGAAATTGTGGAAACCGATTTGTTGATCATTGGCGGCGGGCCCTCCGGGTTGACGGCCGGGATTTATTCCGTCCGCAGCGGTTTGCGTACGGCCGTGGTGGAACGCGACGCCCTTGGCGGACAGGTGGCCACCACGCCGATTGTCGAAAATTATCCCGGTTTTACCTCGGTTGGCGGCAAGACTCTGGTGGATATCATGGTTAGTCACGCCCTGCAGTACGTCCAGATTTTTCAGGGAGAAGCGGTGATGGATTTGCAGGTCGCAAAGCCCATCACCGTATTGACCAGCCGCAGGAAGTTTTTAACGAAATCTGTGCTTTTAGCCACCGGCGCCAGCCATCGCCACCTGAATGTGCCCGGTGAATCACGACTTGCAGGAAGGGGTGTCAGCTACTGCAGTACGTGTGACGGGCCACTGTTTAAAGGAAAAAAGGTGGTTATGGTCGGCGGTGGCAACAGCGCTGTGACCGAAGCCCTGCATCTTTTCCACATGGGTATCGATGTTACCCTGATCCACCGGCGGGACAAATTAAGGGCCCAGGATTTTTTGGCGAAACAGCTTTCGGACAACAATATAGCGGTGCTCTGGGATACGGAAATTAAAGAGATCCGAGGAGAAGAAAGGGTTGAAGAAATTCTCATTGTCAACAATAAAACAAATGAATCTTCCACCTTTGAAACCAACGGCGTGTTCATTGCCATCGGATATACCCCGGCCATTGAGCTGGCTCAAAAGCTGGGGGTTGAGGTGACTGCTGACGGCTATATCAAACACGATGGCAGACACCGCACCAACATACCCGGTGTGTATTCAGCCGGCGATGTCGAAGGTGGCTACAAACAGATTGTCACCGCATCCGGCCAGGGAGCAGAAGCCGCCATGACCATATTTGAGGATTTGATTAATCCCTACTGGTTGAATTGATGAGGGAATTCCGATGGTCTTGAGCGAGTGCATGATGGAGGCGGCGCCGTTTTGAAACCCTCTTTGGCAGTGAGGAGAAAAGAATATCCGGATCAGCCGCGTGTTGCGGTTGGAGCCATCGTCTTCAAAGACAATAAGGTATTGCTTGTTCGCCGGGGAAAACCACCGGCCCGGGATTTATGGGCTATTCCCGGTGGCAGTGTCGAAATCTGCGAAACTCTTCAGCGGGCAGCCGAAAGAGAGATTTTCGAGGAAACCGGAATTACCATACAGGCGCTGGAACCGGTTTTTACCTTCGATTATATTGAGCTGGACGAATTCGGTTGTGCCAGATTCCATTATGTCATTATTGACCTGACAGCGGAGTATGTGGGAGGAGAACCGCGAGCAGGGGATGATGCTGCAGAAGCCCGCTGGGTATCCTCTCAAGAGATGGCGACCCTAAAAGTAAGTTCAAAAACCCGCCAGCTGTTAAAAGAGCGTTTTGATTTCGGTTAATTACCAATAGCCCCTTAGAGACCACTTTTGCAGAGTGCCGTCCTGGAAAAAGCTCAGTGCGTTATCACTCTGACCCATCGACGCTGAGCTCGATTTCCACGCGTCGGTTTTTTCGCCGACCCTCCGCTGTATCATTTGGGGCGATCGGATTTTCAGGTCCCAGCCCATCCGCTTTGATATTGGCAGGATCCGCCCCTTTTCCGACGAGATATGTTTTAATCGTGTTGGCCCGGAATCGGGATACGCTAACGTTATAGCTGTAATCACCTGTAGAATCGGTATAACCTTTGATACTGATTTTGGCGAAGGTACTGTGCAGCAGGAAGTCCGCAATGCGATTCAATGTCTGATAGGACTCATCGGGAAGTTCATTTGAGTTGCGTTTGAAATAGATTACTATTTTTCGTTCAAGAACGGGAGCTTCTTCCTGTTTTGTGCTCAACTCTTTCTTGGGCTCATCCTTAACTTCGGCTGGGGTTGCTACTACGGTCGGGGTATCTTCTTTTTTTTGTCCGTCCACCGCTTCTTTCTCTATAGGTGCTTCTTCCGCCGGCTTTGCCGCTTTGGTCTCATCGACTTTGTTGCTTTCGAAAGTTTTTAGTTCTTCAGATGCCGGCCCCTGATATTCCTGGGGGGCAATATCATCCATGGACCAGCGGGGCCTGTCGCTAATCTTTGAATCGAATAAAAAATAAATGCCAAAAACAAATAACATGAATATGGCAGTAATAATTCCCGCTTTTTTAGTGATAGCGGCCTTCGGTGCGACGTCAGATGTCGGTGTGTGTTTGTTAAAATTAATATTTTTTTCGTTGCCGTCCTTAAAGCCAACCGCCACTGGAATTTGAAGCTCTTGTTCACATTCCTTGATCACCTTCTTGTCTATTGATTTTAGATCGTAGGAATAGCCGGTCAACAGAGCATGGTCGCAAATGATATTAATCAAGCGTGGATAACCACCGGAATAGTTATAGATCTCACGAACAGCATCCCGACCGAAGATGTCCCGGGTGGTGCCGGCGACCTTGAGGCGGTGCTTGATATACAGGCGGGCTTCGGCTTCAGTCAGTGGATCGATATGGTAACTGACGGTAATTCGCTGTCGGACTGCTCTGTTTCTGTCCTCCATTAACATTTCATTGAATTCGGTCTGCCCGACAAAAAAAATATTGATTAATTTCTTGTCCTGCAATTCTATATTTGACAGCAGTCTGATTTGCTCAAGCAGATCATGGCTCAAGCGCTGGGCCTCATCAATGATTAACAATACTTTTTTCTGGGAAAAATGGGCCTTATGCAGAAATTGTTTCAGATGGATGAGGAACTCACCTTTGCTGTCGAATGTTTTGTTCATTTTAAATTCGATCGCCAGAAAGTTGAAAAATTCCAGACTACTCAGCCCCGGATCCGGTATTTTGGCAACAATTGCCGCCACATCAATCATTTTTATCAGCCGATTTATCAGGGCAGTTTTACCTGTGCCCACATCACCGGTTAGAAGCAAAAAACCCTTATTTTCCAATATGCCGTATTTAAGGGTGGCCAGAGCTTCAGAGTGCTTTTCGCCGAGCCAGAGAAACTTTGGGTCCGTCGTAATCTGAAACGGCATCGCTTTTAAATTATAATGAGTTTCGTACATATGCTGTTATCTTAAAATTCGCTCCTGTTTTCGAGACAACCCGGATTCCTTTTTTATTACATCTAAATGGTTTATATTACAACACAATTGCACTCCATCGTACGGCAAATACTTCGCTTTGTCAATTGCCCGCATTTCTTAAGTTTTGATGTATTTCAATCAGGTTCAGAAACAGGTATGCAACTACGAACACTTTCACCTTTTACTATCCCTATTTTTCGAATGGATATCTGCGGGTTGGATTGAAATCTGCGAAGCGAGGCGGATGCCGGATTGCCAGTTTTTGCAGGTGTTTTAATCTTAATCGGAAGTATTTCACGCTTCAGGAGATTGACAGTAATTTCATTCCGATTGCTGCTGGTCAAATTGGGATGTAGGGGATTGAAGTGCCTCTTTAATCGCCCTCAGCATTTCGTCTCGATCGATTGGTTTGGTAAGGGTGCAGGCGGCACCAAGTTTTTTTGCTCCCTTCAGATACCCCTCGGGTTTATTCAAACCGCCGCCGGACATCGCAATGATTTTTACATGCGGAAACTCTTTTTTCAAATCAATGATCATTCCAACGCCATCCTTGTTCGGCATTATCAGGTCGGTAATGATCAGATCGGCCGGCTTCTGGCGGTAAACTCTAATCCCCTCTATTCCATCAGGCGCTTCAGCAACTTCATATCCGTCACGTTCCAACATGAGTTTGAGCATTGACCGTATCTGAGGTTCATCGTCAATAATAAGGATCAGTGCCATGGTTTTTATTTCCTTTCCCTGCTCAAATGGATCGAGATCGATAATGTTTTAGAATTAGATCATAACTTTATGAGTCTTTCAACATTAAAAATAATATGCCGGCTCTTTGATAATACTTAATATGCACGATTTTTTAAAAAAATCAAATCATTACTTGACACTTTAATTGGGGAATGTTCAAATAGGCAACGTTCAAATAGTGAACGCTTATACGTATCCGAATCCAATATATATTACTGCCTGGGATGATTTGCATAGATTTTTCTATGTAATTTGCCGGGCGGAGCTGTGGGCCAATAGGCACAAGCCGAAAAGTCCGAATGCCGTAAGACGACTGTTTTGCCGAGCCGCCAAACACCCCTATCCAGTTCCCAACGCGCCTTAACACTAGCTGAACTCACCACACCTCGTTCCCCAGATTCAAATGATGGACCCCATTGATTTACGTACCCTAAAGATCCTTGAAAAGGTCGACAATGACGGTGCTCCCAGCCAGAGAGATTTAGCGCGGGATCTGAATATTTCCCTCGGGCTTGTAAACTCCTTTATCAAGCGACTGGCCAAAAAGGGATATTTCAAGATTGGTCATCTTCCCAAAAATCGGGTGCGATATATTCTCACACCCCGGGGTATTGCAAAGAAGTCCCGGCTAACCTATGAATATATCCAATATTCCTTTAGGTTTTATAAAGATGCCCGTCAAAAACTGTGGAATTTATATGCAGAGCTGGAAGCACAAGGTGTCAGGCACATTGTATTCTACGGGGCCGGCGATCTGGCTGAGATCGCCTATTTATCCTTACAGCAATCCTGTATTGAACTTGAGGCGGTGGTCGATGATAGTAGAGTCGGCAGCAATTTAATGCAAATTACTGTTGCCCATCCAGATCGGATTGAATATCTTAAGTTTGACAGGATTCTCATAACATCCTTAGATTCAAAGGAATCGATTTTTGCAAAAATAGCGACCATGGGAATATCTCCGAGTCGCGTGGTGGAGATCGGGTAGAACGAACCCTCTGGATGCTTGTGCTATGCTGGGGATCTTCAATAATAGCAATGGTTAGATATGAACCCGTTTTAATAATTTCCAGGCATGCCAAGGTTTGTTCAGGGAGGCTTTTTCAAGCAGGACAAATGCTATTCCACAAATCAGGCTCAATGGATAGAGACTAAATTTGGAATAAAATGATTGCGTCAGACCGCAGTAGACCAGGTTGATCCACAATAATGCAAAGGTGACGATTATAAGATTCTGATCGCTTTTATCCCTTAGGCGGCTGTATCCCCGCCACAGAGACAACAGCAACCATGCAATACCCCCAATAATTATTGAGAACCCGATTAACCCGTTTTCAAATATTATTTGAAAAAAAACATTGTGGGGAAAAACATGATAGATACTTGTACTTGCCTCTGAGGTGTTAGTGAATATCTCAAAGTGATACCGAAAGCTGCCAATACCATGGCCGAAGATCCAGTCCTGCAGTGAGTTTTCAGATAATAGTCGCAGGGTATCGGTCCAAAGCGCCACTCGTTCCTCCGTGCGCCAATGAGCAAAAAAGTCCAATATACGATTGCCGGCGTCGGAGAAACCGGAAAAAGCGGCGGCAAGGCAGGAAATAATTGTAAATAGGATGATGCCGATTATTATCCGTCTGAGCTTAAAAAAGAGAATCGAAGTCAAGAAAATACTGCTAAAAAAGGCAAGCCAGGCTATCCGCGAACTGCTTTCCAAAAGAAGATACATGGCGGCTAAAATTGGCAAAGTGATTAAAATCCGAATCCTGCCCTTTGAAATAGATAAGAAATACCATAAAAGAGGAATGGTCAGACTGGCAAAATAGCCGAAGTGATGAAAATTGCCATACATCCCCCAGGATTCATTGGTGCTAAAAAATTTATACGCAATGAATTGGATAAGGACAGCCAAAATGACAGCAGACAAGTATAAAAATTCAGGCATCTTATGCTCTGCCGTCGACCGTCTGATTGATAGACAATGAATCGCCATGATCAGCCAGGGGAATGCTAAAAAATAGCGAACGGAACGACGGTGAACTGTGGCATCCGGCACTAAAAAATGGATCACCAGCAGAAGCATAAAGGCTGTAAAAAAAATGATATGGCCCTGGGTAAGCTGCTTTAATCGGTAGTTTCCTACTATCACATTGAAAAAAAAAATCGAACCGGCAATCCTCATAAACTCCCCCAATGCCCCGGGATTAAGCGTAAATCCAAAAAAAGAGGTCAGCACCGCCAGCTCCAACAGAAGGTAGTTGCCCCCGACACACTTGATGAAGTAAAGAAGCTTTTGCATGTGGTTCATAAAGAAATTGGACAGAATTCCTTCTCTCGCAATGGTACCATTTAAATTGAATCGGGAATTTAACTTAATATTCTAACGGAGGCAACCTTTTTCCCGCGGATGTGTTTTTTATTGACTTGCACACCAAAATATGATCAAACTTCCTGTTTTAATTATTTTTAATCTCAAGTACTTAAAATCAAATCGACAACGAGCGCGGTTTTATATGAAGCCGAACAGGTAAACCACCCGGCGGAGCCATGTCCATCCCATGAAAGGAATTCTTGCATGTCGACAAAACAGACCCCTTCAAAAAATTTAATGGATAATCATCAGAGTGAAATTAACTATTCGACTTGCCCGTCCGGGGAAAAATTCCCATTACCAAAGGCTGCTGACTATGTAAGCGAATTTAAAAAGATGCAAAAATTGGTCGAGGAGCAGCGGCTGAAAAATCGGGAAATCATTGTTGTCATGGGCGTCGGGTTTGTCGGCTCGGTTATGGCGGGAGTTGTTGCGGATTCGGTTGATCCCGAAAGCGGTCAACCCACAAAATTTGTCATCGGCATGCAGCGACCATCCACAAGATCTTTTTGGAAAATTCTATATTTGAACCGCGGCCTGGCTCCGGTGGAGGCCGAAGATCCGGAAGTGGCGCCATTAATCCGGCGTTGCGTTTTAGAAAAGAAAACTCTGATTGCCAGCTTTACCTATGATGTGCTTACCCTGGCGGACGTGGTTGTGGTGGATGTTCAATGTGATTACCATAAAGAAACTTTCGGCAATGTAAAACAGGGGCATGCGGATATTGCCGCCCTGGAAGCCAGTTTGAAAATTATCGGTGAAAAAATTAAACCCGAATGCATGGTACTTATTGAGACCACCGTTCCTCCGGGCACCACCGAGTACGTGGCTTATCCGATTATAAAACGAGCGTTCCAAAAGCGGGGATTGGAAAATACGGAACCGCTGTTGGCGCATTCATTTGAGCGTGTTATGCCGGGACGCAATTATGTGGCGTCCATCCGTGATTTCTGGAGAGTATGCAGCGGCATCAACCCTGAATCACGAAAACGGGTCACAGATTTCCTAAGTGGTATCCTCAATGTCGAAAATTTTCCTCTCACGGTCCTTGATCGGCCCATCGAAAGCGAAACATGCAAAATCGTGGAAAACTCTTATCGGGCGACGCTTCTTGCCTTTTTAGACGAATGGAGCGTGTTTTCCGAGCGCAACGGGGTTGACCTTACCAAAGTAATCAAAGCCATAAAGGTCCGTCCGACCCATTCAAACATCATTTTTCCGGGACCAGGCATTGGCGGCTATTGCCTGCCAAAGGACGGTGGTCTCGGCGTGTGGGCCTATCATACCCTCATGGGCTTTGAAGACGATATTTTTAAAATGACCCCCCTGTCGATCAATATCAATGACACGCGCGGCTTGCGGGTGATCCAGTTGGTGCGCGACGCCTTGCGCAATATGGGGAAAATTGTGGCCGCCACTAAAATTTCCGTGCTGGGGGCTTCTTACCGGGAGGATGTCGGTGATACCCGATACAGCGGCTCGGAAATTATCGTTCGCAAATTGACCGAAATGGGGGCGGATGTTGTGGTCCACGACCCCTATGTAAAACACTGGTGGGAGATGGAAAAACAGGATACCTATCCGGCACCCGACCACTCCCTGTCTCGATTTTTTCGAAATCAGGAGACACTTGGCGATTTGCACATGATGATAAATTTAGATGAAACAGTCAAAGGCGCGGATGCCCTGGTGATTGCCGTTCGCCACCAAGACTATCTCTTCCTGGATCCGGATGAAATGGTAAAAATGGCGGGTAAACCCATGGCGGTGATCGATTGTTTTGGAATCCTCAATGATGCTACCATCCGGCGATACTTTGAACTGGGCTGTGAAGTCAAAGGACTGGGTCGCGGGCACGTTAAGCGGATAAAGGATGAGGTCAGGGGGAATTAGAAGTCGGCATTCGGCCTCCGGCCTCTCCGAGCTGTAGGCTCTATCTACGAGCCGGAAGCCGCAGGGGCCATAGGGGCCTACGCCCCGAAGGTAATGATGATGTCGGAGCTATAGGCAAAAAACAGTAAGTGCGACCCGACGTCGTCCGATTCACAACTTACAACAGACAACGGATTAAAATAATGCAATTCATAGATTTAGCTGTTCAGCAAAAACGGATAAAAGAGAAAATTGATGCCCACATTGCAGCCATCCTTGCCCATGGCAAGTACATAATGGGCCCCGAGATTGGAATTCTTGAAAATCGTTTGGCCGATTATGTCGGTGTAAAGCATGCCATCGGCTGTGCATCCGGTACCGATGCGCTGCTGCTGGCATTGCTGGCCAATCAGGTGGGAGCGGGGGATGCTGTACTTACCTCCCCCTTTACCTTTATTGCGACAGCGGAAGTCATCAGCCTGCTGGGGGCTACCCCGGTATTTGTCGACATCGATCTGCAAACTTTTACTATTGATCCCGGCAAGCTTCAAAGCGCGATTCAAGCAATTGAGAACAACGATCCATCAATCCACCCCCTGCCGGCAACAAAGTTCGTTTCCGGTTCTCCAGCCACAGCACTTAAGCCGAGAGGCATCATTGGCGTCGATCTTTTCGGCCTGCCTGCAGATTACAACCGCATAGACACCATTGCCGCAGAACATGGTCTTTTTGTTATCGAAGACGCCGCTCAATCCTTTGGTGCGGCCTTAAACGGCAAAATGGCCTGCTCCTTTGGCAATATCGGATGCACATCTTTTTTTCCGGCCAAACCCCTCGGCTGCTATGGCGATGGCGGCATGTGTTTCACCGATGATGAGCGGCTGGCTGAGATGATGGGCTCTTTGAGAGTTCACGGCAAGGGGCATCATAAATATGACAATGTCCGCATCGGGGTTAACGGCCGCCTGGATACCATTCAAGCGGGCATCCTGCTTGCCAAGTTCGATATTTTTCCCGATGAAATCGAACTGCGTCAGCAGGTCGCCAAGCGCTACACGGCAATGCTGAATCCGCTCGCCAACATCGAGACCCCTGCCATCCCTCAGGGTTATAAGAGTGCCTGGGCGCAATATTCCATCCTCGCCGCTGGTGATAAACAGCGCACGGATTTGCAAAACAAATTGAAAGAGGCCGACATCCCCACCGCCATCTACTATCCAACACCATTACACCTTCAAAGTGCTTTTTCCCGCCTGGGCTATAAAAAAGGAGATTTCCCGATCAGTGAAGAAATCTCCAGGCGTATTTTCAGTCTTCCGATGCATCCGTATTTAACTGAAGAAGCGCAACAGAAAATTGCCGGGGTTATGGGTAATAGGCAATAGGTTATTGGTGATGGGTAATGGGTTATAGGTGATTGGTTTAAAGGA
>Ga0316193_10003046_pt1 | contig 11979 bp, 14 predicted proteins | sample MerIslsedime2_MG_FD_207735 | JGI IMG/M metagenome (GOLD analysis project Ga0316193, IMG submission 207735) | Coastal sediment microbial communities from Maine, United States - Merrow Island sediment 2 | ecosystem: Environmental > Aquatic > Marine > Coastal > Sediment | place: USA: Maine... | reverse complement strand
CCTTACAGAAACTGCTCAGTACTTCCGCCTGGTATTGAGCATTGATATTCTGCTGCAACCAGTTCCAGGCAAAAACATAACTCATCAAAAAACTCAGTCTTCCCGCATCTTCGCCGACTGATGTCTTTTCATCGAGCATTCGCAACATATCACCGGAAGTCAGGCGATTGATCTCGGTTTTAAAACGCTGGCGCTGCGACACCAGGTAGGCCTTGCGCACATCCTGCTGCGCCTCCTCGCTGATCAAAATCCTGCTCGAAGGCCGCCCGGACTGTACCGAGACTGTTTTGATTGTTTGAGTACTGGTCTGCATAAGTCTTTGATTCTACCGCTGCCTGACAGGTTAATAAAGCCAGAGAAACCAGGGGATAAGCATAAGCACCTGGTCTAACAGCGATAAAAGCGGCCAATGGCATTAAGCGATTCACCACGTTGCCGGCATCCCATATCTTTGCTTTCTGTTTAGCTGAATAGTTTCTTCGTGTTCTGTAACCCATTTACAACACTCCTTCTTTTTTATTTAAGAATAAAGTATTGCGTCGTGCGGTTGAAGCAGCAATCAAAAGAGGTAGCCCTCTCACTCAAAATAACACTATGAAAAGTCTCAAATGGAGACATTCATGACTAGTTGAAGTTTAATTCCGCTGCCCCTTTAATTATTTTTCCTGATAACTTGCGTTAATATTATATAAGACTATTATAATATAGTAATTGTTTAACGTGTTTAAGGTCCGGACTAATTAAAGTCAATCGATTCTCAAATACTACTCCAAATGCTCCCAAACGCCATGAGGATGTGACACTAATTAATGCTACACACGCCTTAAAATTTCACAAAATCACCTTTTTTGTTTCTTCATGTTTAAGAGAAAGACCAGCATGTTTATAAAAATACGAGCATTATTACTACTAACAATAGTTGCCAACACTGCGGTTAATGCAGACAGCCAGAACACTCAACTCAGCACCAAAGATGAGCACAATGTAACAAACATGGCGCTGCTTCTGAAAGAACACCTATATGAGATACAACAGGACACTTCAACATTAGAGTTCCGGGTTGACAGTCCGGTCGGTGAAGTCTGGGGAAGTTTTCAAGACTTCGAAGGCAGCTTTATAATGGCGAACAACGGTACACACAATCAATCCGCCGTTGTTGATATTAATGCCAGTAGCCTGGATGCTGACGCCAGCTTTATCAGGGCGATACTGGTAAGCGAAATTTTCTTTGATGTAGAAAAATTCCCCTCTATGCGTTTTGTCGGTAGCAGTTTTGAGTGGTTTAATGATACACAGGCTGTTTTAAAAGGTTACCTGACCATCCATGACATAACTCAACCGGTTGCCTTTTATATAGACCTGATCGATATAGCTGATGACAATAACTATTCAGAACGCATCACCGTGAAAGCCTCAACAACCATCCAACGTTCCGAGTTTGGCATATATTCGCTGTTACCAGCCGTCAGTGACAAGGTAAATCTTTTTATGCATATTGATGCGGTTAGGAGCAATACAGCTGTTTCCATGATGTAAGCGAACCCCCTTAAGCAGCGTCCGGGGCTACGTTGTTGGAGACGCGCATTTTCAATGAATGGCAAGTCTAAAGGTGAACACTCCGGGTCGACAAGAGGATCTCGGGAGATCAAGAACATGGCTGAATCGATCGACTGACTGCTGACCAACAACGGTTACACAATATATCCGGTATAGGACGACGCAGTTTAGTTACATGAAAGGTTAAGTAATGTATTCACCCATGCTCTGCCTTTAACATTTTTATAAGCTTATCTCTGCAATTGATAGCTTTGCATTGCTTTGCGTACTTACAGCAGAGCTGAAGGTCTCGAATTTGACCATCATCTACATCGAGTAATGACACTAAAGCAATCTCTTCTTTTTCCTGCTCAGATTTGGCGGCCTTCATTAACTCAATAGTGCTGCAGCCTTCGACAAAACGCTTCTTCGCAAAAAATGCGATATGGTTAAAATCATAATTTCCCATGCATCCAAGATTATGACAGGGCATAACTTTTCGCCTTCTATGTTTTATCAGATTAAATTTTGCAGCTTATTCATTGATGGCTGCAGGCTTTACTTCTTCTAATCTTGGCCAGAAATCGCGGGTTAAATGAACCGCAGCTCATTGCTAGATATTCATTCTCAGCATCAACACGTAACTGTTCACATTGAGCAAATTTCACGCTTAACATTTGCACTTTCTTTTTAAGGGATTCAATCATTTTTACTACCTCTTAAATACGTTTGTGACTGTTATCAACAAGTCTATTTTTTACTGCTCTTTCGAATGTAAATATCGACGTCATAATCCAAATAACACTAAGAATTGTCACTAGGGCTATGGCTAACAAATACATCAGTAAAAACAACTTAATCATTATGTCCATTTCAAGCACCTCTACCTATACAACATGGCGTCATGTGTATAGATGCATAATCTATGCCTTGTTCACATAGTGCCCATCTTTATCAATAGGTTATTGATAATAGCTAAATTCAGATTGAGGGAGAAGTGTAACGATGTATTTACAGTGTTCAGTAATTCTTTACACTTGCTGAACGACCGTTATGGGTGAAAGCAGACGTTCATAACCATACAAGCAAGTCGTTTATCTAGACAATTCATAGTCATAAAAATACCCAGCCGCCAAAGCTAAAACCATGAGCCAAATTCAAATAGTTATTGTGATTGATTGCAGAATTTTGTAGCGAAGTGCGCCTTTTGAATAGCATGAAATCTGCTTTATTAAGCAACTATTTGATACAAAGGAAGAAAATGGTGGCCGAACCTGGAATTGAACCAGGGACACGCGGATTTTCAATCCGCTGCTCTACCAACTGAGCTATTCGGCCATATTTGATATGACAATCATTTGAACCAGTGCTGATCAGGACTGTGCCTTAGCGGTGCAGCTCAAAGGATGCGTATTTAATCTGCTCGACGCCGTTGAGTCAAGTTTCTTGGACATATTTCAATCGATTATTTTACGTTTGCAGGATGACTGCCACCGGTGCCGCCAGTGCGAGCTGGCTGATATCACTGCACCACTGGTATTGCTGAGGATCGGCGACGGCACTTGTAACTTGTGCGACACTTACTTCACAGGGGGTGATATCCAGGTGGAAGTGACTAAAGGTATGGCGGAACGTGGATAAGTCATTGTAATCATTAACCATCAGTTGCCAGTTTTGCTGCACTGTTTGACCGACGGGCTGCTCCATTGACAGCTCCGGCAAGCTCCACAACCCACCCCAGATACCTGTGGGAGGGCGTTTTTCCATTAAATAATGCCCGTGATTATTTCGAATGATAAGGAACCGTTTTGCTTTCACCGGCAGGACTTTTTTCGGTTTTCTGCCTGGTAGCTCAGCCACACGCCCTGCCTGATAGGCCATACAATCGGCCATCAACGGGCATATATCGCATTTTGCTGAAGTGCGGGTACACAGCATCGCCCCAAGATCCATGACCGCCTGCGTATATTCAGCGACATCCTGCTCCGGGGTGTACTTTTCTGCCCATGACCAGAGCTGTTTCTCTACCGTTGATTGTCCCGGCCAGCCCTCTATCGCCCGGTAGCGAGCCAGTACCCGCTTAACATTCCCATCGAGGATCGCATGTCGCTGCCCCAGGGCCTGCGCCAGGATTGCACCAGCCGTGGAAGGACCGATACCGGGCAATGCCAGCACGTCTTCATATGATTGGGGGAATTCACCGCCATGCTGCTCGGCAATGATGCCCGCTGCACTATGCAGGTTTCTGGCACGGCTGTAGTAGCCTAGCCCAGCCCAGTACCGCATCACCTCCTCCTGCGGAGTCTCCGCCAATGTCGAAATACCCGGAAAGCGCTGCATGAATTTTTCGAAGTAAGGGATTACCGTCGCAACCTGGGTCTGCTGTAACATAACCTCTGACACCCAGGTACGGTATAACGATGGTTCGACCTGCCAGGGCAGATCATGACGGCCGTATCGCCGGTACCAGTCGAGCAGACGATCGGCAAAAGCAGTCACTAGAATAACCCTTTGAGTTTGTCCTTTAACTTATCCTCATATTTGTCTGTCTGTTTTTTCAGCTCTTCCTTGGCCTTTTCTTCCGCACGACGTTTTTCAGCATCCGCTTTGTCCTTTAAGCGTTGTTTCTCTGCCTCGGCTTTGTCTTTCAGCCGCTGCTTTTCAGCATCGATCTTCGCCTTTGCCTGGCTCTCTAATACATCCGTAGTCGACTTCTTCAGACGATCTGTATCCAGATCATATTGCAGTGCATCGAAGGGGCCATGAACCCTGACAAATATCGGTTTATCCAGGATCTTTTCTACCGCCGTTTTTCCGCGTGGCAGCGCCACTGACGATACGACGTCAACCGTATCCTGCATGATATCGACATGACCTTTTGCGGTAACCTGCACCCGTTCTGCCGACATCAAGAAGTCATCGGTTCGCGCTTTACCATCTGCGAGTTTAACGGTGCTGTGAATCTTGTCGAACACGGTTACTTCACGTGGACGGTAATTCCCCATGATGGTTTTCGACATGCCAAAGCCCTTGCTATCGACATAATCTGCAACGGAGGAGCGCATATAAAACTCCGGATCAAAACCATTCACTGCAGTTTCCTTCATATCGAGTACGAGCTGTCCTTTACTGGCCTGTTTCAGTTGATTGACCGTCTCACCGACTGTCTTCACATCCATAGCTATGTTAACCGCGCCTTCCATCGTCATAGGCTTATCACCCATGATGTCGACGAGGAACGGATCAACGACAGGTCCGGCCTGCACCTGGTTGACCCTAAGGTCGATCGCATATGCGGGCTTTTCTTTTTGCACATTCACATTTACCGCGCTATTCACCTGCCCCTGCAATAACTGCATGGCGAGCGGCTTGATATCGATAATCCCGCCATGTGCTCTCGTTGTCATCAGGAACTGTTTGATCTGATATTCCTTTGCGGTTAAAGAAGCGATTTTGAGATCACCCTGGACATCAAGATTACGCATCATCTCGACGGGCAACTCAATCTTCTCATCACCGGTTGCGGCGCCTTCTACAGCTGCGCCAGGGAGAGCACCAGCGCCTGCGACAACGCCAGGTTTTTCAGCTGCTTCAACCACTGGTGGCATATAGTCATTGATATTTAACTGATCAAACGACAGGTCGTAACGCAGCTGCTGCTTGCCTATATCGATCACATGCAACCAACCACTCAATATACTGTCGTCGAGAGCCAGGTTAAAGTCATTCGCCTGCAGTTTTTGGCCATGAAGTTTTATCTTTGCTTTAATCGCGACATGATGTAATGCATTCGCTCTTGCCATCACGGGCAATTCCACGGCAACACGTTTTGCGACCTCACGCGCATTGAATGACTGCACTTCGATGTCGCCCAGAATAATGGGATCCTGCATAAACTGAGTGACCTTGATATCGGCCAGCGTCGTGGTACCCAGTGCCGATAGTTGTAACTGCTTCAACACAACACGCTGCTCATCCATCGATACATCGATAGATGACCTGACTTCTATCTTTTCCTGCTGCGGTATAAATTCATTGGCATTCGCAATGATGGTAAATACGAGATCGCGTAGCGTATACGTTGTTAACTCTTTATCGAAAGTTAACTGTGTGCTCATCTCTAATCGTGTATCTATGGCAGGCTGACTGTTTTCGATACGGGCACCAAACGTGACATCTATAGGCTCATCGAAAGCGATAGCACTGGTGGTCAGGTTCAGCTCTGAAACCGTTGCGCTGGTATTGCTGCTGCGATCATCGTACCTGATCATGGCATCAACGAACTCGAATCCTTCAACCCGTAGAGACTGTAACGGCAGAGCACCCTCTTTTTCTTCTGCAGGCTGTTGTGCTTTTTCAGCGGCTGTTGCTTCGCTTTCCATGGCACTTTCCGTGGCAGCTTCCGTCTGTGCCAGGCTGCTCCAGTTATTGGCGCTATTTTTAGCAACTTCCAGAGAAACATTTAAACCATGCAAACGGATAGTATTTATCTCCACTTCTTTTTTAAGCAGTGGTAACACATTGACTTTGACATCCAGTTGTCTGATAGCAGCAAACTGCTCCGCTTTGAACCCTTTTTCGTTACCTAATGAAACACGCTCAACCTTAAGACCAACCCAGGGGAAAACTGACAGGTTGATATCACCATCGATATTGAACGTACGGCCGGTTGCTTTTTCCACCTGCTCGATGATCTGTGGCTTGTAGTTGTTTGCATCAAAGGTTGCGGCAAATGCCAGCAAAGCGATGAATACCAGTACTAGAAATATGAATAAATATTTTATTGATCGAATTAAAACGTTCATCGTTCACCCTGTTCCTGAAATCTGTTCCTGAAGTTTATTACCTGGTCCATTCACCCGACTTGCCGCCGACCTTCGTCAATAAACCAATATCCGTCATCATCATGCCTCGATCCATGGCTTTACACATATCATAGATAGTTAGCAGCGTCACCTGAACCGCGGTCAACGCTTCCATTTCGACACCTGTTTGGCCTGAGGTCTTCACTTCAACGACACAGTGTACGAACTGTTCCTTTTCATCGACGTTCAGCTGTATATCAACATGGCTCAGCTGTAACGGATGACAGAGCGGGATCAGGTCAGCAGTTCGTTTAGATGCCATGACACCTGCGACTCGCGCAACGGCTAGCACGTCACCTTTTTTATGAGTGCCCTGAAGGATACGCTGCACGGTCTCGGCCTGCATCCGGATAAAACCTTCAGCCACTGCGATGCGCTGTGTTACGTCCTTATCACCGACATCGACCATATGGGCCTCGCCGCGCTGATTAAAATGATTGAGCTGATCGTCTGTCATTTATCTCATCCGGTTTTATTACTCTTTAGGGACGTTATTATGCCATTTTTGGGACATTATATTTAGCGGGTGGTTTCGTTGTTTTTAGTGTTTAGCATTTACTACTGGTGAATGGCATTTACTGTTGGTTTTTTGTTATACATTGCCGTAGTCGCACGGCCTAACTAAAAACCAACAGCTAAATACCAGACTACATAGCCAATGACTCAACCACCATTAATCGTTAAACTAGTAACAATGAGCATCACCATACAATTCTTCGCCAGCCTGCGTGAGCAGGTCGGCAAACAACAGGCGACTTTACCATACGAAGTCCCTGTTGATGTATCCACTGTCTGGACGAAGTCAACAGACAATATGGATATGCCAGATAACACACTCTGCGCCATCAACATGGAATATGTTAATCGCGATGCCATGGTCAGCAATGGCGATGAAGTCGCTTTTTTTCCACCAGTCACTGGTGGCTAATCCGCATCATGCCCGCGATCCTGTTAGACAATATATTCAACCCATGGGACGAGATTCAACGTCACCAGGCAGGGCACCTGCAATCAGGTCATTACGGTGCAACCGCCACGTTCGTCGGAACGATGCGTGATTTCAATATCAGCGAATCAGTCAGCCACATGACCCTGGAACACTACCCGGCGATGACGCAACATTACCTCGATACTCTATGTACACAATGTATTGAGAAGTATGGCCTCGATGACTGCCTGGTTATCCACCGCTTTGGTGAGATACGTCCTGGCGAACCCATCGTCCTTACAGCGGCCTGGTCCGGACACCGGGCACAGGCATTCGATGCCTGTCGCTACCTGATGGAAGAATTAAAGGCCCGCGCACCTTTCTGGAAGAAAGAAGTGACTGAAGAGGGTGAGCGCTGGGTACATAATGACCAACAAACAGAAAAGTGACGAGTTATAAATAGTACGTCATTACGAGCATAGCGCGGCAACCCCATCCATATGTTTGCCGCGCAATGACGCAACTAAAGGACTATTGTCAGATAAAGATTACTGTATCAGGATAAACAATGCTGTCTGGCCACGTTGCACGTTAAACAGTATCTGCTCGTCACTGGCCTTCACCATCTTCTTCATGTCGGCCAGTGACTTGACCGGCGCACGATTCACCGACAGGATCAGATCACCTTTACGTAAGCGCGCATTCCAGGCCGCACTGCCACGTGATACATCGGCAACCATGAGAAACTTGCTACCGCCTTCATCATGGCTCTCTATGACAGCACCGGCAAGTTTTACATTTAACTTCTCGCCAGCGAGTGACTGCTCGACTTCATCTTCGATGTAGGCAGTGAGTATTTTTTCATCACCATCACGGATCACCGAGATATCCATCTTTGCACCAACGCGCATCAGGCCCACCATATTACGCATCGAAGAAGCACTTTTTACAGCCACACCATTGATCTCTGATACCACATCACCGGCTTTAAGCCCGGCTTTATCTGCTGCAGAATCATCGACGACCTGTGAGATCACGACACCCTGATGCATCTCCAGACCAAAAGCACGCGCCAGTTCCGGCGTCAGGTTCTGCATGATCACGCCAAGCATCCCACGGCGGACTTCACCGTATTCGATCAGCTGATCCGTTAACTCGCGAACCATATTGATAGGAATGGCAAAACCGATACCAACGTTACCTGCCCCGCCCGATGCCAGGATAGCGGTATTGATGCCGATGAGCTCACCGCGAAGATTGACCAGTGCACCTCCCGAGTTGCCCGGATTGATCGATGCGTCGGTCTGAATAAAATCTTCATATCCTTCGATACCCAGGCCGGTTCGTCCCAGTGCGCTGATGATACCGGAGGTTACTGTCTGCCCGAGGCCAAAAGGATTACCGATCGCCACAGCAAAATCTCCGACTCGTAATTCAGAAGAATCGGCAAACGGTATATGTGTCAGTTTGAGTTTTTCCTGCTCGACTTTTAATATTGCAACATCGGCTTCCGGATCGGAACCGACTACTTTAGCCTCCAGTTGCTGGCCGTCATGCAAGGTAACAGCGATCTCATCAGCACCTTCGATCACGTGATGATTGGTCACGATATAACCTGCATCCGCATCGATGATAACGCCCGATCCCAGGCTTTTTACTTCTTTCTGTTGCGGAAGATTTTCAAACCCTTTAAAGAAACGCCTGAACAACGGGTCATTCAGTAACGGGTGGTTCTGGATATTGACCGACCCCCGCGTTGCGATATTAACGACTGCTGGACGCGTCTTTTCTATCATCGGTGCCAGGCTGGGCAAGGGTTCGCCCTCAACATAAGCAGGTATCGCAGCAAATACGTTAGATGTAAAAGCTGTAATGATTAACACTGTAGATAGTAAAAAAGGTTTAACCAATGACATACTTTCTCCTCATGATCATTTAATTCATCTGATAGACAGACGGCATTTTACATAGTTCACATAACGCAGATAGTAGCACGACTGGCGGCATACCCGCCAAGATCGGAAGGCAGCGATATTTAGACTCATTTAATAAATAAGCGTGACTTGATGTTAGGCAGTCGAGCTGATAAATTCTGCCAACTCTATTAAATATCAGGAAATATTATGCGTAATATCTATCGTTTAGCCAGCATTGCAACGGTATCTCTCAGCCTTAATGCATGCAGTAACGACACGGGCAACCAACAGGCACTGGATAGCCTGCAGCAGAAGGCCAGCTACAGCTATGGTGTGGATGTCGCGAGCCGTCTGCAACAGCAGGGCATCGAACTCGACGTACAAGCACTGAATCGCGGCATCGCTGATGCATACAATGGTGCAGAACTCGCGCTTCCTGAAGAAGAACGCTTACAGGCCAAGACCAGCTTTCAGGCGGAACTGCGCGACGCGCTCGTCAAAAAGCAGGCTGAATCTTCAGCTGCCAACCTGGAGGCAGGCAAAGCATTCCTCGAAGAAAACGCTAAAAAGCCTGGTGTAATCACTACGGACAGTGGCCTGCAGTATAAGATCATCACTAGCGGCGACGGCAAACAGCCCAAAGATACAGATACGGTAACCACACATTACCGTGGAACACTGATCGATGGCCGCGAATTTGATAGTTCTTACAAGCGTGACAAGCCGGCATCTTTCCCGGTAAAAGGTGTAATAAAAGGCTGGACCGAAGCATTACAGTTGATGCATGTCGGCGACAAGTGGCAGTTGTTTGTGCCATCTGAATTGGCTTATGGTGCGACCAAACGCAGCGAGTTGATCGAAGCCAACTCCACTTTGATCTTTGAGATTGAGCTGTTAGGTATTAAAGAAGAATAAGTGGCGGTTGTAAGTTAAAGGTTGTAAGTTAATAGCCTTTAACTTATAACCTTCAACTTTGTTTTATTCTATATTCTGGATCTGTTCTCGCATCTGCTCGATAAGAACTTTCAATTCGACTGATGCATTGGTACTGGAGATATCGGCAGACTTCGAGCCCAGGGTATTGGCCTCACGGTTGAGCTCCTGCATAAGGAAATCCAGCCGACGTCCTACTGCTTCATCCCTGGCCAGTACCTCTGTCATCTCTTTCAGGTGGCTATCTAGACGGTCAAGCTCTTCATCGACATCCATCTTCTGCGCGAGGTGAACCAGTTCCTGTTCCAGGCGATCCTGGTTCACCTCGACTTTGATCTGCTCTAATCGTTCACGAATTTTTTGCTGGTAGCGCGCATGGATCTCGGGCATCTTGCCACGTGTATCGTTGACGATCTGCTGGATTGCTTCACAACGCTGCAAGATCAGCTCCTTCATGCGCTCGCCCTCTCGCTCACGGTTTGCGATCAGGTCATCGAGCGCTGTGCTCAAAGCTGCCTCACTGGCACTTATGACTGGCTTCATATCCAGCGTTGATTCTTGCACTACACCCGGCCACTGTAAGAGCTCGATCGGATCAACCTCTGAGGGCTGATGTAACAGGTTATTGAGCTCATGACAGGCATGCACGAGGGCTTTGGCCTTCTGAAGATTAATATTGACAGATTCTGATTGCTGAGCAGCCACATTAAATCGCAGAAAACACTCGACCTTGCCGCGCTTTAGCCGTTTTTGCAGGATCTCCCGGAAACGCGTTTCACACGCCCTGAAATCCTCGGGCATTTTAAAGTACACCTCGAGAAATCGTTGATTGACACTGCGGATCTCCCAGACAAGCTCACCTTCATCCAGGCTTTGCTGTGTACGTGCGAAAGCGGTCATACTTTTTGTCATATTCGATTCTCTTTTACTTTTTATAACTCGATACGCTGAGTCTATCACGCTCCCTTTGCCGACCATCATAAAATCTTCCAGCCATGTATAATACGCGCATTTTAAACATTGAGATCACTGTCAATATGCGCCCAAGTAACCGCCAGCCTGATGAGATGCGCGCTATCCGCATCACTAGAAACTACACAAAACATGCAGAGGGGTCTGTATTGATCGAATTCGGTGATACTAAAGTTATCTGCACCGCCAGCGTGGAAGAGAGAGTTCCCGGGTTTTTACGAGGCAAAGGCCAGGGCTGGGTTACCGCCGAATACGGTATGCTGCCACGCTCCACCGGTTCGCGTATGCGTCGCGAAGCCTCTGGTGGCAAACAGGGCGGCAGGACGATGGAGATACAGCGACTGATCGGCCGTGCCCTGCGTGCCGGCATCGATCTTGAAGTACTGGGCGAAAACACCATCAGCCTGGACTGTGATGTCATCCAGGCAGATGGCGGCACACGCACAGCCAGCATCACCGGCGCATGGGTGGCACTCAATGACGCCATCCAGCACCTGCTAGATAAAAAAGTGATCAATAAAAACCCACTGCACCACCAGATCGCTTCTGTTTCAGTTGGCATATTCAACGGTACCCCGGTGCTCGATCTTGACTATGCCGAGGACTCGAATGCTGAAACCGATATGAATGTCGTGATGAACAGTGAGAATGGTTTTATAGAAGTACAGGGAACGGCCGAAGGTCATCCTTACAGTAAAGATGAATTAAACAGCATGTTAGCGTTGGCCGAAAAAGGCATAACTGAATTATTTACCGTTCAACGATCAGCAATCGAGAGTTAATACTGATGAACAAGATGACCAGGATAGTACTGGCCAGCGGAAACGCC
>Ga0316193_10003044_pt1 | contig 11984 bp, 5 predicted proteins | sample MerIslsedime2_MG_FD_207735 | JGI IMG/M metagenome (GOLD analysis project Ga0316193, IMG submission 207735) | Coastal sediment microbial communities from Maine, United States - Merrow Island sediment 2 | ecosystem: Environmental > Aquatic > Marine > Coastal > Sediment | place: USA: Maine... | reverse complement strand
CGCGACCTCTACGCCGGTCTGGGCGGCAAGGGAGTCGATCCGCGCCCGGACGTGATGTACCTGGCCGGTGTGCGCTGCGAGGGCTGCCACTTGGATCACGGGAGCGGCGAGACGGCCCTCGCCGGCGAGATCTCCTGCATGAGCTGTCACGGGCCCAAGTATCGCCAGATCTATGAGAACTGGCAGGCCACGGTTGCCGAAAGAGCCTCCGGCATGCGGCGACAAATAGACAGCACCGCCCGGCTGCTCGGCTCTGAACCGCCGGCTGCTTTCGAGGATGCTGTCATGAACCTCGAGCTGGTGGAGCGGGGCAAGGGAATCCACAATGTGCCTTACAGCGTTGCGGTGCTCGAAGCCGCACATGGACAGATCAACCGGGCGCGTGCCGAGGAAGGCTACGCCAAGTTGTCGACGCCGTGGCCCACCGCACCCTACGCATCGGATTGCCTGGAGTGCCACGCTGGGGTTGAAGCCTTGCGGGTGAGTGTCTTCGGTCGAGGCTTTGCTCATGAGCCGCATGTTGTGGGACAGGGGCTCGATTGCCAGGAGTGTCACTCCACACACGAAGAGAGAGACACCCAGGGTATGGGGCCGCTGAAGATCCAGTCCTCGTCATGCAACAGCTGTCACCACAGCGATCCCGCGCGCGATTGCGCGACGTGTCACGGTAACGTAATGGAGCGTGCCTTGAGCACCGACCTGGGCGACTTCGAGCACGCCTTCCATGTCGGTGACCTGGAGATCGGCTGCACCGATTGCCACGGCGAGCCTCCAGCCTTGCAGTCCTCGCCAGACCTGGAAGTCTGCTCGGACTGCCATTGAGGGTTGAGTCAGCCGTCGTACCTTCGGCTGACCTTTGGGGGCTTGAGGCAGTCGGCTCACCGCCGACTGGTCTCCGAGGGCTTGGGGCTTGGGGGTTGAATCGTCCGTCGCTGGCTCCGGCCGACCTTTAAGGGCTTGGGGTCTTGAGGTCCTGGCACCCCTAGGCCCTTAAGCCCTTACACCCCTAAGCCCTTGCGCCCCTATTGCCTTCAACGGTGCTAAGAGGTTCGTTCGGGTGGCTCGACTGTGGAGCGCCTCGTCGAGCGCCTCAACCCCCAAGCCCTCAAAGATCAACCGGTGCAGCGCACCGGTTGCCTCACCCCCCAGGATGGGTGGGCGTGATTACTTGTAGCCGAAGAGCATGGTGTAGATGATCAAGAAGATCAGCGCCAGACCGATGAACAGCGCGGTGAATCCGAACACCTTGACCGGCTTCTCCAGGTAGGAGGGGATGGGCTCCACGATGTGCTCTTCCAGCGTGCCATCTTCGACCAATCGCTCGTACTCGCCCGGCTTGTCGTACTTGAGCTCGTCGACGGTCATGCGCCCCGTGAAGATCACCGGATCCATTGGGAACTTGTCCGGCCGGAAGTGGGTGTTGAAGAAGTGGATGGTGAAGATGAAACCGGTAGCGAGGAGCGCCTCGTCACTGTGAATGATCGTGGCGACGTTCACGGACCAGCCTGGCAGGATACGGGTGAAGAACTCTGGGAACCAGAGCAGCAATCCGGTGCCACCAATGATGATGATGCCCCAGAGCACGGCGAAGTAGTCGAACTTCTCCCAGTAGGTATAGCGGCCATACTGCGGTCTCGGACCGATCCCGAAGAACCACTTGATGGACTGGACGAACTCCTTGGCATCTCGGGTTGTAAAGAGAATCGAGGTCGGTCCCATGACGACCTCCTTCCAGGACATGCCCTTGGTCTTCTTATCGTGGAGGACGTACCAGAGATGGAGGAGAAAGACGACGAAGAGGAGCACAGCTCCCATGCGGTGCAGTACGCCTGTCACGCCGAAGCCGCCGAGCAGGCGGGCCAGGCCCTGCGCCCAGCTCATGTAGGAGAACTTCAGCGCCATGCCCGTGAGCGACAGGGTGAAGAAGCTGACCAGCATGGTGAAGTGCAGGTGCCGATTGAAGCGCGTGAACCTGCGGAACAACGGCTTGTGATCGGGTTCGGCCAATGCCCTGTGCGCCTTCCACTCATCGCGGGAAAGGTACAGGCGCACCAGCCAGGCCAGGGTATGGAGCATGGCGAAGGTCAGCGTGCCGACCAGCAGGATGGTCATGAACCAGAAGGACCAGAAAAGCCATGGGTAACGGTCGGGATCGTGGTGCGTGGCGTGGGTCAGGTAACCTGCGAAGCGCCTGTTGGACCCTGCGTGGCACTCGCCGCAAGTTTCCACCACGTGGTTGCGACCCAGGGCCGAATCGGGATTCGAAGTCGGCAGGATGTTGTGGGTTCCGTGACAGTCGTAGCACTTGGCGGCACCGGCCGATCCGAGGCGAGAGACCTTGCCGTGGAAGGTATCGAAGAAGGTCTCGGCTTCCTCCTCGTGGCACTTGCCACACTGATCCATCATGGTGAAACGGAAGTCATTCAGATCGTGGCGCGAGATTGTGTGGGCGGTATGGCAGGAGATGCAGGTCGGGCGCTCGCGTCCTTCCTCCAGCTCTTCACCGTCTTCCTGAGGCCAGTGAATGCTAGTCCTGAAGGTCTCGGCGATGCCATGGTGGCACTGGGCGCAGGTCTCGGCCACGTTGTCGTGATGGATGGTAGAGCGCTCGTCGTCGGGAGGCAGCTCACGATGGGGACTGTGACAGTCACTGCAAGTTGCCGTGACCAGAAGCCCGCTTTGCAGCAGGCCTCTGCCGTGGATGCTGTCTACATAGCTGTCGACAATGCTGTCGAGCTCGGTTTCGATTCGGACCTCGGCCTGGCCGCCTTCCCGATGGCACTGAGCGCACAAAGCGGGAACGTTGCTGGGGAAGGTCGGCGAGGTGGGTACGGTCATCTTCTGGATGTCGTGCTGACCATGGCAGTCCAGACAGTAGGGAGCGTCGGGGTCACCCTGCGCGTGGAGGGTGCCGTGCAGTCCGAGCTCATAGTCGGCCACCGGTTCGGCGTGGCAGATGCTGCAGTCGGCCTTGGACTCGATCGTCTCGCAGGCTCGTTCCCGTGATGTGGTGACCTCGGTGTGGCACTGAGCGCAGGCAACCGTGGCGTGCGCCGTAGTGCTGAAGCGGTCTTCATCGACGGTCAGCGAGATCGTCTCCCCGTTCCTTTCCATCGTCAGATCGGGCTTGCGATGGCAGGTCAGACAGTCCTCGTTGGCCATGCCAGCCGGATAGAACACGCGACGGATCCTGTGAGGTGAGTGGCAGTCGACACAGGCCGGGATCTTGTGGGGCTCCTCTTCCCAGAGACGGCCCTCGATCACTTTCTGGTGAACTCTCTCGATCTGCCCATGGCATTGCGTGCAGGTGCCGGCGATGTTGTCCCGGTGAATGCTCGAGGCCGGGTCGGTGTGGGGCAAGATGTCGTGCGCTGTGTGGCAGGAGGTGCAGACCGCTGTGACCGTCAGGCCCTGCTGGAACAGGCCCTCGCCATGAATACTCATGGAGTAGTGCTCGAGGATTCGCTCCTGGTGGATCTCATGGGTCTGCGTGACCTCCGTGCCCTCCTGGTGGCACTTGCCGCACAGCATCGGGATGTTCACCACGGAGATCGGGGAAGTCTCGTCGGACGACGGTCGGATGTCGTGGCTGCCGTGACAGTCGCCGCAGAGCGGTGCCAACTCGTCGCCCCGCGCCGCCGCCTGACCGTGCAGGCTGCGTTGCTGCTCGGTTACCTGGCGACGGTGACAGCTGGCGCAGTTGGGTATCTTTTCGGAGACGAAGCCGATGTCGTGCTTGCCATGGCAGTCACCGCAGTCGGGGGCCCATTGGCTGTCGGTGGCTCGAAGTCGGCCATGGCTCCCTGTCTCCATTTCAGAGACCGGACCGTCGTGGCACATACCGCAGTCCACCGGTTCGGGCTCGATCTCGTCGTCATGAAAGCCGTCGCCGGCCAGGTCGGCATGGCAGTCGACACAGGTCATGCCGCCGTGCACCGAGGTGCCGTAGGCCGATTCGTCTACGAAGACAGAGATCTCTTCACCGTTGTGGAAGCCAGTCAGATCGGCGTCCGAGTGGCATCCCAGGCAGTCCTCGGATTCCTGGGCATGGGCCGGGGCCAGCAGAGCGATGAAGGTGAGGGCACAGGCCAGGTAGAGGATTCGTCGTAGAAATCTTACGGGAGCTGGACCAGCCATGAAGATTCTCCTGCGGAGCGATTCGTTTCGATCGAACCAGAGGGATTCGAAGGAGTGTCGAGCCTCGCAACTCGATGCCCCCCCTGGGTACTGTCTGCACTCAGAAGCATGGCGGGCAGAGGCCCTCGCTGCCACAACCGGAAGGGTAGGTCCCTTTCTCCAAAGGGACAGTAGCCGGGCCACCCCAAGAGGTAGGCAAACCGGTGTAGAAGGGTTCGACTAGAGAGGCCCAGGGGGCTATCCTCCCTTCCGCTGCAAGAACCCCCTGAACCCCTCTAGTCGAACCCTTCATAGCTCCCCGGGACTGTATTCCCGTCTCCTGCAAGACCCCGCCAAGGCCCCACTGCCCAGAGATCAGGCGGAAGGAACGCCTGGCTGCCTCAACCCCACTGCCCAGAGATCGACCCGAAGGAACGCCTGGACGCCTCAACTTCTCCCGTCGGGTATATTCTGGGGCGACAACGAACCAGGGCCTGCAACGTGCAGTAGACGACTCCGGACTCGAGCCAACCTTGATGCTGTTCCTCGGACTCATGGCAGCTGTTGTGGCCTTTGCGGCCTGCGGCCTGGTCGTCTTCATCTTCGTGTCCGAGCGTCTCGCGGGGCGGGCCCTGGCCGTTCGGATCACGACCGCCGTCTGTGCGCTGCTCTGGCTCGCCTTCCTGACCTTCCAGATCCTGGGCCTCCTGGATGCGTTTCGCCTACCGGTGGTTGTCCTGCTCTGCCTGGTGCTTCCAGTGCTGGTCCTGGTGCGTTTTCGAGAGAGGGCCGCAGTGGCTCTGCGCGTTGCCGGAGAGGACCTGAAGAACGAGCTGGAAGCGATCGCCACCGGGATGAAGAAAGAGCCTCTGTTGGCCGCGGGGGTCGGAGTCGTGGCGCTTCACTTGACGGTGAGACTGGCTCGCGTCATTGCCACGCCCACCTTCGGCTGGGACGACTTCACCTACCATCTTTTTCGGGCCGGCCGATGGGTGCAGACGGGCGGTGTGGGGCTGGAGCCCGCGCCCGACGCCTGGACCTACTACGAGTTCTTCCCATGGGGAGGAGACGCCGTTTGGGCCTGGGCCCTGATCTGGCGGGCAGGTGACGTGCTCGTGCCGATCCTGGCCATCGGGATCTGGCTGGCGATTCTGCTGTCGTCGTTCGCTCTCACTCGGGCGCTCGGTCAAGGGCCAGTTACCGGACTGGTGGTCGGATTGGCGATCGCTACCTTGCCGAGTCAGCTGACGCAGCTAAACACTGCATACGTGGACAACGGCGTCCTCCTCATGGCCTTGATCGCGAGTCTGTGCGTCGTCGACATGGAGCGGGACGAAGATCGAAACTGGAGCTGTCTCCTGCTCGGGGCGAGTTGTGGATTGGGTGTAGCCATCAAGCTCACCTTCTTACCCGTAGCGGCTGCGGGGGCATTGCTGACCATCTGGTGGGCTTGGCAGCGGCGCCGGCCAGGTTGCCTCGGGGCCTTTCTCGTCGGGTCGGCGATTGTGCTGCCGAACTGGATCTTCAACATCGTCCACAGGGGCTCGCCCTTCTATCCATTCAGGGTCGTGGAGTCGCTGCCCTACAACCAGGCTCTCGAGAATCTGCTGTCCGGAGCTCCGGCGAAGGACCTGGGCACGGCGCTGGGAGCGGCTCTGAAGGCCCTGCTGATCAACGTTCGGGATGTGGATCCCTTTTTGAATGTCGGCTGGCTGGGCCTCTGCCTCCTGATCTTGGGGCTGGTGGGTGGTTGGCGCAGATCGAAGGAGATTGGCAGTCCACTCTTTCTGGGCTGGGCGCTGGTCACCGCGGTTTCGGTAGCGGCACCGGCGCTGGTTGGCAAGGGGGTTCTGCTGCTGGCCCAATGGCTCAATGTGCTCGGTCGATTCTGGGTGCCAGGGTTCGCAGCTCTCTTTGCCTTGGCAGGCTATGCGGGAAAACGCCTCGTCCGCTGGACGGTGCTGCCCATTCTACTGATCGAGCTCTTCGCCTATGCACCTCGCAAGTGGCCCGCGCCGATTCCTGGTTCCACTCTGCGAGTCTGGCTAGTCGGTTTGCTACTGCTTCTTGGTGTCTGGCAGCTCTGTCGTCGGCGGGTCTCGAGCTGGAAGAGAGCGGTGGCTACGGTGCTGATGGTGACCTTGGCCCTGGTGCTGTCTACGGCGATCCGCGAGGTGACCCGGTACGACTGCTACCGGCTCTTCGCCAACTGGGAGCTGGACGACTTTCATCACAACAACTACATTCGTGGTTGGCCGCTGTGGAAGGAGTTGGATGAAGGAGAAGCTCGCACGATCGCTGCAACGGCAGGATTCGGGGGTGGTATTGGCCATAACTGGTTTCGCTATCCGTTGCTAGGCTCATCGCTGCAGCGGGAAGTCCTCTATATCCCCATCACGACCGATGGCGGGTTGATCAGCTACGAGGACTCGGCAGGGGTTGCGGTTGCAGCGGATCGGCGGGCCTGGTTGGGCCGCCTCTTGGACCGGGATGTGGACCACGTGGCGGCGCTGGGTCCCAGAAGCATCGAGCATGCCTGGGTCGAGGAGTTACCGGAGTTGTTTGCTGTCGAGCTGGAGTCGAAAGGGGGCAGCTGGATTCTTGCCCGAGTCGATCGCAGCTCGCTCGAGGCGCACCTGAACGCAACGCGATGAGGTGAGGAACGAATGAGCGCAGAGACAACCATGAAGTCGGTTGGCGGCGAAGGCGGGCTCCGCCTGAGTGCCATCGTTCCTGTCTTCAACGAGCGCTATCTCGTCCTGGAGATGCTCCGAAGACTGCTCGCAGTCTCGATTCCCGGTATTCGTGAGCTCGAGGTCATCATCGTCGACGATGCTTCCACCGACGGCAGCGCAGAGATCGTCGACGCGGTGGCTGCCGAGCACCCCGACCGGGTGCGGGTCTTCCATCACGATGTGAACCAGGGCAAAGGGGCCGCCGTGCGCACCGGCATCGAGGCCGCGACAGGGGATCTCATCGTCTTCCAGGATGCCGATCTCGAATACGACCCGCAAGATCTCGCCAAGCTGGTAGCACCGTTTCTCGAGGACGGGGCCGATGCGGTATACGGGTCGCGCTTTCTGAGCGCCGACCGTCGTCGGGTCCTTTACTTCAGGCACACACTGGGCAATCGGCTGATCACCTTCATGAGCAATTGGGCGACTGACCTGAACCTGACCGATGTCGAGACCTGCTACAAGATGATACGGGGCCCCCTACTGAAGTCGATTCCGATCCGTTCCAACGACTTTCGGTTGGAGATCGAGCTCACCTCCAAGCTCGCGAAGCGAAACTGTCGCATCTTCGAGGTTCCCATCAGCTACAGCGGACGCACCTATCAGGAAGGCAAGAAGATCGGTTGGAAGGACGGCCTCAAGGCGTTGCTGGCCATTTTTCACTTCTGGATGGTCGACGACCTCTACAAGCAGGACGAGTACGGCGGCATGATCCTGCATGCCCTTGAGAGGGCACAGCGTTTCAACGGCTGGATGGCCGACGCCGTGCGCCCGATGCTGGGCTCGCGAGTTCTGGAGATCGGAGCCGGGATCGGTAACCTGACCTCGCTTCTCGTGCCGAGGGATCGGTATCTCGCCAGCGACATCAATCCCGCCTACTTGGCCTACTTGGAGAATCTGAGCGTCGGTAAACCCTACCTGGAGGTGGCACTGCTGGACCTCGAGAAGGACTCCGGATTCGAGACGGTTACAGGCCAGTTCGACACGGTGATCTGCCTCAACGTCCTGGAGCACGTTGAGGATCCGGTTGCTGCATTGCAGCGCATGCGCGAAGCCCTCCGTCCTGGAGGACGGCTGGTGCTGTATGTACCGGTCGGCCCGTGGCTCTACTCGAGCCTCGACGAGGCCCTGGGCCACCGCTGCCGATACTCCGCCGAGAGCCTGAAGTCCGAGCTCGAGATTGTCGGCCTGCAGGTGGAGGAGACCCAGCCCTTCAACCGGGTCTCGGTGCCAGCCTGGTGGTTCAACGGCAAGGTGTTGCGTCGGCGATCCTTCAGCCGCATCCAGCTCAAGATCTTCGACTTGCTGGTGCCGATCCTACGGCGTGTGGACCGCTTCCTTCCCTGGCCAAGTTTGGGCCTTATCGCGGTCGCAAAGCGACCGCGATAAGGGTTGAGGCAGCCGTCGCTGGCTCCGGCTGATCTTTGGGGCTTGGGGGTTGAATCGTCCGTCGCTTGCTCCGGCCGACCTTTGAGGGCTTGGGGTCTTGAGGTCCTGGCACCGTTGAGGGCAGCAGGAAGGGCAAAAAGGGCTTAGGTACGTAAGGGCCTAGGGGTGCAAGGCCGCGTACGAGGTCTCCCTCACTGCCCCAAAGATCAGCCCGGCGAAGCGCGGGCCGCCTCACCCCTCAAGCCCTTACAGGCCGGTCGGACGTACGTCCGAGCGCTTCAACCCCCAAGCCCTCAAAGACCGACCGGAAGGTACGACCGGTCGCCTCAACCCCCGAAGCCCAGGCCGACGCTAGTCCGCCCGGGCTGAGATCTGTCGGATCTTGAAGGCCAGCCCGATCAGCACCAGCACGATGACGGCCAAGGAGACCAGCAGGCCCTTGCGTCGGAATGCCAGCTCGTCCATGGCATCGATCCCGGCGGCGAAGGCAGCCTCTGCGTGCTCCAGGCCTCGGGCATGGGTCTCCATGAACTCACTGTCCTCGTCCACCGAGAACCCGTGCACCAGGACCTCGAGTCCGATCTGTGCGTCGACCGCCTGGTCGATCTCGGCCAATGCATGGCGCGTCTCGACGCCGCCGCGTCGCGCTCGGAGCAGGACCCGCTCCGCGCCGGCAGTCAGGGAGGTCAGCTCCCGCATCCGATTCTGGATCGCGCCGGATACCCTCAGGCCCTTCGATTCGTCGGCCAGGAGAGGTTCCGAGGCATGGCAGGTGTCGCAACGGATCACATGCCCTTCGGTTATCTCGCCGGTCACCGGATCCTCGTAGGTGAACACGGTCCGACCCAGGCGGAACTTGTTGAAGAGCCGCTCGAACTCCAGACGAAGCACCAGGTCAGCCCCTTCGCCAGTCGCCAGAGTGTGATTGGGCAGCGTCAGCGCCTGGTCGATCAGCCAATTGAATAGCGCTTGGCCTTCGAGGCCCTGCGCCTCGGCTTCGGCCATAAGGGCATCCCGGGTCTCGATATGGCTTTGGCGAATGGCTTCTGGCTCCTTCAGATACCCCGCCACCTGCTCGTTGGCGCCGTGACAGAACTCGCAGGGAGTTGGCGGAGGAGGTGAGAGCATGCCCACAGACGGTCGCACGATTCCATGATTGCCGTGACAGGCGGAGCATTCACCCAGGCTGGTCATCCTCACCGAGGCTTGCGGCTCGGGGTCTTCGTGACAGCCCGCACAGCCATCGGGGCCGGCCTCCGCCATGAACTCATTGTGTAGCTCGAACGCGGCCAGCTTGGGGCTGGCGCGGAACATCTCGGCCTCGCGCCCGTGGCACTGACCGCAGACGAAGGTCACCGAGTCGAGACCAGGTGGAGCCGCGCCATGGTTGCCGTGGCAGTCGTTGCAGGTCGGGGCTGAGAGATCCTCCTTGACCAGGAGATTTGCGGCATGGACGCTCTGTCTCCATCGGGCGTACTGATCGATCGGCAGCGGTTGTCCGTTGGGCAGCTGGTAACCACTCATGCGCTCCGGATCACCGTGGCAGTCGCGGCATGTTTCGGCCACCTGCGTCGGGTAGACCAGAGAGTCGGGATTGCCGGCCGCCAGGATGCCGTGAACGCCATGGCAATCGACGCAGGTGGCGACGTTGAGATCCCCGTCCCGGAGCGCTATGCCGTGATGGCTGGTCCAGTACTCGCGCTCCTGGTCGACCCGGGCGTCGGGCTTGAAGCGCCTCATGTAGGTGGGGTCCGAATGACAGCGACCGCAAAAGCCCGGAATGGCATCTCGCTCGGGTGTCCCGACATAGGGGTTCTCGCCCCAACCCTCATCCATCGCCGCCATCATGTCGTCGGCGCCTGCTGGGTCGGGATTGCCGCCATGGCAGTCGTGGCAGGAGAGACCTGCGGCTGCATGGGCTCCACCGCTGAAGTCCTCCATCATTTGCAGGCTCTCGGCCTCGAAGAGATCGGCGTCGGCGTGACAAGTCTCACAGGAGGTGGGGCCCTGGCCGAGCACGGGCGCCGCGGCGATCGCCAGCATGGCGAGGGCCAGCGTCAGAAGAGCCGATCGCTTCATGACTTCCTCCCTTCTATCTGGCCCTCGACCGGGCCCGCATCGTGGCGCGTTGCCAGACCGAGTAGGAGCATCAGCGCACCAGTGCCGACCACGATGAACAGGGGTGTCAGCGATCGGTACCCCCAGGCTGTCATGCCCACGATGTACACCAGGGCGAGAATTCCGATGAACGTGAAGGCTGGGCTGCGCCCCGTCCTGTTGACCTTCCCATCCAGGAAGGGAACGAGCATCATGAGCAGCCCACCGAGACTGAACAGCAGGATCGGAATCGCCTCGTACTCGATGCCGGCGATCTCCCCTCCAGGGACCAGCTTGAGGGTCTCGAACATGAACATGAAATACCACTCTGGCCGGATGTCTTTGAAGGCGGGCGCAAAGGGGTCGGCTTTCTCTCCAAGCTCCCATGGCAACAGAGCGGCGATAGCGGCGAGGACTCCTAGAGCCAGAATCCAGCCCCAGAGATCGCGCATGGCGAAGTCGGGGAAGAACTTCATGGGGCGCTTGCCGTCGGCTTCCTCCTGCTGCTTCGGCGGCACGCTCATCCCCTGGATCTGAACCAGCATCAGGTGAATCCCGAGCAGCACCGTCGTAATTGCGGGCAGGATCGCCACGTGCCAGCCGTAGAAGCGCGACAGGGTCCCACCGGTGACCCGGTCACCACCACGCAGGAATCGAAGCGCCCACTCTCCGACGATCGGCACCGCGCCGGCGATATCGGTTCCGACCTTGGTGGCGAAAAATGCCAGTTGATTCCACGGTAGCAAGTAGCCCGAAAAGCCGAAGGCCATGGCGAGGAAAAGCAGTAGGCAGCCGGTGACCCACGTCATCTCACGAGGCTTGCGGTAGGACTTCGTGAAGTAGACGGTGGCCAGATGGACGAAGGCGAAGAAGACCATCAGGTTGGCCGACCACGAGTGGAGCGAACGGATCAGCCAACCGAAAGGCACCACGGTCATGATGAACTCCACCGACTCGAAGGCCTCCTCCGCCGATGGTCGGTAGTAGAGCATCAGCATGATTCCGGTCACCACCTGGATGACGAAAAAGAACATGGTCATGCCGCCCAGGTAATAGAAGACCGAGAGTCGGTGTGCCGGCACCGTCTTGTGTGCGGCGAACTCCTGGGCCTCGGCCACCGGCAGGCGGTCGTCGAACCAGGCGCGGACGTTTCGAGCGAGATTTTTCATGGCTCAGGCTCGCGAGACGACGATGGTTTGGGGTTGACCCGAGCCCTTGAAGACCAGGTCCACTTTGAAGGGCTCCAGCGGCTTGGGCGGCGGACCGGCGACGACTTGTCCGTGGAGGTTGTACTCACCGTTGTGGCAGTTGCACCAGATTCGCTGCTTGTCCTTCTGAAATTCGACAATGCAGTCGAGGTGCGTGCAGGTCCCCGCGAAGGCCCGGTACTCGGTCTCGGAGAGGCGCACGAGAATGACCGGATCGGCACCGAATCGCACGATCTTGAAGCCCTTCTCGAGCAGCTCTGCATCGTTCGTGGGGCCGGCCTCCACCTGATTGGTGCTCGCCTCGGGAACCTCGGGTGGGCTGACGAACCGGAGAACTGGATAGAGGACTGCGACAGTCAGAGCGCCTGCCGCCGTGCCGAGGAACCAGTTCAGGAACCGTCGGCGCGAATTGCCGGAAGGAGTTGTCTCGGTCATGGAT
>Ga0316193_10003043_pt1 | contig 11986 bp, 9 predicted proteins | sample MerIslsedime2_MG_FD_207735 | JGI IMG/M metagenome (GOLD analysis project Ga0316193, IMG submission 207735) | Coastal sediment microbial communities from Maine, United States - Merrow Island sediment 2 | ecosystem: Environmental > Aquatic > Marine > Coastal > Sediment | place: USA: Maine... | reverse complement strand
TAGATTTGAAACTTCCAGCAACAATTTACTTGCCTCCTTCTCCCAGGTAGCATTCGATGACGTTTTTATCGGCACAAACTATTTCAGGCGATCCGTCTGCTATCAGGTTCCCGAAGTTCAGGACGATGATGCGGTCGGCAATCTTCATCAATTGCTGCAGCTTGTGCTCGATAATCACCATAGCCGGGCCTTCACTGTGCAGCCGGCCGAAACGCCCCCCTTTGTGTAAGCGATTAATCGACTTGGCCATGAGCTCTGTTTCGGCCGGGCTCAATCCCCCGAAGGGCTCATCCAGCAGCAGCAGCTCCGGCTCGGTGGCAATGGCGCGAGCCACTTCCAAGCGTTTGAGATCTCCTTGAGAAAGGGTTGAGGCCTTCTCCAGCGCCATGTCCGATATGCCGGCAAATTCAAGCGCGTCCATCGCTTTGGCTTCAACCCGTTTGACCCATTCGCCCCGTTTCATAGATCGGGGAGATAAACACGACACCATGACATTGGCAATTATCGGCAGACGCCGAAACGGCCGCATATTCTGAAAGGTACCGGCAATTCCAAGATTGACAATGTCCCAGGTTTTCATGCCGACAATTTTTTGGCCTTTAAAACTGACCGTGCCGGTGTCCGTTTTCAGAATTCCCGTAATCAATCTCAGGAGGGTGGTTTTCCCGGCACCGTTCGGTCCTATCAAACCGACAATTTCATCCCGCCGCATACTGAAACTGACATCACTGACGGCTTTAAGCCCGCCAAAGCTCTTGGAAACAGTGTCAATTTCCAAAAAGGGTGTACCCATTTCAAATCTCCTCCGCCTCTTCTCGCAACTCCCGCCGTGAGACTTTGCCCACATCCGTTTTCGGAAGCTCGCCACGAAATTCGATGATACCCGGAACTTTGTAATGGGCCAGGTTCTGGCGGCAAAATTCCATGATCTCTTCTTCGGACACCTTGCCCCTGGCCTCACTCTGCAACACCACATATGCCTTTATAATATTTCCAACCTTTGGATCCGGCACACCGACCACGCCGGCGGCTTTTACCTGGGGATGGTTGTACAGCACCTCTTCCACATGGCGGGCAAACACCGAATAGCCTTTAAATTTAATCAAATCGCGTTTGCGGTCAAAGAAATGAAAATAACCTTCTTCATCCATCCTGACCAGATCACCGGTCCTCAGCCATTTTTTCCCATCAAACTCAAGAAATGTTTCCTGATAGCTTTCAGGGCGATTCCAGTAACCCTGCATAATGTTCGGGCCATTCAGTATCAACTCCCCCACTTCGTCGATGGGCATGAACTCCGTACCCTCCACGTCGACGATGGCAGCGGTGACACCGGGCAAAGGAATGCCAAAAGATCCGGTTTTGGGTCTGTCATGTGGGGTGGCGTGGCTGACGGCGGTGGTTTCGGTCATACCGTAACCTTCCAGTATTTTGGAATTGGTGCGTCTTTCCCACTCTTCAATCGTGGATTGGTGCAGGGTATCCGCCCCGCAGGCGATTAACTTGAGCCGCTTCCAGTCAACCCGATCGGTTTTCTCGTATTCTTTCAGATATTCAAACAAAGTGGGGACACCAAAAAAACCGGAGGCCTGATACCGCTCCATGGCTGTAAGAATGGCATCGATGTCCGGCGTGGTGAACAGCACAATGGTGGAACCCTGGGCCAAACCACTGAGCATCACGACCACCTGACCATAAATGTGAAAAAATGGTAAAAACGCGATGATCTTTTCCCGGCCCTCCTCAAATATGGTCCAGAAAGACTGGACCTGCATCATGAGCGCCACCATATTGTAATGGGTTAAGACCGCGGCCTTGGGAAGCCCGGTCGTTCCCCCGGTGTACGGCAGGGCGGCAATGTCATTGGATGGATCAATGGTGATATCAGGCTTTTGGTCCGGGGCTTTTTTTATCAAATCTTTAAATAGGTGCAGGCCGGCCTGTTGGATATGGTCCGCTGTAGGAACCTGCATTCCGCTGTAGGCCTTGCCCAATGCACTTTTGCCAAAGGCGCGTTTGAGGGTCGGAAGATAGTCGCCGATGCTTGACAGGATGATATTGTCCAAATCGACGTTGGTTTTCTCAACGTTGTCATACAGAATGTCTTCGCAGATTACTGTTTTTGTTTCACTGTCCGTTAACTGGTGTTTGACTTCCTGGCTGGTGTAGACCGGACTAATCGGCGTTATCTTGGCACCGACTTTTAAGGCGCCGATATAGGCAATCACATACTGGGGACAATTTAGCAGGTATAATCCCACCGTATCCCCTTTGGAAACTCCGAGATCTGCCAGGGCTGCGGCAAATTGATCGGTCAACTTTTTCAATTCCCCGTATTTGATCTTTTTGCCGTAAAATATCAGGGCAGCCTTGCCACTGTATTTGTCCGCCATCTGGTCGAATAATTGGGGCACCGATATGTCGGGGACTTCCACCTCATGGGGAACACCTTCCGAGTAGTACTTTAACCAGGGTTTGGACATGTAAACGTCTTTTGGTTCCATACGTATCCATTCTCCTACAAAGCAGAATTATTTTGACACTTTTTTGTTAAGACTTAATCAATTTCTATTATGAGCTAACAGCTATGAGCTATGAGCTTCTCCATTTTAGTGCATCGATGTGGCACAAATCCGACAGCTTTTACGAGTGGCCACGTTTCGGATCTTGCACCGGGGGCACTCATTTTCGATTTTGTCCCTTATCCATGGCAGCAAACCCTGGGGCATAAAAAGCAAAATTAGTATAATGACGATGGCAAACAGTAACATTCTGAATTCCGGCAAAAATCTAAAAAACTCCAGCAACGGGAACAGAATAAAAACAGCACCGACCGGCCCCCAGATAGTCACCACTCCCCCAAAAACCGACCAGATAACTACCTGGAACGACATGGACACTTCCAGGGTCGAGGGATCGGCAATCCGCATGAAATGGGCATAGAGTCCACCGGCGATACCGGCAAAGAAACCACTGAGGCAAAATGCCAGCAACTTGTAGCGGGTGGTGTTGATGCCGGAAGCTCGCACCGCAACCTCATCCTCCCGGATGGCATGAAAAATAATCCCGATATTGGAATCCGTAATTTTCCACATAATGGTACATAGAACTAGCATCACCAAAACCGCAATATAGTAATTGACGACCCGGGACCGGGCCAAACGGTCTAAACCGGAAATACCCAATTCTCCTCCGGTTATATTGGGGATGGCAAATACGATCCCCATCAAAATAATGGGAAAGGCCAGGGTTGTAAGGGCAAGATACGTGCCCCGTAATCGGAGACAGGGAATGCCGACAATCAGGCCCGCTAAAACTGCACCCAGGGCACCTAAGGGAATGCTGCCCCACGGTGGAATATGGACATGCTGATTTAGCATAGCAGCTGAATATGCCCCAACCCCAAAGAAAAGGGCGTGCCCAAAATTCATCTGGCCGGTAAATCCGGACAACAGGTCCCAGCTGGCCGCAAAAATGGCAAATATACTGGCAAGAATCAGAATCCGTAATAAATACGGATCATTGGTGATAAGGGGCAACGCCAATAAAGTAAGAAAGAAAAGCAACACAATCATCCGGCTGGGCAATACAAATACTTCGGTTTTTATTATAGTGAAGAACTTTCTAATATAGTAACGAATCAGATTCATTTCTATCTCTCTTCCTCAAAAGCAACGCCAAAGAGGCCCTCCGGCCTGATTAACAACACTAAAATCATGACAGAAAGCGCAACAGAACCCTTCAGAAATGCGCCCATGGGAATCAGGAAAACCACCGCTGCTTCGGCGAATCCCAGAATGTAGGCTGCGAAAAAACTCCCTTTAATGCTGCCCAATCCACCCAGAACCACCACCGCCATCATCATGATCAGCGGGTGCAGCCACATGAAAGGATTAACGGTAGTCAGAGGAACTACCACAGCACCGGTAAAACCGGCCAGTGCCACAGAGATACCCATGGTTATCATGGCCACCCGGCTCTCATTCATACCCATGAGGTTGGCCACCTCCCGGTCCTGGGCCGTTGATCGAATCGCCAGTCCCAGCTTGGTCTGCATCAGCAGGAGCCGGAGGGCGCCAAGAATGACCAGGGCGGCGATAAATGTAATCAGTTGTTGATAAAAGACTTTTGCGCCAAAAACCGTAAAATATCCCTGAATCAGAGCGGGCACGCTGAGGTAGTCTCCGGTGAAAATAAGCAGCATAATTTCCTGAAAGGCGATCGCCAGCGCGATGGTACTGATCAAAACCGCAGCCTCATGCTCACGAATGGGATCGATAAACAATTTATAGCAGATCAAACCCAGTAATGTGATTAATGGGATGGCAACCAGCATCCCCACAATAGGGTGATATCCCAATTTCCGGGTTATCATATAGATACAATAGGAAGCCACCATGAAAAAGGCGGTATGGGCGATATTAACAATGCGCGCCACGCCGAATATCAAAGAAAAACCAATGGCTAATAGGGCGTAAGTGCTCCCGTTGATCAGGCTGGTGATGATAATATCCAGAATCATGCAACCTCACTGTCAGTGTCAAAATGAGGCCCCTCCCGCTTGGCGGGAGGGGCAGTTTTAAGTCAGGGTTACCCTATTATTTGTATTTCTCGATCATCGAGGGTGGTATCTTGAACGGAACAATACCTTTATAGGTAACTTCGGGAGCTCCCTTGGCAGCTACCCACTTGTTGGGCCAGACTCCCACAAGCTTGCCATCCTGCCACTGGACCCCCAGGCTGGTCATATATCCCGGCCCCCATTTCAGTTCGTGCAGCGGACGACCCTGTTCATCTTTGAGGTAAGATACTTTACCCCCCGGCGTTTTAAATTCACGAGCCTCCATAACCTTGACAAGTCGATCCGCATCGAGAGTACCTGTCATTTCGATGGCCGGCACCAGGGTATAAACAATCGCTTCATAGGTAGACGCGGTGTAAGGGGGCACTTCACCGAATCTCTTAATGTATTTGTCAACAAAGGGCTTGGTAAGCTCATTGGTCTCAACACCCCGGGCATAGGTATTCATGGTAAACACATAGTTGCCTTTCCCCTGAGTGGCCTCCCAAAACCCGTCTTTCTGGGCCTCGACGTTAATCCCCGCTAGTACAGCCGGTATGTTGAGCTCCCCGGCCTGTCTGGCGAAGGAAACCCCCACCGAAGCGGAAAAAATGGTAAAGATCACATGGGGTTCTGCACGCTGAATCGCCGAAAGTTCGGCGGTCACGTCCGTGGCCGCCTGGGAAGGCTGCCAGACCCCGGCCACCTCCATGCCCACCTTGGGGATAAATCCTTTGGTTGCTGCAATCATGGGTTCGACCCACATGGCCTTTTCTGCGACAATGGCCACTTTTACCTTGGGAATATTCAACGATTTTTTCAGAATCGCACCGATGGTCGCCAGTTGAATTAACGCTGTCCGCCCCAGGAATTTTTCATTGAAAGGGGTGCCCCGGAACCAGTATTTATACCTGTCGTAATCCTCGGCTACCCGGAGGCAAAGTTTAGAGTGTGAGGCACCGCAGCCAATGAAGATTTTCTTGTAGTCCATGGCAATGTCCTGCATGGCGAACACAGCCTCACTCCTGAAGCCGCCCACGACAAAATCCACCTTATGCCTTGTCAACAACAATTCCATGGCATTGGTGGCGTCGGTCATGCTCAAAAACTCGTTTGAGTCGGCCTTGACGATTTCGATTTTCATTTTCTTGTCACCGACCTTGACACCGCCTCTGGCGTTGATTTCCTCGGCCGCCATGGTGGCGCCGTTCCAATGACCCTTGCCCTGAACAAACTGCATCGGTCCGATCACGCCAATCTTAATTGTTTTTGCACCCCAGGCCGGGAAACAAAAAGTCACTATTAAAAAGAACGCCAGGATAATGACCAACAATGATTTTAGATTTTTCATGACTGCCCTCCTCCGTGGTTTGGGTTAAAAAATCTATCGCAAACATTCATCATTCGACCGGTTTAATTTTCACGATGCCAAGTTTTATTTATTTCCTGCCTGCAAGGGAACCCTCACTAATTTTTCAGAATCGATTAGTAAGGTGAGATTAAGACGAAATTATAATAGCTTAACAACATCGTCATAATCAAATCATTTAAATTTTGTCAAGTAGAAATTTATTTTTTTATTGTTGACAAATATTCGTAATATTATAAGCCTTATTTATGTGTGATACATTGCACGTTTTACGTGTATTTAATTGCACGCTATATATATTTTTTCAATAAACCGATCCACGGTTCCTAGGAATTAAAATTCGAAATGATAATCAATAGTTGCATGTTTAAAGAAAAAATGAAAATTTTGTAATTACTGAATACTATTTGGGATAAAATTTGAAAATACCAATTTTTTATGACCGATTTGCTTGAAGCAGGACCAAGCATTTTAAAAAAGCAGAAAATAAGAGGGTAACTGATGGAGCATGTAATGATTGTCGGTGCGGGCTTTATGGGCTCAGGTATCGCCCAGGTATGCGCCCAAGCAGGATACAGGGTCTATCTTATGGATGTAAACGAAGAAGCTCTCAACAAGGCACTTGCCGGAATCAGATGGTCACTTGAAAAATTTTCATCAAAGGGTATGTTAAAGGAATCTCCCCAAAAGGTTATAGAAAGAATCACCATTGTAAGTGATTTAAGCAAAGCCGCTGATGTCGCCTGGGTCATTGAAGCCGCCTTTGAAGAACAGGCGCTGAAAGAACAACTGTTTAAACAACTGGATCGCCTGGTTTCAGCGGACACACCCCTGGCCACCAACACCTCTTCCATTCCTGTTACCCATTTGGCCCGGGCAACCAAAAGGCCTGAAAAAATTCTAGGCCTGCATTTTTTCGGACCGGTACCGTTCATGGGCCTGGTCGAGGTTATCAGAGGAGAAAAGACATCTGACAAAGTATTCAACCGGGGGGTTGAGTTTGTCAAATCACTTGGCAAAACACCGGTAAAGGTTCATAAGGACATACCCGGATTTGTCATGAACAGGATATTTGGTGCTGCTTTCCGGGAATGTGTGGACCTTGTGGCCGATGGAATTGCCAGTCCCGAAGACATCGATATCGGGATGAGACTGGGATACGGCTGGAATATCGGACCTTTTGAAATCGCCGACAACGCCGGTTTGGATACTTTTGCCCGGGTAGGCGAATCCATGCTGGCACTGGGCGAAGAGCATCTGGTGGCCAAATCCGATTTGATAGTGAAAATGGTTAATGAAGGTCGACTGGGGAAAAAGGTAGGCAAAGGCTTCTATCGCTATGGCAAAGACGGCAAGAAGGTGCCCTGGGACAGTTAGTTGAAGTCGATATTCGGATTTGTTTCGAATTTCGTAATTCGTGTTTCGGATTTACTTCGAAAGGAAGACAAGTTGCCATTTGAAAAGGAAATAAAGGTACTTAAACAACGTCGCGCTAAAGCCCTGCAAATGGGCGGCGTCGAAAAAATTAAAAAACAGCATGACCAGGGCAAGTTCACTGCCAGAGAAAGAATTGATCGGCTTTTAGACCCGGATTCCTTCCTTGAGGTCGGCATGTTCAATCATTCCGATGTGGTCGGAATGGAAGAAAAAACGCCGGCTGATAGCAAAGTGGCTGGCTACGGCAGAATAGATGGTCGCCAGGTGGCCGTGGTTTCAAATGATTTTACCGTTCTGGCCGCCACATCGAGCAGAATCGCAGGTCGTAAAGAAGGTGAGCTTAAAGTGCTGGCAGCCCATCGCGGATATCCCGTGATTTATCTGGGTGAGGCCGGCGGTGCCCGCATGCCGGACATCATGGGATCCGCCGGACTTGCTTCCTATGGCGGAGGCGGTTTTGATACCTACCTGCAGATCATGAGCCGGGTGCGCCAAACCCCCATGGTAACGGCCATCCTGGGGGAATGCTACGGCATGCCGACCTGGATGGCATGTCTATCCGATTTTGTTGTCCAGGTCAAGGGAAGTGCCATGGGCGTTTCCGGTCCCCGGGTGGTGGAACTGGCGCTGGGGGAAACCGTGACCGATGAGGAACTCGGCGGCTGGCAGGTGCATGCTGAAATTACCGGGAATGTGGACCGGGTTGCTGAAAATGAGGAAGAATGCTTTCAGATCATACGGCAATATCTGTCTTACATGCCGTCGCACTGTGATGAACGGCCGCCGGCCTCGTCTGTCCCGGATGGATCCGGTGCAGAAATGGACCAGATTCTTGAATTACTACCCGAAAAGCGTAACCGCGGTTACGACATGCATCGGATTTTGAATTTCATTGTGGATAAAAACAGTTTATTTCCGTTAAAACCGACCTTCGGCAAGTCGGTGATCACATCGCTGGCACGCATTGACGGCAACGTGGTGGGGATCGTGGCCAACCAGCCGATGTTTAATGCCGGTGCCATGGACACCGATGGGATTGACAAGGTCACCAGTTTTCTGTGCCTGTGCGACTCGTTTAACATACCGCTGCTGTTCTTGCATGATATTCCCGGGTTCCTGGTGGGCAAAGCAGCTGAACGCCAACGGGTGGCGGCCAAGGTTATGAATTACATGAATGCCCTGGGTCTGCTGACCGTTCCCAGGATCTCAATAATCGTGAGAAAAACCTACGGGATGGCTTTCTGGAATATGTGCGGCTCGGGATGCGCCACCGACTTTCTGGCGGCATGGCCCTCGGCGGAAATGAGCTTTGTGGATCCAGCCATCGCCGCCAATGTGGTGTACGGTGGCAAACCGTCCGCCTCGGACAAAGAATCCAGGGAATGGCAGGCTTTAAAGAAACAACTGGTGGACGACGCATCTCCTTACGGTGCCGCCGGAAAGCACTTTATTCACGATGTGATTGATCCGAAGGATACCAGAGCTTACATTGTCAGAGCTCTGGAGATCAGTTTTAATGCCCGCCGGAAAGGCATTGGCGAACACAGGCTCGCAAACTGGCCGACAAAATTCTAAAAAGGAGCAACTAATTAGCAATTGAGCTTTGCTCAATTATTGGAGGCTGTCATGGGTAAGAGAGTATTAAGGACAAAGCTTTGCGATATGCTGGGGATTGAGTATCCGATTTTGAGTGCCGGGATGGGCCCAACTTTAATCGGAGAAAGCGCCGGAGCACCGGTGGAACTGGTTGTGGCTGTATCGGAGGCCGGGGGGCTCGGGGTTCTCGGGGGAGCCGGATTTACCGTGGATGAGCTTCAAAAAGCTATCCACGAAATCAAAGCCCAGACCGATAAACCCTTTGGCGTTGATTTGCTGTTGCCCAAACACCTGGATTTAGGCGGAGGGATGGGCATGAAAGACGTCGATGAGTTACCTCTGAGCAAGATTCTTGAAAAATTTCCTAAATCCCATATAGATTGGTTCAACAAAGTCAAAGAAGAGATGCAGCTGCCGGATGTCGAAATCATGGTCCGGATGAATACCACCACCATGCGTCCGAAAGAGTCCATTCAGATTTGCCTTGAGGAGAGGGTGCCGCTGTTTTGTGCCGGTCTTGGCAATCCGGGTTTTATGGTGGCAGACGCCCATGCCGTCGGAATGAAGGTCTTGGGGATTACCGGAAATGCCAAAAATGCCCGACGGATGGCCGAATCCGGCATTGACTTGCTGGTGGCCCAGGGGCATGAAGGCGGCGGTCACACCGGCCGGATCGGCACCATGGTCCTTCTGCCGGCAGCGATCGATGCCGCTTATCCCGTCCCCGTGCTGGCAGCGGGCGGAATCGGCGACGGTCGCGGACTGGCAGCATCTCTGGCCATGGGGTGCATCGGTGCCTGGGTCGGCACACGCTTTCTGGCGACCAACGAGGGCGGCGCTCTTGACATCAATAAACAAAAAATCGTCGAATCTTCCGATGAAGGCACGCGCGTCAGCAGAGCGTACACCGGTAAAACCCTGCGGGCCAGTTTCAACAGATATCACGATATCTGGGATGCATCAGGGTTAAAACCCCTGCCCTTCCCGACCCAGGTACTGCTGTCTTCAGCCCTTCTGGCAAGCTTTATTGAAGCGAATAAAACCGCCTATGTTGGAGGACTTGCCGGCCAGGTATCGGCCCTTATAAACGAAATCAAGCCTGCCCGCCAGGTACTTGAAGAAATGGTTGAGGAAGCAGTAGATATTCTAACCCGGCAACTGCCGGACAATGTGGTTGCCAAATAAAGGTTTCAGGTATCAGGATTGAAAAGTCTGAAAATTCTGTGGATCAGAATCTGAACACTGACACCTGACAACTACAACCATAGAATGGCGTAAATATTTTGCTTAGGGTAGTCTTCTAAGGAAAACCCAGATGAAGCTACTTGAGGGGTCGGGGAGTTTCCCGCGTAAACTCACGTTTAAAGCGCAGTGGATGATCGCTACCGCAAGCGGATGCTGGCTGAGACCATTAGGGTTCGTTTTGAATGAACAGCTTTAGCCGCTGATCTTCATTTAACCACATCGCCCGGCATTGAGCCCAATGTTTGGATATCATATCGTTATCTGTTCATTCATTACGAACCCTTAGGGTCGAGTTCATGCGGTTTCGGTGGTGATTATCCACGTAGCGCATCGGCTTTGAAAAACTCCCCGACCCCTCAGCTATTTATCCGTCAGGGCGGCAACCCCGGGCAGGGTTTTACCTTCGATAAACTCGAGCGAGGCGCCGCCGCCGGTAGACACATGGGATACGCGGTCCGCCACCCCGGCCTTATTAACGGCTGAGGCGGAATCACCACCGCCGATCACCGTCGTGGCCCCCCTGTCAGTAATGTCGGCCAGGATATTCGCAATTGCGTATGTTCCCCGGGCCGTTGCATCAATTTCAAAAACCCCCATCGGGCCATTCCAGACAATGGTTTTGGCAGATTCAAGAATTGTGCTGAATGACCGGATGGTTTGGCTGCCGATATCGAGACCCACCCAACCTGCGGGTATGTCCTGGGCATTAACTTCTTTGAGTTCGCCGATTTTGCGTGCCTTAAAATCAAATGCATCCGACACCAGGCAATCCACCGGCAGGATGATCCTGTCGCCCCCCTCGGCTAATATATCCCTGGCATAATTTACTTTGTCATCTTCCAGCATGGAATTTCCAATTTCCAGGCCCAGGGCTTTAAAAAATGTAAAGATCATCCCGCCGCCGATAATCACCCTGTCGACCTTGGGCAACAGGTTGGTGATCACGTCAATTTTGCCGGATATTTTGGCGCCACCGAGAATTGCCATGAAGGGTCTTTCCGGATTCTCCGTGACGCGCCCCAGATAGGCGAGTTCTTTCATCATGAGATAGCCGGCCGCACATTGATCGAAAAAATGAGTCACGCCTTCTGTGGACGCATGGGCCCGATGGGCGGTGCCAAACGCATCGTTGACAAAAAGCTCACCAAGCCCGGCAAGTTTTTTGGCAAAGACAGGATCATTGTCTGTTTCTTCTTTGTAGTAGCGAAGGTTTTCCAGCAGCACTACATCGCCATTTTCAAGCTTGTTGACAGTTGCCTCAACGGCTTCTCCGATACAGTCATTTACGAAACGGACTTTCTTTTTGAGCATATCATTTAAAACCGCGACGCAGGGTTCTAATGACATTTCCGGTACGCGAGCTCCTTTGGGTCGACCCAGATGCGACATGAGAATCAGCTTGCCACCCCGATCAACGATATTCGTAATTGTCGGCAAAGCGGCTTTGATCCGATTATCGTCGGCAACTGTGCCGCCTTCCAACGGCACGTTGAAATCAACCCGCATAAGAACGCGCTTGCCTCTGGGTTCCAAATCATCAACTGTTAGTTTCGACATGGCCACCTCCCTATTCCGGATAAACCGGAAATGTGAAACAATATTCAATTCCAATTTTCACCCTGTGAACTTTCTTAAGGAGAGCCGTCTCAGACGGATTGCCACAGGGCAGATGATCAAATATTCCAAATTTTATATGAAATTTAGCACTTATTCTTCACTTCCTGCAAACCATAATATCATTTTATCCGATCAATCCAGCAGCATTAATCGAGTAGAAC
>Ga0316193_10003042_pt1 | contig 11989 bp, 11 predicted proteins | sample MerIslsedime2_MG_FD_207735 | JGI IMG/M metagenome (GOLD analysis project Ga0316193, IMG submission 207735) | Coastal sediment microbial communities from Maine, United States - Merrow Island sediment 2 | ecosystem: Environmental > Aquatic > Marine > Coastal > Sediment | place: USA: Maine... | reverse complement strand
AGATCCTCAGCCTCGAAATGTGTATGCCATCACAGCATGCGCAGGTCCTGGTGCCCGGTGATGCCGGCGACCTCCATGATGTTCAGTCCCTTTGCGAACAGTCGCTTGATTGCCTCGTTGCTAAGACATCGGAGCGGAGGTACTCAATGGCGGCCCGTCGTATCGCACGCGTGCAGGAGCGCTTCACCGCCTCGGTGGTGACGCCGACAAAGATGTCACCGTGCAGGGTGCGCGCCCACCTTGGTAGCGAACAGCAGCACGGGGCTCAAGGGTCTTAGTCTGCATTTGCTGGCCCGCCGAACCGGAACAGATTCGTGCAGGTTGGTTCGCGTTTGCCTATCGGGTGGCCGGGTTAACCTTTGTCGAATAGATTTGCTTGGGTTCCATTCCGAATCTCGTGAACGTAACATGAACCGATGTCAGTTGCGGCCCCAGACAGCCCTGTCGATGTAAAGCAAATGCCAGCGGAGGTAGAACTGGTGTTGGGTGACAGCGGCAACGCGACGCTCCAGTTTAGGGGGGTCTGGGCCATTCGCGGCCGTCCACCCACTGCCGACGAAACCATGCGCGAGCTGGACCAGCGCTCGGGAATACGGACACTGGGATTTGCAGTCGATGATCTAGGTGGTTGGGATTCGGCACTGGTGACTTTTCTGGTGCGTATCATCGCCACCTGCAGTGCGCATGAAATCGAGGTCGATCAGTCGGCGCTGCCTGATGGTGTCCGGGGCCTGCTGAAGCTGGCATACGCGGTACCCGAGCGAACAGGGGCCAGACGTGTCGAGAAGTCCGAACCCTTTCTCGTACATTTGGGCAAGGATTTTATCGACCTGGTGCAATCCACCGGTGAGGTCGTCGCCTTTCTTGGCCTGTCGGTGCTCTCGTTCCGGCGATTCCTGACCGGCAAAGCACGTTACCGCAAAAGCGATCTGTGGTTGATCATGCAACAGGCGGGGGCGGATGCGCTGCCGATTATCAGCCTGGTGACTTTCTTGGTAGGGATGATCCTCGCGTTCATAGGGATTCAACAACTTGCACGCTTTGGTGCCAAGATCTACGTTGCCGATCTGGTCGGGTTGGCCACGGTGATGCAAATCGGCGCATTGATCACCGCAATTGTTCTGGCGGGGCGCACGGGTGCTGCCTTTGCTGCCCAGATTGGCACTATGCAGGTTAATGAAGAGATCGATGCACTGAAAACCCTGGCCATCGACCCGATGGACTTTCTGGTGCTTCCACGGATGTTGGCGTTGATGCTGATGACCCCGCTGCTGTGCGTGTATGCAGACCTTATGGGTATCCTCGGTGGCGCCCTGGTCGGGACGCTCGTCGGAGACACCACCCTGCTGCAGTATTTCCAGCAGACCCGTGCCGCCATTGGCCTTAATCACGTGGCCCAGGGGTTGATCAACGCGGTTGTATACGGCGCTATCGTGGCGGTTTCAGGCTGCCTGCGTGGTATGCAGTGTGGTCGTAGCGCCTCGTCGGTGGGCCTGGCCACCACCTCCGCGGTGGTGACTGCCATTGTCTTCATCGTCATTGCGGCCGCCGTGCTTACCGTTGTCTACAACGCACTGGGCTTTTGAAATGATTACCTTCTACCCGGAGCGTCTCTCAACCGCAGCGAGCAAATCGGCCAGGGGCTATTTGCCATTGTGCGCACACCCCAGGCTACGATGTCTGAAATCGCAAATGGAACCCGGCCGGAGTCCGTTTTCGGCGATGCGTACAAGGATCATCAGCTAGTGGAGAAGACGGATGCCCAGTCAGCCATCATCCGCTTTGATGACGTCACACTCGCTTACGGCGATTTCGTTATCCAGCACGGTCTTTGCTTCGACATCATGCAGGGTGACATTTTCATCATCATGGGCGGCAGCGGCTGCGGCAAGAGTACCGTGATGCGCAGCGTCACCGGGCTGCTTAGACCCAAAACGGGGCGTATTCTGTATCGGGGCGTGAGCTTCTGGGACGCGGATGCCGCCATTCGCGCGCAGACCATGCGCGACTACGGGGTTATGTACCAGAGTGGTGCGCTGTGGAGTTCCATGACCCTTAAAGAAAACGTCGCCCTGCCTTTGGACCAGTACACTGATCTCAGCCCAGTGCAAATCGCTGAGATCGCCTCCTACAAACTTGCCCTGGTGGGCCTTACCGGGTTCGATGACTTCTATCCTTCGGAGATCAGCGGGGGCATGCAAAAGCGCGTCGGGGTTGCCCGGGCCATGTCGCTCGATCCGAAGGTCCTGTTCTTCGATGAGCCGTCGGCGGGGCTGGATCCACTCAGCGCACGATTGATGGACGAACTGATCCTGGAACTGCGCGACAGCCTGGGCACAACCATGGTGGTGGTAACCCATGAGCTGGCAAGCATTTTTACCATCGCCGATGACTCGGTGTTCCTCGACCCCAAGACCAAGACCCAGCTCACTACCGGTAATCCTGCCGAACTGCGCGATCATAGCGAGATCGCCGAGGTCCGAACGTTCCTGAAGAGAGGCGAGAAATGAGCAGCAAAGCCAATCCCATGGTCATCGGTGGATTCGTGCTGGGTGCATTGACCCTGACGGTAGCCGCGATCCTCGTGTTCAGCACTGGGACTTTGTTCCGAGCAGCGGATTCGATGGTGAGCTATTTTCCGGGCACCGTACAAGGGTTACGGGTGGGTGCCAGCGTGGCTTTCAGAGGCGTGCAGGTCGGACAGGTAACTGACATAGAGCTCAATTTTTATGGGGACGAGCAGCGTACTGAAGTGGCCGTTTATTACGAAATCTGGCCCGACTCGCTGCGTGTTGTCGAAGGTGCGCTGGGAAAAAATCGTGCCGCTGCCTACAAAACGGTGATAGAAACGAGGGGACTGCGGGCCCAGCTGAGCAGCATCAGTATGGTGACCGGCCAGTACCAGGTATCCCTGGTCGAGGCACTCGGCACACCGACGAATTTCCTGAACCGAAAATGGGACGGCGACCGGATAGAAATCCCCGCCATTCCGGCTACGCGTGACCGGCTCGCCGATATGCTGCAAGGACTAGACCTGGACAAGCTGATAACCACGGCCACCGACGCCCTTGACGGCATCAGGACATTGTCCACGGACCCGCAGATAAAGGCCCTCGCCGGCAACGCCAACCAACTCCTTGGCAAGACCCAAAAACTCATCGAGGATGCGGAACCGGTGCTCAAACAGGTCGATGGGACGCTGGCAGACTACTCCGTGCTGGCAAAAGCGCTTGGCACCCGCATTGATGAACTCGCCGGTCACCTCGAGGGGACCCTGGCGGACATCAGCACGCTGAGCGTCAATCTGAACACGCAGGTGGCGCCGGTTTCGCAATCAGCACGAGGTGCTCTGGCCAGTGCCGACAAGGCTTTCCAATCTATCAGTGAAATGACCGGCACGCAGTCGGCCACCCGCTATGATCTCGATCTGTTGCTGAAAGAGGGCGCCGGAGCAGCGCGTTCGCTGCGCATTCTTGCCGAATATCTGCAACAGAATCCTGATGCGCTTATCAAGGGCCGATAGTGGCCCGGAGACGTGACATGAACATTACTCCCGCTCAGATTCTGGCGTTTTTACTACTGGCAGTCGCTTCAGGGTGCGCCAAGACACCACCGCCCGATATCTATTTGCTGGATTCCGCCGCGCCCTCGCAGCTGCCCGGTTTCGAGAAGGGCATTGCGGTCGGTGTTGGCCCGGTAGAGTTGGCACCATACCTCGACCGTGGGCAAATCATCAGTCGCGAGAGCGCGACCAAGCTCAAGGCCTCGGAAGGGCATCAATGGGGAGAACCGCTGAAAGCCGGATTCACACGCGTGCTGATGGTGAACCTGGGGCTGGAACTGGATAGCAACCGCATCTATGAGTTCCCGACCCGACAGCGCCGCTCTCTGGACTATCAGGTGGCGGTTGATGTCCTGCGCTTTGATGGCGTTCTGGACGGTGAGGTCGTATTGGCTGTGCGTTGGACGCTGCTGAGCGGTGACGGCAAGCGCGTACTGCTAAGCAAGGTATCGGGCATCGAAGAAACGGTACCGCAGCCAGGCTATGAATCCTTTGTCGGTGCGCAGAGTCGCGCTGTGGTGCAGCTGGCGCGGGAGATTGCCGACGGCGTTCGTGATCAGAGCACGAAGGATAAGCAATAGCTCAAATGCCGGGTACTCTGCCTCGTTGGGGTCAAAATGACGTTTATGCGTCTATGCTCCGAGCATGACCCGCTGGCAGATTATCGAGTCTTGACGAGCACCGATGCCGTCGTGCCTACCCGCAACCTCACCCTCTCCGGAACGGTGTCGAGCTTGATGCGGACCGGTACCCGCTGAGCCAGCCTGATCCATTCGAAGGTCGGTTTGATGCTAGGGAGCAGATCGTAACTCGTGCTGCCGTCCTGTTGCGCAATGCCCCAGCCGATGCTCTCCACAACACCCTGCAGCGGAATCTCCGGGTAGCTCATGAGAGAGACCGTCGCCCGGTCGCCGGGATCAATATCACCGACCACCGTTTCGCGAAAATAGCCCACGATCCGATAACTGTCGGCGTCGACCAGCGCCATGACCGGTTGATTGGCGACAGCCTGGCTGCCAATGCGCAGGTCCAGGTTGGTAATGTAGCCGCTGACCGATGCGCGCATCTCGGTGAATTCGAGATCCAGGCGCGCGGCTTCCATTTCCGCCCGCGCCACGTCATAAGCCGCGACGGCCTTATCGTAATCGCGCTTGGAGATTCCGCCGGTCTTTACCAGTTCCGTGGCACGCTCGTAATCCGACTTGGTGCGGACTTCCTCCGCGGTCGCCTTGGCCAGGGTCTCTTTGAATGTTCGTGGGTCTATGCGGAACAGCAGTTCGCCCGCCTCTGCCGCCTGATTATCGGTAACCGGCAAATCGACGATCGGACCGGATACCCGTGGGGTGACCTTGATCACGTTGGCACGCACCATGCCATCCCGGGTCCAAGGATTGTTTAGGTAATCCCAGTATTTCCAGCCAACGGCCAAAATCGCAACGAGGACGACAACGCCGGTTGCCAGGGCTTTCCTGTGACTTTTCATGATGGTATTACCGTCGAGCTGATAACCACGGTGTAGATTGCCACCAGGGCAAAAAACACCAACGAGGGATGGGAGAATTGAACAACGAGGCCACGTTGCTCCATGACACGTAGCGTCGCCGAGGCACCGGCCAGGCCGACGAGGGCGGCAACAAACAGCGGGGGAAAGTAGACGCCGAGGATGGAAAAGTCAGTGGGCATAATGCTCGAAGCCTCCTCAGGTTCGATAGCGGGGCTGGGTCAAAGGCGAGTCACCAATAATGCTGTAGCTATCCGCCATGCGCGTAAGCAGGCCTTCCTCCGGTCGGTGTCCCTGTTGCAACGCCTGGCTCATCCGTTGCACGTTTTCCATCACTGAATCCAATTCACCGGTAACTGGGGTCTCGAGTGACTCGGGGATAAAACCCCGCCAGGCAGCCAGCTTGCCGGGCAGGGTGGTGATTTCGTAAAGGTGATACGCGCGCAGGACACGCCCCAGGGGCCCCGATGATGCGTTCTGGAAATCCGAAAGATACCGTGCACTGCGCTGGAATCGCCGCAACTGCCACAGCAGCCTTTTCTCTGGCAGCGTCGACACAGGCACATGAGCGGTGATCAATGACGTTGCGCACAGCAGGAAGATCATCAACGCCACATTGGCTGCCGAGAGGAAGCTGTATTGCTGTTCGTTGGATACGGCGATTACCGAGACAAACAGTGCCAGGCCGATCGAGCGTGCGATTACCTTCTGCGGTTCGTAGTAGCGGTATGCGATGTAGAAAGTAACTGCGAAAACAGCGACGGCCAGCGGTAGAAAACCTTCAAGTTGGGGCATCAGAAACATGTAGAACAGTGATGCGAATACCAGGCTGACGGCCACTGGGCGGTACAACAGGCTGACAGGATATTGCGGCATATTGGACAGCTGCATACTGAAGGACGCCAGCAGCCCAAGGTATTTCATGCCGCCTGGAAACCCGGGAATGTATAAGACAAAGAAAATACCGAGCCAGAAAGTGACAAAGAAACGGGCCGTGGCAGCCAGACGGTCGAGGTCTACAGTCGTCCCGGTGGTTATTTGTATGCTCGAATCAGGCTGCGCTTCCTTATCCGGCCAGAGCAGCAGGCCTACAACGGAGTACACGGCCACGCCGAGGCCGGTTTCCAGGCTCCGGATGACGGCAATCTCAAATGCGTCGCGCAGATCCGAACCCATATTGGTGGCGACGATGGCAACGACGAAACCTGAAACATACCAGAAGTATGACTCTCGCGGATCGCCCATTTTATAGGTACAGAAAGCCAGCCAGGCAGAGATGCAAAACAAAAATGTCCAGCGGTCCTGGGGAAACAGGCTGACGATGACGAGGGTGACGACTGCGCCAACCAGGGTGCCCATGAGACGCTGCCGACCCTTTTTCAGGGACTCGCCAGTGGAAGGCAGGCTTACGACCGCCACAGCCAGCGCCGCCCACTTGGGGTTGGGCCAGTCGAATGACAGGGCCAGCCAGTATGCGATGATGGTAGCCAGGGCCACCCGGAAGGCTTGGCGGAATCTGGGCGAGGCAAAGAATATCGACGTTTCTGTCATGGCTGAACGATAGCAATTTTTCTCGCGAGTGATAATCGTTGCTCGGAAGTGTCCACAGGGCCGGCGTCGGTGCAGGCCTCGTGTTCGCTGTTCACCTGGAATAGCGGAGCGGCGGTTGATCCCAGGCAGGAGTCAGCCGGTACTGTTTTCCCGTCTTGCGCAAAGTACCAGAGGGGATAAAAATAAGGCAGACGATGATCGCGTCCAGCCATTTGCGGCCGTATTGCGCAGTCTGCGCCCAGTGGGGCATTAATTCGGCGGAGCAGCATGGACTCATGGCGATCGGAGGATGACTTGGCTGTCCAAGACCGAGTTGAATTTGGGGACTTGGATGTCCCAACATCTTTCACGAGATCAAAAACTTGCATGGGTTAAGCGGGACAGTGGAGGCCAGCATGCGCTGACCGCCATGGAAAGCGAAGCGAAGGCGGTTAGTCCCCGGCAGCCGCGAGGCGATACTGTTTACCCGACGTGCGCATGCGCGCCAAAGGGGAAACAAAGATCGCATCCGAACGCGGCGTCCAGCCATTGGCGGGAGTTGTCTTTCTACGCAAACCAGCGGGGCGTGTAGGAAGGCAACGGACGCCGGGCGGCCGGGGCACTAACAGGTTGTCGAAGATCGAGTCGATTTTGGGGACTGGGATGTCCCAAAATCTTTCACGAGATCAAAGACTCGCTTGCCTCGACCTCAGATCTGGAAGAGCAGACAGCAGCGCGGCGACAGTGGTGGCTGGCCTTGTCAACGGTGCCACCGCGAAAAGCGCGCCGGCGAACCTCTGTCCTGGGCAGATTCAGGTACCGAAATGCCCATTTCAGTCGGATTGCATGTCAGGCTGACGGCCGAGAAAAGAAGCCAGCAGAGAATGCTGTCGACGAAAAGGCCACATACAGTGCCTATCCGCTGGAAGCGCTCGCAATCGGGACACAGGTTTCCGGTGTCTAGAGCGCGGCCGACGATCGAGACACCCAGACCGCTTTAAACGGCAATTCTAATGACGGGAGTTGATCTGCCATGTCAAAGCAAATCTGCGATTCGGAGTTTCCCTGGTGCCCAGCGGACGCCAGAGCAGGGGATTTTTACAAGCTTCGCTTGAACGACCTTTCGCCCACGCAGTTCGCGGTCGGCAAGGCGGAGATCCAGGTGCGAGCCGGGCGCCTGCGCAAGAAGTTCCAGAAAGACCCGGGCAAGCTGCACGACTATCTGCGCACACGTCCGATTCCGATCCTGGTGCGGGGAGACAAGTTCTATCTTGTCGACCACCATCACCTGGCACGTGGGCTTTACGAGGCCCTGCACGAAAAGCTGGGCAAGGATCTGTGCGTTTACGTCAAGGTGCTGGGGAATGGCAGCAGCCTCGAGGAGCCCTACTTCTGGAAAACCATGTACCAGAACAATTGGGTATACCTGTTCAATGAATCCGGTGGCGGCCCACAGGCCCCGGCCTCCCTTCCCACCCACATCAAGGATCTCAAGTTCGACCCTCACCGCAGTCTGGCGTGGATCGTGCGAGATCATCACGGATACCTGAAAAACAATGCGCCGTTCTCCGAGTTCAAGTGGGCGAATTTTTTCCGTTCCCACATGCTCCTCGATCAGGACCTGCTTGCAGGCAGACACACCTTCGATGAATTCGCCTTCACTGTCGACGAGCACGGCAGACTTGAACTCAATGATGACGGTAAAGAGGTCATCGACGAAGCGATGTTCCTCGCCAGCAGTGCCGAAGCGAGGGGGCTTCCGTGGTTCCTCAAACTAGGATCACTCCATGACAAAAACAGCCGAGAAACATAAGACGAAGTTCCAAATACCCTTCATGGAGGGGGTGCTGCCGATCAAAGGGTCACAGATGCCGGCCGAGATCATCGCCGGCCTTACCCTGGCAGCGTTGGCGATCCCCGAGGTCATGGGCTATACCAAGATCGCGGGCATGCCGGTGATCACCGGCCTGTACACCATCCTGATACCGTCATTCTTGTACGCTATCTTCTGTTCCTCGCGGCACCTGGTGGTCGGGGCCGATTCGGCGACCGCTGCCATTCTGGCGGCCGGCCTGGTGGGGATCGCCTCGGTTGGATCTGACCAGTACCTGGCACTGGCAGCGGTGCTTGCCTTCATGGCCGGAGGGTTCCTGATACTGGCGCGGATCATCGGCCTGGGGTTTCTGGCTGACTTCCTGTCGCGCACCGTGCTAGTTGGATTTCTCACCGGGGTAGGGATACAGGTCGCGTTCGGTGAGATCTCCGGGATGCTGGGCCTGAAGGGTGGCGGTCATGGCACCTTGGGCAAGATCTGGACCGACATTCAGCAGATCGAACAGATTAACTATTACGCGCTGGCTACCGCGCTGGCAGTGCTGGTGGTGCTGATCGGCTCGAAGAAGATCTCCAAAAAAATACCTGGGGGGCTGATCGCGGTAATCGGCGCCATCATTGTCAGCTGGGCGATCGATTTGGGTCAGCATATGCACGTACTGGGTACTGTCCCCAGCGGTCTACCGCACCTCGGGCTGCCGGAGGTCGACTGGAGCCTGGAGCTAATCATCAAGCTCATTCCGACTGCGTTTGCGATGTTTGTGGTCATCCTGGCACAGAGCGCCGCCACCTCGCGCGCCTATGCCGCACGCTACAACGAGAGATTCAGTGAGAATACCGACCTCGTTGGCCTGGGCATGGCCAATATCGGCGCCGGCCTTTCCGGTACCTTTGTTGTAGCCGGCAGCCCGACCAAGACCCAGATGGTCGACGGTGCCGGCGGACGCACGCAGCTGTCGCTGATCGTTACCGCAGCCATCGTGCTGATGGTGCTGCTGTTTCTCACCGGACCGCTGGCCTACATGCCGGACGCGGTCTTGTCGGCGGTGGTTTTTCTGATCGGTGTCGACCTGATCGACTTCAAGGGGATGCGCAGCATCTACGAGCAGCGGCGATCCGAATTCTGGGTGGCCGTGATTACCATGCTCGTGGTCGCTTTGATCGGGGTGGAGCAGGGCATCATCCTGGCGGTGGTGCTGTCTTTGATCGATCATACCCGGCGTGGTTATCTGCCGAAGAACGCCGTTCTCGTCCCGACTAAAAACGGTGTGCTGCGTGCACAACCGGTAGCCACCAAGGCCGAGGCAATTCCGGGCCTGCTGATCTACCGGTTCACCCACAGCATGTACTACGCCAATTCACAGCAGCTCACCGAAGAGATCACCGGGCTGGTCAATACTGCCGAGCCACCACTGCGATGGCTTTGCATCGATGCCTCCGCGGTTGACGACGTGGACTACTCTGCGGCGGAGACCCTGCGATCCCTGTATGAAATTTTGAAGGATAAGGGGGTGCGCATTGTGGTTGCGCAGGTCATGGATGACGTCAAGCAGGAAAGCCGCTACAAGTTGCGGGAACTGTTCGGCGAAGATGCTTTCTTCGATACGCTGGATGATGTCATGGAAGCATTCCGGCAGGAGATGGCTCCATAGACCAAGTAAGCTATGGTGGTGGTTTGGACTGAGGCCATCTTTGCTTGAAGTGACGTCGTAGCGGCAGCCGGGGAAAGGGCCCCAACTGAAGCCGTTGCAACGGCAATAGTGCCAATATGAGATTTGATTCGGAGAGCTGTTCTGGTTTATTTCCGGTGAGCAAACCATAGCTGAAGTAGCCAGCTAACGGCGGCAGCGGTAGCTTCGGCCTGAAAATCGGACGGTCGCCGCACCCAGGCTGAACTCCCGCTCGGGTCGCTTTGCGATCAAATTGCCAGCTTTTTCCGATGCCTGCAATGCGCATGAACCTATCGCTCACTGGTGGCTTGGCGAACGGCAGTTCATGATCGGGAAGAGACGAAAAATCCACCCATCGAGGCGGCTTTCTCTTTGCGGCAGTGCGGTAGCGGTTTCGTCCGTCGGGACGTTCTTGCCTCTCGTTTCTCGGTTACCTGATTGGAATTGCGGCTCCGCATTACGTTCCGCCAAATTTGCCTCATCGCCCATTCCATTGCTAGGTGCCGAGCAAGCCGCGTTTACGAGAAGATTGCTGAAAAAAAACCCGGTTTATCAATTTCAGGAGGGTGTTAGCCTCTCCTCCGTCCATTCGCGTTCAACATTTTAACGAAGGTATCCGTCATGTCGATATTGCTCCCAAGAATTTCAGTTTCTTTAGCGTTCTTTTTGACGCTCGTCCTGTCATCCGGCCAGTTATTCGCCTCTGATGACCTCAAGCGTGTCGTTGAACGGAAGAACGTCGAAAAAAGTGCGGCAGTTGTCGAGGCTATCAATGCGCAGAACCGAATCGTCACACTGCGCTCGCTCACGCGAGACGCTTCGGTGGTCATGGAAGTCGGCGATGAAGTACGCAATCTCGACCAAGTCAAGGTTGGTGACCGGGTGGTCGTCGAGTTCCTGGAAGCAATGGCGGTCGATTTGAAAAAGGGCGGTGGTATGACGCCTTCAGCCGGAGTTGGGGGGGCAGCGGCGCGTGCAAAACTCGGAGAAAAGCCCGCGGCCGTGCTGGGTGGTGCGTTGCAGGTTGTCGCCATGATCATTGCGATTGACCCCGATGAACCTTCTGTGACCCTGCGGGGGCCAGAGGGGAAAGTGATCGAAGTGTTGGTCCAATATCCAGAAAAGCTGGCGGAGGTGGATGTTGGTGACCAGGTCGTCATCACCTACAAACGCGCCGTGGTTGTTGCGGTAACACCATCGCCGATCAAATAGCGCAGCAGATCAAAGCAGCGTAAGACTCTTTCTCCGATCAGCCAATCGGAATCCCGCTTCAGCGGGGTTCCCTTGGGCCCGTTATGAGTGAAAACACCGGTTAGCAAACCCCGCGCTGTAACCCATCTTGACGGACTGGAGGATCGGTCAGCGTCCGTCCGGTTCTGGCCGATTCTGTTCTCTAATTTCGGGGCCTGCCGTCAACTGCTTCCTACAGTTTCTGCCGGCCTGCTGAAGGCCGAGCAAGGTGTTTCGTTCGAGGATGTGGTTTTCCATCTTATGGTGGGCGACGTCCTCGATACCGTCGATCACCCCAATCAAGAGCGTTATCCAGGGCAGCAAATTCATGTCATTGCTATTGAAGAATACGTCTATCTGGTTCCGTTCGTGGAGTCGGAAGAAGAGGTTCTTCAGCGGGGTGACCTCCTCGAGGTAGCGCTCGAGCAGTTCCCTGAGCGTGGTCGACTCGGCCTCTGCGCGCTAGACGAATGCGCCCTTGTCCATCTCGACCTCGATCGCACGCGCCCACTGCTCGGCCTCGGCACGGGTCTCGAAGGTCTTGGTCTGTCCCCTGGAGCGGCCGGGCCGGTTGATAGATCGATCGCTGGCGCTATAATTATGACTATCGTTATATGACTATGGACACAATTATGGAAACCGAATTCTCTAAATCGCAGTTCA
>Ga0316193_10003041_pt1 | contig 11992 bp, 11 predicted proteins | sample MerIslsedime2_MG_FD_207735 | JGI IMG/M metagenome (GOLD analysis project Ga0316193, IMG submission 207735) | Coastal sediment microbial communities from Maine, United States - Merrow Island sediment 2 | ecosystem: Environmental > Aquatic > Marine > Coastal > Sediment | place: USA: Maine... | reverse complement strand
AGGGATGAGCCTTCCGACTTATTCCCTCAAGGGAGGGATCGGCCACACCATGGGGACTGCGGGCCTGGCCGACATCATCGTGGCAATCGAGACACTACGGGAGAAGGCTGTACCGCCCACCGTGAACCTGCGGGATGTTGATGATGAGGCGATGGGATGGGCTTCCCCGGAACCTCGCGCCTGCGACAGCGAGGTCACGGTCTCGACGAATTCGGGGTTCGGCGGGATCAATTGTGCAGTGGCATTGAGAGCGAGGCGATAGGGCTGCGAGAGGATCCTCCAGTGCTGAATGTCGTTACGGGGATCGGTTGGATCATCGAAAGAGAATACGGGTGTGTCAGACGGAACTTGCGCAGGGTCTATTCCGACATGAGATCTCTGCGCGCGGATCTGCAAGGGGAATCCCTGTTCTCGTATCCAGTCAAGGGCTTCGGCAGGTACGACCGAGTCTCGCAGATGACCTGCTGTGTTGCCGCCCTCGCGTTCCACGACGCCGGAATATCCTATGCCCAGAATAGAAAGCAGGACATCGGAATCCTCGGCACCAATTCCGATGGATGCCTTCAGTCGAACCTCGACTATTTCAACGATTTCGTGGCGAATGGCAGGACCCTCGGTCGGGCCAATTACTTCGTCTATACGCTACCATCGATTCCGATGTCGGAAGCCGCGATCCACTTCCAGTGCCAGGGCCCGCTCCTGTACATGACGTTTCCCAAGGAACCGGTTGCGTCGATGCTGAGGCAGGCCGACAGGATGATTCTCCGAGGAGAATCGACGGCGATGCTGGCGGTCAGCGCCGGTGAGGAGGATGCTCAGTGCTTCATGATGAGGCGGGTGGACGACGTCTCGGGGGAGCAGGTATTCAGGCTCGAGGAGGTGATTGAGATCGCGGAGAGAGGATTACCTGTCGGCGAGACGATCGCGGCGCTCACCGACCTGTAACGCGGCAGCAGCCCGTCCCGTGTGCACCGTGTGGGCGGGTACTGGAAGAGAGAGTCTTGAAGATAAAGATCATCTATCCCAAATGGCCGAAGCTGAGGCACCAGCCCGAGTTCAGGTTGCCGCCCCACGGACCGGTGGTGTTCGCGGCCGCCCTGAGCGACGAGATCGAGATCTCTCTCTGTGACGAGCACGTTCAGGAACTCGACTTCCAGGAAGACGCCGACCTGATTGCCCTGTCGGTCACCTTGACCTGCCAGATGCCGCGCGCATGGGAAATTGCGGACCGCTACCGGGCAGAGGGGAAACAGGTGGTCTTCGGCGGAATCGCCACGATGCTCCATGCAGCGGAGACCATGGAGCATGCCGACGCGGTCTTCGTCGGAGAAGCGGAAGGGCACTTCGATGGGGTCATCGAGGATTTCAAGAGGGGACAGCTGAAGCCGATCTACGATCACCTGCATGACTATCCCGACATGAGGCTGGTGAAGACCGCGCGCCGCGACATCCTCGAGCGCGAGCTGTACAATTTCCGGGGTGTGCAGATGGTCGATCTCGTCCATGCCTCCCGGGGATGCCAGTTCAACTGCTTCCCTTGCTGCACTCCGTATTTGGGCGGACGTGTTTTCAGGCCTCGGCCCTTCGATCAGGTGGTCCGGGAAATCGAGAGCATCGACAACGGTCGCCTGTTCATCGTCGATAATTCCCTTGCGCACGACGAGGAGTGGCTGAAACAGCTGTTCACGGAGCTCGCCCCGCTGAAGAAGAAATGGGTCTCGCATCCCATCATGGACGACGATCAGGTACTCGATCTGGCTGCTGAGGCCGGCTGTTGGTATATGTACCAGGCCATCGTGGACGACTCCGATCACATCCGGCGGAGGGTCAAGCGGGTCAAGGAGCGCGGCATAGGTGTCGAGGGAACGATTCTCCTGGGATTGGATGAGCACGATGAGGACTACATCAAGCGACTGGTCGATTTCCTTCTGGAAATAGAGCTCGACCTTGCCGAGTTCACCGTCCTGACTCCATTCCCGCATACACCCGTCAGAAGCCAGCTGGAAAAGGAAGGCCGAATCCTTCACAACGACTGGGTCCGGTATACGGGCGATGAGGTGGTCTTCCAACCCATGAGGATGAGTACGGACTCACTCCAGGAGATGTACGAATACGCGTGGGAGACCTTCTACGCGGGCTGCTCCAAGGAGATCCAGATGGCGAAGCTGTACCTCAAAGTACTGGAGATGGAGAAGAAGGACGGTACGTACAAGAGGGTAAGGTTGCGCCCGGATCGCTCCTGGAGATGAGAATCGGCGTCACAGATCTCGTTCGAAGGGTGTCTTGATGCGGATCCTGCTGGTTTCCGCCAACGCTGCCTCCACCCCGTACTCTGTCTATCCGCTGGGGATGAGTATGGTCGCCGCATCCCTATGCGATGCGGGGCACGAGGTGCAGCAGTGTGATCTGATCCAGTCGGATATGTCGATGGATGCGATCGCCGATGCGATCCGAGAATACGTCCCGGAGATGATCGGCATATCGATCCGAAACATCGACAACGTCAACCTCCTCAATGAGAAGAGATACATCGAAGTCGCTGCAAAGCTGGTTCGACGAATACGAGAGGAGACGGAAGTTCCCGTGATACTGGGCGGATCCGGTTTCTCCATCATGCCGGAGGCAATTCTTCGGGAGACGGGAGCCGATTACGGCGTGGTAGGGGAAGGCGAGGCCTCGATGCTGGAGTTCGTGGAGAATGCAGCTCGAGGGGTGTTCCCCGCGGATCGGTGTATCAAGGTGCCGCCGATGCTCAGAGGGAGAGAGATCCCCACGCCGAAGTATGACGACCGCCTGATGGAGTTCTACCTCAAGGGCGGCAATATCGCGGCGGTGCAGACCAAGCGGGGGTGCACGCACTCGTGCGTGTACTGTTCCTATCCCGTTCTAGAGGGGTCGGAAATTCGATGCAGGGATCCGAGGTCGGTCGTCGATGAGATCGAAGACCTTGCGGGAAGACACAAGGCAGGGCATGTCTTCTTTACCGACTCCGTCTTCAATGACGACCGAGGTCACTATCTCGCAGTGATCAGGGAGATGAAGCAGCGCGGTGTGTCGATGCCCTGGACGGCATTCTTCAAGCCGGAAGGCCTGGACGATGAATCCGTCAAGCTGATGAAACAGACAGGGTTGAGTTCGGCAGAGATCGGGGCCGATGCGTCCACGGATACGACCCTTCGGAAGCTCGGAAAATCGTTCCGGTTCAAGGACATCGTCGAGTGCAACGATCTGTTCGGCAGGCACGATATCGGAACGGCCCACTTCTTTATGTTCGGTTCCCCGGGAGAAACCCAGGAGACGGTGCTGGAGGGCATAGACAACATAAGAAACATGAAGAACACGGTGTCGTTCATCTATATGGGAGTGCGCATTCTTCCGGGTACTCCTCTCGCCAAGATGGCGAAACGCGAGGGATTGCTGTCCGATGAGCACGACCTGTTGGAGCCCGTCTACTATGTCGCACCGGGTATCGATAGAGAGTGGCTGGAAAAAACACTGACAGATGGATTTGCGGGCATCAGAAACTGCGTCTTTCCTCCCGATCGCCTGGACAGCGGTCTGCAGTTCCTTCACCGGATGGGGCATGTAGGGTTTCTCTGGAATATGGTGCTACCGAGAAAGAAAAGGGCGCGGGAAAGACGTACGCACCATGGAAACAAATAGTTGTACTCGCCTTGATCACATCTGGTGCGCGATTCCCGTGTACAACAACAAGGAGACGGTGGCGTCCGTCGCAGTGGAGTGCCGTTCCCTGATACCGCAGGTCGTGGTGGTCGATGACGGGAGCACCGACGCGGATGTCGAAGGGCTGTTGTCGGACAGCGACATCACTGTCCTGAGGCACGAGAAGAACCGCGGCAAGGGTGCGGCGATTCTTACGGCTCTGCGGTATGTCAGGGCCCAGGGCGCCCGCTTCATGATTACGATCGATGCCGATGGCCAGCACCGTCCGCGGGACCTGGAGAAGTTCATTCCGCTACTCCAGGGAGACGACACGGCGATTGTGATTGGATCCAGAGACCTCACCGAAGCCAATGTTCCTCGAAGGAGCCGGCTGGGCAGCCAGATCGGCAACTTCTGGCTGCGAATTGAAACAGGCGTTTCGATAGACGATTGCCAGAGTGGATTTCGAGCCTATCCGGTCGAGTATGTTTCGCAATTGAAGTTGAGCGGTTCCCATTTTGACTTCGAGACCGAGGTGCTGGCCAAGGCGGTGTGGGCCGGCTTGGAGCTGAGAACCGTCGCGGTCGGCGTCTGGTATCCGGAGCCTCGGCTGCGCGTGTCCAGGTTCAAGCCCTTTGTCGACAATCTCCGAATCTCCTGCATGCACGCCCGTCTGGTGGGAAGGCGTCTGTTGCCGGTTCCGCAGCGAAGGCTGCTCCCATCGGAGAAATCACGCCTCGATCTGCGGATGTTGCTTCATCCGATCAAGATGTTGAGGAGTCTGCTAGAGGAGAACGCAACTCCCGCTCTGTTGGGAATGTCTGCGGCAGTCGGTACGTTTCTCGCCGCGTTGCCGCTGATTTCGCTCCACACAGTGATGATCATCTACGTGGCAACCCGTTTACGGCTCAATAGAGTGATGGCGGTATCCATCCAGAACCTCTGCATGCCCCCCTTTGTGCCCATGCTCTGCATCGAGCTGGGGTACCGCATGCGGTACGGGCAATGGCTGACCGAATTTTCGAAGAAGACCCTTGTCGGTGAGCTACATCATCGGCTCTTCGAGTGGTTGCTCGGGTCGCTGGTGGTGGCCCCTGTAGCCGCGGTGCTCGTGGGTGGAGTCGTGTTTCTGGCGGCGCGGGCGATTCAGAGCCGGGGAAGAAGGCAGGGCGATGGCGCAGGGGCCTGACGGAAGCCAGAAGACCAGAGGAGAGGAGAGAGAAGGCAAGAGGGGAAACGAGCTTGGCATATGGTTCTTCAAGGCGTTTCTGCGGTTGTTCGGTTTGCGCGGGGCATACGGATTGCTGTACTTCGTGAGTCTTCACTACGTACTCTTCGACCGGCTGCTGGTCGCCTCGACTCTTCCGTACATCAGGAGGCGATTCCCGGGCTGCGGTCTCTTTGAAGAGCGCCTACATGTATATCGGCTCTTCGTGAGCCAGGGAAAGCAGTTGATCGATCGTTACGCGGCCGTTTCCGGGAGTGCGGTGTTCGAGATCCTGTTCGAGGGAGGAGACGAGGTCGTCTCCCTGATCCGGAATTCGCAGCGGGGGGCGATCCTCCTGACGTCTCACCAGGGCAACTGGCAGGTGGCCATGACCGCTCTCCAGGAGCTGGGAAAAACCGTCTACCTGGTCATGGTTCCGGATCAAAATCCGAGTATGCAGAAGGCGCTGTATCCCGATGGCGAAGGGGGGCAGCTGAGAGTCATCTCCCCGGAGCGGTATCTCGGCGGGATCGTCGAGATCCTCAGCGTGTTGAGGCAAGGGGAGGTGGTCTCGATCATGGGAGACCGCGGGTATGGAGCGAGTGCGGTCGAGGTCTCGTTCCTAGGAGACAAGGCCTGGTTCCCCTACAGCGCCTTCAGCCTGGCTGCGGCGGCCGAATGCCCGCTGGTCGTGATGGAGACGGCCAAGGTCTCCAGCCATTCCTATGTGGTGGACATGAGCAATGTACTATACCCCCGATACGAAGGCCGGAGAAACCGGGCGGGGCAGCTTCAGCCGTGGGTCCAGGAGTTCGTGGGTCAGATGGAAAGATTCGTGGAGGAGCATCCCTACCAGTGTTTCTTGTTTCGCGATGTCTGGAACCAGGAAGATGATGGCATTTCGGTATGAAGAGCTCGATTCCGCACCGGGAGCGGGCTGAAAGAGGGGACGGATTCCCAATCGTCAGGAATCGCTGCAGCGCGGTGGCCCCAGCGTGGTGACAAGGAGAGAAAGAGATGCAGAGCCAGAAGAGCAAATCACTGGAGGAAATTCGGAGCGAATTGAAGGAGCTGCTGGTGGTCAATCTGGCACTGGAAGACATCACCCCGGAAGAGATCGAGGACGACGGACTTCTCTTTGGAGAAGGCCTGGGTCTCGATTCTCTGGACGCCGTCGAGATCGTGGTTCTGATCCAACGAAACTATGGCCTGGAGATCATCGACGAAGAACAGGCAAGGGAGATCTTTCAGTCGGTGAATACCCTTGCACGGTGGGTGCACGAGAATCTCGGAGATTGAGAGCCTGGCTGCCTCGAAAGCGTGAAGATGGTGAACGTCGTCATTACCGGCATAGGAGCCATTTCCGCTGCAGGAGCGGATCTCTCGGAAACCCTGGCCACGTTCGAGAAGGGTAGGGCAAGGGCCGGCGCGCTCTCGCTGTTCGAGACTTCGCTGACGTATCCGGTCTTCGAGGTGAAGAACCTCCGGAGGAAGGCGCGAGGCGACGAGATGCGCAGCATCAGCCTCGCCTTGTGCGCGGTGGAAGAGGCTCTGACCGATGCCGAGTTGAGCTCGGGTCTCTCGCGGTTCAGGGTCGGCGTATGCCTGGGGACGACCGTCGCGAGTCAGTTGAACGACATGGATTTCTACCGCGCCTATCGTAGTGGGAAGCCCATGTCGATGCGATCCGTCGACCGGTACCTGAAGGGGAACCTGGCTGAAGCGGTGGGACGAGCCATCGGGTTACGCGGACCCTCGCTGACCGTTGTGAATGCGTGCTCATCCGGCGCCGACGCAATCGGTGTAGCACTCTCATGGTTGAGGGACGGGGTCTGCGACATTGCCATTGCCGGCGGGGCGGACGAGTTGAATATCGTCCCGCTCTGTGGCTTTGGTGCGCTTGGGATCCTATCCGACTCGATATGCGCTCCCTTCGACCGCGACAGAAAAGGGCTGAACCTCGGAGAAGGGGCAGGGGTCCTGGTGCTCGAATCAGAAGAGATCGCCCGAAAGAGGGGCAAGCCGTCTCTGCTCCAGCTCTCAGGATACGGATCGGCAGCAGACGCATTTCATCTTACCGCGCCGATCCCGGACGGGTCGGGGTTGGAATCCGCCCTGGAGAAGGCGATGTCCGAAGCAGGGATTCATGCCGGTGACGTCTGCTTCGTCAATGCCCACGGAACTGCGACTCCCGACAACGATAAAATCGAAGGATCCGTCTTCAGGAGGATCTTCGGTAGTGAGATCAAGTTTCTCTCCAGCAAGGGGTTTGTCGGCCACACCTTGGGCGCCGCCGGAGGGTTGGAGGCGGCATTCACCGCGGCTGCTCTTCGGGAGGGCTGGATACCCGGAAGTGCCGGATTCGCCCAGCAGGACGAGGAGATCCTCCTCAGTCCAGTGAGGGAAACGACACCGATCACCGGGCGTTTCGCCGTTTCGACTTCGTTGGCCTTTGGCGGGAACAACGCCGCCATCGTGATGTCCCGCGGCTCGGTCGACGCCAGCGGCGCGCAGAATCGGGGCGACGCGTGAACGTCACCGGTGCGGGAGCGGTGTTCGCCCGGGGCCGAGGAATCGGGAGTCTCGAGGATGCGCTGCGAGAGGGATGGACCGCCCCTTCTCGAAAACCGGTCGCCTCGTCACCGGGAGAGATGATCCCGGTCTACTCGGTGGAAGAGAAGACGATCATCGACAAGGCGGTTCTGAAGAAGATGCGGCGGGCCGACCGTTTCAGCAAGATGGCCGTGCTCGCCGCGTGGGATGCCGTGAAGGATGGCGGCATCGAGATCGGCGAAGGAGGGGCGCGTCTCGGAATCATCTTGGCCACTGCCTTCGGGCCGCAGGTGACTGCGTTCCGGTTTCTGGACGAGATCATCGACCATGGCGATGCCAGCGTCTCGCCGACCTTGTTCTCTCATTCGGTTCACAACGCAGCTGCTTCGTACGTCGCGTCAGCTCTCGGTAATCATGGACCGACGCTGACGGTGACGCAGTTTGGCCTGTCGTTTCACCAGGCCCTGATTCTTGCGCGCGCGTGGATTCGCGAAGGAAGGTGCGAGCATGTCCTGGTGGGGAGTGTCGAAGAATGCGGAACCGTGATGGAACATATTTGCAGCAAGAAGCTCGAGATCGCTGAGGACGGAAAGATCAGGCCGTTCGCGTTCTCCCCTTCACCTTCCGCGGTTCCGGGGGAGGGAAGTGTGTTCTTGCTCCTGAGTCGAGAGGACAGAGGCAAGAAATACTGTGAGCTTCGCGGCGTTTTCCTCGATGATGAATCTGCGGAAGCAGATCCCGATCTTCGTATCCTCGATGCGGACGGCATGTCCGAAGACGAGACACGCTATCAGGAGATTGCCGGTCAGGACGTCCTGATCGGCGGTTATTCCCCCCTTTTCGGCAGCATGCTGACGGGAAGCGCGTTTCACTGCGCCGCGGCTGCTGTGATGCTGAAGAATCAGACGCTGTACGCCTGCCCCGTTCGGGACAACCCCCACGACGCGCGTGTGTGTGCCTCGACCGAGCAGAAGAATCTGGAAAGGATTCAGTGCGTCAGCTACAGCTGTCGTGATGAAAGGGCCGTGATCGAGCTCAGTCGATGAGGCAGCCGCTATCGGTCTGCCTCTTCTCGCTCTCTCCTTAGCCCTTTGAGCTCTTCGAGCATCGAGAGCCGTACCCGCTCGGAGAGGTCTCGAACCACGCGTCGCTGCGGGCCCTCTCCGTAGGGCGGCTCGATGGGGTCGAGGTAGCGAACCTGCACCGGCTGCCGTCCCAGCGTCTGCAGGATCAGGCTTCCCGGCGGGAGGATGCGGTTGAGACCGTCGGTGACCACGGGCTGAATCGGCAATTGATACTCGACTGCCATTCGAAAGGCCCCGTGATGAAAATCACCGATCTCTCCTGTCCTGGTTCGACTTCCCTCCGGACAGAAGAGCAGTGCTCCGCGGCGGTCCAGGGCCTCCTGAACTCCCTCGCGCATACGATCCAGGGGAGCCGGCTCTCCGCTGTCAGAGAGAAAGAAGCGCCCGAGCTTCAAGACGGAGCGTACGATCGGCACGCGGAACATGTATCCTCGCGCAGGGCCGCTGAGGCGGGGCTCCAGAGAGAGCATCACGATGGGGTCGAGGAATGACTGATGGTTCATCACCAGTACGATTGAGCCATCGGAGGAGATCCTCCTGCTCCGGTCGACCTCGAGTTCGATGAAGGGAAGGCGTTTGATGTAGGCGCCGAGGATGAGTTGAGTGCCGTCATTGAAGCGGTCGCGGACACCCGGCCAGAAGCGACTGAGTACGAGGGTCAGAGGGATGCCCAGGCCGCCCCAGACGATGCAGCCCAGGATGAAGACGAAGTAGCCCCAGACGGTGATCAGAATCCGGATCAGCAGTCCGCCGAGATCAGGCACCGGCTGAGTGCTCCGAACGCCAGTCGGACTGGAGCCGCACCACAGCGGCGCGAATCTCGTCGGCGATCTTCTGTGCGTTGCGCTCGGTAACCTCGTGGGCGCCGTTCCCCTCCATCTCGAGCTCGGACCAGCGAATGTCGATCCGATGGCCCGACGTGAGCCAGCGGCGGGAGGAGATGGGAATCACATGCTCGAGCCCCCGGTGGTGGATGGCAATGACCACGGGACGGATCCCACGAGCCTGGAGCCCTTCGACCACTTGACCGATCCCTGGCCGCGCCGGCCTGATCTCGTCGGGCATCCTGGTGCGCCCGCCTTCGAAGAATATCCAGATCTGCTCTCCACCTGCCGCCAGCTCGATCCCGCGTTCGGCCGCACGGACGCGGGATCGTTTGCCCTCTTCTCCGGGCCGTCGATCCACGAGCACCGTCTTCACCGTAGCGCTTCGCATGAAGAAGAAGACCACGGGATCGAGGGTGGTGAGAAAGATCCGCGCCGGAAGGGAGAGGGGGCGATGCCGGCCGGCTTCCATCTTGCCGCGCAGCGCCGAAGCGCCGCTGAAGTTGACGAGGTCGCCGATCGACCACCAGGTCTTTCGCGCTCCCAGAAGGGCCATCCCCAGCGCGTAGCCGACGAAGAACGCGGCGATGAGCTCCGGCGGCACGACCGTCGGGGGAGTCACGCGCCAGAGGAGCAGGAGAGCGACAAGACCTGAAACCTCGGCGGCTGCGCGCGGGCCGGTCCTGAACAGCGCCATCGGGACCACTGGATCGTCGAACATGGAGAGGTGATTCGAGGCGAACAGCACCGGATCTCCCGCTCTTCGAGCCCGCTTGATCCGCCGAGCAAGCTCTGCGCGGCCGTGGAAGGTGGTGTGGTTTGCCCATGCGTGAAGCCACCAGACGAAGATCGAAATCGGCTTGGCCAGGATCAGGTTGAGGAGGATCGACACCGAAGCGTCGAGCGCCCTCAGCACACACCGCAGAATTCTGGCGCCAGGAATCAGGAGTGCTCCTGGTCGAGAAAGCCGAGGCTCTCCAGCCTTCTCTTCAAGAGCTGAAGGAATCGCGCCGCGGGAGCGCCGTCGACGACCCGGTGGTCGAATGACAGGGACAGCTTCATGATCGGGGCCACTTCGATCTTCCCGGACTTCACCACGGGCCTGTCCACCACGGTGCCGACGCCGATGATTGCCGCTTCTGGAAGATTGACGACGGGCGTAAAGGAGTCGATGTCGAAACCTCCCAGACTCGATATGGTGATGCTGCTGCCCGTGACATCGTCCACCTGCAGTCCGCCGCTCTGGGCCTTCTCGATCAGCGTCGCAGCCTCCTTCGCGATCAGCCGCAGGTCCTTCTGATCGGCCTGCTTGATGGATACCGTGATCAGACCCTCTTCGAGAGCGACGGCCAGCCCGATGTGGATGTCGGCGTGTCTGCGGACCACGTCGTCCTGAAACGAGACATTGAGGACGGGATCTTCTCGCATCGCAGAGGCAGTGGCCTTGATCAGGAGCGCGTTATAGGAGAGATCCGCGTCGACCTCCCTCCGGAATGATTCGCGGTTTTGGTTCCGATAGTCCACTACCCGCGTCATGTCGACCTCGGCAAAGTGAACCACGCGCGCCACGGTGCGCGCGCTTCGGGCCATGTTGTCCGCGATCGACCGCCTCATCCTGGTGATGGGTACGCTCTCGCCCGGCCTCTCTTCGTCGACTGCGGACGCGGCCTGCTTCGGTTCCCCTTCGGCGGCCCGCATCACATCTTCGCGTACGATGCGTCCGCCGGGACCGGTTCCCTTGATTCTGGAGGGATCGACCCCATGTGCCCTGGCCAGCTTTCTCGCTGCAGGCGAAATGCGGACCTTGGCGTCGGGCTTGCTGTCTTTGGCTTCCTCGGTGACCTCTTTCAGGGCCTGTTTCTCTTCCCATTGCGAGCGGCTCATCACCACGGCCCGCGATTCGGCAACGATCGCGTCCAGCTCGGGGATCTCCTCGGTCTCGTGATCGGCGATGATCCCGACGACCGTGCCGCATGGGACGATCTCCTCTCCCACGACGATGATCTTCCTCAATACGCCGGAAGCGGTTGCCTCGATCTCCGTGGTCACCTTGTCCGACTCGATCTCGAGGAGGAGCTTGCCCTTCTGGATCGGCTCACCCTCTTCCACGTGCCAGCCGACGACGAGCCCCTCCTTCATCACCATGCCCAGCTTCGGCATAATGATCTTCGTTATCACGCTACCCTCCCACTACGGTGCGGATCGCTTCCTCGATCCGGTCCTCGCCGGGAATCACGGCCTCCTCGAGCTTGGGTGCGAATGGGACCGGCGTATCCCGCGCAGCCACCCTCTCGATCGGGGCGTCCAGATGGTCGAAGGCCTCCTTCGCGGCGGTCGCGGCCACCTCGGCGCCGAAGCCGCCGGTGAGACAGCCTTCCTCGGCGATCACCAGCCGTCCTGTCTTCTTGACCGATTCGATGATCAGCTGCCTGTCGAGCGGGACGAGCGTGCGAGGGTCGATCACCTCGACGGAGATCCCCTCCTCTGCGAGCCTCTCGGCTACGCTGAGCGCCTTGTTGACCATCGCCGCGATGGCCACGACCGTGACGTCGCTGCCCGGGCGTTTGATGTCGGCCGAGCCGAAGGGAATCGTGTATTCACCCTTGGGAACCGCACCGGAATTGAAATAGATCCCCTTGTGCTCGAAGAACAGCACGGGA
>Ga0316193_10003040_pt1 | contig 11994 bp, 12 predicted proteins | sample MerIslsedime2_MG_FD_207735 | JGI IMG/M metagenome (GOLD analysis project Ga0316193, IMG submission 207735) | Coastal sediment microbial communities from Maine, United States - Merrow Island sediment 2 | ecosystem: Environmental > Aquatic > Marine > Coastal > Sediment | place: USA: Maine... | reverse complement strand
AGGCGCGTTTGGAGCTTGAATTTTCGCAACGCCTTGATCGTACTATTATCAGTCATCGCCGACACGAAGGGCCATTGGTGGTACAAAAACCGTTTTACCCGGAAGGCGGAAGCTGTCATGTCTATTTGATCCATCCTCCTGGTGGGGTTGTCGGTGGCGACCATCTTGCACTCAATGTGACAGTGACACCACAGGCCCATGCCCTGTTGACAACACCGGCGGCAAACAAGTTTTACCGATCAGCCGGTCACATTGCCGATGTGGTACAACATTTTTATGTCGATGATGCGGTACTGGAATGGTTGCCACAGGAAAATATTTTATTCAATCATAGTCATGTCAATATGCGGACACGCGTTGAATTAGGCACGAATGCACGTTATCTGGGTTGGGAGGTACAGTGTCTCGGCCGCCCGGCCAGCCATGAAGTGTTTAACCATGGTTGCTTGCGTCAACACCTGGAGCTTTGGCAAAACCATAAACCACTCTTTATCGATCGCAGCATGATGAATGGTGAGAGTGAGCTGATGCAGGCGCCCTGGGGCTTGGCGGGCTATTCGGTCATGGGGACCTTTGTGGTCTTTCCAGCAGGTGAGCAGGAACTGGAACTTGCCAGAGCCGTATTGAATCGCACATCTGCGGCCTTACGCGTGGGTGCAACACTTATCGGTAAGGTATTGGTCTGTCGTGGCCTGGCCCATCAGGCCGAGCCATTACGCCAGTTGTTTATTGATGTCTGGTCAAAGCTGCGTCCTGCTGTGATTAACAAGGACGCGTGCCCGCCACGTATTTGGAATACATAATTTTTGACACAGGGGTGGAAGTATCATGGAGTTATTACCGCGAGAAAAAGATAAATTGTTATTGTTCACCGCTGGCTTGTTGGCCGAGCGTCGTAAAGAAAGGGGCGTAAAGCTGAATTACCCCGAGGCCATAGCCTATATCTCGGCGGCGATCCTGGAAGGGGCACGAGATGGGCGTAGCGTGGCGGAACTCATGAGCCATGGCACGAGCTTGTTATCACGGGAAGATGTGATGGAGGGGGTGCCTGAAATGATCCCTGAAGTGCAGGTCGAGGCCACCTTCCCTGATGGCACCAAGCTCGTAACTGTACATAATCCGATCATATAACAAGGAGCGGACCATGATACCCGGTGAATACCTTTGTGAAGAGGGCGAAATCGAACTAAATGCAGGTGGCAAGACGATGACACTCCAGGTTGCCAATAGTGGTGATCGCCCTATCCAGGTGGGCTCTCATTATCACTTTTATGAAACAAACTCGGCATTGCAATTCGAGCGTGAGCGAAGCATCGGTTATCGGCTGAATATTGCGGCCGGTACCGCCGTGCGTTTCGAACCGGGGCAGAGTCGCAAGGTGGAGTTGGTCGCCTACGGCGGGGAGAGAAAGATATTCGGTTTTAATGGTCGTATTATGGGCAAACTGGGGAAAGGATTATGACTCGAATCAGTCGTCAGGCCTATGCCGAAATGTTTGGTCCCACCGTGGGTGATCGGGTTCGCCTGGGGGATACAGAACTTTTAATTGAAGTGGAACAGGACCACACTCGTTATGGTGACGAGGTCAAGTTTGGTGGCGGCAAGGTTATCCGTGATGGCATGGGGCAAAGCCAGCATAGCAGCGCCAAGGCCGTCGATGTGGTCATCACCAATGCCCTGATCCTTGATCATTGGGGCATCGTCAAGGCCGATATTGGCATCAAACAGGGACGCATCGCGGGTATCGGCAAGGCGGGCAACCCGGATGTGCAGTCCGGTGTCGATATCATTATCGGGCCGGGTACAGAGGCCATTGCCGGGGAGGGCCTGATTTGTACTGCCGGGGGGATTGATGCCCATATTCATTTCATCTGTCCGCAACAGATCGACGAGGCCTTGATGTCCGGTGTGACCACCATGCTGGGTGGTGGCACCGGTCCGGCGACCGGCACCAATGCCACCACCTGTACCCCTGGGCCGTGGAATATCCACCGTATGTTACAGGCGGCGGATGAGTTACCCATGAATCTGGGTTTTCTCGGCAAGGGTAATGCCAGCCTGCCGGATGCCTTGCAGGAACAGATCAATGCCGGTGCCATGGGACTGAAGCTGCATGAAGATTGGGGGACGACACCAGCCGCCATCGATAATTGTTTAACCGTGGCGGATCTGTGTGATGTACAGGTGGCTATTCATACCGACACCCTGAATGAATCGGGGTTTGTGGAAGATACCCTGGCCGCATTTAAAGGCCGGGCCATCCATACCTATCATACGGAAGGCGCCGGTGGTGGCCATGCCCCGGATATCATCAAGGCCTGTGGCGAGGCGAACGTGCTGCCTTCCTCCACCAATCCAACCCGTCCCTATACGGTCAATACGATCGATGAACATCTTGATATGTTGATGGTGTGTCATCACCTTGATGCCAATATTCCCGAGGATGTGGCCTTTGCTGAATCGCGTATTCGCCGTGAAACCATCGCTGCAGAAGACATCCTGCATGACCTTGGTGCCTTCAGTATGATCGCCTCCGATTCACAGGCCATGGGGCGTGTTGGTGAAGTGGTGACACGGACCTGGCAAACGGCACATAAAATGAAAGTGCAACGCGGTGCCCTGGCAGAAGATTCCAGTCGCAATGACAACCATCGTGCGAAACGCTATGTGGCAAAATACACCATCAATCCGGCGATCACCCATGGCATCGCTCACGAAGTGGGGTCCATTGAAGTGGGTAAGCTGGCTGACCTTGTCTTATGGAAGCCGGCCTTTTTTGCGACCAAGCCAAGCCTGATCATTAAGGGGGGGATGATCGTCGCCGCACCCATGGGTGATCCGAATGCCTCGATTCCGACCCCGCAACCGGTGCACTATCGTCCCATGTTCGGAGCCTATGGCAAGGCGTTGCATGCCACTGCAGTGAGCTTTGTCTCACAGGCCTCCCTGGAGGCGGGCATCAAGGGACAACTCGATTTGCAAAAACAGATCGTCGCGGTGAAGAACACGCGGACCGTTCGAAAGAAAGATATGATATTAAATAACTATCAACCGAAGATCGAAGTTGATTCTCAGACCTATGAAGTGCGTGCCGATGGTGAGTTGTTGACCTGTGAGCCGGCCGATATTTTGCCCTTGGCGCAACGTTACTTCCTGTTTTAAAGGAGAGAGAGATGTTACTCGTCACAGAACGACTGGCCGAAGCGGATAAGACACAGGCCTATCTCACCCTCTGTTATGAAGATCGAAAAAAGTTTCGTCTGCGTACCACACTGGATAATGGTGAAGAGGTTGGCTTGCAGCTGAGTCGCCAGGGCGTGTTACGCAATGGTGATCAGTTGCGTGCCGATAATGGGCTTGTGATTCAGGTTCGCGCCAGTGACGAAGCGGTTTCGACGGTTCATTGTGACGATACCCTGCTCATGGCGAAGGCCTGTTACCACCTTGGCAACCGACATGTGCCGTTACAGATCACCCGGCACTACCTACGCTACCAACAGGATCATGTATTGGATGATATGGTCAAACAATTGGGTTTGGACATCAAGCATGAAATGGCGCCGTTCGAACCGGAGAGTGGCGCCTATCATGAACACGCGTCTCACCACCACCATCATGCCCATGACTAAGCGCGGCAAGCGTCTTGCACAAATGCGCCTGTGGCAACTTATCAGTCCGGCCTTGCCGATTGGCAGCTATGCCTATTCGCAAGGTTTGGAGGCGGCGGTGGAAGCCGGTTGGGTGCATGATGAGACATCGGCAGCAAGCTGGATCCGCGGCGTATTGACGCATGGTTTAATGCGCGTGGATGTGCCGGTGATGCAACGGCTCTATCACGCCTGGCAGGCCGAGGATATGCAGAAGGTGCATTACTGGAATAATTATATCCTTGCCATGCGTGAAGCAGCCGAATTACGTGAAGAGGATAGACAACAGGGGCTGGCCCTGATGCGCTTGCTAAATGATTTAGGCGTAAAACAGGCGTGCTTTATTGATAGAGAAGCGATGTCGGTACTTAGTCTGTTTAGTCTGGCCACAGTGGCGTGGCAAATAGACCTGGCTGATGCAAGCCATGGCTATCTCTGGTCGTGGTGCGAAAATCAGGTGGCTGCGGCAATCAAGTTGGTCCCCCTGGGGCAAACCGCCGGGCAACGCATTCTGTCCACCTTGGTCGAGGTTCTGGCTACACAGGTAGAACCAGCGCTGCAGTTGGATGATGAAGCCATCGGCGGGGTTCTGCCTGGGCTGGCGCTAGCGAGCGCCTGGCACGAGACGCAGTATTCGCGCCTGTTTCGTTCCTGATAGATCGATTTGTTTAGCTTAAAGAGTAGTGAGGATGTTATGACGCAACAAACATTGAGAGTGGGCATCGGTGGTCCGGTCGGTTCTGGCAAAACGGCATTGGTGCAGGCCCTGTGTCAAGCCATGGGTCAGGACTATAATCTGGCCGTGGTGACCAACGATATCTATACCAAGGAAGATGCCCAGTTTTTATTACGCAATAAGGTGTTACCCGAGGAACGCATCATTGGTGTGGAAACCGGTGGTTGCCCGCATACGGCCATTCGCGAAGACGCCTCGATGAATCTGGCCGCCATTGAACAATTACAACATCGCTTTAATGATCTTGATCTGGTGTTTGTTGAAAGTGGTGGCGATAACCTGAGTGCCACCTTTAGTCCGGAATTATCGGATTTGACCATATATGTGATCGATGTCTCTGCCGGGGACAAGATCCCGCGCAAGGGTGGGCCGGGGATCACCAAGTCCGATTTGCTCGTGATTAATAAAATAGATCTGGCGCCCTATGTCGGGGCATCCCTGGAGGTGATGGACCGGGATGCGAAAATGATGCGCGGTGAACGGCCATTTGTCTTTTCCAACCTAAAAACAGACGAAGGCCTGGAACAGGTTATCAATTTTATTGTGCACTCCGGTATGTTATCCACCGTCACGGTATGAAGAAATATTATCAAACGATTTCAGTTTTATGTATTTTTGGCGCACTAAAATAATGCGATGCATTTTTTAAGTGCACTAGCTTTGCGCATCTCGTGACATAAACTAAGCCATTCATAACATAACTCCTTGTTTTATAAATATAAACCCTACTTGGCATACTGATTGCTCTTGTATGACAAAGTGTTCAAGAGGTGATTACTTTTTATGCGGCTCTTTTACGCTTGGGAGGATTTTGCGCGATTGAACGCATTAAGCAGATGGTCTAACAAATATTTTGGAGTGTAATATTATGAAGAAGATGAAAGTAATGAAATCGGGAATGTTGGCATTGGCTGCTGCCATGACGGTTGGTGGTATGACCGCGACAGGCGTGGCGCAAGCCGGTACTTCCGCAACCGTATCAGCTGCAAACATGTACCTGTGGCGCGGAACAAACTTAACCAAAGATGGCGCACAAGTGGCCGGTAGCCTGGACTACGCGCATGACAGCGGTTTGTATGTCGGTGCCTGGACCACCACGGAAACGGGCGGAACTGAAACCGACCTGTACGCAGGTTTCGGTGGCTCGGTTGGTAAATTCAGCTACGACATCTCCTACTGGAAATATCTATATCCGGAAGACTGTAGCGGTACACCTTCAACATGTGATCTTGGTGATAATGACCTGTCTGAATATGCTGTGAGCCTTGGTTTCGAGCCAGTGACCTTTACCTACTATGCGAATGCAGAAAGCGGCAAGCCCGACAATAACTATATGACGCTTGACGTTGCCCTGGGCAAATTCAACATCCAGTATGGTGTTTGGGATAATGAGGTTACTGCATCTGACCCTACTCCCAATGACTATAGTCACGTTACTGTAAGTTATGCTGCTACCGATGAACTCTCCTTTGCCATCAGTAAGGCGAGCAATGATGGTGGTTATGATAACAATACTTCTTCAGCGTTCGGTGTTGAAGAAGACCCGCTGTTTCAGGTGATGTACAGCAAGACTTTCGATCTGTAATAGCCAGATACTTTTGACATGATGATATGGCCTGCGCCTTGGTGCAGGCCCTTCACAAGCTGCGAGTCCATGACCAGATGTATTTGTGTTACACATAACGCGAATTTGGGGAATAAAAATGAATAAGATGAATTTGAAGAAGTGGCTGCTGGTTCCTTTGTTTATGGCCCTGCCGTATGCGGCCAGTGCAAAGGACACCATCAAGGTAGGTATTCTGCATTCACTTTCCGGCACCATGGCCATCAGTGAGACCACACTGAAAGATACCATGTTGATGTTGATTGATGAACAGAACAAAAAGGGTGGTCTGCTGGGCAAAAAACTGGAACCGGTCGTCGTAGATCCCGCTTCCAACTGGCCGCTGTTTGCCGAGAAGGCGCGTGAGTTATTGGAAAAAGAGAAAGTGGCGGCCGTCTTTGGTTGCTGGACGTCGGTATCACGTAAATCCGTCCTGCCTGTTTTCGAGGAACTGAACGGCCTGTTGTTTTACCCCGTACAGTACGAAGGTGAAGAATCGTCCAAGAATGTTTTTTATACCGGTGCGGCGCCTAACCAGCAGGCCATTCCGGCGGTCGATTACCTGATGAAGGATATCGGTGTGAAACGCTGGGTGCTTGCCGGTACGGATTACGTCTATCCACGTACCACCAACAAGATCCTCGAAGCCTATCTCAAGGCCAAGGGAGTCAAGGATAAGGATATCATGATCAATTATACCCCGTTCGGTCATTCCGACTGGCAGAGTATTGTTTCCGATATCAAGAAATTTGGATCAGCCGGTAAAAAGACGGCCGTTGTCTCGACCATAAATGGCGATGCCAATGTGCCATTCTATAAAGAGCTGGGCAACCAGGGTATTTCAGCACAGGATATTCCGGTTGTCGCGTTCTCCGTTGGCGAAGAAGAACTTTCCGGTATCGATACCAAACCCTTGGTGGGTCATCTGGCCGCCTGGAACTATTTCATGAGTGTCGATAACAAGAATAATGACAAGTTTATCGATGCCTGGCACAAGTTCATCAAGGACAAAAAACGTGTCACCAATGATCCGATGGAAGCCCACTATGTTGGCTTCAAACTCTGGGCCAAGGCCGTGCAAAAGGCCGGTACCACCGATCCGGATAAGGTCGGCAAGGCCATTATCGGTTTGTCCGTACCGAACCTGACCGGAGGCAAGGCCAAGATGTTGAAGAACCACCACATCACCAAGCCCGTGTTGATCGGTGAAATCCAGGATGACGGTCAGTTCGAGGTTGTCTGGAAAACCAAGGGTACGGTGCCTGGCGATGCCTGGTCTGACTTCCTGCCTGGCAGCAAGGATGTGATTGCCGATTGGACCAAACCAATCAACTGCGGTAATTACAACAAAAAGACCAAAAAGTGTTCTGGACAGAACTATTGATCGTACAGGGCGTCCCGTTGAACAGGACGCCCTGCCTTTAAAATAAAAACAAAAACCATTTCTGAATCATCATGCGTACCCTTAATGGACATGGTTTACATGACAATGCAAGTGCATTTGGTGTGATACTCAAAATTCTGCTGTTCGTCAGCGGCCTTGTATCCGGCTCTGTGCTTATGGCAGCACAATCAGAGGAAGATTTTTCTACCCAACTGAATCGATTGCTAGAGTTTGATTTCGATGTCAAGGCGCAGGCCATCAATCGACTGGCCAAAATCGAGGATGAACGAATTGACAAGGTATTCCGGACACTCTTGAACGGGGACCTGTACTATCGTAAAAATGACAAGACCATTGTCTATGTCAAAAAGACAGATGACGGATATGCCCTGACATCGGTGCTGGGTAATGAATCGCTCGGTGTCGTATCCAAGAGAAAGATCAAAAAAATAACCGTTAATAACAAATTAAGGCGACTTTTGAGTGGCCTGATTGCTGAGCGTGGTATGGGGCATCGTGACCCGGCGGTGCGTCTGGCCTCGGTTAAAGAGATGATTGGTCAGGTTAGCCAGTCTGATCGTGATAAGCTGCAAAGACTGCTCGCAAAAGAAAAGGATGAGGACGTCAGCACCGCTTTAAATGTGGCACTGGCAATGATCGATATCACTTCGGTGGACAAACAGAAACAATTGGCTGCCGTCAAGGCACTGGGTGATAGCGATTACCCAGCATCGCGTAACCGGCTGAAAGACGTTCTGGATCAGGCAATAGCAGCGGGTGATACAGCTGTTATTAAACAGGCCAGATCATCACTGCAACAAATTCAAACACGGGCCGAGCGTTATCAGACCATTGAAACCATCTTTTTTGGCATCAGTCTGGGCTCGGTCTTGCTGCTGGCCGCCATCGGTCTGGCCATTACCTTTGGCGTGATGGGCGTCATTAACATGGCCCATGGTGAACTGATGATGATCGGCGCCTATACCACCTATGTGGTACAGCTGCTGATGCCGAATTACATTGAATGGTCATTGCTGGTTGCCATCCCGGCGGCCTTTGTGGTGGCCGGCTTATTCGGTGTGGCCATCGAGCGTGGCGTGATTCGTTTCTTGTATGGCCGACCTCTGGAAACCCTGTTGGCCACCTTTGGTATCAGCCTGGTGCTGCAACAACTGGTGCGTTCCATTTTCTCGCCCTTGAACCGCTCGGTGGAAACACCGGCCTGGATGAGCGGTTCCTGGGAGATCAACGCCTTATTATCACTGACCTATAACCGACTCTATATCATTGTGTTCAGCCTGCTGGTATTTGCCGCGCTGTTGATGATCCTGAAAAAGACGCCGCTGGGCCTGCATGTCCGTGCGGTATCGCAGAATCGCACCATGGCCAAGGCCATGGGGATCCGTACTGAATGGGTCGATGCCATGACCTTTGGCCTGGGTTCGGGTATTGCCGGGGTGGCCGGCGTGGCCCTGAGTCAGTTGACCAATGTCGGCCCCAACCTGGGACAGTCGTATATCATCGATTCCTTTATGGTGGTGGTATTTGGTGGTGTCGGTAACCTGTGGGGTACTCTGGTCGGGGCGATGTCGCTGGGCGTGGCGAACAAGTTTATGGAACCCTGGGTCGGTGCGGTGTTGGCCAAGATCTTTATTCTCGTGTTTATTATTTTGTTTATCCAGAAACGACCACGTGGCCTGTTCCCGCAAAAGGGCCGGGCAGCGGAGCATTAAATTATGTCGACTACACGTGTTCTCATACAGCTTATTCAGGATGACAGGGTGGGCAAATTGTTACTCACCAGCCTGCTTGTTGTCGCTATCCTGATACCGGTGCTCAACCTGTTGGTGCCGGAGACCTCGCCCTACCATATCTCCACCTATGTGGTGACCCTGTTGGGCAAGTATCTTTGTTATGCCTTACTCGCCATCGCTTTGGATCTTGTGTGGGGCTATGGCGGCATCCTCAGTCTGGGACACGGTGTATTTTTTGCCCTCGGTGGTTATGCCATGGGCATGTATCTGATGCGCCAGATTGGCGATCGTGGTGTGTATGGCAATCCGGAATTGCCTGATTTTATGGTGTTCCTGAACTGGCAGGAACTGCCCTGGTACTGGTTTGGTTTTGATCAGTTCTGGTTTGCGGTCTTGATGATTGTCCTGGTGCCCGGCTTGTTGGCCTTTGTCTTTGGCTGGCTGGCGTTTCGTTCACGGGTGACCGGGGTTTATCTTTCCATCATTACCCAGGCCCTGACCTTTGCCTTCATGCTGGCCTTTTTCCGCAATGAAATGGGCTTTGGTGGCAACAACGGTCTGACTGATTTTAAAGATATCCTTGGTTTTGAATTACAACATGGCGGCACACGTAATGCTTTATTTGCTATCTCCGCCTTGGCCCTTGCACTGGGGTATGTCGTCAGTCGTTATATCGTCAATTCCAAATTCGGGCGTGTGGTGGTGGCGATCCGTGACGCTGAAGATCGCACCCGATTTATCGGCTATAAGGTAGAAAGTTACAAGCTGTGGTTATTTGTTGTCTCCGCCGTCATGGCCGGTATCGCCGGTGCCCTGTATGTACCCCAGGTGGGTATCATCAACCCCGGTGAGTTTTCACCACTGAATTCGATTGAGCTGGTGGTCTGGGTTGCGGTGGGTGGCCGTGGTACTTTGTATGGTGCCATCATCGGTGCGCTGTTGGTGAACTATGCCAAGACCTTTTTTACCGGTGCCATTCCCGAGGTCTGGCTGTTTGCCCTCGGTGGCCTGTTTATTGTCGTGACCTTGTTTTTACCCAAAGGCCTGGTGGGTTTGTATCAACAGCTACGTGAAAAATATCTTGCGAGCCGTACCGCATGAAGGCACTCGATCAGCTTAAGGAAACCATGCGCCGCGATCGAGTGTTTGATTTTATGGCGCGTAGCGGGACGCATCCGGTGCATGCCGGTAAGATCGATACCAGTCATGGTCCCATCCTCTATGTCGAAAACATCAATGTCAGTTTTGACGGCTTTAAGGCCCTTAACGATCTGACATTATATATAGATGATGGAGAATTACGTTGCATCATCGGTCCCAATGGTGCCGGTAAGACCACCATGATGGATGTGATTACCGGCAAGACCCGGCCCGACTCCGGTACCGCCTATTTCGGTCAGACCATGGACCTGATACGCATGACAGAATATGAAATCGCCTCATCGGGGATTGGCCGCAAGTTTCAAAAGCCCACCATTTTTCCCGAGCACACGGTGTTTGAAAATCTGGAACTGGCTATGAACATGGATAAGGGCGTATGGGCCTCATTGCAGTTCCGACTGACTGGCGAGCAAAAAACGCGTATCGAAGAAGTCATGCAGACCATTAATTTGCTGCAACAACGAAATACCGCAGCCGGCCTGCTGTCCCATGGCCAAAAGCAATGGCTGGAGATTGGCATGTTATTGACGCAGAGCCCCCGTCTGTTACTGGTGGATGAACCTGTGGCCGGCATGACCCATCAGGAGATTGAACACACGGCTGAATTACTGACCAGTCTGGCCGGACAACACTCTGTTGTTGTCGTTGAACATGACATGGACTTCATTCGTTCCATCGCAAAAAAGGTGACGGTGCTGCACGAAGGTCATGTTCTGGCCGAAGGCGATATGGATACGATCCAGAATGACCCGCGAGTCATCGAAGTCTATCTGGGAGAATAATCATGTTGAATATCCAGATGTTGAATCAATTCTATGGTGAGAGCCACACCTTATGGGATGTCTCCATGGCCATCGAGCCGGGTGTATGCACCTGTCTCATGGGCCGCAACGGCGTGGGTAAAACAAGCCTGTTAAAATCGATTATGGGACTGCTGCCTTGCAGATCGGGGAGCATCCGCTTCGATGGCACGGAACTAACCGATAAAGATGCCTCCTATCGCGCACGCATCGGTATCGGTTACGTCCCTCAGGGGCGGGAGATCTTTCCACAACTCACCGTTGCCGAGAACCTGATGGTTGGTTTGCCGGCACGGCGGGATAATATTCGTACCATCCCTGAATTTATTTTTGAATTGTTTCCGGTATTGAAACAGATGCTGCAGCGCCGCGGGGGTGATCTATCGGGTGGTCAGCAACAACAACTGGCTATTGGCCGTGCCTTGTGTCTCGATCCCAAGCTCTTGATCCTCGATGAACCGACCGAGGGTATCCAGCCCAATATCGTGCGAGAGATCGGCGACGTGATCCAGCGCTTGAACAAGGAGCTGGGTATCACCGTCTTGCTGGTGGAACAGAAACTGCCCTTTGCCCGTCGTGTTGGTCAGAACTTTGTCATTATGGATCGGGGACGTTGTGCGGCAACAGGCGCCATGGGTGATCTGGATGACAACCTGATTAAGAAGTATCTCACCGTATAAACCGGAACATCGCTTACCTTCGCTATCGGTATCGGCAGGGGGGAACTGGCCAATGGTGCATGGGCCTGCGGTTTTAGTTGTGAGCCTTATGTTCAGGGCAAGGCACAGGAAATTACTGCCTATGATGGCTGGGCAGAGTTTCAGACACAACTGCATGGATGATGACAAGCCTACATGCCACTGCACGGTCCATGACTTGATGCAAGCTATGCCCTAAATTAGTGCGTTG
>Ga0316193_10003039_pt1 | contig 11995 bp, 7 predicted proteins | sample MerIslsedime2_MG_FD_207735 | JGI IMG/M metagenome (GOLD analysis project Ga0316193, IMG submission 207735) | Coastal sediment microbial communities from Maine, United States - Merrow Island sediment 2 | ecosystem: Environmental > Aquatic > Marine > Coastal > Sediment | place: USA: Maine... | reverse complement strand
AAACGCCTTCTCCCATACTCTGGGTTCTAACCTTACTGTCACTCTTCAAAGCGATATGTACGATCCTCCGGTCGTGAGAATTCATTTGACCGATTGTCGCGGGTTTTCCGGTCCGTTTGACCTTTTCCGCAAGCCGTGTGGCCAGACCTTCCAAGCTAATTCGTCTTTTTTCCAGATAGCCTTCTACATCCACCTGAATTCTAACACGCTCTTTTCTACTCTTATTAACAATTTTTTCAAGGATATATTGAATTGCCTCAAGGGTTTGGCCGCGTTTGCCGATTAGGATGGCAGAGTTTCCGCCTTTAACGTTGAAAAAAATTCGGCCTGATCGCTCTTCGATGGATATGGTTGCATCGGTCGTTATCAAATCGATAATGCGCTGAAGCGCATCCCTGCCGATTTCTTTTGGATCATCATCCGAAACTAAGATTTCTTTGTTTTCAGGTGCGCCATCTATTGGTGAATCTACATCATCTATGGCGTGATCGGGAAAACCGTCTCTATTTTTTTCTGAATCCGAATCTTTGCTGACAGAGGCCCGGGGGGGGGGCGGTACGGTAACCCGGATACGCGCCTTCTTGGTTCCGACTAACCCAAAAATCCCGGTCGATCCGTAAGAGATAACATCGTGCTTGAGCTTTTCCCTGGGAATGTTCAATTTTTCACAGGCTTTTTTGACAGCCATTTCGACATTTTTTTCTTCAAATTCCAAACTGGGCGACATTATCAAACCTCCGTTATTAAGCTTTTTTCTTCGTAATATAATACTGTTGCGCCATTGAAAGGACATTGTTTACAAGCCAGTATAAAACCAGCCCCGAAGAAAAATTGATAAAAATAAACGTAAAAACAATCGGCATCATCATCATCATCTTCGCCTGGGTGGGATCGCCCATTGGAGGGGACATTTTTTGCTGAAAAAACATGGTCGCCCCCATTATTATGGTTAAAACAGGTATTCCGTATGGCGGCTCCATGAAGGGCACGGTAAAGTCGAATCGAAAAAGTCGATCGGGCGCTGAAAGATCGTTAATCCACCAAAAGAAAGGGGCATGTCTTAATTCTATGGCTTCATATAACATTCGATACAGCGCAAAGAATACCGGAATCTGGACAACCATCGGGAGGCATCCACCCATGGGGTTGACTTTATACGTTTTGTACAACCCCATCATCTCTTCATTCATTTTTTTCTTGTCATCTTTATATTTTTCCTTGATCTCAGCCATTAAGGGTTGAATTTTTTTCATGTCGGCCATCGATTTATAGCTCTTATTTCCGAGGGGCCACAGGATGACTTTGGTAAAAATGGTTAAAATTATAATGGCTATCCCATAGTTGGGAATAAAATGATTATAAATAAAGTCCATTATCCAGACACAGGGTTTGGCAAGTATATCAAACATCCCAAAATTCACGGCTTTGACCAGATCATAATCCACAGATTTTAAAACCGTCATGCTTTTGGGCCCAAAGAAAAGCCTGTATTCTGAAGCATGCTGATCTCCGGAATTAATAACAAATTCAGGTTGAACATATTCATTTTCGAGAATCTTATCATCATTAAAATAAAGGCGCATGCCGGCCGTCACAGCCACATCGGGAACGACTGCAGACATAAAATAACGATCCTGGACCGCAATCCATTTTATGTCTCCTGGAAAGATATTTTTCTTTTTAATTTTTTTAATCTTAACCTGTTCGAGCTTATTGTTTATCAGTGCGCTCGGGCCTTCGAAACCATATCGGCTCTCTTTTCCCGACATGGAACGGAATAAAGATAGGGTGAGGTTGTCTTTAATGGTCTGGTTGGAATCATTCTTTACGTTAACATTAAGACCGATCATATACGTTTCAGGTGAAAACAAATATTTCTTTTCAACAGCAACCCCTTGAGGAGATGTCCATGAAAAAGAGATTTCTTGAGGTTCATTTTTAATATCTACGGTATCCTTCTCAGTATTTGCTGAAAAAACCGCTCCATTGAGCCCTTGAAGACTGTTGTCGGCAAATCCAACCCGTACGGTTCCTCCGGTCAGATCCGGAGATATCATTTCCAACAACGGCGAATCGGCATTTATGGTCTCTTTGAACTTTTTAAGGACAAAACTTTTGAATACCGCCCCTTTTTCTGAAATTTTAACCGTGTATAATGGACCATTTACCGTGATGGTCCTTGAGGGTGTAATCTGTTCTGAAGACGTATCTATCAAAGAAGGCTTTGTCACCGTAACCGGCTTTTCTTTAATTTCCGGGGTTTTCTTTTCCTGTTGTTCCGCTTTCATGGTTTGCTGGGGGAGCGTGTCCTTTTTCTTGTCAACAAAGAAAAAATTCCACATAATAAAAACAAGCAATGAAAGTCCTATTGCTATAAATAGTCGAAGGTGTTCCATTATCCTCTCCAAAATTCGATAAAATTCACAAAAAACTTGTGTTCAGATTAATGCTTTGGTGTCTTATGGGTCAGAATCCAGAGGAGTAAAATCTTTGCAGGACTTTCAAGTGGCGGGAAAATATATTTATTTCCACCAATGGTGTCATATATATCGAATTAGCTCTAACAAGGCCTTTTAAGGCACAGGATCAATTCCTCCCGGATGAAAGGGATGGCACCTTAAAATTCTCTTTAAAGCAAGGAAAATTCCTTTAAGAAATCCATAACGCCGAATAGACTCATAGGCATAATCGGAACAGGTTGGATAAAAACGGCACGCAGGAGCCAGAACTGAAGACAAGACCAACTGATAGGCCCTTATAAAAAAAAGGGCGATTGTCACAAACATTCTGTTAATGACTCAAACCTCTGGAAATGTTGATAAAAATGTGTTGGAGGGATCGATAAGCTTGGCCTGTCGATAGTTCGGCCGCCGTTTTTTTGGCGATAATATTAATATCCCAACAACCTGTTATCATGTGCCTGTTTAGCCGAAAATATTCGCGAGCAAGTCGCTTAATCCTGTTGCGTATCGCGGCATTTCCAACCTTCCTCACGACAGTGACACCAAGGCGGGTCCTTTGAAACAGACCCGGAGAAAATATTGCGACAAAATGTTGACTCTGAAATTTTTTTCCGAAATTAGACAACCTGAGAAACTCGGAGCGTTTCAATATTCTGTCCGCCTTGGTAAAAAAAAAGCGCAAAAAAACTCCTCTGTTCAATTCGCTGTTTTTTCTATATCTATTTTATTTGACCCACCGGTTATACGGATAATCGGTTTCTGCCTTTTGATCTGCGCCGGTTAATAATCCTTCTGCCCTGTTTTGTTGACATCCGTTTTAAAAACCCATGTGTTCTGGCACGCTTAATTCTGCTTGGTTGATATGTTCTTTTCATAATGCAAAACCCTTATTAGACACAAAATTTTCTTCGCATACGCTTTGAAAATATTATATTTTGTAAAATTAACCGGACAAATTAATCATAAGATTTCCGAATTGTCAAGATGTAAACTCCTAGTGTCTCGAAAAAAGTTCTTTTTGTCCGGTTAACGTCTTATTATTCTTTATAAATTTCGAAAATATCAAACTCTTCCATATGCAGCTGGGGTGCGGGATATATGACAATCTGTTTTCCGATAATACGCTCGAGTTCGACAATAACTTGACTTTCTTCACCATGGAGAAGGTCGGCAATTTCAGGATTAACCCTCAAGCTTATCTTGACCCCCGCCATGTCGTTTGACTCACGAAGAATTTCCCTGAATATATTGTAACAGATGGTCTGCCTGGATATCAGATATCCCTCTCCATCACAATAAAAGCACGGCTCACACAGAATCCTGGTAAGGGGTTGTCTGGTTCTTTTTCGTGTCATCTGCATTAATCCCAATTCCGACATGGGTAGAACATGAGTCTTACTCCTATCCTTTTTAAGCAACACTGAGAGCGCATTAAACACCTTTTCCTGATTCAATTTTTTTTCCATATCGATAAAATCGATAATGATGATACCGCCAATATCCCTCAGGCGGATTTGATACGCAATTTCTTTAACCGCTTCCAGGTTGGTTTTTAAAATGGTTTCTTCCAAATTGTGTTTGCCGACATACCGGCCGGTGTTTACATCGATTGCCACGAGTGCTTCGGTATGCTCGATCACGATATAACCACCGGATTTCAGCCATACTTTCTTTTTTAAAGCACGGGAAATATCCCCTTCCAGATTATACGCATCAAAAATCGGTTCCAAACCCTCATATAGTTCTACTGAATCTTTGAGGCTCGGCTTGAACGTATCGAGAAACTTTAAAATAGACTCATACCCCAAACGGGAATCTATGATCAGTTTCTCAGCTTCATTGACCAACAGATCCCGAACTGCACGAAGGCTGACCGCGACCTCTTTGTGCACCGGAGAGGGTGTCGGAGCTGTTGGATACTTTTTTTGAATGCTCTCCCACAAATTTTTTAGAAAACCCATCTCATACTCAAGTTTTTCTTTTTGGGCCCCTTCGGCTGCGGTGCGAACGATGTAACCGAAATTATTTCCTCGTATCGATTCTATGATCTCCTTTAACCGATGCCTTTCAGCCTCGTCTTCTATACGTCTGGATATTCCAATATGTTCTGAAGTGGGCATCAGAACAAGAAGTCGGCCTGGAAGGGATATATGGGTTGTCAGCCGAGCCCCCTTTGACCCCAATGGCGATTTGGCGGCCTGGGCCATTATTTCTTGACCTTCGGTGATAAGCTCCTCTATATGTCTTTCGCGACCTATCAGCGGTGAAAATGAACCGGAAATATCGATATCCAGTGCATCCTTTTCGTCACCGTTCCTTTTTATCAGGAAGTTTTCAATGTCATTATAGTTTCCGCCAAACACATCATTCACATAAATAAAAGCAGCCTGTTTGAGTCCTATATCTACAAAAGCGGCTTGCATTCCCGGCAGAACCCGTTGCACCCTTCCCTTATAGATATTTCCGGCAATGTCTGAAGCATCTCCCCGTTCGATGAAAAGCTCAGCGATGTTCCCATCCTCAAGAAGCGCCACTCTTGTTTCATGTTCTGCCGCATTTATAATAATTTTTCTATACATGGTTTTTCCTGTATTTACAAATCATTATACTGAATCTTCGCCCATTTGAAAAAAAGTTTCCATGCCATTCAGTTCCGTAACCCCGTTTTGAAAGGTCAAATTTTTACAATGGCGGCCTGTTTTATCTCTTCTTTACTCAATTCAAAAATATGTTCAAGAACCTCAAAAGGTCTCACTGTTTTACCCGGTTCCGATCTCAGCGTCATCTTTAGCTTGTTGGACGAAAGCGTCGTTATCTTTAATACCATCTCTTTTAAGTCAAACTGTCTAGTTTTTCCCTTGCGGTTGGTGCGGGTAACGATGAATTCAGAATTTTTAACAAAAGATGCCACGTTTTCTTCATTAAAGAAACCATTCTTTTTCGTTACCAAATATGTCGATGGTGAAAAAGTGTTGCGGGAAGCCTTTATCGGTGCAAGCTGACAGTCTATAATTCGCAGGCCTTCAGGAACATGCTGGTTTAACCCGTCTATAATGGTCTGGGGTTGAATGTTTCCGTTCACGGATACATAAAAATTTTCATTCAGGCTCTCCAAGCCGATGGGAAGCGGATCTTCAAAGGATATTACCGGCTTTGGATGAAAACCTTCGGAAAACTTGACCGGTATTTGAGCACGTCGAATAGCACGGGTTATGATTTTAACCAGCTCAAGATGTCCAAAATACTTTGCCTCATCCAACTTGGAAAATGACACCTTGATTTTTTTATAAAATGTATCGATATTAGGGTCTGCTGGAATGTTTTTTGGAGCCTCGTCTTTACGGTCGTCAAAGACTTTGGGTTCAACAACCTCAAAATCACAAACCCCGCAATGGTTACAATCACCCTTGCGACAGTCTGCCGTGTGTTCACCTTTTGTGGCGTTATTCCATTCATTGATTAAGAAATCTTTTGAAACCATCGTGTTGATATGGTCCCAGGGCAGCGGTTCGGTGGTGCACCGAACACGCGTTGTGAAAAAATCGATATCAATCCCTTCATCGGAAAACGCTTCTTCCCACAATCGATATTTAAAATGGTCGCTCCATCCGTCAAATTTACATCCTTTCTTATATGCTGCGAGCAATAGGCGGCAAAGACGCCGGTCGCCCCGTGCCCAAATCCCTTCGATCAGACTGGCTTCGGGGTTCTGCCATTTAAATTGAACACCCGGTAATTTTAATTGTTTCTTCAACATGGCGATTTTTTGTTTCGATTCAGCCAAAGTTATCTGGGAAGACCACTGAAACGGTGTGTGGGACTTTGGGATAAACGTTGCGACACTTACATTGAGTTTGGTTTTGCGTTTGTTGGGCAAACGGATATTTCTCAATTTTTTTACAAGATCAACGATGCCCTGCAAGTCGCCGTCGGTTTCGGTTGGAAGGCCGATCATAAAATAGAGCTTAACCACCTGCCACCCCAAATGAAATGCATCTTTAACGGTTACTATAATATCTTTTTCGGTGATATTCTTATTGATAACATCGCGAAGTCGCTGGCTTCCGGCTTCCGGCGCTAACGTAAAGCCTGTTTTTCTGACCTTTTTCACAAGATTCATGAGTTTCGGTGATAATGTATCGGCCCTCAAAGATGGAAAGGAAACCGCAATCCGCTGCGATGAATACCGTGACGTGAGATTTTCCATAAGCGGTATAAGACAGCTATAATCCCCCGCACTTAAAGATAAAAGAGAGATATCCTCGTAGCCTGTCGAAGTCACCGAAAAATCTGACAGAGAGAGCAGGGTCTCTGGCGAGCGTTCGCGAACCGGTCGATATATCATCCCGGCCTGGCAGAAGCGGCAGCCCCGGGTGCAGCCCCTGGATACTTCAAGCCGAAGCCGATCATGAACCGGTCTACCGTAAGGAACTACCGGTGCATGGGGAAACTGCGCCGTGTCAAGATCATCAACAATTGCTCGTTTAATCGTATGATAATCTTGAAATTTCGGAACAAGGTTCTGGAAACCATGGTGGTCAAATTTAGGCGTAAAAAATTCAGGAATATACACCCCTTCTATCTTGGACCATCTTTTCAAAAGGGCTTCTTTATCACCCGTTCCTGCCGACCGGCATTCAAGCCAGGTTTGGGACATTTCCATAATTACATTTTCGCCGTCTCCCACGACCATGGCATCAAAAAAATCCGCCATCGGTTCAGGGTTACATGTACAAGGACCACCGGCAATAATCAGTGGGTAAGAATCATTTCGTTGTCGGGAAAAAAACGGAATGTCGGCCAGTTTTAATACGGTAAGTATGTTGGTAAAGTTCAGCTCGTAGAGAAGACTGAAGCCGATAATATCAAATTGGCCCAGCGGTTTTTTAGATTCCAGTGACGTGATGGGAATACCTGACGACCTGAGGCATGCCTCCATATCGAGTGCCGGGGCAAAAACCCTTTCAGCGGCGATCTCTGGGTGATTGTTCAGGATATTGTAAAGAATCTGAATCCCAAAATGGGATGTCCCGATCTCGTAAAGATCTGGAAAAACAAGCGCAAAACTGAGTTTTACCCGACTTTGATCTTTTTTGACGGCATTTATCTCCGAGCCTAAATATCGGCTGGGTTGCTCTATTAGTGGCAAGATATCTTGAATGGTTGTAATGCTCATGATATAGATCTTCTCGGGTTTCGTGCCGCTTCAAGTGACCCCGAAAGAAAGTGGAACGAACCCCGGCAAATTTTTTATACACAGGTACTCACAAGTCTGAAACCTTGAAACCAGATTGTCTGAATGAGCTATTTTTTTGAAGCTCTCCTCCGCCCACTTGAGACGGAATCTCCGCTTTACTCCGGCAAGTGGACGGGGTATAAAAAATATTATTAACGGATTTTTAATTGTTTATCTTATTATACCGGAACCTAAAATGCCAGAAATAAAACCCCAAAACAACAAACTCGTAATTTCAGTAGTTTGTATTGTTATCTTTTTTTTCACGCTTATTTTTAACTCTCCGGACAACCTTGGGGCTGAAAACCTGCGTAAAAGCGCAATTGTTGAAGCGGTTCAAAAGGTCAGTCCTGTGGTGGTAAACATAAGCTCCGAATTCCAGGTTCGCAAGCGTGTAAATCCATTTTATGGATTTGGCATGGATCCGTCTTTTGAATCTTTTTTCAGAGATTTTTTTGATCCAGGGTTTGAACAAAAACATAAACGAACCAGTCTAGGATCCGGCGTTATCATTGATGGTAAAAGGGGGTTTATCCTAACCAACAAACATGTCATCGTAAAAGGTTCCACCATTACCGTTGGTCTGAAAGATGGCCGTGAGTTCACGGCCCAGATTGTGGGTGCAGATCCCGATTCTGATCTGGCGGTTCTGCGTATTTCCGCCGAGAAAGTTCTGCCGGCGATTGAAATGGGAGACTCCGATGACCTGATGATCGGCGAAACGGTTATCGCCATCGGCAACCCTTTTGGTTTTTCAAATACGGTAACCACCGGTGTTATCAGTGCCCAAAACCGAAGTATACGGACTGACGACATGGTATATCACGATTTTATCCAAACCGACGCCTCCATTAACCCGGGCAACAGCGGCGGGCCGCTTCTCAATATAACGGGAGAACTCATCGGTATAAACACCGCCATATTTGCCAAGGCCCAGGGCATTGGTTTTGCCATACCCATCAACAAAGCCAAAAGGATTGTTGCTGACCTAATAAGATATGGAGAGGTTGTACCGGCATGGATCGGTATAACTGTACAGAATATAGATACAGAGCTGGCCAACTATTTGAAAGTACCAACCATCAAAGGCGTTCTGGTGAAAAAAGTTGAAAATACCGGACCTGCCTTTAAGTTCGGTGTTCGAGAGGGTGACATTATCGTATCCATAGGGTCGCGAAACATTCATTCAAAAATGGATTTTGAGAGGTCCATGGGCAGTTTTCCAGCCGGAGAAACCATCGATATAAACATCTTCAGAAATGGCAAAACCGAGTCCTTTTCTGTAAAATCATCCGTATTCCCGAAAGGATTGGCTTTGGAATTGGCCGACAGGCTTCTGGGAATTTCCGTTGAAAATCTTTCTGCTAAAAACCGTAAAATCTTTAACGTTTATGCGAAAGAGGGGGTTGTGATTTCAGATCTTGATCGTCAATCTTATCTCGCGCGTATCGGCGTCAGTCCGGGAGATGTGATTCGACAGCTGGATGATATATCCGTTAAAAATATTGAGGATTTTAAAACGGCCATCATAAAATACCGCCAAAAAAAGTCGCTGGTCATGGTTTTGCAGCGTAAAGATCAGCTGTATAATATAACGGTAAAACTATAGGAGCCTTTAATTTATCACCGCAGTCTGACATTGGAGATCTATTATGAAACGAACAAAAATAATAAAATTATTAAAATCAGAGCACCCCATCGACGAGGTTCTTGTAAAGGGGTGGGTCCGAACCAAACGTGACTCAAAAGATTTCTCATTTATTGAGGTTAACGATGGATCCTGCCTAAAAAACATACAGATCATTGTTGACAGCGTCTTAAACAATTACAAAGACATCATCCGAATTTCCACCGGTTCGGCGGTTTCAATCCGCGGAAAACTGGAAGAATCAAAAGGTTCTGGACAGAAATGGGAAATGGTTGCGAAAAGTGTCGAAATTTTAAATGTTGCCCCCGATAATTATCCGTTACAAAAAAAACGCCACACCGATGAATTTTTAAGAAACATCGCGCATTTAAGACCCCGTACCAACAAATACGGCGCTGCATTTCGGATAAGATCCGAGTTGTCGTATGCCATTCATAAATTCTTCCGAGACAAGGGGTTTAGGTATATTCACTCACCGATCATAACCGGTTCGGATTGCGAAGGCGCTGGAGAGTTGTTTCGTGTAACAACCATAGATCCGGATGATCCGCCGCGAAAAGAAGACAAAATCGATTATTCCAAAGATTTTTTTGGAAAAGAAGCAAATTTAACGGTGTCCGGCCAGTTATCCGCCGAAATGTTCGCCCTTGCCTTGGGAGATGTTTATACCTTTGGTCCCACTTTCCGTGCCGAAAATTCACATACCCGTCGACATGTTGCCGAATTTTGGATGGTTGAACCAGAAATGGCGTTCTGTGATATTGAGGGCAACATGGATCTTGCAGAAGAGATGATAAAACATCTAACATCCTTTATTCTCGAAGCGTGTAAAGAAGATATCGAACTTTTTGCAAAATTTGTGGATAAAACGTTGATAAAAACGTTAAACAACGTCGCCGCCTCTGATTTTAAACGCCTCACATATGCATCGGCTGTCGAAATATTAAAAAAATCTGGAAAAAAATTTAAATACGATATCGATTTTGGAAAAGACCTGCAAACCGAACATGAACGTTATTTAACAGAAGATCACTTTAAGAAACCGTTAATTGTCTTTAATTACCCCAAAAAAATAAAGCCTTTTTACATGCGGTTGAATGATAACCTTCAGACGGTGGCGGCGATGGATGTTCTTGTACCGAGAATTGGGGAAATCATCGGCGGGAGCCAGCGTGAAGAACGGTTGGAAGTTCTTGAAAACCGGATAGATGAAATGGGAATGCCAAAAGAAAACTACTGGTGGTATTTAGATTCTCGACGTTATGGATCTGTTGAACACAGTGGCTTTGGCCTTGGATTCGAACGGTTGCTTATGTTGATAACCGGTATCAGCAACATCCGGGATGTTATTCCTTTCCCGAGAACACCCAACACCATAGAATTCTGATTTAAGGTTACGGTGGTGATTTTAAGCTTTCAAACATCTTAGCTTCGCCAACTGCTCAGCATAGCCGTAGAGATGAAGCCCTTTGCTTTCAACGATCATCTCACCATCTTTTACCCCGATCTCCCCGGCCATATAATCTTTAAGATTCTGGATCCCGGCCAGATTTGCCGGCATCCCCCCCCAAAGATCCCATGAACGAAAATAGACAATAAAATGGAGGGTTTCATCCTGTATTCGCGTGTCGATGGACCGCAAACACGGCGGGTCCAGCAGGGTAAGATCCGTTGGGTGGGCCACTTGAAGCACCATCTGGTTGTTGCGGCCGCCATACTGCCGATAGGTCTGAATGACCCACTCAATCTGATTTAGGTAGATTTGTCCGTCTTCTTCAAAAACTGCTTTGCCGTCGATCTCTCTTTTGTCGATGATTTCCGTGTTGCCCGCTTCCCACCATGCCAATTGGTCCCCGGTAAGGGGCGCTCGGGTCAATCTTTCGCCATAAGTATATGATTCGCCAGTTTCTTTTTGGCCGGTCATCAAATACTCGATGTACGATCTTTCATAGCCTTCACCACCATAAATATAGCCTTCTTCCACAGGATTTGGAATCCCGCAGGATGCCGGGATATCGGGTAACAGCGGTTGAGTTCCTGGATGCTGAATGTGTCCGATAAAATAATCATATTCGAGTCTTGTCTGGCCGGCGTAACTTCCTCGATCTATTTTAAACCGCCGGCCACGGTCAAGAATGTCATGAACCGCTTGAAACCAAAGATCCGGTAAATCCCTTGCTTGAACCTTGTGAATGTCCATCTTTATCGTCTAAAATCAGTTGTTGAATGTTTATTTTTGAAGCTCCTTGAAGCACGCCTCAAAAAGTTTTATCTGTTTTAATATTTGCTTGCCTCGTTTAATGCCGCTTTGCGATGCTCCTTTGGAGGATTTAACCGGGCGAGGTTTTGCAATTCTGTGGAAATTTTTCGATTCATTACCTATATATCCAGCACGTTTACCTCAAGGGCATTGCTGATGATAAATTCTCTTCTGGGTTCAACAGCCTCACCCATGAGTACGGTAAAAATTTCATCGGTTTCAACCACATCCTCAACCTTTACCTGCAAGAGGGTTCTCTTGCTCGGATTCATTGTGGTTTCCCATAGTTGGATTGGATTCATTTCACCCAACCCTTTATATCTCTGAATGCCGAGACCCTTTTTCCCTTCCTCCATAAAAAAAGAAAGGAGGGCTTTTTTATCATCCAT
>Ga0316193_10003038_pt1 | contig 11996 bp, 9 predicted proteins | sample MerIslsedime2_MG_FD_207735 | JGI IMG/M metagenome (GOLD analysis project Ga0316193, IMG submission 207735) | Coastal sediment microbial communities from Maine, United States - Merrow Island sediment 2 | ecosystem: Environmental > Aquatic > Marine > Coastal > Sediment | place: USA: Maine... | reverse complement strand
ATCCAGCATCCAGTATCCAGGATCGAGCATCAGGCCCGGTCAGCGTCGAACCCGGGCGTTGCCCGCCCAGATGCTCCAGATCTGCTCCTCATCCGCCGGTTGGGCGTAGTCCGTCAGCAGAGTCGTGACCAGGGCACCGGTCGCCCACCCGAACTGGATCCATTCCTCGGGCTCCCAGCCCCTGAGCATGGCGTAAAGCATGCCGCCGACGAATCCGTCGCCACCTCCGATGCGGTCGAGGACAACAATTTCCCGCGGCTCGACCACGTGCCACTCGTTGCCCACTGCTGCGATGGCGCCCCACAGATGGGCATTGGTGCTGACGACCTCACGCAGGGTGGTCGCAAAGACCTTTGTCTCGGGGTAGGCCACCTTCGCCCGGTCGATCATGCCCTTGAAGCTCTCGATCTTCGCGGCAAGGTCACTCCCGCCCGCTTCCGGGCCCTCGATGCCGAGGCAGAGCTGGAAGTCCTCCTCGTTGCCGACCAGCACGTCGGACAACCCGGCAATCTCGTGGAAGACCTGGTGCAGCTCGTTTTCACGATTGGCCCAAAACGAGGCGCGGTGGTTGAGATCGAAGGAGATGCGGCTCCCACTCTCTTTGGCAGCCCGAGCGACATCCAGGCAGAAGGCGCTGGTCTCCGGGGACAGGGCAGCGACCAGCCCCGACAGGTGCACGATGCGAACTCCCTCGCGCTCGAAAATCCGATCGAAGTCGAAGTCCCTGGCGTTCAGGGTGAGTCCGACCTCCCCGGCGCGGTCATTGTGGACCCGAGGCCCGCGTGAGCCGTAGCCGGTGTCCGCCATGTTGATCTGGTGACGGTATCCCCAGGGTCCTCCCTGGTCGACCTCTCGGCCCTCGTAGTCGATGTGACGACCTGCCAGGTCGTCCTTGATCATGCGCGAGATCGGGCTCCCTTTGACGAAGGCCGTAAGAACCTTCACGGGGAGGCCGAGATGGGAGGAGACACTCGCCACATTCGATTCGGCGCTCGTGACCTCCATGGCAAATGTCTTGCTGCAATGAACTCCCTGCGCGTTGGCGGGCGTCAGACGAACACCCATGCTGGTGGGCACGAGAAGTGCGTACTTGCAGTCTTCACGAAACGTGATCATTTTTTGTCCCTTTCCTCTCCAGCTCATTCGATTGCGGTGGGATCGCCATCACCACGTTTTTTCGACTCACCATTTCCCCTCCACGGGTTCGCCTCGCGGTTGAAATACTGGGGCGGGCGGGGGCATTCCGAATTCCGAATTCCGAATTCCGAATTTTGGCTACATCCAAAAAAGGTAGGAATATGCCCACCTCACGCCTGATACGTCCGCGCGGTGACGTCACCGCCGTGCCCCGTCCAATCGGTGTGGAAGAACTCCCCGCGCGGTCGATCGACGCGCTCGTATGTGTGGGCGCCGAAGTAGTCGCGCTGCGCCTGCAGCAGATTGGCCGGCAGCCGGCCGTGACGGTAGCCGTCAAAGAAGGCGAGTCCGCTCGACATGGCCGGCACGGGAATCCCCAGCTCGACCGACCGCGCCACCACCCGTCGCCAGGCCGCCTGCGCCTTTTCCACCTGCTCGGTGAAGTAGGGGTCGAGCAGCAGATTGTCGAGCTCCGGGTCGCGATCGAAGGCTTCCTTGATCTTGCCGAGAAACGCCGAACGGATGATGCACCCGCCGCGCCACATCAGCGCAATGCCGCCATTGTTGAGGTTCCAACCGTACTCCTTGGCGGCCGCGCGCATCAGCATGTAGCCCTGGGCGTAGGACACGATCTTGGCGGCGTACAGGGCCTGACGCAGATCATCGACAAAGGCGCCGGCGTCACCCTCGAAGGTCGGATCGGGCCCGCTCAACACCTTCTCGGCCGCCACCCGCTCGTCCTTGAGCGCCGACAGGAAGCGTGCAAGCACCGCCTCGGCGATCAGGGTCAGGGGGATGCCCATGTCGAGCGCCGACATCGCGGTCCACTTGCCGGTGCCCTTCTGGCCGGCTGTATCCAGGATCTTTTCGAGCACCGGTTCGCCGTTCTCGTCGCGAAAACCCAGGATGTCGCGGGTGATCTCGATGAGGTAGGAGTCGAGCACGCCTTCGTTCCACTCGGCAAAGATCGAGTGCATGCGGTCATGGTCGAGCCCGAGCCCTTCCTTCATCAGCTGGTAGGCCTCGCAGATCAACTGCATGTCGCCGTACTCGATGCCGTTGTGGACCATCTTGACGAAATGGCCGGCTCCGTTCTCCCCCACCCAGTCGCAGCACGGGCTGCCATCCTCGACCTTGGCGGACACCGCCTGGAATATGGGCCGGACATGCGGCCATGCATCGGGCGAGCCGCCTGGCATGATCGACGGCCCGTGACGCGCGCCCTCTTCACCGCCCGACACCCCGGTGCCGATGTAGTTCAGGCCTTCCGATTCAACCCATGCGGCGCGGCGGATGGTGTCGTTGTAGTTCGAGTTGCCGCCGTCGATGATGATGTCGCCCTCGTCGAGCAGCGGGATCAGCCGCTCGATGAAATCGTCCACCGGCTTGCCCGCCTTGACCAGCAGCATCACCCGTCGTGGTGTTTCGAGCGCCTCAACCAGCTCCTCGAGCGAGTGCGCACCGACAATATTCGTCCCCTTCGCGTTGCCCTCGAGGAACTCGTCGACCACTTCGACGGTGCGGTTGAAGACCGCGACCTTGAAACCGTGGTCGTTCATGTTGAGCACCAGATTTTGTCCCATCACGGCAAGCCCGATGAGACCGATGTCCGCCTTTGCCATTTCCAATAACCTCCAGAGTTTTTTCAGCTGTTGTTTTTCACTCGGTAGAGCTGTTCGCCCGCCCGTCGCACCAACAACACCCCTTCGTCCTCGCGGTCTGCCCAGCTCTCCGGGTCCACCGATTTCGGATCCAAATAGCCGAGACCGATGTGTTCGCAGCGCTCCCGCGGGATGCCGGTGGCCAGCGTGACTCGAACACGGGGCGTTTCCACCCCGTTTTCATAGCTGCCGTCGCCGCGCAGGTGGGTGGAGTGCGCAAGCACCCCCCACGGGAGATGTTTGAAACGATCCCACTGGGCGACAAAGTAGTCGCGCACGTGATAGCCGACCTCGTCCAGATACCGGCCGTGGACATAGGAGACCTCGGTGATGTGGGGCGCGTAGATCACCACCTCGCCACCGTCGGCAATCGCCGGCTCGAGCTTGTACATGCCTTTGGCGCCGGTCCACAGATCGTCGTACATCTCGGGCATCACCGACAGGACCCTCTCAAACGGCCGCTCGATCCACACGATGTCAAGCTCGGCCGAGAGCTCGGTCGCCGCCCGCCACGCCTCTTCCATCCCACCCACATAGACGCCATGCAGCGTCTGCCCGTGCATGACCATGGCGATCAGACTCCTTGGTGTCGGAATAAAGGAAGCCGCGCGATCGATGAGCCGCCGCACCGGCGTTTCCCGAACACCGATGATCCGCGAGCTGGTCACCAACGCCCCCACCCAGTGGGTCGCGTCGATCACCTCGGGACCCGCGATACCGGGTACGAAGTACTTGTTGCCGCCGGAAAAACCGGCCACCTCGTGCGGAAATACCGGTCCGCAGACCAGGATGTGGTCGTAGGGCGAGTTCCCCTCGGAATCCCCGACCAGCTGGTTGAGCCGCACGTCGATATCGATCTCGAGCATGCCGTCGGTGGCGGCCGCCACTTCGGCGGCCGGAATAGTGCCGAGGGAAGCGAAGCTCTCCGGCGACTCCCAACGATGATTGAAGACCCTCGATGGACCGGCTTGGCCATCGACCACCGTCGTTTCCAGGAGACGGCCCTTGGCCGCGTCATCCATCGGCGGATGGGTGCCGAGGGCAATCAGATAGTCCAGGGCCTCGACCTTCGATCCGAGCAGATCACCGAGAATACCGAAGAAGAGATCGATCGGCGCCGTGCGGGTCCCATCCGGTATCACCACCAACACCCGGCGGCCCTCCAGGTCGAGCCGGTCGAGGCCTTCGGCCAGCACCTGACGGACCTCGGTGTCGCTGAGACCGCGGCGAGTGTTGGTTTTTTCGACGACCATCATTCCGTCCATCAGATCGTCATCGCGGTGAAGCCGCCATCGACGCGGACGAGGGCGCCGGTGACAAAGCCGGAGGCCTTTTCCGAGGCCAGCCACACCACGGCGCCGCCAAGCTCCGATGGTTCGCCAAACCGATTCATCGGCGTGTGGCCCATGATCGACGCCGTCCGCTCCTCGGTCAGGAGCTTCCGGTTTTGCTCGGCGGGGAAGAAGCCCGGGGCGATCGCGTTGACGCGGACCCTATGGGGCGCCCACTCTCGGGCGAGGAACTGAGTCATGTTGTTGATCCCCGCCTTGGTGATCGAGTAGGTGAAGACCTTGGACAAGGGCGGCCCCGACGAGGCCGACGAGATGTTGATCACCGAACCGCCTTCGCCTCGATCGACCATGTCCTGCCCAAAGACCTGACAGGCGAGAAACATGCTCTTGAGGTTGACCGCCAGGATGCGGTCCCACTCCTCCTCGGTGATCTCGAAGAACGGTGTCCCCGAGTTGATGCCGGCGGCGTTGAGCAGGATGTCCACCCTCCCCCACAGCCCCAGGACCTGCCCAAGGGCCGCGCGAAGATCCTCCTCGCTCGTCGCATCGACCGCCATCCCGAAGGCGTCGACACCTGTTTCCTCGCGAATCGTCGCGGCGCGCTCATCCGCCATTTCAGCGTTGAGGTCGAGGACCGCAACCCGAGCCCCGGCACCGGCCAGAGCATCCGCCATCGCGCCGGCCAGCACACCGCCGGCGCCGACCGCCACCGCAACCTTGCCGTCGAGCGAAAAAAGATCGTCCAAATAGCTCATCAGTTCTCTCCACCGGCGCCGCCAAATGGCGCCGTGTGGCGCCGGAAGTGCGCCACCAGGTTGTCGTAGTGGGCGGCCTCATGTTCCGCAAGAGCGGCCAGGATACGATCCTTGAACAGATATCCCCGATCGCCGTCCTTCTCAGTCAAGACCCGGCCAAAGGTCACGTGGAGGACCTGCCGGGCGTCTTCGTCTTCGAAGAGCTTCGCCAGATCGCCATCTCCAAGATCCGAAGCGGCCGGCACGTTCTCGAGCTTTCCCGACACGTGATAGGTCCGCCGCTCGTGCTCATACAGCCCCCTCGAGAAATCGAGGACCTCCCGAAAGAGCTCTGGTTCGCAGGTGGCGATCGTGCGCAGGGCTTCGAGATAGCTCGTACCGGCCGTCTTGACGTGGACGCCCCCCGTGCCGATCTCGCCGATCACGCGGTAGACGCCGAACTTGTCGCTCCCCGAGTGGATGCTGATCTTGTACGGACCCAGGGCCTCTGCCACCGCGAGGTGTTTGAGATACTCGCTGCGGAAGAGCTCGAGATCGCCGCGGTAGTCAATACCCTTTTCGAAGTCGCCGACAAAACGCGGCGCCAACCCGATCCAGCTCACCCCAAGCCGACGCAGCTCCGAGGCCACCATCCAGTGCTCGAAGGGGGTCGTCACTGACGCGGTCTCGTCGACCGAAACCTCCACCTCGAACGGCCGGTCGCCCATCGTCTCCGCGATGTGTCGGTACATCTTCGCCGTGTGCGCCAGCGGCGCGCCGTACTTGACCCACGCCCGCAGCACGTCCTCGGCCGACGGTGTGAAAATCAGGTCGGGTCCGAGGTCTATTCCACCACCGGTGTAACGCCGAAGGGCTGAGCCCAACCCGTCCTCGAGATCGGACCAGGGGAGACCACCGGCCGCCTCCTGGAGCTCCGGAACCGACATCGTGTCGGCCGCGTCGATCACGTGGTCGCCGGGATCGATGGTGAACATGGTGAAACCGGCCGCCGCCATCAGTTCGACGTCGGCTTCGGTCTTGAGGTGATCCGCATCCGCCCCCCACGGGTCCTTCCAGCCCTCTTCGACCACCGCCCAGGTGGCGGCGTCCATGACCTCGTCCGGCGTCCGTTCGGTGCGTTCGAGTTCGCGGATCGACTGCTGGGCAAGGACCACCTTGAAGCCGCCGCCCTCCATGGCCCGAAGATGGGCCGGTCCGGCGATGCCAAGGCGATCGCCGAGACCAAAGGAGTCGTCGAGGCCGAGGGGCTGCGGTCGCGCGAAGTCGAAGGCTTCGCGAAGAGCCACAGCGTTCGCATGATCGAGCTCGCCGCAACACGCCGTGACACCAGGTTCGACCTCCCAGCATTCTCCGACGAGGAGCTCGCTGGGGCCCGATCCCTCGAGATCCACCGCAAAGACCAGCCGCCGGGCGTCGACCCGACCCACCAGCAAGAAACCGCCCTCCACCCGACGTACGGACCGCACAATGACCTCTGCTCCGCGGTCCGGGCCGAGATTCAACGGCGTCGACGCCCCGTCGTCACCGAATTGCGCCTTACAAAGAGCTTCGAGTTGATCCAGAACTTTCATTCCACCTCCGTCAGAAACCAAAGACCGATGGCAACCACAGGCTGAGCCACGGCACAAACGTCACCACGATCAGAGCCAGCACCATTGCGACATACATCGGCAGCAGCGGCCGGATGACATCGGTGATGCGTGCCCCGGCCACGCCGCAGCCGACAAAGAGCACGCTGCCCACCGGCGGTGTGCACAATCCGATACACAAATTGAGGACCATGACGATGCCGAAATGGGTCGGATCCATCCCGAGCCGGATCACCACCGGCAAAAAGATCGGCGTAAAGATCAGCACCGCCGGCGTCATATCCATAAAGGTGCCGACCACCAGCAGGATGACGTTGATGATCAGCAGGATCACCACCGGGTTGTCGGTCAGGGCGAGCAACGCGGCGCTGACGTTTTGCGGAATGTTTTCGTACGACAGCAGCCACGACATGGCGGTGGAGGTCCCGATCAGCAGCATCACGATCGCGGTCGTTCCAACCGTCGCGAGCAGAATCTCCGGCAGGTCTCGGACCCGCACCTCACCGTAGAGGAAGGCCAGAATTCCCGAGTAGAGCACGGCCACCGCGGCCGCCTCGGTGGCGGTGAAGACCCCGGCGACGATACCGCCGATCACGACGACCAACAGCAGCAGACTGGGCAGAGCCGACAAGAACTTCGCGGCGGCCTCGCCGACACGAAACCTACCGGCGACCGGATAGTGCATGCGAATGGCAAAGAAGCCGGCGACGACCATCAGCGATAGACCGACGAGCAAGCCCGGCAGATAACCGGCGAGGAAGAGGGCGCCGATGGACACGCCTCCCGATGCGAGCGAGTAGACGATGAGGATGTTGGAGGGTGGGATCACGAGGCCCGTGGTCGCGGAACTGATGTTGACCGCGGCTGCAAAGTCCTTGTCGTAGCCCTCCTCGACCATCCGTGGACCGACCACTCCACCGATGGCCGAGGCCGCGGCCACTGCCGAGCCGGAAATCGCGCCAAAGAGCATCGAGGCCAGGATGTGGACGTAGGCCAGCCCACCCGGCAGCATTCCGACCACCGCCTTGGCGAGGTCGATGAGCCGCCTCGCGATGCCGCCTCGGTTCATCAGCTGACCGGCCAAGATGAAAAATGGAATCGCCAACAGCGCAAAGCTGTCGAGCCCGGTTGCCATCCGTTGCGCGATGGTGATCAGCGCCGGTTCGGCCGCCACACCGAGGAGCATGGTGACGAGGGTGCCGACCCCGATCGCAAAGGCGACCGGCACGCCAATCAGGAGCAGGGCGCCAAAGACCAGGATGAGGACGAGGACGTGCAGCCACTCCATCAGGCGGCTCTTCCGTCATCGATCACGTCACCCGGCGCGCGAAACCGATTGAGCGCCTCCGCACCGTGCAGGGCGGCGTAGAACATCGTCAACAGACCGGAGAGCGGCAGCACCAGATACACCAGACCCAACGGCATCTGCAGGGCAGCCGAGGTTTGTCCAAGGTCGAGGGTCAACCACACCAGACCCGAACCGCCGCCCACCAGCACCAGGGCTGCAAAGACAAAGATGCAGCACTCGATGAACAGCTCCAACAGTGCCTTTTGCCGCCCCTTGAGCTTTGACGGTAGAAGATCGATGGCCAGGTGGATCTTCTTGCCGACCGCGTACGCACCACCGAGGAGACCCACCCACACCAACAGATAGCGGGCAATTTCCTCGGTGAAGGAACTCGGGTTTCGAAGTAGGAACCGGGTGGCCACCTGCCACAAGACGTTGGCCACCATCAGGGTCATAAAACCGACCAGCAGCCACTCGAGGGCACGGTCGATGACCCTACGGAGAGCTCCGACGCTCATGGCCGGGCCTGCTCCGCCGAACGCTCGACCGCCTGGATCCGTTCGATCCACCCCCAGATCTCGGGCTGGCCGCGGTACGCCTCGATCAGCGGTTGCACCGCCTCGGCAAAGGGCGTCTTGTCGGGTCGGATGATCTCGACACCGGCCGCCTCTACGGCAGCCATCGCCTCGTCCGAGGCTTCGGCCCAGATCACCTTCTGGTACTCGGCGGCATCGAGAGCGGCCTGTTGGACCAATTCACGCAACCTTGGCGTGAGGTCCTCCCACACCCGGGTGCTCATCAGCAGCACATCCGGCACCGAGGTGTGCTCGTCCAGACTGTAATAGCGGCAGACCTCGTAATGGCGCGACAGAAAAAAGCTCGGCGGGTTGTTTTCGGCGCCATCGACGACCCCCTGCTGGAGGGCCGTATAGAGCTCGCCCCACGAGATCGGCGTTGCCGACCCCCCGAGAGCCCGCACCATGCGCATCGCGGTGGCGCTCTCCTGCGTCCGAATCTTGAGGCCGCTCAAATTCTCCGGTGAGTCCACCCGTTGATCGCGGGTGTAGAAGGACCGGCTGCCGGCATCGAAGTAGCACAGCCCCCGCAGGCGCGACTTCTGACCGTCGAGCAGCAGCGCCCGTCCCACCTCGCCTTCGAGCACCGCGAAGAGGTGATCACGATCGCGGAAGAGGTAGGGCAGGCTGAAGACCTTGAAGGACGGGATAAAGGCCTCGGCGACGCTCGCCGAGACCTTGGTCATGCCGATCGAACCGATCTGGAGAAGCTCGACGCACTCACGCTCCGAACCCAGTTGTTCGGAGGGGTAGATATCGATACGAGCCGCCCCCTCAGATTCTTCGGCCACGATCTCGGCCATGCGGACCATCGCCTGGTGCACCGGGTGGGTGACATCGAGACCGTGGGCCAGCTTGATGACGGTGGTAGAGCCACCACGGGTGCAGGCCGGAGCGGTGAGGATCAAAAACAAAATGCCGAAGATCGCCGTCAGGGAGATCTTCAGGACGCCGCACCGAGACGCCGGCATCCTCACCTACGTATCTCCCTCGCCGCGGCTGAGCGTCGCCTTGACCTCGATCTCCTGCGCCTTCTGAGCCCACCGAAGGTGCGTGTCCATCTCGTCTCGCGCCCGTTCGACATCGCCGGCACGGATCGCCTGGTAGATCTTGCGGTGCTGCTCTGCGGCCTCGGGAGCCTCGCGCCAGCGATCCACGGTCTTCTTGCGTTGGTCGTAGAAGAGGTCGGCAACCATCTCCATGATTGCCGCCAGAAGCGGGTTCCGCGCAGCCGCCGCGACCGCCCGATGGAACCGGATATCGTGGACCAGAAATCGGTGCACATCATCGATCGACGCGAACATCTCCATCACTTCTTCGGAGATCGCCGCCAGCTCGTCGCCGCGGGCGCGCTCCGCCGCCAAACCCGCGAGATCGATTTCGATCACCCTCCGGGTCTCGAAAAGCTCATCCCGGGGAATTCCGTGCAGGGCGGAGAAGAGCGACAGCGGATTCACATCCAACAGCGGCGGACCATCAGCCACAAAGGTCCCCGCCCCCCTCCGTGACTCGACGACTCCAACGGCGGCCAGTGATTGCAGACCGGCGCGCACGCTCGGTCTGCTGACTCCGATCAGCTGGGCGAGTTCCCTCTCCGGCGGCAGCTTGTCCCCCGCCTTGAACTCGCCGCTTTCGATGAGCTGCCGGAGAAAGGCCACAGCCAGCTTCGCGGCGACGGGCGGATTCTGTTCATTCTTTGAGTCTGAGAACTCATCCGGGTTTTGAGTCTGATTCTTCATTGGTCTGACCACTTTTGAAAGATACCATCTGCTGGAGAATCTGTAAAGTCACGCGATCTCCAGACATCCGGCGTTTTTGAAATTCAAAGACCTTCCATATTCTATTGTTTCTATTAACGTTATGGATCCGAATAGACCCAAGCTCACTCGAATCGACGGTCTTATGAGATCCGTCCTGAAGCTCTGAGTGGTTAGTCCAAAAAACACAAACCCCACAAAATGACCGTGCTGAGGTAGGGTTCTCACGCGCGATACGAAGGAGGCCCCATTGAAACGAGCCCTTCTCCTCACCGTGGCGCTGATCCTGATTTCCGCAACCGGTATCGCCGGCACGGGGCCCGATGAATCTCTCGGCAACCTCTTCGGGCGAGAGCGCGTGGATCTTTCGGGCCCATGGCGATACATCGTCGACCCGCTCCAGATGGGGCTGTCCCCCGACGAGGGCTCGCGCTACCTCTTTGCCCGCGAAGTACGCCAGGAACCTGGCGGCACCCTCCTAGAGTTCGACTGGGACCAGCAGCGAGTCATGGAGGTGCCGTCGGACTGGAATTCAGCCGCACCAGAGCTCGAGCTTTACGAGGGAATGGTGTGGTTCCGGCGCACCTTCGACTTTTTTCCCGATCCGGACAAACGGTATTTTCTCTACTTCGAGGCCGTCGACTACCACGCCAGGGTGTCGTTCAACGGCGAGAAGATCGGCGAACACAAGGGCGGTTTCACGCCCTTCTCCTTCGAGATCACCAACCGTTTCTCCGAATCGAAGCGCAATTCCATCGCGGTTGCGGTCGACAACACCCACACAGCGCAGACGGTGCCCGAGATCGCCTACGACTGGTGGAATTACGGCGGCATCACCCGTCCAGTGTGGCTGGTGGAGGTCCCGAAGACCTTTATCCACAGCTATTTCATCCGATTGGCTGACGATGGCAGAAGCGTCGCGGTCGATCTCCGTCTCGACGGACCGGATGCCGGCACCGCGGAGGTCATGATCTCGATCCCCGAGCTGGAGCTTGAAAAATCGGTGAAAACCGCATCGGACGGCACTGCGACTTTCGCTTTCGAGCCCAAAGTGCTCGAACTATGGTCCACCACCGGGCCAAAACTCTACCGAACGGTGCTGAAGAGCCCATCCGATTCGATCGAGGAAGACATCGGCTTCCGCACGGTCGAGATCAGGGGGCAAGACATCCTGGTCAACGGCAAACCGACCTTCCTTCGTGGAATCTCGATCCACGAGGAATCCCTCGGCCCGGTCGGAACCCGGCGGATGGACTGGGCCCAGGCCGAGGCCCTGCTGCGGCTCGCCAAAGAGGATCTCGGCTGTAACTTCGTCCGACTCGCCCACTACCCCCACTCCGAACGAATGACCCGGCTCGCCGACAAGCTCGGTCTCCTGGTGTGGTCCGAGGTGCCGGTCTACTGGGCGATCGCCTACTCCCACCCGCCGACGAGGGAGCTCGCGGTGAGGATGGTCACGGAGAATGTTCTCCGCGACCGCAATCGAGCTTCGATCATCGTCTGGTCGGTCGCCAACGAGACCCCGATCAACGACGCCCGCAACGCTTTCCTGGGCGAGATGATCGAACGGGTGCGCAAGCTGGACCCGACACGGCTGGTCTCGGCTGCCCTCGACCGCACCCGCAAGGAGGGTGACGTGATCATCGTCGACGATCCGCTCGGCGAGCACCTCGACATCCTCGCGGTCAACGAGTATGAGGGCTGGTACGGCAACCGCCATATCGATCACATCACCGACATCACGTGGGAAACCCCCTACGACAAACCAATGATCTTCTCCGAGTTCGGCGCCGGCGCGATGTTCGGCAACCACGGGACGAAACACGAACGCTGGAACGAGGAGTACCAGGAGTATTTCTATCAACAGACGTTGGCGATGGCGGAGGAGATCCCATTTCTGCGCGGTGCCTCGCCGTGGATCCTCAAGGACTTTCGTTCGCCG
>Ga0316193_10003037_pt1 | contig 11996 bp, 10 predicted proteins | sample MerIslsedime2_MG_FD_207735 | JGI IMG/M metagenome (GOLD analysis project Ga0316193, IMG submission 207735) | Coastal sediment microbial communities from Maine, United States - Merrow Island sediment 2 | ecosystem: Environmental > Aquatic > Marine > Coastal > Sediment | place: USA: Maine... | reverse complement strand
GGGTTCAAACTCCGGTCGGGTCACAGTTTGCTCAGGATCTTCTTTCCGATCAAAGCTGAGAACTGCTTTGCACTGAACCGGACAGTTGTAACACCCGCTGGATTTGACTTTGAATGTCTCCAAATGACGACCGTCGATGCTGTCTGCCTGATGAAAGCGATTCCCTTGATAGTTACGTGTGGGCATGATCCCCATATCGTCAGCCCACTTAACATACCCGGCGCCGCCATATTGCGCAAAGGTTTTAAAATCTGGCGAGGCTTTGATTCTTTTGACGTATTGTCGAACAGAATTCCTGGCTTGCGATTTTTTTATGGGGCGCTTTTTTGTGCCACCTTTTACCATGACAATGGCCTTGAGGTTTTTCGACCCCATCACCGCGCCCATACCGGTTCTGCCGGCTGCATGATCCCTGCCGGATATGATGCAGGCGAACCTGGCCATATTTTCCCCGGCCGGGCCTATGACCAGACAGGCCAGTTGACGGTTACCCAGGACATCCTTGATTCTTTCCTGGGTCTCAAACGTATCAAGACCTTTTAAAAAGCGCGCATCGCGGATTTCTGCAAAATCTTCTTCAATATACAGATATACAGGAGTGTCTGATCGGCCTCTGACAATGATACGCTGTAAACCACAGGATCGCAGCCATGCGCCGGCCTGGCCGCCGATATTCGAGCTCCCGAGAAGGCCTGTCAGAGGCGAGACGGCATTGATATGCAGGCGTGAAGATGCCGGAGCGGCGGTCCCGGTCAGGAGGCCACAACTGAAAAGCAAACAGTTGTCCCGTCCCAGAGGGTCGATCTGCCCTGAAATACGGTCAAACAGATAGGCCACGTTAAACCCTCTGCCGCCTATGGACGTTTTCAATGTGCGGTCCTGGACAGGCGATAAAAAATGTCGCTTCTCTGTCAGGTCGACATTGAGTGTCATGCCGTAAAGTCCCATATGGTTAAACAACCTGAAGTGTCTGACTCAGGCCCTCCAATATATCGTTCGGACTTCTCAATTCTTATCCATATCTTCAAAATTTTCCAGTAATGCCGACTGCGTTTCTCTCACCGGCCCACCCATATAGATTGCCAATAGATGATCGGCAAACTGTTTGACATGGGAGTACATTCCAAATATTCTCCCTATTATGTTTGGGTCCAATCATGGGTAGCGAAAAAGCACCAAAGTATTTGATTATAGCCTATTCGGACAAAAATAAAAACAGATCAAACCAAACCTGTCCCTGTACAAGGGATTTCCAAGTAACTGAATCTTTATCACATAATGAGTATCGATGTTGGAGAATTCTACACCATGCCAAGTTTTAAAATACATCCAATTGTTTTAGGCACAAAAATTTTCGACAAATCCATGATGACCTATCAATACGGACAAGGGCAAACCTATACCATCCCCATCTATAGTTGGTATCTCGAAGGCAGCGACAAGAACATTCTTGTGGATACCGGTGAAATGCATCCGATTCAATCCAAAGACAGGGAATCGTCCATCAACGGAAAGATTTACACTTTTGAGGAGGGTCTCGCAAAATGGTCCCTCAAACCCGAAGATATTCATATGATCATCCATACACACCTGCACAACGATCATTGTGAAAATGACTACAAGTGCACCAATGCCGACATTTTTGTTCATGAAAAAGAGCTGGAAAGTATCCATGACCCACATCCATTGGATTACCGCTATCTGGAAGATTTTATCGAAGACGTAGAAGATAACGGTCAGATCAAAACCGTCCGCCAGGACATGGAAATCGTTCCCGGAATTAGCGTTATGCACACACCCGTCCACACGAAAGGCGGTATGACGGTGTTCATTGACACACAAAAGGGAAGAGCCGCCATCACCGGCTTTTGTGTCATCGATGAGAATTTCAACCCTCCAAGAGAAATCCGCGCCATGGAGATGGATGTCATACCCCCTGGAACCCATGTGAATACCTATGAAGCTTATGACATCATGACAAAGGTCAAGGAAATGGCGGATCTGTTAATCCCGCTTCATGAGCCAAGATTCGCAAGCATGGAGACAATACCATCATAAACTATAACCTAACTTGAGCGATTAGGTGAACAAAAGGAGACCTCATGAAAGCCGTCAGGTTGGTGGAAATTGGAAAACCCTTGCAGGAACAGGAGATTCCCATTCCAGTTGTGGGAGAACACGATGTCCTGGTCCAGGTGAAGGCGGCCGGTATCTGCCATTCAGATGTGCACTACCGGGCAGGTAAATCTCCTGTGGGTGATCTGCCCCAGACCCTGGGTCATGAAGTTGCCGGCATCATCGAAAAAGTGGGTAACGGTGTTGCAAAGGACCGCATAGGGGAAAGGGTCAGTCTTCATTATTTGCTGACCTGCGGTGACTGTGACTACTGCAGGCAAGGCAAAGAACAATTCTGTGTAAAGGGTGCGATGATCGGAAAACACCGGGACGGGGGATACGCGGAGTATATTGCGGTTCCGGCACGCAACGCCGTTCCCCTTCCGGAGGCAGTTTCCTTTGAACAGGGAGCGGTTCTCATGTGTTCCACATCCACTTCCTTTCATGCACTGCGAAAAGCCCGTTTGAAAGCCGGTGAAAGCGTTGCAATCTTCGGTGCCGGCGGTCTGGGTATGTCCGCCATTCAGCTGGCATATGCCATGGGTGCCTCGGCGGTTTTTGCCATCGATATCAGTCCACAAAAATTGGCAACAGCTGAAAAATACGGTGCCATCCCTGTTGACGCATCGGTATGCGACCCGGTGGTGTCGCTTTACAAACATACCAAAGGAAAAGGCATTGACGTATCCCTGGAAGTCATTGGATTGCCGGAAACCATGCAGCAGGCAGTTCGTTGTCTGGGTGTATTCGGGCGGGCAGCCCTGGCGGGCATTGCTGAAGCTCCATTCGATGTTGATTCCTACCAGGAGTTACTGGGCAAGGAGGCTGAGATTATTGGCTGTTCAGATCACCTTTTAGAGGAATTGCCGATTCTTCTGGCGTTTCTGTGCCAGGGCAGGATTGATCTTTCTCATGTCATTACAGACTCCGTATCGCTGGATGCTGCAGCCATCAACGATGTGCTCGATTCGCTGGAACATTTCAAAGGCCATGTAAGAACAGTCATCAAGCCAAATCTATAATGTTGTGCTCCTGAACATTCGATCAAAGACGGATTTCCAGCTTATCCTTTAGAAAACTTTTTACATGGGAAATGGGAACTTCCCTTCGATGAAAAATCCCGGCTGCCAGGGCTGATTCCACGTCTGTTTTTTCAAACACTACCTGAAAATGTTCTGCACATCCGGCACCGCTGGATGCAATGACTGGAATGGTTACAGCCTGTTTGACCGCATGGATCAATTCCAGATCAAAACCGCTGTTGGTGCCATCCCGGTCGATACAGTTGAGCAGTATTTCGCCGGCCCCCAAGCTTTCACACACTCTGGCCAGGGTAATGGCATCCAAATCCCGGCCTTCTCTTCCGCCCTGGACGGTACATTGAAACCAGCAGAACCTCTCACCTTCCGGGCCGGGAATGTCGGTTTCGACAACAGGATGGCGCACCTTATCGGGGGCATGAATATACATGCGTCTCGGATCGATGGAGATGACCACAGCCTGGTTGCCATATACCTTTGAAATCTGTTCGATTGAACTCTCACCAGTCTTCTCACCAGTCCTCAAGTATTCCTCAGCTATGAGAACTGCATCACTCCCGATGGAGACCTTGTCGGCCCCTGATCTGAAGTATTCTTCGGCAACCGCCAGTGCGGAATACTGCCGGCCGTTTTTATCTGTATAGTCACGGATGCCGCCACCGATGGTCAGGGGCACAAAGACTGTTTTGGAAGTTCTTCTCAGCACTTTGAGCATGGGCATGTCTTCGAGGGGAAAATCCCGAAACCCTGTAATATTTAAGAAGGTGATTTCGTCGGCGCCTTCTTCGAAATATCGCCGGGCCAGATCCACCGGCCGACCAAGATTTCTCACGGTGCCCTCTTCGCGGACATCGTACTGATCTCCCTTGGTTACCACAAGATCCCCCTGGTCATTGGAGCGAACATCCAGACAGACGATAATTCGCTTGGCAAGCTTGGTCTCCTCAGACTGGAGGACCGGCATTACCGAGTCTCTATCTTTTTGAATAAAATTCTTCAGGAGCGTCAGGCCGGTGGGGCCGCTTTTTTCCGGATGGAACTGGGTGGCCATGATGTTGCCCGTTTGTATACCGCTGACAAATTCCAACCCATAGTCCGTGGTTGTCAGAACAACCGATGGATCAACGGGATCAACATAATAGGTGTGGACAAAATAAAACTTTTCATCCCCTTGTATGTCGTTGAACAGGATGGAAGGTTGTTTCACCTTGATACCGTTCCATCCGATGTGAGGGACGGATCGTTTCACACGAAATCGGCGGGCACATCCTTGGAGGATACCGAGTCCTTTTAACCCGGGAGCTTCCTCACTCTCTTCAAACAGGGCATGCAGACCCAGGCAGATACCTAAAAATGGTCGATTGCTTTTCAGGTATGTTTTCAGGGGATCTATATACTGCTTCTGTTTTAAAATATGGATCATGTTGCCAAAATTGCCCACACCGGGAAACACAAGTTTCTCGGCCGCCAGAATCTCTTGGCTATTTTGAGCAACCCGGACAGTTTCGCCCAGTTTTTCTATAGCATTGATAACGCTTCGAACATTTCCGGCGCCGTAATCGAGAAGGGTAATCATTTCTTGATCTTCTTAAATTTAGTTGGGGAAGAGGATTCCAGATGTCCATAAGGCAGGGTTTCAAGCGTTTTTTTTCTAACTATTTTTTCGTGGAACTTTTGCTGGCCATCAAACGCTTTGTCGTTCTCTATCATTTCACTCGACCCTTTGAACCACGACAAGACTTGCTAACCCCGCGGTTTGTCGCGGGGTTAGCAAGCAACTCTTAATTAACAAAATTCTTTTTTATGGAAAACACAATCAGCCAACAAGTGCTTTTGCGTTTTCAGATGCTGACGCTGCGTTTGCACCATAGGCATCCGCACCGATTTTTTCGATAAAGTCCTGGGTTACAGGTGCTCCGCCGGCCATGATTTTCACCTGGTCACGAATACCGGCTTCCTTAAGCGCTGTGATGGTTTCTTCCATCTTTGGCATGGTAGTGGTCAACAGTGCTGACATACCAAGGATATTGGGTTTGTGCTCCTTGACGGCATCCACAAATCCCTGTGGTTTGATATTAACACCCAGATCAATAACCTTGAATCCAGCACCCTGAAGCATCATGGCTACCAGATTTTTTCCAATATCATGCAAATCTCCTTCTACCGTTCCAATAACAACAGTACCGGCTCCGGCAGCATCGGCATCAGACAAAAGGGGTTTGAGGATGTCCATGGCAGCATGCATGGTTCTGGCACAGAGAAGTACTTCCGGGATAAACATATCGCCGGCCTTGAAACGTTTCCCCACTACATCCATACCTGCCAACAATCCACTGTCGAGAACCTCTTTTGCAGCAGCTCCCTTGTCCAGAGCTTCCTGGGTCAGTTTTTTGACTTCGACTTCATTTCCTGTAATCAGCTCTTGGGCCATTTTTTCATACAGTTCGTTCATGGTTAGATTTCTCCTTTAGCGGGTTTGTCGAACCTCTCTAATACCTTAAAAGCTTCTATAAAATAGCTTTTCTAAAATTTCAATCACTAAACCAATTTAAAATCACTTTTCCTGAACGCCCGGAGCGCATGGTCTGAAAGGCAGATTCGAATTCACTGAAATGATATCGATGCGTGATGATGGGCAGGATATCCAGACCCGATTGAAGCATGACGGTCATCTTATACCAGGTTTCATACATTTCCCGGCCGTAGATGCCCTGGATTGTCAAACCATTGAAAATAACCAAGTCCCAATTGATGGGAGTTTCCGGTGGAAGTATTCCCAGAAGTGCGATCTTGGCGCCGTGGCACATATTTGGAAGCATGGTTTGAAGTGCCTGGGGATTGCCGGACATTTCCATGCCCACATCAAAGCCTTCTTTCATACCCAGGGCCATCTGGACATCTTCAATTTTTTCGTTCCGTACATCCAGGGTCATGGTGGCACCCATGGATTTTGCCAGTTCAAGACGATAGGGGTTCACATCCGTAACAACTACATGCCTTGCGCCGGCATGTCTGGCGATGGCAGCAGCCATGCATCCAATGGGACCGGCGCCGGTAATAAGAACATCCTCTCCCAATACATCAAAACTGAGGGCAGTATGGGTCGCATTTCCCAGGGGATCGAAGCAGGCCAGCAATTCCATGGGGATCTTGGGGTCACAGTACCATACATTCGCAACCGGGATACTCAGGTATTCAGCAAATGCGCCTGGACGGTTGACACCAACACCACTGGTGCTCATACACAGGTGCCTTCTCCCGGCAAGACAGTTGCGACAGCGCCCACAAACCAGGTGCCCTTCACCCGAGACAATATCGCCCGGCTTGAAATCGTGAACATTCCGGCCGGTTTCCACTACCTTTCCAACAAATTCGTGACCGAAATGCATGGGAACAGGAATTGTTTTCCGGGCCCAGGCATTCCAGTCGTAGATATGGATATCTGTACCGCAGATGGCGGTTTTGTGAATCCGGATCAATACATCGTTGATACCCACATCCGGTTCCGGCACATCTTCAAGCCAGACGCCTGGTTCCGGTTTGGCTTTCACAAGTGCTTTCATGCGCGTCTCCAGTAAAGGGGAAATGAATAAATTAGTAACTCGATTTGCAGAAATTGGACAGGGTCGCTCCTAAGGCGAAATTACCCCCAACTTCCTGCCCACTTTTGCAAAGGCTGCAATGGCCTTGTCCAGGTGGCGTTTCTCATGAGCGGCTGACATCTGTGTCCTGATGCGAGCACTGTCTTGGGGAACCACCGGATAGCTGAAGCTGACAACATAGATACCTTCATCCATCATTTGCCTGGCCATTTCCGATGCAAGTTTTGCATCTCCAAGCATGATGGGAATGATGGGGTGCTCACCCGGAACCAGATCAAAACCCAGTCGCTCCATTTCTGTTCTGAAATACTGATTGTTTTTTATCAGCTGAATCCGAAGTGCATCGCTCCCCTCCAGCAAATCCAGTACTTTTAGCGATGCCGCTGCAATCATGGGCGCCAGGGTGTTGGAAAACAGGTAAGGTCGGGATCTCTGACGCAGCCAGGCGACAAGCGCCTTGCTCCCGCTGGTATATCCCCCGGAAGCACCCCCCAGGGCTTTTCCCAAAGTGCCGGTAAGGATGTCGATGCGACCCTCAACATCGCAAAACTCCGGGGTGCCGCGACCATTTTTGCCCATAAAACCCACCGCATGAGAATCATCCACCATAACCAGGGCACCATACCGGTCGGCAAGATCACAAATACCCTTTAAATTTGCGACGATACCGTCCATGGAAAAGACACCGTCGGTGGCAATCAGCTTGAAGCGAGCACCGGCGGTATCTGCTTTTTGAAGTTTGGATTCAAGGTCGACCATATCGTTGTTCATATAACGGAAACGCATGGCTTTACAAAGACGAACACCGTCGATGATGGAGGCATGATTCAGCTCATCGGAAATAACCGCATCCTCGCCACCCAGAATGGTTTCAAAGAGACCGCCATTGGCATCAAAACAAGAGGAGTAGAGAAGCGTGTCTTCGGTACCCAAAAACAGGCTCAAGCGAGCTTCCAGGTCTTTGTGAAGTCTCTGTGTGCCACAGATAAACCGTACGGAAGCCATACCAAACCCGTATCGTTCTGCACCGTCCTGGGCCGCCTTGACCAGCCCTGGATGGTTGGCCAGGCCGAGATAGTTGTTGGCACAAAGGTTGATATAATTTCTTTTGTCCTGGATGGTAATTTCTACCTGCTGAGGTGATGTTATCCCGTATTCGGTCTTGTAAAGACCGTTTTTCTGCAGGGCTTTTGTTTCGCTGTCCAGATGTCTTAAAAAGTTCTCGCTACGATGCGTTTTGAAGGTCATCTTGCATCTCCTTCCGGGAAAACCGCAATCCACGGCATGTTTTTCAATATGAGCATGTTAGGATATTTACGAATCTTCTCCATCAGCGCCGTGATTCGACGAACTGCTCAAGTGCTTTCGTGCTCGACCTTTCCATGGCCGGCTTTTGATAGGCTGCAATCCGGTCTTTGACACACTGTGAGGCCCTATCAGCCATCTCTCGCTTTTCCATTTGCAGCCATTTCTCATGCTCAGTTCGAATATTCAGTTTGGGAAGGAAGAATTCGCTTCGACACCGCTGCAAGGTATGATCTTCAGTTAGATAGCTTCCGGATACAGACAACTTACGGATAAGATCCAGAGCAAATGTGTCTTCTGTGAAGGATACTGGCTCTATGACTCTTTTCACGGCACCGCAAAGCTCTTCATCTGCCATAAATTTTTCGAAACTCATGGCCAACATCGAACCATAGGTGCCGCAGGCATGGAGACCCACATGGGCGCCACCGATGGCGGCCCCTGTCAGCATCATGGCGGATTCCATGCCGGCCTGGTAATCCAGGCTGAAAGATTCTGTCAAAGCTCCTTGGCTGCGGCTGGGTATCCCATAATACCGACCCATGGCAGGAGAAATAGCGACATGTTTCACGTCCTCCGGCGTGCCGTTGAGATAACCGCCTGTTCTCATGTTCGTCGGATTACCACCCAAGCCATATACAACGGGTGCCCCCGGCCTGATAAGTTGCGCCAGACATATACCGGCCAGGTTGGTGGCATTCGAAATAACCAAGGAGCCTGGAATTGTAATAGGTCCTGTAGTACCAAGAGCACAGGAGGAATGAATGATTACCGCCTGGCCTGAAAAGGCAAAGACCATCAAGGAGTCAATCATTTCTGTTGCATATTTAAGGGGTGACAATGAATTAATCAGGGATATCGTGACGGGTTGTTTTAAGGGTCCCCACACAATTTCCGCCATCTGAATCGTATCCATAGCCGCACGCTCCGAAGTAGAACTTCCCATGATGGGTTTATCGGTCAATGTCAAGGCTGCCAGAAGAAGGTCCAGATGGGCTTGTTCCGCCGGTACATTATGGGGCTGAATCACCAGGGAGCTGTTGAAATCCAAATACTCGGAAGTGTGAACCAGCTTGTAAAACAGATGCGCATCTGACAGCAGTGCGTGTCTCTTTTCACCGGAAGGTTCAATAATAAAAGGAGGCCCGTAACCGGGTGCCACCCGATACCCGTCTCCGCCGATGACGATGTTCTTTTCTGGATTTCTGGCCTCGATGGTAAACGCTTCTGGTACCGTCTCAAGAGCTGTTTCAATGCTCTGCCTGTCAAAGTAGACGGTTTCGCCATCGATTTTAAACCCTTGATCCGCAAAAATGTCGAGCGCTTTTTGATTTGGAAATCGAATGCCTGTGTCGGAAAGAAGATCCAGGGAATACTGGTGGATATTTTCAAGTGTTGACCGGTCAAAATTGATGATGGATCTATTCATGCTGCCTGCTTATCCTTTGTTAAGAGTGGATGGGACAGTATCGATCTTGGACATTCCCCGGTTGTCCGGCTGTTCACACAGAGGCACCCCCCCATGGGAAACGTAGAACTTCCTGGTTCATGGCATTAAAATTCTCTCTGGGAGTATTGGGCGATGTGGTCCCTGCTGTTGAAAAGAGGTACCCGGTCCATCCTCTGGCAGCTTCCAGGTGCTGCCTCGTCTCTGCTGCAACTGTTTCGGCCTTACCCGTCAGAAATGAACCATTCGGATTTAAATTGTCGAAAATTGCCACATGATTTCCTACTTTTTCTTTAAGTGCTTTCAGGGGCAGCACCGAGTCCTGTGTGATATTGCCGGGCATGATGCCGGCAATCGTCATTTCGAGAAGCATGTCCACAATACCTGTTTTGACAATGGGACCGCACATGTGGGGCAAGACCCTGGCACCCTGTTCAGCCAGCGCATTGACTACTATACTTGTAGGTTCGTGAATGAATGATCGGTAGTGTTCCGGGGAAATCAACAGGGGGCATTCCATGTCCGCTCCGTAGAAAATGTATTCCACACCCGCTTCAAAAAGGGCTTCACCCATAGCGATATCGATAGGGACCAGCACTTCCTGGAGCTTTTGTATCAACATGGGCTCCTGGTAAAAATCGGCCATAATTTCATTGGTCCCTCTCAAGCGGGTAGCAATCGTAAATGGCGAAATATATTCACATGCAATGGGCACATCGCCGGCCAGCCGCTCTTTCAGTTTGGAAATGCCGGCCAGAAACTGATCCATTTTTTTGCTCTGGACTTGTCGCCCGGCAATCCCCTCGATATCGTCGATGGCGTGGATTGCTGTCCGTTCAATCTTTGGGAACTCATTTTCAGGATAGGTGACATCACACCCCAGGGCTTCTGGAATGATGCCGCCGATAAATCCCATGCCAACCATGACCCAGTCAAATTGAAAGGTGTCGATGGCCTGCAAATGCGTTTCTACCATGGCCTGTCCACCCAGGAGTGCCTCCTTGAAAGAAGATCCGAAATAACGGCAGATGGGGGCTTCGTAGAATGGCGCATTGGGTATCCGGTCCACAGCTTGCATCTGGATGGCTGCTTGCATTCGCTCGGTTGAATTCATTGAATGTTCATACTCCTTTGCGACCCGCGCTTCGCAGATAGCAATCAGTTTTCTATATAACCGGTAGAAAGCCTGTATAACAGACCTCAACAGGACCTGTCATCTCGACGGTCCCATTATCCATAAGCTCGATGTCAACTGATCCGGCCGGCATATTCACCTTAATATTTTTTTGGGTGACCAGGCCACGACGATGGGCAGCACCCACCGCTGCACATGCACCTGTACCACAAGCGGTTGTTAAACTTCCCGGTCGCTCCCACACAGACAGGTTAAGAGAGGCGTCGCTCATGACCTGTGCAACACCGATATTGGCTTCTTCAGGAAACAGGGGGTGTCGTTGAAGTACGGGTCCCCATTCATACAAATCGATGGCCGACAGGTCATCGACAAAAAAGACAGCATGAGGGTTGCCGATATTCATCCCCACCGGGTCTCTGAGTGGACCGGCTGATATTTTCAGATGCAGGGTCTCCATTTGACTCGCTAAGGGAATGTCCCTCCAGTGAGTACGCAAACGCCCCATGTTAACATTGATCTGTTTTTCAGCCCTCCTTTGACATGTGAGCGACCCACCCATAGTGTCGATGGTTACTTGGTTCATACCGCTTTCCTGCATGAACAACCAGGCAATACATCGTGTGGCATTGCCACAGGCCTCTACATCACGACCATCTGGATTCAGTATCCGTACAAAGGCGTAATTTTTTGTTTCAGGTTTTGGGGGTTCTACAATCAATAATTCATCTGCACCGACACCGGCACGCCGGTCGCAAATCCCTACGATCTCCGGGACGCCCGGTCGATAGGGCTCTTGGCGCGCATCAACAATAACAAAATCATTTCTCAGACCATGCATTTTGACAAAGGGTCTGCCCTTTTTGAGGATGTCCGATAGTTCCTGTGGTTTTCCGGCATTTGTTATCATGATATCCGCTGCACTTTTTTTTGGTAATATGAAACGATTCAGACTCATACATGCCCGTAATAATCACGATGGACCGTGATGCTGTGAGCAAAATCGAGAAGTGTCCCCCAACTGAACAAAGGGATATCGATCTCACGCTGAAGCGCCCTTGCAAAGGGGGGGAATCCTGTGCATTCCAGAACCATGGCCCCCATTTTGGGATGACTTCGATAGAAATCGACACCTGCAGCGACAAAATCGGACGCTGCTTTTTCATAATCGGCTCCCGGTGGGTCTGTGCGATTTGACTGGCTCCAAAGGTGTTCGAATTCAGGACAGTCATAATCATCTTCAGCCCCGGCTATCACATAGTTGCTGCCAATAGCGACATTAACGGCTGAAAGGTGGGCATCGCTAAGGTACATCTTCTCGGCCACCAGAATCCCTACGAGTTTGTCAGGGCCCA
>Ga0316193_10003035_pt1 | contig 11996 bp, 11 predicted proteins | sample MerIslsedime2_MG_FD_207735 | JGI IMG/M metagenome (GOLD analysis project Ga0316193, IMG submission 207735) | Coastal sediment microbial communities from Maine, United States - Merrow Island sediment 2 | ecosystem: Environmental > Aquatic > Marine > Coastal > Sediment | place: USA: Maine... | reverse complement strand
GGCTACCGGGCTCTCGGGATGGACTACAATACGGGGAGCGGAGACGACTACTTCCTGTATGACATGGTCATCTTCGGACCGCAACTCGGCCTGGTGTTCCACTTCTGAACGACGGGCCGCCCGGAAATGCCTCCCGGGCGGCCCGTCGCAGGTGGGCTGACTTAGCCTCGAGCTACTTCCCGCCCGAGATAGTCCTCACTTCCAGGTAGCTCGCGTTTGCCGGTGAGTGGTACACGCGGTGCGTCGCCTTTACGAAGTCCGCTTCGTCCGCCTCGAAGATGTTGTCGACGTACGTCTGCGGATTGCGATCGAACAGCGGGAACCAGGTGCTCTGGATCTGCACCATGACCCGGTGTCCTTCCTTGAACGTGTGCAGCACATCCTGCAGCGGAAGGTCGATCTCCGTCACCTCGCCCGGGACGAACGGCTTCGGGCTCTCGTAGCTGTCCCGGAAGCGGCCCCGGATGATCTCGCTTCGCACGAGCTGCTGGTAGCCGCCGAGCACGACTCCGGCGGGCGTGTGCTCGCCGTTCGGCTCGTCGTCCGGGTACACGTCGATCAGCTTCACGGCCCAGTCGGCGGCGGTGCCGGTCGTGGACACCTCGAGGTGCGCCAGGATGTCGCCGGCCAGCGTGAGGTCCTCCTCGAGCACCTCGGTCCGGAAGGTGATCACGTCGGGCCGCCGGTCGGCGAACCGCTGGTCCTCGTTCATGTAGCGACGCGGCGTGTACTGGAAGCGGATCCGGTCGGTATAGGGAACTGGCTCGTTCGGATCGCTCACGTATTCCGTGAACGCGGCTTCGCTTCCGCCGGGAGCGTCGCTCGATAGTCCGTCACCGGCACGCAGGAACAGGCGGATCGAAGTCGCCCCCTGCGGCGGCCAGTCTGCGAATTCCCGCCACTCCTTGCTGCCCGTGTCGAATACGAGGGCCTCGAAGCCGGGTGCTTCTCCCTCGTCCTTGAGGAAGTGCCGGAAGAACACCGCTTCAACTTCGCGCTGATGCTGACCCGAAATGTTGTCCCCGTAGTAGATGTCGCCGACCATGTGCGGAGACCGATCCCACCCCCAGCCGCCGTGCTGCCACGGTCCCATCACGAGCACGTTGAAGATGCCCGGGTTGTTCCGCTCCAGCGATCGGTAGATGCTCATCGGCCCGTACAGGTCCTCGGCATCGAACCAACCGCCCACCGTCATCACGGCGTGATCCACGTCCTTCAGATGCGGAACGATGCTCCGGGCCTGCCAGAATTCGTCGTAGTTCGGGTGTTCCCTGAGCTGCTTCCAGAAGAAGTTCTCGTCGCCGTACCAGCGGTCCGAGTTCTTCAGGGGCCCGAGCTCCAGGTAGAACTGGTACGCGTCGCGCGTGTTCGGCTGTGGAAGATTCCACCAGTCGTCGGTCTCGAGCCCTGTCTTCTGCACTCCCGTGAGTGGTGTGAGGATCCAGTAGGGGAGCGTGAACACGCCGTGGTGGTGCAGGTCATCGAAGAAGAAGTCGCCGATCGGGGCCTGCGGCAGCGAGGCGACGAGCGCCGGGTGGGCCTCGGGGATCGCGGCGGTCACGTAAAACCCGGGATACGACGTTCCCCACATCCCGATCCTGCCGTTGTGGTTCGGCACGTTCTCCAGCAACCACTCGATCGTGTCGTACGTGTCCGAGCTTTCGTCGATCGCCGCATCTCCTGGCACGTGCGGACGCATGTTGTCGTACAGGCCCTCTGACATGTATCGCCCGCGCACGTCCTGGTACACGAAGATGTAGCCGTCCCGGGCAGTTTCCTGGTTCGGGCCGAGCGCATTGCTGTAGCTCGTGGCACCATACCAGCCGACCCCATACGGCGTGCGTTTCAGGAGAATCGGCCAGGTCTTCGTGTTGTCCCTCGGCGTGTAGATCTGGGTGAACAGCGTCACCCCGTCGCGCATGGGGATTCGGACTTCACGCTTTTCGTATGTGCGGAGGACGAACAGGAAGTTCCTGCCGTTCTCGTTGTCGGCGTCCAGCTCCAGGGATCGCTCGTAGCTGGCGATCGCGCCGTCGATGTCCCCGGCGACCATCAGCGCCTCGCCCAGGCTGTCGTGCTGATTCGATTCGTCCGGATACGCCTCGACATTCAGGGTGAAGATGGCGACAGCCATCTCGGCATCCCCCGCCTGCAGGTATTCGTAGCCCAGGCCGTTGAGAGCCGTCGGCGGGAAGATCTGGCCGTCGGGATCGACCCTTCGGAAGGCGCGAAACTGCTCGGTGGCTGCCTCCACTCCTTCCGTGCGGATGAGCTGAACGAACTCCTCCTCCGTCGGTTCCGCCTGTTGTGCGTGGACGGCCAGGGGGCCGAGGAGGGCGGTGGTGACCGCGATCGAGAGAGTGAGTGTGCTTGGAAGACGCGAACGAGGACGAGTGAGCCTCATTGAACCGCTCCTGCAGGTGAATCCGTGGTGCGGGCATTTGTCTGTGAGACAGCACGAGTGATCGGGTGGTTGCACGGTGCCCTGGCGCTACGCGACCCTATCTCTGATGTGGCGCATCCGGCCTATGCAGTTGGAAGGGAAGCAGGCTGACCGCGATCTGCTGCCCGTCGGTTAGCTCGAGTCGGGACTTGATGTTCGTGGGCGCGACCAGCTCCCAGCGGTCACGAGGTTGGGATATGTCGAGGTCGGCCTCGCCCCGGTGTATGCCGCAGGCGGCGAACGCCAGCGCCCTTTGCTCGACCATGACCGGCACCACGGCCACCTGTTCCCACACATCGGAGACGCCAGCCATGCTCGTCGCGAGGTACTCCGGCAGGCGAAGAACCAGTGGATCGGGGAGCGTCACCGGCGAGTCGACGAAGGCCGCGATGGAACCGTGGAGTAGACCTACCCGCCACGTCTGCCAGATGAAGGGGCCGTAAAGTGTGGCGATCCACCAGGCCTGCGCGCTGGGATTGAGGAGGTCTACGCGCATCCGCGTCCGAATCGCTCCACGGATCTGGCCCAGGGTGTCGACTCCCAGTGCCTCTCTCTCCCAGTCATACATGCGGATTCTCGCTTGTCTCGACGGATCTCAGGCTGAAGACGTATTCTACCTGTTAGGCTGTTCGCGGTACACACACGTCTTTCCGAGGTGAATCATGACCTGGCCGGAGCTGCTCGAGCGTTGGGTTCCGATGTTTGACTTCCCGCTGTTCCGGATCGGGAATACGACCGTTAGCGTGGCCACGCTTCTGACGACTCTCATCATCATTATCGCGACACTCATCGTGTCGCGCGTGGTCAAACGGTGGCTGGAGGGCGTCGCGCGTCGGCGCAGTGTGAAGGACGCCGGATCCGTGCACGTAACGGCGCGGCTGGTTCACTATACGATTCTCTTCATCGGTTTCGGTGTGGCACTTCACACCGTGGGCATCGATTTGACAGCCCTGTTCGCAGCCGGCGCCATCTTCGGCGTGATCATTGGTTTCGCGATGCAGAATATTGCGTCAAACTTCGTTTCAGGCGTGATCCTGCTGTTCGAAAGGACCATCAAGCCGGGAGACATTGTAGATGTAGAGGGACGTATCGTTCGGGTGATCGAACTTGGCATCCGCGCCACGATCGCTCGAACGACCAACGATGAAGACCTGATCATCCCCAACTCCGTCCTCGTGCAGTCAACCGTACGGAACTACACGTTTCGGGACTCACATTTTCGCATCGACGCACCAGTCGGAGTGACCTACGGATCGGACATGGCCGTGGTCCGTTCCACCCTGGAGAAAGTGGCCATGGAAATCCCGTGGCGCTCTCGCAATCCCGAGCCCGTCGTACTGATGAAGGAGTTTGGCAGCTCCTCGGTGAACTTCCTCGTCTCCGTCTGGACCGAGAATCCCTGGAAGCAACGACAACTCCGCTCGGACCTCAATGAGGCGATATGGTCGGCGCTCAAGATGGCCGGGATCACGATCGCCTTCCCGCAGCTCGACGTGCACTTCGACCCGGAGATCGAACGATCGATGACCGAGCTGGCAGGCGCAGGACGCGCGGGGTCTCAATGAAGACGCTTATTCGGAACGGTTTAACCGGCGGTCGCGGAGGACTCCGGTACCACCGGAGGCGGCCACCTCCCGGGGCCATGCCGGGCACGCTGGTGATCGACGCAGATGCCCCGCCTCCACGGCTGACGGTACTGGCGTACGGACCGGAAGATTGCACCGAGGAGCAGGTGAGCGACCTCGGAAGACTCGACGAGCTTTGCAGGGAATGGCCTGTCGTATGGCTGAACGTGGACAGCCTCAGCGATGAGCCCCTGCTTCGAGCGATCGGAGAGCGCCTCGATCTGCATCGACTGGTTCTCGAGGACGTGGCCAACCTTGGCCAGCGATCGAAGGCGGAATTCTACGACGACGTCCTCTTCATCGTCCTTCGGATTCCGGATGTGGAGGGGGGTGAAACGGAGCAGGTGAGCCTGCTTGTGCGCGATGGCCTGGTGGTGACGCTGCAGGAGCACGCAGGTGACTGCTTCGACGGGGTTCGGGACCGAATACGGCACGGCAAAGGCAAGATCCGCATTAGAGGTTCCGACTACCTGGCGTACGCTCTCATAGATGCAGCCATCGATCAGTACTTCCCGGTGCTGGACGACGCGGGCCTGGCCCTGGATTCACTGGAGGACCAGGTCTTCGATGAGCCGACGCCGGAGACCCTGGCGCAGATCCACTCCCTGAAGCGAAGTCTTGTATCCCTGCGCAAGGCGATCTGGCCGTATCGCGAAATGCTCAACGTGCTGATGCGGGATGCCGGGTCGGTCTTCGCGGATGAGACCCAACCGTATCTCAGGGACGGCTACGACCACGTGGTGCGCCTGATCGATCTCGTGGAGGCACAGCGAGAGGTCACCTCGGATCTGCTGAGCATGTACCTGTCGACGGTGAGCAACCGCATGAACGAGGTGATGAAGGTGCTGACCATCATCGCCACGATCTTCATCCCGCTGAGCTTCATCGCCGGCGTCTACGGGATGAACTTCGATCCGGCCGTTTCCCGGTGGAACATGCCCGAACTCGGTTGGACTCTGGGGTATCCCGCCGCCCTGCTACTCATGGGCGTCGTCGCCGGGGGGCTGCTGGCCTTCGTATGGCGGAGGGGCTGGCTGTGACGAAGCGCGTCGAACCGGCAATTCCCGTGATCGGCTGGCGCGAATGGGTCGGTCTGCCGGACTTCGGAATCAAGCATATCAAGGTTAAGGTCGATACCGGGGCCCGTTCGTCCTCTCTGCACGCCTTCGACCTGCAGCAGTTCGAACGGGACGGTGCTGAATGGGTGCGATTCGAGGTTCATCCCGTCCAGCGAAAGAGCGACCGGGCGGTGCAAGTCGAGGCGAAGGTCCTCGAGCATCGTTCCATTCGCAGCTCGAGCGGCAAGGCGTCGATACGACCCGTGATCGTGACGAACGTGCGGCTGCTGGGTACCACCTGGCCGGTCGAGTTGACCCTGGCGAGCCGCGACGAGATGGGCTTCCGGATGCTGCTCGGCCGCGAGGCATTTCGGCGAAGATTTCTGGTGGATGCAGGAAAGTCCTATTGCGGCGGTAAGCCGAAACGAAAGAAGAAGGCCGGAAAATGAAGCTCGCCATACTGTCTTGCAGTCCCAACTGTTACAGCACGCGCCGGCTCCGTGAAGCCGCCGAACAGCGGGGGCACGAGGTCAAGGTCCTCAACACCCTCAAGTTCGCGATCGACCTCGAAGAGGGAGAGCCCGACCTCTACTTCCGACAGAAGAGGCTGTCACACTACGATGCCGTGCTGCCGCGGATCGGCGCGTCGATCACATACTTTGGCACGGCGGTCGTGCGGCAGTTCGAGCAGATGGACGTGTGGTGTGCGAACTCCTCCGCCGGCATCAGCAACTCCAGGGACAAGCTCCGCAGCCTGCAGATCCTCAGTCGTCACCATATCGGCATCCCGCAGACGACCTTCGTTCGTGACAAGAATGACGTGCTTCCTGCAATCGAGCGAGTCGGTGGAGCGCCCGTAATCATCAAGCTGTTGGAAGGCACGCAGGGGATCGGGGTGCTCCTGGCGGAGTCGGTGAAGTCTGCCGAGGCCATCGTGGAGCTGCTCCAGAGTCAGAAGCAGAACGTGTTGATCCAGAAGTTCGTCGCCGAGAGCAAGGGAAGGGACGTCCGGGCGTTCGTGGTGGGTGACCAGGTGGTGGCGGCGATGCGCCGCGTTGCCCAGGGACAGGAGTTCCGAAGCAACGTCCACCGGGGCGGTCTCACCGAGCCGGTGGATCTCGATGAGCGCTATCGCGAGACGGCCGTCCGGGCCGCCCAGATCATGGGCCTTCGAGTCGCCGGCGTCGATCTCCTGGAGGGAAGAGACGGCCCGCAAGTCGTGGAAGTGAATTCCTCGCCTGGCCTCGAAGGAATCGAAGGTTGCACCCAGCTCGACGTTGCCGGCGCCATCATCGACTACATGGCTGCGCAGGTAGACTTCCCGGAGATCGATCTTCGCCAGCGGCTGACCGTGAGCCGTGGATACGGTGTCGCCGAGATCCACGTTCCCGCGGGATCCGAGTACGTAGGCCAGTCGATCAGCGAGTCAGGGTTACGGGAGAGGGACCTCAACGTCCTGACGCTCTATCGGGGAACGACCGTCATTCCGAACCCGCGGTCGCACCGGGTTCTGGAGCCCGGCGATCGCCTGCTCTGCTTCGGCAAACTCGAATTGATGCGTGACCTGATCCCGGCGAGGGCTCGCCGCACCCGAAATCCGGAGATCCAGGAATTGCCTGATCTTCCGGTGGCCGACGAAGTGCATGCTACGGCAGGGGAGCCGGCCGCGACGCCGGTCTCGTAGCAATGAACACGGAATCAGCAGCAGCCGGGGCAAAAGCAGCCGAGGCGGAGGCCCGCGCGCGAAAGCCCATCGACGAGTGGTTCGGGAAGGAGATTCCGGCGGGCGAATCGCTCAACGTCAAGCTCGCCGTAGGCGAGAGCTACAGCAGCATGACGGTGCGGATTCCGATACACATTCGCCGGGCCGCGGCGGATGGTCCGGTCGTGTTCGTCACGGCCGCACTGCACGGCGATGAAATCAACGGCACCGGTGCCGTTCGGCAGCTGATCCAGGATGATGACTTCAGACTCCTGCGAGGATCGGTGATACTCGTTCCGGTGCTGAACCTTCTCGCCTTTGACCGACACTCCCGCTACCTGCCGGATCGCCGGGACCTGAACCGCTCGTTCCCCGGATCGAAAAACGGCAGTCTGGCCAGTCGCATGGCCCGGATCATCTTCGATGAGATCGTGCCCCGGTGTGACTACGGCATCGACCTCCATACGGCAGCGGTCCGCCGCACCAACTACCCCAACGTCCGTGGGGACCTAACGAACCCGGCGGTACGAAGACTCGCGGAGTCATTCGGTTCGGAGATCATCATCAACAAGAAGGGCCCGAAAGGATCGTTCCGCCGGGAGGCGAGCGAGGCGGGCTGCCCGACGATCATCATGGAGGGCGGCGAGGTGTGGAAGGTGGAGCCGGGCATCGTGGAATCCGCCACACGCGGCATCAGGAACGTCTTGCGCGGACTCGACATGCTGGACGGCGAGGCCGAAAGCCCCGACTACCAGATCGTCATCGAGAAATCGAAGTGGATACGGGCCAAACGGGGTGGATTCATGCAATTCCACATTTCGCCCGGCGACATCGTGGAGAAGGACCAGCCACTCGCCACGAACACCACGCTGCTCGGAGATGACCGGAATACACTCCACGCACCGTTCGACGCGGTGGTAATCGGAATGACCAGCCTGCCGGCCATCAGCCCCGGCGAGCCACTCTGCAATCTCGGCAAGCTGCCGAGGGGTTTCCGCGCGGCTGATCTCCGCATTCAGCGGTCGGACGAGGACAGCCTGGAGCACCGGGTCTCGGAGGATCTCGCATCCAGCGTCATGGTCGTCGACCCGGCGGAGTGATGCGGTAGTAAAGCTAGAGCGCGATCAGGTCCTACGAGCCGCTGAAGGCGAACGTCCAGACCACGGGGATGTCCCCTGACTCCGGGCACAGCGCGGTCAGGCTGGTATCAAACGACAGGGTCTCCTCGGCGTAGGAGCCGGTATAGGCATCGTCGGCTGACACGATGTTGCAGCCCGTCGACTCCTCGAACGCGGGCCCGCCGCCCCCGGATGCACCCAGCAACACTCTCACGTCACCGTCGGCCGTGACCGTACCCGTGACGAAGCCGGTCGCGTCTTCGCAGTCCTCGCTCGCAGCCTGGGAGAACGTGCCCTCGAAGATCCGGCCCGAGTGCTCGGTGACCGTCACACTTCCCGCGCAGACCTGGACGGTTGGCTCGAGCCCTGGCCCTTCCACCGTGATCGTCCACGTTCCGTTGTAGGTGCCGACGAGATTCGGGCCTATGGGTCCCACCGGATCGTCCCCGCATGCGACAAGCGAGAGCATGCCAACCGTGATGCAAAGAAATGCGAGTCGCATGTGTCGACCTTTCGGACAGAGATGAGCGAAATGACCCCGGCGCGACTCGAACGCCCGACCTCAGTAAGATCTCCCACGCCGGGACGGGATGGCAGCTAAGAACGGTCCCTCTCCTTGTTCTATTCGGTCGGTACCGCTCCCGATCGGTCGTAGGCGCCGAACAGGGCAGGATCGAGTCCCTTCCGATCGAAGATCCCCTTGAGCGCGATGTTGCCGATTTCGGGGCCGTCCTCGGTCATGGTCACCCACGCCAGGTGATCCACGTTTCCAGGACCTTCGTGGTGAAAGGAAGCCCCGGCGGGTCCCATCGTGATGTGCTCCCGGCCGTCTATGAGGTCGTAGTCATAGTAATGAAGGTGCCCGGCGAAGAAGGAATGGTCCCGGCCCGTGAGCAGTTCCTGAATCGCCGTGAAGCTGGGTGCCGGATTCTCCCACGCCGGCTCGTGCAGGAACAGGAACGTCCAGCGCACGTCGGCATTCTGCTCGAGCGTCTTCGCGACGAAAGCCACTTGCTCGTCACTGAAGTCGACGGGCTGCGAGAGCCCCATGACGACCGCTGAGTCAGCCATGAACTCGGCCAGCATCTCCTGGGCCAAGGCAGGGTCCTCCGTCTGCAGCCTGTTGTACAACTCGAGCTTCTCTTTGATGCCCTCGGGAGCTTCGCGAGGCGTGTCTTCGCTGTTGAGGGCCAGGAACAGCACGTCCTTGTAGACGAAGTGGTAGTAGGTGGCGCCGTGTCTCTCACGCCACACGTCAGCCGCGATGTCGTTTGCGATGTCGTGGTTTCCCGGCGTGCGGAAGAACGGCATCTTGAGCGGCTCCAACATCCGGTCGATCTCATCCCACTCGGCATTCAGTTCCGCCGCGTCGTCACTGTACCCTTCGATCAAGTCGCCGACATTGATGACGAACTCAGGCTGCAGCAGGTTGAGTTGGTCAACGGCGAGTTTGAAGGTTTCCTGCACGTTCGCACCTCCGGTCCGGTCACCGATGATGACGAACTGGAACTCGTAGGGGTCATTCTGGAAGCCTTCGGACGTCCAGGGTGTGGCCTCTGCCAGGAGGCTCTCATCGTACGAGAACGCCGCGGAATCCGGTGCATCGACTTGGGCGCATGCGGTGAGCAACATGCTCACGGCAAGGAGTGGATATGCATTGCGCAGCTTCATCTCTACATCTCCAACTTTGGAGTCGACTTCAATCGCGCACCTATTCCATGGCCGAGCTGTCCTTCAGGTGCTGGAATCTGCGGCAATATACCGTGTACTGTCTTACGTCGCCGCGGTGTGTCTATCCTTGCGACAGCTGAATCCCACGAACCAGGAGTTGGACATGCGCGTCTTCCGTCTCGCTCTCGCCGTTTGCTTCGTCTGCGTGCTTGCGGACACAGCTCCCGTCTGCGCCCAGGATGCGGACCGCCCTGATTTCGTGGGCACCTGGATTCTGGACATCGACGCAAGCTCGTTCGGTCCGAGCCCGGCTCCCGACTCGGCTCGTATCGTGGTGGAGCGGGCCGACGACCACCTGGTGATGACCCGCGTTTCATATGTGCGCGGCGAGAACACGGTACGGTTCGACATGCCAGCGGACGGCGAGGTCCACCAGGCTACTACAGACGATGGCTCTAAGGACGCCAGGGCGGAGTGGGATGGGAGAGCCCTCACGGTGTGGCTCGTGGCCGAGGCAAATGTGGGAGACGTCGATGTCACGGAGCTATGGGGAATCGATTCCGAGAGCGGCCGGTTGAACATCGACCGAACGATCGATGTGCCGGGGTACGGTGTGTTCGAGCAGACCCTGCTCTACTCCAAGGAGCGAGAATGAACCTGCGATGTGGGACGACGACCGCGGTGCTCACGATGTTGGTGCTGACGTCATCCGGAACAGCACTGTCCCAGGAGCGATTTCCCGATCCGCCTCCCGGGCACGGACTCTACTCGGACGCCGTCCAGGTCGGGGACCTGGTGTTTCTCTCCGGCGTCGTCTCCGGGGACCCGGATCCTGCGCAACAATTCCGGAGCGTCTTCGAGAGGATCGATCAGATCCTGCAGGAAGCCGGCTCCGGGCTCGACCGAATCGTGGACATGACGACGTACCACGTCGACATGCACGAGCACATCCAGGACTTTATCGAGGTGAAGGTGATCGCGGCGGCAGGCGACGGGGGCTGATCCGCCGCTTCGGCTATCCGCTGGGTCATTCCACGCTCGTCGACTACCTTTCGGGCGCCAACGCTCCCGTCCGCCCTGGCACACCCGATCAGGTCCAGGTACCGCAGCACGGAGAAGTGAAATGAAGCGGTCCGCGAATCCGGGTACTACCCGAAGATCATTCCTCTCTAAAATGGCCTCTGCAGCGGTAGCGGCCGGAGCCACACCCCACCTTCTCGCGGCGTCCAACCGCAGAACTGTGGAGGTCCTGCGTTCACCCCGTCCTCGGACAGCCAACGATCAGATCCAGTTGGCGGTCATTGGAGCCGGCGGGATGGGGATGGTTGATGTAGACACGGCGGTCAAGGTCCCGGGCGTGAAGTTGGTGGCCGCCTGCGACTGCTACGATGGCCGACTGGCCGCTGTAAGGGATGAGTACGGCTCCGATGTATTCACCTCGCGGGACTACCGTGAAGTACTGGCCCGGGACGACGTAGACGCCGTCATCATCGGGACCCCCGATCACTGGCATAGCCGGATTTCCACGGATGCCATGAGAGCCGGAAAGGCTGTCTACTGCGAGAAACCCATGGTCCATAGCATCCCCCAGGGCTACGAGGTCATCCGGGCAGAGAAGGAGACCGGAAAGACTTTCCAGGTCGGCAGTCAGGGGATGAGTTCCCTCGGCAATGAAAAGGCACGGGATCTCTTTCGGGAAGGAGCCATCGGTGAGCTCAACTATGCAGAGGGATTCTGGGCCCGGAATGACCCGATCGGGGCCTGGCAGTATGCCATCCCGGAGGACGCCTCCGAAGAGACGGTTGACTGGGACCAGTTCCTGGGGGACGCTCCCACGCGTCCATACGATCCCCTCAGGATCTTCCGCTGGAGGAACTACCGGGACTATGGCACCGGAGTCTCCGGCGACCTCTTCGTCCATCTGTTCTCCAGCCTCCACTTCGTCGTGTCTTCCAATGGACCCCAGACCATTGCTGCCCAGGGCGGGCTGAGGTACTGGAAGGACGGGCGTGAGGTTCCGGATGTGCTGTTGGGGATGTTCGACTATCCCGAGGCCGAAGCCCACCCCCCGTTCAACCTCTCCCTGCGGGTCAACTTCGTGGACGGCACCTCCGGGAGCACCTATCTGCGCCTGGTTGGGAGCGAGGGGGCCATGGACGTGACCTGGACCGAGGTCATTCTGCGGCGAAATAAGGTCAGCGACCCAACCGACGTCTTTCTTCAGCAGAAGTCAGACGAGATGGACGAGTTCAGGAGCCAGCGGAAGCAAATGCTTCCACCAGCGGAGAGCGTCTATGTGGCCGAGCAGGGGTACATGGGCGCCCACTTCGACCACTTCATGAACTTCTTCGACGGAGTGCGGAACGGAACGCCCGTCAC
>Ga0316193_10003033_pt1 | contig 12004 bp, 11 predicted proteins | sample MerIslsedime2_MG_FD_207735 | JGI IMG/M metagenome (GOLD analysis project Ga0316193, IMG submission 207735) | Coastal sediment microbial communities from Maine, United States - Merrow Island sediment 2 | ecosystem: Environmental > Aquatic > Marine > Coastal > Sediment | place: USA: Maine... | reverse complement strand
AGCGGGGAGAGGAGATAGAACCTCGAGGGCGGGCTGTCACCGCCCAGGCATCCTCCCAGAACCGCGAGGGAGGCCACCAGACTCAGGGCTGTGCTTCGAATCAGGAGGTGGTGCATCACTGGGCTCCCCTTCCACTCTTGCCAGAGACCAGGGCCTCGGGGTGTTGCTGGAGGTAGTCGGCGAGGATGCGAATCGAACGGGCGGCGGCCGCCAGCTCCTCCAATGTGCGGGCCAGGTCGTAGCGAACCGGCGAGTCCTCCGCGGCGATCGAGAGCGCCTCCTGGGCATCCTCCAGTGTATCTTCGACACCCGTGGCGATCGGCTCCACCCGGCCGTCCACGTTGCGCGCCAGCCTGCGAACCTCGGCGAGCGTCGCCGAGAGATCCCGCTGCAATGCGGGGACGTCGAGGCTGTCCACTCTCTCTCTCAGGCTGACCAGCAGCGCGTCCAGGTCCTGCACGACGGCTTCGACGTCCAGATCCTCGAGCCTGCCGAAGATGCGTTCGGCGGCCGAGCTGATGGTGGCCATGGCGCTGGGAGTCGACGGAATGTAGAGATGCTCCGGCGTCCAGGGGATCTTCATCAGCGGGTGCCGCTCCGGGTCTAGAAGGTCTGCCTGGACGAACGAGGTGCCAGTGATCCCCGAGGTGGCGAGCCGGAAGCGCAGGCCGCGGTCGATGAACTGACCCAGATTCTGGAGTCGTTCCTCCATGCTGAGGTCGGCCTGCGGCGGGTCCCTCACCTCCATCCGCACCACGATCTTATCGCCGTGCTCGAACAGCTCCTCGGCGCTCTCCAACGGGTAGTAGTCCCGGGCGAATCCGATCTCGGAGACGGTGCCGAGCTGCACCCCGCGAAGCTTCACCGCCGACCCGACCTCGAGCCCCTGGACGGACTCGTTGAAGACCGTCTCCATCAGAATCGGCTCCGTGAAGAGATCCTGGCCGCCCAGGATCACCGTGAAGGAGCCGATCAGGACGATCCCGATCAGGACGAACAGCCCCACCCGAAAGTATTTGGCCTCTGCGCTCACGGGCTCGTGACCTCCGATTCGGCGGTCTCCCGAAGGAAGAAGCGCCGCACCCAATCGTTCTCACTGTGATCCCGAAGCTCTTCCGGGGGACCGCTGGCGACAATGCCCTTGGTTTCTTTGTCCAGCATGATCACCCGATCGGCGATCGTGTAGATGCTGGGAAGCTCGTGCGTCACGACGACGAAGGTGACTCCCAAGGTCTCTCGGAGCTTCAAGATGGTGGAGTCGAGCTCGGCCGAGGTGATGGGGTCGAGCCCCGCAGAGGGCTCGTCAAGGAACAGGATCTGCGGGTCCAGGGCCATGGCCCGGGCGATCGCCGCCCGCTTCTTCATTCCTCCGCTGATCTCCGCGGGCATGTACTGCTCGAAGCCCTCCAGCTGCACCAGCCTGAGCTTGCTGGCGGCGATCAGGTCCATGGCCTCGGTGGGGAGGTCGGTGAACTCCTCGAGGGGCAGGCGCACGTTCTCGAGCAGCGTCATCGATCCGAAGAGCGCCCCCATCTGGTACATCACTCCGATCTTGCGGAGGATCGCCCGGCGCTCCGCTCCCTCGGACGCCGTGATGTCGTCGTCCTGGATCCAGACCCTGCCGGCGAAGGGCGTGTAGAGGCCGATCATGTGCTTGAGCATGGTGCTCTTGCCGCAGCCCGATCCACCCAGGATCACGAACACCTCGCCGCGCTCGACCTGGAAGGAGACGTTGTCGAAGACCAGGTTGCCTCCGTACCTGGCCTCGAGCCCCTCGACGCGAATGATCGCTTGATTTGCCTCCATCCCCTCAGATTCCCAGCAGGTAGAAGATCACGCCGAAGATCCCATCGATGATGGCGATCAGCACGATGCCGCTCACCACCGAGCTGGTCGTCGACTCGCCGACTGCCCCCGCGCCCGTCTTGGTCTGCAGCCCCCGGAGACATCCGACGGCGGCGACGATGATGCCGAAGATCAGCGCTTTGAACATACCGCCCAGGAAGTCCGCCATGCTGACGGCGGCGACCACGCGGTTCACGTAGGTGACGAGAGGGAAATCGAGGGAGAGGAAGACCACCGCGCCGCCGATCAGACCGGAGAGATTCATCAGCATGGCCAGGACGGGTACCACGGTGACGGCGGCGATGATGCGAGGGACCACCAGGAAACGGACCGGCTCCAGACCCATGGTGGTGAGGGCGTCGACCTCTTCGTTCACCTTCATGGTGCCGATCTCGGCGGCGAAGGCGGAGCCGGAGCGGGCGGTGAGCAGGATCGCGGCCATCAGCGGTCCCAGCTCGCGCAGCAAAGAGATGCCGAGCAGATCGGCCACGAAGATCTGCGCTCCGAAGCGCTGCATCGGGATCGCCGACTGAAAGGCGAGGATCAGACCGAGCAGGAATCCGACCAGGACAATGATCGGCACGGCGCCGATGCCGGCGCGTTCGGCGATGAGCACCACATCCTTGAAGCGCAGCTCGCGGGGTCGGCGGACGGCATTCCAGAGCTGGACGGCCATCTCGCCCACGAAGGCCACCAGCGCCCGCATCTCCGTCAAGAACTCGAGGGTCGCGCGTCCCAGTCCCGTGACGAACGACTCCCGGGCTGCGGACGGCTCCTCCGCTTCCGCTTCCGAGGGCTCGATCAGCTCGAGAAGCTGGCGGGTCTCCTCGTGAAGCCCGCGCAGTGCGAAGCTTTCCCCTGCGCTCTCCTGTTGCTGTCGCAGCGCCAGGAGCAGGCTGGCACCCGCGCCGTCGCAGAACTCGAGATCGGTGGCGTCGACGACGAGGGGTTCCGAGTGGCGCCCCGCGGTGAGCCGCATCGCCTCCCGCCAAATACCGCCGGTGGTGTCGGAGTCGAGACGCCCGCTCAGCGACAGGACCTGGTTCCCCACATCGTCCCGCTCGCTCCGTATTTCCGCTGCGGCGGGTTCGCTTGCGCTCCTGGGGGCCGGGGGGGAGATGAGTTGCCTCCATCGCGTCTGGAACAGGCGCAGGCAAAGCTAGCATATCAACGGCAGAGCGAGACGAGACGCGCCGCGAGGACGGCCGGGAACGGGATGCCGAGGAGCGACTGGGGAGTGGCAAGCGACCGCGCGACGTTGGTCACCGGGGGCGAACCCGCAGACAACACGATACGCAGGGGTGGTAGTATCCGCTGAACGCCTGGGCCCGAAGATGATGAGAGAGCCAAACGGGAAGTCTCGGTCGAGATGCCGCGTCTGAAAGTGAAGCGCTGCGGTCTCGCCGAGCACTGCCGGCGCGTCTGTTTGGTGGCGCCGCGCCACCCCGAGAGCTTCTGGTCGCTGCAGGGAACGGTCGACCTGATGGGGGCGAAGACTCTCGTTCCCAACTCGGCGCTCGCCACGCTGATCGCGCTGACTCCCTCCGACGCGGGAGTCGAATTCGTGCTCGGCGACGAGAACGTCTCCGCGGTCGATCTGGATCTGCCCTGCGATCTGGTGGCGATCACCAGGAGCCTGCTCACCGAGCTGGTAAAGTGGAACAGGGCCCAGACCCGCCCGCTTTCGTTTTCGACGCAAATCACGGTCCAGGTCGCCGACGACGAGGAGTTGCTGCGACTGTTCGCCGACGCCCTCTTCAGAGTGCTCTTCGTGGGCGTGGAGACCCCCCGGCGGGAGTGCCTCGAGGAGGTGCACAAGGTCCGCAACCTGGACCGGCCGCTCGAGGAGCGGCTGCGCGCCATATCCCGTTTCGGCATCGTGCCGTTCCTGGGATTGATCGTGGGTTTCGACGGCGACGACCTGAGCGTGTTCGACGAGATGTACTCGTTCATCGACGAGACGGCCAGCCCCGTCGCGGGCATCAGCATGCTGAACGCGCCGCGGCACACGCCGCTCTACCAGCGCCTGTCGAGAGAGGGCCGGCTGGCCGGGGACGACTTCTCCGGCGAGTGGCAGCTCGAGACCAATATCGCGCCCAAGCAGATGACCCGTGAGGAGCTCGCGCGGGGTTACTGGGAGCTGTTCGCGCGAGTCTACGATCCGGAGCGGTTCGACGAACGCCTGCAGCGCTGGCTATCCACGGGGAGTACTACGGCGAGAGGGGCTACGCGACCGGGAAGATGGACTTGCAGGAGGTGTGGATGATGCTGCGGGTGCTCGGCAAGTTTCTCTTCCGCAGCGATCGGACCATGCGCCAGCTGTTCTTGCGCAACATCGCCCGGGGCACGCGGATCCGCATGTTCACCCTGCTCGCTCAGTACCGCCACTTCCGCGACTTCGTCTCCAGAGAGCGAACTCTGCCCGTCGACTGATCGCCGCGACCAGGAGCGATTCCCATAAAAAAACTCTTTAAAACCGAACTGATAACGCACTATCTCGCGGATTTTCTTCACTTCTGACTGCGGATCCGGCAGACCCCGTCAATCTTCGGGCGGGTCGCTCTCCCTGCGCCGCCTCCGCCACTCGCGCAGGCGCTCGGCAATCTCCGCCTCGGCGCCTCGCTCCGTGGGCTCGTAGAAGCGGACCTTCCCGAGTATCTCGGGCAGGTTTTGGGCCTCGACGAAGGCGTCCGGCTCGTCGTGGGGATAGCGGTAGCCCCGGCTGTATCCCTGCTCCTTCATCAGCGGGGTCGGGGCGTTGCGCAGGTGCATGGGGACCGGCGCCGAGCCGAACTGCTCCACGGCTTCGGTGGCGCGCCCGAGCGCGGTGTAGGATGCGTTGCTCTTCGGTGCGCAGGCGAGGAAGGTGGTGGCGTGCGCGAGCGGGAGCCGGCCCTCGGGCAGGCCGATCCGCTCCACCGCCAGGTAGCAGGAGGTGGCCAGCCCCAGTGCGGCGGGCTCCGCGTTTCCCACGTCCTCCGAGGCGAAGACCACCAGGCGTCTGGCGATGAAGAGCGGATCTTCTCCGGCGGCCAGCATCCGCGCCAAATAGTAGAGCGCCGCATCGGGATCGCTGGCGCGCAGACTCTTGATCAGTGCGGAGATGACGTTGTAGTGCTCCTCCCGGTCGCGGTCGTGGAGCAGGACCCTCTGGCCGACCGCCTCTGCCACCGTCTCCGGATCGAGGGGCTGGCGGGCCGCCTTCCCGAGCTGGTGGAAGGCGACGGCGGTCTGGAGCATGCCGAGCGAGCGTCGTGCATCGCCGTCGGCCGCGTGGGCGATGGCGGCAAAGGCGTCCTCGGAGACGTTCACGCCGGAGCCTCCCAGCCCGCGCTCCTCGTCGGCCATGGCGCGGCGCAACAGGGTGGTCAGGTCGTCCACGTCGAGGGGCCGGAGCGTGAAGACCCGGCAGCGGGAGAGCAGGGGCGCGATCACCTCAAAGGAGGGGTTCTCGGTGGTGGCACCGATCAGCGTCACCGTACCCGCCTCGACGTGGGGGAGCAGTGCGTCCTGCTGGGCTCGATTGAAGCGGTGGATCTCGTCGAGGAAGAACACCGTGCGCCGCCCGACGCGGAGGGCGCGGCGCGCCTCCTCGATCACCCCGCGCACCTCCTTCAGGCCCACCGCCACGGCCGAGAGGCCCACGAAGCTGCTGTCGGGCTGGGTGGCCAGCAGCCGCGCCAGGGTGGTCTTGCCCGTCCCCGGCGGGCCCCAGAAGATCAGCGAAGGCAGCTCGCCCGCCTCGATCAGGGCGCGAAGCGGCGCCCCGGGGGCCACCAGATGGTCCTGGCCGATCACCTCGTCCAGGGTGCGCGGTCGCACCCGGTCCGCGAGGGGAGCGCCAGGCGCGGTAGCGCCCGGTTCCTGCTCCCCCGGGAAGAGCTCGAGGGAGTCCCCCGGCGGCATGGTGTGATTCTACCTTTGTTGGGAATTGCCGGCTGTGTTAGTCAACGGGGATGGCCACACCGATCCGATCGGTCGGACTCTGTCTCAAGCCGGACTCGGCGGCGGCGGGCGCCGCGGCCGAGTCCCTCGAGCGGTGGCTGGTCCAGCGCGGCGTGCGCGTCGAGGCGGACGAGGAAGCGGCCCGCTGGCTCGACAGGCCTGGACACGAGCGTTCGGAGCTGGGCCGCCGCGTCGACCTGATGGTGGTGCTGGGCGGCGACGGCACGCTGCTGGCCGTGGCCCGCGACATGGGGAGCAGCACGGTTCCGATTCTCGGGGTGAACCTCGGCCAGCTGGGCTTCCTGGCGGAGGTGACGCCCGAGGAGCAGGCCGACACGCTGGAAAGGGTGCTCGAGGGCGATTACGAGACGGTCGAGCGGATGCGCCTCGAGGTCCGCGCGGAGCGGGACGGCCGTGAGCTCGCTCGCTACCTGGCCCTGAACGACGCGGTGATCACCCGGAGCGAGCTCTCGCGGATGATCGATCTGGAGATGCTCGCCGACGGGGCGCCGGTGACCACCTATCACGGCGACGGACTGATCGTCTCCACGCCGACGGGATCCACGGCCTACACCCTCTCGGCAGGGGGGCCGATCCTGCTGCCGGGCTCCCGGGTCTTCGTCCTCACCCCCATCTGTCCGCACACGCTCACCCAGCGGCCGATCGTGCTTTCCGAAGCGTCCCGGCTGGAGATCCAGGTGTTTCCCCGGGAGGGGCACGCCCAGCTGACCGTCGACGGCCAGACCGGCCTCACCCTGGCGGGCGGAGATCGCATCTTCGTCGCGGCATCGGAGCGTCCCGTCCACTTCGTGGTCGATCCCTCCCGCTCGCGTTTCGACGTCCTGCGCACCAAGCTCGGTTGGGGGGCTGGATGATCGAGCTGCTCCGGATTGAGCAGCTGGCGCTGGTGGACCGGATCGAGCTCGAGTTTGGCTCCGGCTTGAACGTGGTGACCGGCGAGACCGGTGCGGGGAAGTCCGTCGTCCTCGGTGCTCTGGAAATGTTGGCCGGAGCGCGAACCTCGGCAGCTTCGATCCGGGAGGGCGCCGACGAGGCGGTGGTGGAGGCGGTGTTTCGCACCGATCGGCTTCCCGATCTCGAGGCGGAGCTCGCCGAGCGCGGCCTCCCGGTCGACGATCACGAGCTGGTGGTGCGGCGCCTGATCAAGCGGAACGGAAGGAGCCGCGCCCAGGTGGGTGGATGTCTGGTGCCCATCGCGACCCTCGCGGAGCTCTTCGCCGGCCGGATCGAGATCAGCAGCCAGCACCAGTCACAGGGCCTGCTTCGGCCCGAGATCCAGAGCCGCGTCCTCGACGAGTTCGGCGGGCTCGGGGAGCGCTGTGCGCGGGTCCGGACGGGGGTCTCGGCCCTGCGCGCTCGGGCCGAGGAGATCGCCCGCCTCCGGGATGATGCCGAGGAGCGGGCCCGCAGGGAGGATTTCCTCGCCTTCCAGGTCGGCGAGATCGACGAGGCGCGGCTCGACGTCGACGAGGTGGAGCGCATCTCCGCCGAGCACCGGCGCCTGGTCCACGCCGAGCGCCTGCGCTCCGAGTCCGATGGCGCGGCCGCCCGTCTCACCGGAGATCCCACCCGCTTCGAGGCGCCGAGCGCCACGGATTCGGTCGGCGAGGTCGCCCGGGTCGTCGAGGGGCTGGCGGAGCTCGACCCGACACTGGCGCCCCTGGCGGAGAGACTCTGGGTGGCGCAGACCGACCTGGGCGACGCCGCTGCGGAGCTGGAACGCTACGCCGCCAAGGTGGAGGCGGACCCGGCCCGGCTGACCCGGCTCGAGGAGCGCATTGCACAGATCGAGCGGTTGCGCCGAAAGTACGGCGCAACCGCCGAGGAGATCCTCGCCTACCGCGAGCGAGCGGCCCAGGAGCTGGCAGCCCTGGGCGGCAGCGACGATCGACTCCGCAAGCTGGAGAGCGAGCGGGAGGCGGAGTTCGCACGGGTGGCCGGAGATGCCACGGCGCTCGGAAAGGGCCGCCGGCGGGCCGGGAAGAAGCTGGCGGTCGCGGTGGAGGCGGCTCTCGCCGAGCTCGCCATGCCCACCGCCCGTTTCGAGGTGGCTCTGCAGCCGATCGAGGCCGCCCCCGGGATTCCCTGTGGACCCAATGGAGCCGAGTCTCCGGAGTTCCTCTTCTCGGCGAATGCCGGCGAGTCGCCGCGTTCGCTTCGGCGGGTCGCTTCCGGGGGAGAACTCTCGAGGGTCTTTCTGGCGCTCAAGAACGTGCTGCGCCGCGCGGACAGGGGGATGGTGTTGATCTTCGACGAGGTCGATGCGGCAATCGGGGGGCAGGTGGCCGATCGCGTGGGTGCGGCTCTCGGCGAGCTCAGTGCAGACCACCAGATCCTCTGCATCACCCACCTGCCGCAGATCGCAGCCCGCGGTCAGCACCACTTCCGGGTGGCGAAGCTCGAGTCGAGGGGCCGCACCGTGATCGCCGTCGATGTCCTGAACCAGAAGCGGCGGGTCGAGGAGATCGCCCGCATGGCCGGCGGTGAGATCATCAGCGAGGCCACCCGCCGTCACGCCCGCTCTCTGCTCTCGGCGGGAAAGGGCCACGACCCAAGCCGCAGCTGAGCCACGCGAACAGCAGTCATTCCACCGAGATCACTCCTAGAACCGGGCGGTTGGCGCGGCTCTCTGCGTGTGGATGGACCCGTCAAGTCCGCGTCTCCCTTCACCGATGAGATCCCGGAGAGCCGACCCCCTTCTCAGCGGGGGGTGACAGCTGTCACGGTCGGCTCCCGGGTGGGGTGACGAATGACTGAGGGGGCGATGGCGCAGCAGGAGCGCCGAGGTGATGGGCCGGTCCCGGCCGGAACCAGCATCTGCGTGCTGCGGGGATTCTATGAGGGACTCCAGGTGCCCGTGGATCGCGACTGGCTGGTGATCGGAAGGGGACGCGGGGCGGACGTGATTCTGGCGGAGCCCACCATCTCGAGAGCCCACGCCGCCATCGGATTCGAGGAGGACGCCTTCTTCGTCCAGGATCTGGGCAGCACCAACGGAACCCTGGTCAACGGCACCCGAGAGGAGAAGCGCGCCCTCGAGGACGGCGACGAAATCCAGATGGGGAAGCTGATCCTGCGGGTCAAACTTCCGAGCTGAGGGGCCGCGCGCCTGCGCAAGGCCCGGCTCAGCCGGGCGTGACAGTCGAGCGGCTCGAAGGAGCGGGACAGGCAATGAATCGGATCCAGGTCATCGTGGTACCGGACGAGACCAGCGCCGTCCGCCGCTACCAGATTTCTCGGTGGCTGGTCGAGTACGGCCCCTGGGCCGCTGCGGTACTCGCCGTCCTGGTGATCGCCGGAAGCATCGATTACGTGCGTCTGCGCCTCGACGCCGCAGATCTGGGCCGGCTGCGCCAGCAGGCCGCCCAGCACCGCGGCGAGCTCGACTCCCTGGCCGGCGGGGTCGCCTCCCTCGAAGAGGAGTTCGGTCGGCTCTGGGAATTCGAGCGCAAGGTTCGGGTGATCGCGGACCTTCCCGGCGCCATGGTGGAGGCCGAGGTTCCCGACGACGCAGCCCCCGGGCTGGGCGGTGAACAGGAAGCGCCTCCGCTGTCCACGCCCGTCCTCGAGCCAGAGACCTCGGCCGAGCAGGAGAGCTCCACGACGGGAGGGCAGGGCGGTCCGGAGACCCCGGAGCCTCCGTCTCCCCGAAGCATCTCCCTGGAGCTGGACAGGGAGGCCCTGGCTGGAACGCGGGAGCGGATTCGGCGCCTGGCGATCCGGGCCACCGGCCAGGCGATGTCCTTCGAGGAGCTGGTCGAGGGTCTGGAGGGCAAGAAACACCGCTGGGCGTCCACGCCCTCGATCTGGCCCACCGAGGGATGGGTGACCTCCGGCTACGGCTATCGCGTCTCGCCCTTCACGGGGCGCCGCACCTTCCACGCCGGGCTCGACATCGCCTCGGACTTCGGCACGGCGATCGTGGCGCCGGCCCGGGGCCGGGTCAGCTTCTCCGGTCGCAAGGGTCCCCTCGGCAAGACGCTGGTGATCGATCACGGCTTTGGCTTGCGGACCTCCTACGGTCACGCTGCCGAGCTCTACGTCGAGAGAGGGCAGGAGGTCGAACGCGGAGAGCGCATCGCCTCGGTCGGAAGCACCGGTCGCAGTACCGGCCCCCATCTCCACTACGTGGTGGAAGTGAAGGGCAGGTCGGTCAATCCGTGGAACTACATCTTCGAGTAGATTTGCCGCCCACGGTACCCTCCCGTACATTCGGAATCGCCGTTCCAACGCCCCTTCCCAGGGGGAGACCCAACCTCCCGCGATGCTGAATCTCGTCAGGAAGACCGTCGGCACCAAGAACGACCGCGAGCTCAAGCGGCTCCTGCCCCTCGTGGAGCGGATCAACCAGTTGGAGCCCGAGGCCGCCGCTCTCTCCGACGCGGCGCTCCGCGCCCGGACCGGGGAGTTCCGGCAGCGCCTGGAGAACGGGGAGCCCCTCGGCGATCTGATCCCGGAGACCTTCGCCACGGTTCGCGAGGCCATGAAGCGAGCCATCGGCAAGCGCCACTTCGACGTACAGCTGCTCGGGGGGATCGTGCTCCACGAGGGCAAGATCGCGGAGATGAAGACCGGCGAGGGGAAGACCTTCGTCGCGACTCTGCCGTCCTACCTGAACGCGCTCACCGGACACGGTGTTCACGTGATCACCGTGAACGACTACCTGGCCCGCTTCCACTCCGAGTGGATGGGTGAGATCCACCGCTTCCTTGGCCTCTCCGTCGGCGTGATCCTCCACGATCTCTCCGAGGCGGAGCGCAAGGAGGGGTACGCCGCGGACGTCACCTACGGAACCAACAACGAGTTCGGTTTCGACTACCTGCGCGACAACATGAAGCCGAGCGTCGAGACCTGCGTCCAGCGAGAGCTTCACTTCGCGATCGTCGACGAGGTCGACTCGATCCTCATCGACGAGGCCCGGACACCGCTGATCATCTCGGGGCCTTCCGAGGAGAACACCCGCCTCTACTCCGTGGCGAATCAGCTGATTCCCCGGCTCAAGGCCGGTGCCAAGGCCGACGCCAAGAAGGGCCTCGAGGAGACCGGGGACTATTGGGTCGACGAGGAGCACCACAGCGCCACGCTCACCGAGGAGGGCATTCACAAGGTCGAGAATCTGCTGAGCATCGAGAACCTCTACGCCCCCGAGATGCTGCCGGTGCTTCACGCGGCGAACCAGGCCCTTTCCGCCCACACACTGAAGAAGCGCGACGTGGACTACGTGGTGCAGGCCGGAGAGACCGGGCGCAAGGAGGTGGTGATCGTCGACGAGTTCACCGGGCGGCTGATGCCCGGCCGGCGCTGGTCCGACGGCCTGCACCAGGCGGTCGAGGCCAAGGAGGGGATTCAGGTCCAGAGCGAGAACCAGACCCTGGCTTCGGTCACCTTCCAGAACTACTTCCGGATGTACGACAAGCTCGCCGGCATGACCGGGACCGCGGACACCGAGGCGCCCGAGTTCGCGAAGATCTACGACCTCGACGTGCTGGTGGTGCCGACCAACCGGCCGATGATCCGCCGCGATCTGCCCGACGTGGTCTACAAGACCGACCGCGAGAAGTTCAGCGCGGTGATCGACGAGATCTGCGAGCGGCACGAGGCGGACCAGCCGATGCTGGTGGGCACGATCTCCATCGAGACTTCCGAGAAGCTCTCGCGGCGGCTCGGCAAGCGCGGCGTCAAGCACAACGTCCTCAATGCGAAGCAGCACGAGCGCGAGGCCGAGATCGTCGCCCAGGCGGGCCGCAAGGGCGCCGTCACCATCTCCACCAACATGGCCGGACGCGGAACCGACATCCTGCTGGGTGGAAACCCGGAGTTCCTCGCTCTGGCGAAGTGCGGTGGCGACCGGGAGCACCCGGACTACCCGGTGCGCCTCGCCGATTTCGAAGCCCAGTGCCGCGCGGAGGGCGCCGAGGTGGTCGGGGTCGGTGGGGTCCACATCATCGGCACCGAGCGGCACGAGAGCCGGCGCATCGACAACCAGCTGCGGGGTCGCTCCGGCCGTCAGGGGGATCCGGGCTCGAGCCAGTTCTTCCTCTCTTTGGAGGACAACCTGCTGCGGATCTTCGGCTCCGAGCGCATCACCCCGTGGATGGAGCGGCTCGGGCTCGAGGAGGGAGAGGCGATCGAGCACTAGATGATCACCCGGGCCATCGAGAACGCCCAGAAGAAGGTCGAGGCCCGCAACTTC
>Ga0316193_10003030_pt1 | contig 12005 bp, 8 predicted proteins | sample MerIslsedime2_MG_FD_207735 | JGI IMG/M metagenome (GOLD analysis project Ga0316193, IMG submission 207735) | Coastal sediment microbial communities from Maine, United States - Merrow Island sediment 2 | ecosystem: Environmental > Aquatic > Marine > Coastal > Sediment | place: USA: Maine... | reverse complement strand
TATTCGGAGGTCGGTCGTACAGCAGCGCGTCCGTGTCCACGCCGAGGTCCTGGAGCAGCCGGTAGGCGATGTTCGCGTGGCCCAGCTCGTCCTGGATGATCGCCGTGGCGGAGACCATAGTATTCGTGGACGGAGCATCTTTCGAAGCCATCCAGTAGGCCGGTGCGCTCATCAGCTCCGTGTCCCCCTGGACGGTGATCTGATTGATCAGGGCCTTCTTGTACGCTTCCGTCATGTCCGCCTCGGACTCGACGATGAAGCCCTCCTGCACCTTCCGCATCAGCTCTTCGTCTGTGAACCGCGCCATACTTCCTCCTGCTGCTGTACGCGCCGCCGGGCACTCTTCGCCGCCTCGGCCTCGAATCCGTCTTCACGTGGCCGGATTGGATGGCCGCGGGGCACGATTCAGACGGGAACCCAATGTATGACGCAGCGGGCACTGAGTGAAGCGAGAGCGGATTGGAATAGGGAGTTGAACCGGGGTTGATCGGCGAGCACAGACTGATTCGGGTGCCAGCGGCAGGATGCCCTGATTTGTCTGCCAGTTGCTGTGTATGCATGAATAAGTCATACTTATATGCATGAGAACGACATTGAATCTCGATGATGAGCTCCTGCTCGAAGCGCAGCGCTTGAGTGGCCTGAAAGGAAAGACCGCCGTGGTCCATGCCGGTCTCGAAGCCCTAATCGCGCGGGAGCGCGCAAGACGGCTGGCCGCACTCGGAGGTACCCAGAAAGACCTCGAGCCAATTCGACGGCGGCGGCCCCGGTCGTGATGTTGGTCGACACATCGATCTGGGTGGATCACCTCCGGCGGGGAAACCGGGAGCTGGCCGAGCAACTGGAGACTGGTCTCGTCCGCTGTCATCCGTTCGTGATCGGGGAGATTGCGTGCGGTCGCCTTACCGATCGATACGAGATTCTCTCCCTCCTCGAGGGGCTCCCTCACTCACCACAGGCGGATCACCACGAAGTCATGACATTTATCGAGCGGAAGAAACTGGCAGGGTCGGGAATCGGGTGGATCGACGCACACCTGCTGGTCTCGGCGAGGCTGGCGGGTGTCGGTCTCTGGACCCTCGATCGGAAGCTGCAGGCTGTCACACGCGAACTCGGCATCCGCACGAGCCCGAACGTCTAGACCTACGGTGCCTCGGGAGTCGCCGTTTCTGCAATAACCGCCATGTGGTATTTCTTGCGCCAGTGGATGTAAGGAATCGAGACGAGAATCGAGGCGACGAGGTACGCCACCACGAGTACGCTCGTGCGCTCGCCCGGGACAGCCGCGGCGACGAGCACCGCGACGCCGAGATGACGCGTTGCGCATGAGATCGCCAGTGCCGTGCGATTCTCTTCGTCCGGCCCTCCCATAAGGTGCCCGATCGCGAGCGCCAGCGCGGTGAGCAGACCGAGCACGAGCAGCGCGACCCAGCCGGCTTCCCTGAGCAGCGGCCACCCGAGCACGAGCAGGACCAGGCTGACAAGGGTAAGTACGATCCCACCGACTATCAGCAGGATGTCGGCCAGCTTCTCCGACAATTCAGGCGCGAGCATCCGCGCACCCATGCCGACGGCGAGCGGCAGGAGAAAGGCCTTCCCGAGCAGGCGCGCCACCTCGATCGGGGTGATCTCCGGCACGCTGCCCGCAAGGGCGCTGAGCCCCATGAGCCAGAGTGGCACCGTGAAGATCGCGAGCAACGACGAGGTCGCGATGACGCTGAACACGTACGCGTCATTCGACAGCGGCATCAGCTTGCGAGGAACGAGTGGGGCCCCGGCAGAGATCGCCACTACCACCACCGCGACCTTCAGCCCGTGCGACACAGGAAGCAGCCGGGCCAGCGCTACCGCCACCAGCGGCACGAGCACGTACATGGCCAGCATCGACTTGAACAGCAGCCATGGTCTGCGCCAGATGTACGTCAGGTCGTCCACTGTGGACTGCATCCCGATCGCCAGGATCAGGACGGTCACCGAGATCTTGAGGACCAGCATGAGCGTGGCTGCGTCCAGATTCATGGTCGGGCTCCCGGGCGAATATTCAAGCGTCCGAACCGACTGGCACTTCCGGCAGCGCCAGCACCCGCTCTCTCACGTCGGCGATGTTCTGGCGCAGTTCGAGGTACGGCGCCCGCTGCATCGGTGGAATCCAGAGATCGATCGAATCGGAATTGATACTGTCGAGCTCGGCGAGCAGCGAAGTCCGATCCGGATCGTCGTCCAGTGATTTCTCCACCCGGACGATCCGGCGGTACAACTGCTCCAGCAGCAGCGAGAACGGCTTGCTGATCAGGCCCAGCAGCAGGCTGAGGCCAAAGGCGATCGCTGCGATCGTGCCGGCCGCGAGCGCGAAGCGGTCCACCCAGGTGGCCAGCCAGAACGGGAGCATGGACCGCCACCTGGACGGGCCCACGTCGTAGAACCTCTCCGCGGCGGTGTTCAGCTCGAGCGAGGCCGGATCGGCTTTCGGAAACTCCCCACGGGCCGAGAGAAGCGTCGCTTCACCGTGGATCTCACTTGCAGCGTGGAGAAGCACGTCCACCAGCACGGGCGACAGGTCATCCGTGGTGACGAGCTGGATCGACGAAGCGACGAGCTTCAGGTCCCGGTCGGGTATGTTCCGGGCCAGGTCCACGGCTCCCTCGGGAAGCGTCAGCGCCGAGACGAACTGGAACTGTCGATCGTACGCCTCGGCCCTTCGAAACGAGATCGGCTCGATCGCGGGGTGGCGGAGAAGCCTGTCGATGATCGGGGTGCGGGGCTTACCCATGACGAATCCGGCCTCGAACTCACCGGCCAGGAATGCCTCGACGCCTTCTTCCATCGACTTGAATCGGTCGGACCCTGAAATGACCACGTCATCCAGCCCCAGGGTCGCGAGCAATTGCTCTGCGAGCGCTCGCGTGCCGCTACCCTCCCTGCCGGGGAACACGAGCAGGCCGTCGAGGTCGGGCTCCTCTTCCACATTCCGGTCTACCAGCGCGAACGCCCAGAACGGCTCGTAGTACAGGGCACCGAGCGAGACGAGACTCTCCAGATTCTCGGCTACCTGGTCCTCCTGTGCCCCAGAAGCCTGCTCCACCTGGAACAGCTGGATCAGGGCCGATTCGGCAAATCCGACCCTGGCGCCCTCACTGCGCAGGAGTCGTTCGAGATTGTCCACGGAACCATCGGTCGCGATCAGCCGGGCTTCGATCCCGTGTTCCGCCAGGATCTCCTGGTATCGTGGCCCGTCAGCTTCGAACGGAGAGCCCGGCGGGCCGGTGAAGATGGTGATGGTCCCGGGAATCGGGGGGCCGGCGAGCTTCACGAACAGCCAGCCTGCTCCGGCGAGCAGGATCACGACGACCAGCGCCGTGAGGCGGAGAGATCTGTTTCTGCGTCCGAGCGGTCGATCGTTCACGTGGCCGTACTCCTCCAAGCGCGCGTGGGGCTCACTCCACGCCATCCCGGGTGAAGTGAGCCCCGCGGCTGTTGATGCTGGAGGGAAATGATCGTTTCCGGGGCAGGGTTCCCGCTACCCGGTCAGCGCCGTCCGGGAGCCACTGCCAACCCCGAAACAAACTCTTCATCCCCCCGCCGCTTCCGCCTGCTGCTTCGCCATCTTAGTGGCGGTCGGGTTCCAGGCGTAGCTGAGCCGGAGCCAGACCATGGAACTGTCGAGACCGTCTTCCTCGTCGGTCAGGAAGTCGCCCCACAGTCCACGGAATTCCACCTCGTCCGAGATCCGAAACGCAATCGTGAATCCGATCCCGAATGAGGATTGCGAATTGTCCTGCTTCTCTCCGTCCACGCTGGTTTCTCCACCGGCCTGCCACAGCGCATCACCCGCAATCCACAGTTTGTCGGTAATGTCTCGTGTGATGTGACCCTCCACCTTGTAGATCGGATCCTGTCCGAGGACGGCGGTGTTCCTGAATGCCTCCGTATTGTCCCCGAAGAAGGTCACGCTGGGCGTCAACTCGAGAGTCGTACGCCGGCCAGGCGTGAACGCCCCGATCGACTGCACGAAGGGCAGCCCGAACCGGTACGTCCAGCGGTTCGTCCCCGTGTTGAGAAGCTTGTCCGTATCGTACTCGCCCGTCGGCGCGGTTACGTATACCTGGGCGTCAATGATCGTGCGTTGCTCCCATTGGGAGTACTCCAGGAGACTCTGGGCCGGCGCCCCGAACAGGTTGATCGCCCACCAGGCCGTCAGGTCCGCTCGGCCCTTTCCGGCGACGGAGATGTCCGTGGGGTTCAGACCGGTCGTGGTCCCCGAGACCGTGCCGAACGGCTGCGTGACGGAGACCTGATTGCGGCGGCCGAGGAGGTTGAAGAAGGCCGTGTAGTTCACCATGTACACGCGCGTTGAGATCGCGGCGTTCTGAACCGGGAGATTCGGGTTGAAACCACTCGCGTTTCCGTCCACGAACATCATCCACGGCCCGAGCGCGTGCGTATTGGCCGGCGCCTTCCAGTAGGCGCGAGCGCCCTCTCCCTGCGCGGCGGCCGCAGCCGGGAGCAGAAGGACAAACGCGACTGCCAGGACCGCGGCGTGACCGAATCGTGTGCTGTTCATGCTACTTGCACTTCTCGCTCGGAGACTGTCGGGCCTGTTCACGGCGTGTACCAGATCGGGCTCGTCCAGGCCCGCTCCTGAATGGTGGCCGGCACGTCATCTAGCAGCGGCAGGCCCGCTCGGATCGCGTCGTAGGTGCTCCACCTGGGCGTCGGGATTTCAAGCACCCGCGCGTAGTAGAACGCCATTTGCGACGGGTCGAAGTCGGGGTCGGTCCAGGCGGCCGAGAGCTCGGTGTCACCGATCGTATTCGAGTACTCAGCCGTCGTGAGGTCCACCGTGTTTCCGACCGGCGGCAGCTTCCCATCGGATCCCTTCTTGCGACCGTCTGACCACGCGACGTCATAAATCGCCTCGTGCGTGTTGCCCTCAGCGTCAACCCATCCCTTGATGATCTGAATTCGGTCGAGGTTACCGTTGATCGGATCCTTGGCAGCCCAGGCAATAAACTCGGGTGCCTCACCTTGTGGCGCAGCGGTGAGGTCGCCACCCATCGGGACGCCGCCCTCGTAACCGAGGGCAACCATGTCGTCCCGCTGGTGCGCCGTGTCCGGATAGTCCCAGCCGCCGAACAGGCGGACCTGGATCCGCGGACCGCTGGTTGCAAACGACTCTTTCCGACGCATGGCGTCGAAGATCGAGGCTCGCGTGTTCTCCTCCGCCCAGACGCCGGCGAGCGACCCTGGATTCAGATCTCTGCTTTCCGCCCAGCCTCCCACTTCGCCGGTCCGTCGAGCCTCGACCGAACCGTCCTCGGGACCGTGGGAGCCGAGCCAGTTGCTTTCAGTGACGTCGCTGGGCGCACCGTTGTGGTTATCGGTACCGCCGATGAAACCATACTTGAACGGATTCGCACCGAGGGATTTCTCGAAGGCCAGTCCCTGTTTCAGGCCCTGGCGGACGAAGTTCCGCGCCTCGATCGCGCGGCCGCTGAACTTGGCTAGCGAGGTTGCATTTTCGAATTCCGAGAATTCATCCGCGGCCCAGAATTCCCTGTGCACCTCCGAGTTGCCCTTGATCTGCATCATCTCGATCAGCGGCTCGAAGTGCTGACGGCGCTCTGCGTACTCATAGTCGAGCGGATTCCCCGCCACGTCGACGGCCGGAAACATCAGCCCCTTGCTGGCGTTCGAGTTGTGCGGAATCGCGAGCAGCTCCATTCCATCAGCTTCGAGCCCGGCCATCCAGTCCCATAGACCTTCCTCGCGCGGGATCTCGTACGAGCTCATCGGCATATCGGGGACCTGTGAGCCGCGAAAGATCACGTTCCTGTGGAGGTTCGCACCGGCCGGTGCGGCGCTCCACTCGAATGCGATAAGGGCCGTGAACCGACCGGGATCGTTATGTTCTTCAGCAGTCTCGACCGCGACCTGCCAGGCGCTCTTCGTCGTCTCGAAGCCCTGCCAGAACGGGGGATGCTGTGGGTTGTCACCTCTGTTGTTCTCCACCACGTATCTCGCGAACCAGGCCCGACGATCCTCGAGGCTCTCGAGGTTACGGAGCTCCTGCAGCTGGGCCTGGTCGTGCCCAGGGGCGTCCGGGTTGATCGTCGAGTACATCTCGCCGAGGTATTCGGCGTGGTCGGAGAGTGCGACCCAGTCGAGCGGGCGCCCGATATTGTGCAGCCTCCCGTAAAGCCTCACGTCCTCTCCCTTCGCGAATCGGTACGCGCTGTCCGGGTCGAGCCGGGCGCCGCCGATAAACGCGTCGAGCGAGTAGGCGGTGTGCAGGTGGGTCTCTCCGAAGTAGGCCCGCTTCAAGGGATCCGGCGCAGGCCTCGTCGACTCGGCCGCCGCGCCCGCGGCGGTAGTCGCGGCGGGCGCCGGGGCGGTATCCGTTCGCTCCCCGCAGGCCGCGGTAGCCAGGAGAAGCGCTGCCGGCAGCGCGAGGATCGCACGAGGGACGGCGCGGCGGGATTCTCCGTTTCGCCTCATTCTCAAATCTCCACTGTTGGCAATTGAGCCTGGGCTCACGGTGTGTACCAGATCGGGCTCGTCCAGGCCCGCTCCTGCTGGATCATCGGGACCTCGGGGTCCATCCGGATCCCGAACCGGACCACGTCGTACGCCGTCCACCGCGGGGTCGGAATCTCGATCACCCGGGCGTAGTAGAATGCGCTCTGCGACGGGTCGAAGTCCGGGTCGGTCCACACGGTGGCCAGTTCAGGGTCGCCGATCGTGTTCTTCCAGGTTGGAACGCTGAGGTCCACCGTGCTGCCGACCGGTGTCAGTTTTCCGTCTCGGCCTATCCGTCGCCGATCTTCGTCGCCCCAGACCACGTCGTAGACATTCTCCCGGGCCACGCCGTCCGCACCCAGCCAGCCCTTCACGATCTGGATTCGGTCGAGGTTTCCGAACTGCGGATCCTTCTGGGCCGCTACGAGGAAGGTCGGGGCCCCGGCGCCGGACGGGCGGACAGGAAGCGCTGCGCCCATCGGCACGCCCTTCGCGTAGCCGGGCTGCGCGACCTGGCGAGCCCTTGCGTCCGCCGGTGCGAAATCCCAGCCGCCAAAGAACCAAACAAGCATGCGTGTGCCGGAGGTGCCGTACACCTCGCGCCGTTCCATCGCGTCCCAGATCGCCTCGCGGGTGTTCTCTATCGCCCACACCGCAGCGTAGCCGGCACCCATGTAGTGCCAGGTATAGCGCGTCTTCCCGAAGCCCTGCTTGGAGACATGGTCCCACCGTTCCGGGCTCGGCTCCTGGATTACGAGCTTGCCGAAGAAGTTGTCTTCTTCGATCGCCATCAGGGAGTTGTGCACATCCGTGCTGCCAACGAACCCGAACTGGAACGGGTTCACCCCCAGCTTCGCCGCCTGTTCGAGGCCCCGCAGCAGACCCGCTCTGAGGTACATGGTGGGGCGCATTTCCGGGCTCTCCGGTGCGTCCTCCAGCGTCAGGTTCCCATCCTCCCAGCCCGCGATGCCCATGTCCCCGGCGAACTCGTCGTTCGGCGACAGCGTCGGGTGGGTCTCGCTGCTCCCCTTCGTCTGGATGATCTCCTGCAGCCGCTCCCAGCGGGCGCGGCGCTCGGCGTAGTCCCGGTCGAGCGGGTTCCCGTCGAAGTCCACGAGCTCGAACATCCGTCCGTTCGACAGGTTCCCGTTGTGGGGAATCGCTAGCAGGCGGCCGCTCGTATTCTCCTCGTAGCGCTGCATCCAGGCCCAGAGATCCTCCGGGTCCTCGCTCTGCCACGAGGAGAAGGGCAGGATCTGGTCCGCGAGTTCCTTGCCGTCGCGGAACAGGACGTTCCGGTGGAGGTTGTTCCCGCCGGGGACGGAAGTCCACTCGAAGCCGATCATCGCCGTGAACACGCCAGGCTCGTTGAATTCCTCGGCGGTCGCGGTGTTGTCCTGCCACACCGAGCGCATGACGGGCACGACGGTCTCGGGGTCCTGTACCGGAGCCGGCAACGTTCCCTGCGCCTGGGCGGAGACGAGCTCGCCGGCGGCTGACGCGGCCGCTTCGCCTCCCGCCCGGAGCGCTTCGCCCCAGCGGGCGAGGGTCGTATCGGATGTGAACGCCGGATTCCCATTGTACACCTCGTACATCACGCCGGTACCCTCGGCGTGATCCGAGATCACGAGAAAATCGAGCGGCCGGGACAGTTGAACGGGAACTCCGCTGGACGACACGACCTCCTGCCCGCGTGCAAGGCGATAAGCGTCCTCCGGCGTCAGCCGGTTTCCCCCCATGAACGCGTCACCGGAGTTCGACGTATGGTGATGCGTATCCCCGAACAGTGGGCGCGTCGGGTACGCCCCGCCCGCATAGGGCGAGTAGTCCTCGACGTCCACCTTCCGGGCCGGATCCGGCACATAAGCGGCTCCATACCGGTCGGCATCGTCGACTATGCCCTTCAAGGGGACCTCCGCGTCACCCGGCTGTGCACCTGCCGAGGGCTCCTCGGCGCGCTGCGAGGGTTCCGAGCAGCCGGCTATGACCGCCATGGTGAGCGCAAGGACTGCCAACGGTGCGATTCGCATCGTCCGATTCCTCCTTCGAATTCTCGATCAATGGGGGCACCGGGTCCGCGGCAATCGCAGCTGACTGAACTTCCCGGCTGCCCGGAGGCCCGGAGGCCCTACGCGGGTTATCAGCGTGGGGCCTCCGTACGCACGGCGGGATTTCTGCGACCGAATTCTAGAACAGCCACCCGATGTTCAACCGAATCCCATCGAAGACCGGCGTGGAATCTGAGAAGTTAATCCACAGCCCGTTGAAACTTGCCTCCAGGAAGAAGTTGCGGCTGACATCGGCCCGCACGCCGACCCCGCCTCCGAAGGAAAAGGAGGTCCGGTCGTAGGTCGGGACCCAGGTGCCGCAGATGTATCCCCACCAGGGGTGCCACCAGCAGCTTCCCTGTGGCGGGCCGCTCGCAATATTCGAGTCGGTGTACGTAAAGCCCAGGTTCGCCCGTACGAAGGGCGTGAACAGTTTGTTCTCCAGGAAGTTGTACTGGCCGACGGCCTGAAAGCTGGAGGCGTCGAGCGTCCCGCCGACCTTCGAGGTGCCGTCGGATACTCCGTCACCGTTGTCATCATACGAGATCGTCGCGTCGTAATTGGCCCGCAGCCACGTCACTTCGCCCCCGAGGAAGAAGTTCTCGGTGAGGTGGTAGCCGAAGCCGAAGCCCCAGCCGACGTCGTTGTTCAAGTCGAGCGACGAGCCGCCCTCCCCGTCCAGCGTCTGGCCGAAGGTGAAGGTGATCGGGATGTTGAACTGCCACTTCCCCTCCCGTCGCGTCTGCGCGTCGGCATTCGTCGCGGAAGCTCCCATCCACAGGGCAAGAGCGAGTCCGACAGCCATGGTGCGCACCGGCACGTGTTTTCGCGTCATCGGTAACTTCCGGTTGGAGGTGATCGAGGACTGCCCGCAGCGTGTCTGCAGGCTCGGTCAGCGATTCGAAGGTCGCGCAGCGTTACCGCAGGCGAAAGCCCCGCTCGGGAGATCCCGGGTGGGGCTTCGCGTGCGTCCGCCTGGCGTCACATGGACGCAAGGGCAACCAGAGCTCTACGGCGTGTACCAGATCGGTGCAGTGTACGCCCGTTCCTGAGTCGAAGTCGGCGCTCCGTTCGGGATCGGGACACCGAACCGGAAGGCGTCGTAGGTGGACCAGCGCGGCGTCGGAATCTCGATCACCCGGGCGTAGTAGAACGCCGACTGATCGGAATCGAAGTCCGGGTCGATCCACACAGTCGCCAGCTCCGCGGCGCCGATCGTGTTCGTCCAGTTGGCGTTCGCCACGTCGACCGTGTTTCCGACCGGCGGCAGCTTGCCGTCGCTAGCGGGGCTCCGATCTCCCGACCACGCAACGTCGTACACCTTCTCGTGCGTGTTCCCGCTGCCGTCCATCCATCCCTTGACGATCTGGATCCTGTCCAAATTCGCGCCGATCGGATCGCGCAGCGCATACACCATGAACGTCGGGGCCCGGCCGCCCGCGTGCGCTCCGGTGAGGTCGCCGCCCATCGGCACACCTTTCGAGTAGCCGGCGAACGCGGGAGTGCGGCTGTTCACGTCCTGCTCGGTGAACTCGAAGCCTCCGAAGAACCGGACCATCATCCGGCTGCCCGTCGTCGCGTATACCTCCTTGCGCTCGAAGGCGTCGAAGATCGCCTCGCGGGTATTCTCGGTGGCGTACACGGCCGCCAGGCCCGATGCGACGAGCTGCCAGCCGTCGAGCTTCCCGAAGTCGGCTTCCATCATCGGGTGCTCCATCCGGTGCGGATTCGGCTCGTATCCCGTGTGCTTGCCGAAGAAGTTGTCCTCCTCGGACGTCGAGAGGGACGTGTGGCTGTCCGTGGAGCCAATCTGCCCGAACTTGTAAGGGTTGGTGCCGAGGCGAGACTCCAGCTGCAGGCCGCGCTTCAGTGCTTCGCGGGCGTATTCCGCCGCCAGCATGTCGTTCGTCTTCTGCTCTGACAGGTCGAGATTCCCGACGTCCCACGTCTCGTAGTCCGCGAATTCGTCATCCGGCGACAGGTACGGGTGGGCCTCGCCGTCGCCCTTGATCTGGGTCGTCTCGTACGCCGGCTCCCACTTCGCACGAGTTTGCACGTACTCGGCATCCAGCGTCCGACCGTCGAACTGGGCATCCAGCGGGAACATGATCCCGTTGGCCAGGTTCCCGTTGTGTGCGATCGCCAGCACATCGCCGCCGGTCTTCGTCTCGTACCCGTCCATCCACTTCCAGAGGTCGCGCGGATTTGGACTTCCCTGCGGCGGATAGGTCGTGTAGGCAACCGTTTGCGACGCCTTCTGGCCGCCATCCCGGTACATCACGACCCGATGCATGTTGTTGCCCCGGATCAGAGAGGTCCACTCGAACCCGATGAACGCCGTGAACCGGCCCGGATCGTCGTACTCCTCGGCCGTGTCGATCACCTTCTGCCACATGTCCTTGTACAGGGGATTGTCCGGCCTATACATCATCGCCTCGGGGAATTCCCCCTGCGAGAACATGCCGATGATCTCCAGCGCCACGCTCACCCCGTCACCCGCCTGGATCCGGTCGTACCAGTCCCTGCCGGTCGGGTCCTCCAGCAGCTCCGGGGTCCCGGCGAGCAGATCGGGGAAGAACCCCATGTTGTCGGAATGGTCCGCCACCACAAGCCAGTCGAGCGGCCGGGACAGTTTCACTGGAATCCCGGTGGAGGCAATGACCTCTTCGCCGCGCGCCAAGCGATAGGCCTGGTCGATGTCGAGCCGGTTCCCGAACGCCCCTGCGTCCATCGAGTTCGCGGTGTGGAGATGCGTGTCGCCCCACAGCGGGAAGGTCGGGAATCCTCGCTGCGCGTACGGTGAATAAGCTTTGCCGGCGTACTGGCTGGACAGGGTTTCGTGAGCGTCGGGCCCGGCCGGGACCTGTGCCAGCGCCGTTGCGGGAGCCAGCAGAAGGACAGCTACCAGACCAATGAATGTTCTTCGCATCATTATCCTCGCTCTTTTGAGTCGCTGCAGGATTCTCCCGTGCTCAGAAGCTCCCCGCGCCCACCTCCAGCACGTATGTAAGCTGGTCGATGTCGAAGAACCCGTAGTTCTTGATTCCGGCCCGAATCCCCCAGAAGTCGGTGAAGAACGACAGGAACTTGAGCGGCGAGCTGCCGATCTGGGCCCGGAACTTGAGCCCCGTCTCGAGCACGAAGTCGGTTCTCATACTCGACTCACCGAGGTCGTCGGTCACGCTGTGCCATTCGGCTCCAGCCGACAGGTACGTATCCACCCAGCGCGATGCGGAATTCGCGTACAGCAGCATCCAGCCAAAATCTTCGAGTCCGTCTCCCTTCAGGTACATCCGGTGCAGCAGGTAACCCCCGGTCATCGGAATGGTCATGTTCTTCACGATGAACAGGGGAAACACCCATGAGAAGCCAAGGCCGCTACCGTCCGAATACGCCGCGATCGACAGGGACTTCTTCGCGGTTCCAGCCGTCAGCCAGTCG